>Ga0136614_10001791_pt1 | contig 12915 bp, 9 predicted proteins | sample AntDrymUQ2792106_2_FD_106643 | JGI IMG/M metagenome (GOLD analysis project Ga0136614, IMG submission 106643) | Polar desert sand microbial communities from Dry Valleys, Antarctica - metaG UQ279 (21.06) | ecosystem: Environmental > Terrestrial > Soil > Desert | place: Antarctica: Dry Valley...
ATTGCACGAAACTTCGTAAGCCTTGCCGACGCCGATCCGTCCGTGGACTTCGCCCGCCCCGCCGTCATCGTAGATCACTTTCGCGCCCGGCTGCGCGTAATAACCCGCAGCGCTACAGACGAACTCCGCGTCCTGCATTCCGTGAACGTAACCCGCGATCATGGTGACGGTCTTGAAAGTCGAGCCGGGAATGTAATAAGCGCGCAGCACACGATTGACGAGCGGGTTATTGCGCTTGTCCGCGTCGAGCCGAATCCACGTCGCTTCGTCCCGCGCTTCGTCCAGCGAGTAAGACGGATTGCTGTACATCGCCAGCACTTCGCCGGTCTGCGGATTCAAGATCACGACCGCGCCATGCCGGCCCTTCAACTGTTCGACCGCAGCTTTTTGCAACTCGCGATCAATCGTCAAACGCACGTCCAAGTTCGCGGGCTGTTTGACATCCTGCTCCAACATCAATTCGTGAGCTTCCGGCGCAGCCCCGCTGTTCATGCCAAAGAGCGCGCGTTCCAACCCCGGATCGCCGCGCTCCGAACCGAAGATTTGCGCCATCGCTTGATCGAGCGGATACTCCCGCACGATCCTGCCGTTCGGCGCGCGCTCATAAAGCGCCAGCGCGTTTTCCAACTTGCCGCTGCGATCCAAAATCCACCCGCGCAAAGTCGATTCCGACAATCGACGGTTTCGCAAATCTTTATAACTCAGATTCTGAAACCGCTCGTTGCGCTCTTCGGCATAGATCGCCCAATAGACATGAAAGCCAAAGACTGTCAGCGCGAGGACGACGAACAACCAGCGCAATCCGTAGAGGCCGCGATTAGTCGAAGTCGCGCCGAGTCGCTGCCGCACTTCAGTCGGCAAATCTTCCGGCGCAACCGCCGCCAACCCCGAACGCCGCCGCCGAATACCGCGTATCAACGACACCGCCAACCACAAAATCATCAATCCCAGCCCGGCCATATAAACCAGACTCAACAACGCGGGTTGCTTTTCAGGAATAACCATCATAACTACAGTGACGAGTGACGAGTGACGAGCAAAAGCAAGTTTCTGTTTTTAACGTCCGGCTTAACCAGCGCGCTGATCTCCTCAGAGATAAAATGCCTATTCATTGCGCGTCTGGTTCAAGTCGTTGTTAAGCGGCGCGTATTCGGGAATGCGCTCACCTTGCACAACTTTCCTGCGTGAGACAAGCGCGCCGGTCGCTAAAGAGAAACTCAACTGCTCGTAAGGCACAGTTGCCTCGCAATACTCGCGCATCCTCTCCATCTCCTCTTCCGTAAACTCAACAAGATTGCCGCATTTACTTCGCTCATGCTTCGCTACGATGGTGTCAATTACAAGATACTGCCCACCTGCTGTAAATTTGACGCCCTCAAACCAGTACGACATCGAGGTCGTCTGCGTTACGCGCGATAACTCTGCGACCTCACGCAACGAGTAACGCACCAACTCTTCTCCCTTTTCGGCAAGCATTAGCACGACAGGTGCTTCGAGTTTGTGATTATTGCCGTAGTAAAAATCAACCATCGCCACGCGGCTTCCATCGTTTGCGACAAGCAGCTTTCTCGGCAATGCGGGCAAGGTGCTCGTCCAAACCCGCCGCGCATGTCGGCCTCTGCGGTAGAGAGTTGCGCGTTTGTCTGGCGTAACTTTGACGAAGAATCTCTTGTTAGCCGAGTAGTAGCGAGTCGTTTGAAACGTACTATACGAATCAGCGCGAGTGGTCGGTGCAGTTACGACCAAGCTAACAATGAACACCACCACGCAGGTTTTACGCTTCATACAACATCCCTTAAGCGAAGACGCCTAACTTGTCACTCATCACTCGCCACTCGTCACTGCTTTTTGAATCTTACTTCCACGTCGCCAAAGCCGATCACGTCGCCGGCTTCGATCTGTCTGGCTTCGCCGTAGCCGATGCGGCGTCCGTTGATGAAAGTGCCGTTGGTTGAGCCGGTGTCGGAGACAATCAGTGTCCCTTCGCGGTTGACTAAGAGTGTCGCGTGAACTTTCGAGACGCTTGGATGCGGCAGGCACAGATCGCTGTCGGTCGCGCGCCCGACGTTGTGACGCTTGCCGCCCACTTTGAAAGAGAGGCGCGTTTCACGAACGCCGTCGGGCAGCATCACGCGCGCGGCGACTTGGATCGTTTGCGGTTCAGTCTGGCTCGGCTTGGCTTTCAATCCTTCCGCCGCGCGCTGTCGCGCCTCGTCTTCCTGCTGTAGCTCTTCTGCAAACTCTCCGAAGGTCGGCTCGATGGTAATGCCGGTCGTGAAAATATCGGCGGCGGTCTCCACTTTCACCGGCGCGAGCGTGCGAAGGCGCGCATCGTTGATGTGATCAATGGCCGCCGCTAAAATCTCGTGTTCCAAATCCTTCAACGCCTCCGGGTCGGCTTCCGAATGCGTCCCCCATTCGATCTTCAGTTTCATCAAGTGCGGCGCGATCCGTCCGCGCTGCGGGTCCCGGCGCACGCGCTCGTCAATTGAGTGGCGCATCCGCTCGATCAGCTTAGATGTGGTAAAGCCGCTCTGCGTTACAAACTCGCGCCCCAATTTTCGATCCACGACCGCGCCGACTCTGTCCAACACGCGACGAAACAAGCGTTCGGCCAGCGCCTCATCGCGCGGCGCACGGGCCTCATTTTTTCCTGTTTTGCTCATGTGAAACTATACGCCGAACGCTTGCCGGGGTTCAGAATTCAACGGATGCCGGCTGGCGACAAGCCGGAAGGGAGAGGGAACTAATCCGAAACTCTAATTCATCGCCATTCTAACTTAAACGCAGGGAGAAATCAGTAGGCAGAAAGCGGGAAGCAGGAGGCAGGAGGCAGAGAACAGCAAACAGAAAACATCTGACTATTCCTGCCTCCTGCTCCTGCCTCCTGCCTCCTCCCTTCTGCCTCCTGCTCCTGCCTCCTGCTTCCCGCTTTCTACCTCCTGCCGACTGTCCCTGCCTCCCCTCCTTTGTCGCGCTGCTTCGTAGAGAATAACGGCGAGGGCGGCGGCGACGTTGAGGCTCTCGACGGGTGGGCGCATCGGGATGCGGATGCTGAGATCGGTGGTTGCGATTTCGTCGGCGGATAATCCGGCGGCCTCCGCGCCGACGAGAATGGCGCATGGCTCCGTCCAGTCAACTTCGGTGTGAGACTGTGATGCTTGCAAACTTGTGCTAATCGTGCGAATGCCGCGCGCGGCGCACCAATGGAGCGCGGCGGGAAGGTCTGTGCCGTCCCACACGGGCAGACGAAAGCTCGATCCCATCGCGCCGCGCAAGGATTTGGGCGAGAAGAGATCGGTCGAACCGGCAGTCGAGATAATGCCGCTTGCGCCGGCAGCTTCGGCGACGCGCAGCATCGCGCCCGCATTCGCTGGATTGTTGACGCCGTGCATGATGACGACGAGCGGCACATCGTTTTGTGAGCGGGACAAGACGGCTGCCGATGTGTCTGGCCGCTGCGCGATGATGATCACGCCCTGCGGTGTTTTGGTATCGGAGATCGCGCCGAGGACATCTTCATTGATCAATTGCAGCCGCTTCGCCGCCGGTCGCAAAAGCCGGAGTAAGTTCGCGCCTCTCTCTTGTGCGGCGAAGGCTGCGGTGTAGAGAGCTACTTCGACATCGAGACCGGCGCGCGCCGCCTCTTCGCCGAGCCGCAAGCCCTCAACGAAGATCAAATTTTTCTCTTTCCCTTCGCGCACGGCGCGGGCGTGCTGAATCAACGAATTCTGGCGGCTAGTGATGATCGTGTCGCTCAAGCGTTTGATACTCCGTGCAGTTCGCCCAAATCGATCTCGGCCCACACCGGCCAGTGATCGGAAACGCCGAGCGGTCGGGCGACGCCCCAGCGCGTGACCTGTGCGCGGCGCGTAAAAATCCAGTCATTGTGCAGGCGCACCAACCCGGCTCGCCAAGTGGCAACGCCCGATGGCATCGGCGTCGTGTAACCACGCGCTTCAAGCAATCCCCGCATCCTGCGCCGTGAGACGGGCGTGAGCGTGTTGAAATCGCCGAGCAGGATCACCGGAGCATTTTCATCGGCGTTGTCAGCCGCGTCGAGGATCGCCGTGTGCTGCGCGAGTTGCTCATCAATCGTCGCGTGCGGATCGATGTGCGAGTTGAAGACGTGCAGCAATTGTCCTCCGCAACGCACGGCGGCGTGCATCGCCAAGCGTGGCCGCCAAGCGCACTTCGTCCACGGCAGATCGACGCGCGCGGCGGCAGCAACCGGCCAACGGCTCAAGAGCGCGACACCTGTCTCGCCCGGATCATCCGGCGCGATGTGTTCTTCAAAGTCTAGATACCACTGCTTCTTCTTCGGCTCTGCCTCGCGCTGAATGTTCATGCGAGCGTGCGCCCAAAACATCTCGAGCTTGATTGCCAGTTCCGCCGCGATGTGCCGCCCGCCGGCACGTTTGGTAAAACGATCAGCTTCTTGAAGCGCGATAATGTCAGCGTGTGGCATCAACCTGCCGTCTGAGAAAGCGCGCGCCGCTTGTTTGAGATGGCGTTCGAGCAGCGCCGCGCGGCGTTGCGGGCGCGACAGCCCAACGCGCCTGAATAAACTGCCGGTGATCAGAAACGAGCCGACCGCGTAGCGGATATTAAAAGTCGAGATCACGAGCCTGTGCTGCTCGCACGCGGAGGCTTTCGCCTGTGCATGTGCTGCCAGTTCCACGCCCGCCGCAGTTTCACGCGGGCTGTCCGTCAATTTTTCTTCCGCCAACGCCACTTGTTCGCTGCCTCTTTACGCGCGGCTGTCGCACGTTGCACAATCAGCCGTAACTTGATCTGTCCCGTCTGCCGCCAATTATAAATGAACGCACCCGTCATTGCCGCCGTCGATGATATGTTCTTCGCCACGAAGATTCGCGCGACGGCGGAAGCCCTCGGCGTGGCCGTCTCATTCGCGCGTAACTCGGACGCGCTTGAGAAGCTGCTGTGCGAAACCATACCGCAACTCATCATCCTCGATCTGCACTCGCGACGTTGTGATCCGTTCGCCATCGCGGAGCGGATCAAGCGTGACGAACGCATCAGCGGCGTGCCGCTCGTCGGCTTCTACTCACATGTGCAAACCGAATTGCAAAAGCGCGCACAAGCAGCAGGCATCAATCATGTCATGCCGCGTTCCGCCTTCACGAAACGCTTGCCCGAAATCCTCCAAGGACAATTCTGAAAAAACTGCAACATGCAAAAACAGAAGGCGGAAGGATGAAAATGTAACTATTCATCCTTCCGCCTTCTGTCCTCATCCTTGCTCTCTCACCCGACCGGTGCAGGCGCGATCACTTCATGGATCGCGCGGACTTCGGTGACGAGTTGTTCATATTGTTCGAGCGTGAGTGCCTGTGCGCCGTCTGACAAAGCGCGTTCGGGTTGATCGTGGACTTCGATGATCAGTCCGTCGGCCCCGCACGCCACGCCGGCGCGTGCCAGCGGCGTCACCATGTAATTCTTGCCCGTGCCGTGCGAAGGGTCGATGACGACCGGCAAGTGTGAGATACGGCGCACCGCTGGGATCGCGGCCAAGTCGAGCGTGTTGCGCGTGTGCTGTGCGAAAGTGCGGATGCCACGCTCGCACAAAATCACGTTGTAGTTGCCTTCGGCCATCACGTACTCGGCGGCGAGCAGCCATTCGTCGAGCGTCGCTGCCAGACCGCGCTTCAAGAGGATAGGCAAGTGCGAGCGTCCCGCGCGGCGGAGCAAGGAAAAGTTTTGCATGTTGCGCGCGCCGATCTGAATCACGTCGCCATATTTTTCCACCATGTCGAGACCGTGTTCGTCCATCGCTTCAGTGACGATCTTCAGCCCGTAAGCCTCGCGCACATCGGCGAGAATTTTCAAACCCTCTTCGCCTAAACCCTGAAAAGCATAAGGCGAAGTGCGCGGCTGGAATGCGCCGCCGCGAAAAAAGCGTGCGCCGCTGCGCCGGACAGTCTCGGCAATGGCGAACGCCTGCGCCCGGCTTTCAATCGCGCACGGCCCGGCGATGAGCGCCAATTCTTCGCCGCCGACACCAGCGTCGCCGACGCGCACGATAGTTTTCTCCGGCCTGAGATCGAGCGTGATCAGCTTATACGGCTTCGAGACGCGGATCGCCTCGGCGACGCCGGGCAAAGTCTCGAAGCGAGTGGCATCGACCGCGCCTTGATTCCCAGTGATCCCAATGGCCGTGCGCTGCGCGCCGGGAAGCGGATGCGCCCGCAACCCCAAATCTGTAATCACGCGGACGACGCCTTCAACGTCTTTCTCGGTCGCATCCGCTTTCATCACGATCAGCATTCTTCAATTACCTCGATGACAGTTTCCAGTTGCCTGCTTATTCTCTCCGAACACTGACAGCTACTGTAATACACGTTCCATAAGTGGCAAAGACGCGGGCGCGTCAAGGGCCGCATGAGCTGGGAGCGCGGACGTCCCGTCCGCCGTGAGCGCGTCAGCGCGAATAAAGGTTGCACGATCATTCCACATTGAATGAAAACGAACTCAGTTAGCTCGCTGGCGCGAGCTTGGCGGACGAGACGTCCGCGCTCCCAGCACGTGCGGCCTCTTACATCCTTTCCGGCACTCCGATGCCGAGCGTGGCGAGCGCGGCGGTCAGTTGCCGCCTGACAAGGTCGGCGATGGTGATGAGCGCGGCGCGGCGGGCAGCGTTCTCTTCGCTGATGATCTTGTGGCGGTGGTAAAAAAGATTGAAGGCGCGCGCTAGTTGAAACGTGTACTTGGCAAGGTAGGCTGGTTCAGCCTGCGCTGCCGACTGCGCGATGATCTCTTCGAGCCGCCCGGCCAATGTGACCAACGACCACAATTCATCGCCGCCCTCGCCGTCGAAGACTTGCCGAATGGTTTGCGCGGCCTCTTCATGCTCAAAAGAGTGTCGAAAAAAGTCTCGCGCTTCTGCAAGTGCAGACCTGTCCAGCTTACGGAAGATCGAGTTGGCGCGGACGGCGGCGTACTGGCAATAGGGACCAGTCTCGCCCTCGAACGAGAGGGCGTCGGCGAAATCGAAAGCGATGATCGAGTTGCGCGTGAACTTCAACAAAAAATAGCGGAGCGCGCCGACGGCGATTACTTGCGCGGTCAAAAGTTTTTCATCCTCCGACAACTCGGCGTGACGCGCGGCGACTTCTGCGAGCGCGCCCGCGATCAGACGATCAATCAAGTCGTCGCCTTTAACACCGAGTCCGCGCCGCCCGCTCATCTCAATAAATGGACGGGCGCGATCTTCAGCACTCAATTCGATACCGAGTTCCGCGCAAGCTGCCGGCGAGAGTGCGACCATCTCGTAATCCAAATGCACGCTTGCCGCATCGCCGACTTCCGGCGCGACCGCCGCCACGCCCTTCCGCACTACGTCTTGCGTGTACGATTGCCGCGAGTCGATCACGTTATAGACGACGCGACCGCCGCCGAATTCGGGCGGCGGCAGTTGAGACGATTGCTCAATAGCATTCTCTTCATCGGTCGTGATCCAGACCGTGTGGCCGTCCGCGTGGGACTTGAAAGGGCGATAATGAAAATCGAGGCCGAGTTGGCCGAGTTTCCACAGTTGATAGGCGATGTCCTTGCCGGCGTAGGTCACTGTGCCGTTGGAGCGGACGATGATCTTGTCGGCTTCATGTTCGTCCGTGCCGGCGTGCAAATCGGTCGGCATCACCCAACAATTGGCATTGCGGCCTGCGGTCTCAAAGCGGATCGCGCCGGTTGATTTCAGTAACTCAAACGCGCGATCCCAAAAACGCAGATGCAGAATCTCCGACTCGCGCGGCAGCACGTCGTAACGAATGCTCAAGCGATCCATCGTCTTGAGATGGCATTGCACGACGCGCGTCGCAATGTAGTCGGCCAATTCCGCCGTCGCATTGTCGCCCGCTTCGATGGCGTGGAGCGTCTCGCCGCGTAGCTTCAATAACTCCGGGTCTTCCTTCGCTTCCGCATCGCCATGACGATAAAAGAGGCCGACCTGCGCGTACAAATCCCAACAGTAATAATCGAAAGGACGTTCAGGCGGCAGCGATATGTCGAGTTGCCGCACATCTTCGAGCGACATCTTTTCGATGTACTTGAAGCCGACGACGACATCGGCGACTTGGACGCCCGTGTTGTCGATGTAATTCTGCACTTCGACGCGCTCGCCCGCCGCGCGCAACACGCGCACGAACGTATCACCCAAGACGGCGTTGCGGAGATGCCCGATGTGCGCGGCCTTGTTCGGATTGATGTTGGTGTGTTCGACGATCAGTTTTTCATTGGCGGCTGAAGTCGAGACTTCCCCGTTTTCAATTAGAGCTTCGGCTTCTTCCGTGAGTTTGGCGAGCAGCCGCGCGCGGTCGAAGAAAACATTGAGGTAGCCCGCGCCCGCCACTTCGACGCGCGCAACACCCGCCTGTGCTTCCAACGCGCGGCGCAATTCTTCGGCGATGGCGCGCGGGTTCGTCTTCTGCCCGGTCGCTTGCTTGACACGCTTCGCCAACTCGAAGGCGACAGGGAAAGCCAGATCGCCCAACTCCGTGCGCGGCGGTATCTCCGCGTTGACATGATCGAGCGTGACGCCGAATTTCTCGGCGGCTATCGCGCGCACTTGCTCGCGCAAGTTGTGTTGCAGATTGATGAGTTCCAAAGTCTTTATCGATCCTTTAAGCGGTCAGTGACGGCTGTTTGTCTCAGCAATAAAATTCGCGCCCTTGAAAAGTCGCCAGTATAGCCTAGCCGCTTCGACTTCCGCCAAATCTGTGTTGGGCGTCGCCCGAAGAATCTCACGCAAAAGGCGCAAAGAGTTGAGTCTTTTTTGCGTTCTTTGCGCCTTTGCGTGAAATGTTTTTCGCTTGCTGGACACACTGCTTGACACTTCGGTGTCGCGCTCTGCTACCATCAGCCGCTTATTATATTTTGATGAAGACGCTTTACTTCGATTGCTTCGCCGGAGCCAGCGGCGACATGATTCTCGGCGCGCTCGTTAGCGCAGGAGTGGACGCGCGCCTATTGATTGAGCAACTCTCGCGGCTCAACGTCGAAGGCTTTGATGTTTCATTCGAGACAGTGGATCGTTCCGGCATCAGCGCGACGCGGGCGCACGTGCAGGCGCGCGACGAGCGACAGCATCGCCACTTGAGCGACATTCTCAAGATCATCGAAGCGTCGAGTTTGACTGAGAGTGTGAAAGAGCGTGCGGCCAAAATCTTCACCCGTTTGGGAGAGGCCGAAGCTCGCGTGCATAACGTAGCGCTTGAACAAATTCACTTTCACGAGGTCGGCGCGTTGGATGCGATTGTCGATGTCGTGGGCGCGTGCATCGGCTTCGAGTTGCTCGGCGTCGAAAAGTTTATGGCCTCGCCCCTGCACGTCGGCAGCGGCACAGTCGAGATGGCGCACGGGCGTTTTCCCGTACCGCCCCCCGCCGTCGTCGAGTTGCTGCGCGACGCGCCAATTTACGCCACCGACATCAAAGGCGAATTGATGACGCCGACCGGCGCGGCGATCATCAGTAGCGTCTGCGAAGACTTTGGTCCCCTGCCCGCATTGCGCGTTGCCCGGACGGGCTATGGCGCGGGCGCACGAGAGTATGAAAATTTCCCGAACGTGCTGCGAGTTTTCATTGGTGAGAGCGCGGCTGCGAATGAAACAGAGAAAGCGCTCGTCGTCGAGACCAACATCGACGATTGTTCGCCACAATTGATCGGGCATGTGATGGAGCGCGCGTTGGCAGCGGGCGCGTTAGATTGCTACTTCACGCCGGTGCAGATGAAGAAAAACCGGCCCGGCGTCCTCGTCACCATTCTGTGCCGCCCGCCGGATCGCGAGACAATGTTTGAATTGCTGTTCTCAGAGACGACGACCATCGGCGTTCGTTGTTACGAAGTCGAGCGGCGGACGCTCGACCGTGTGTTTGTGAGCGTCCAAACGAGCTTCGGCGCAGTCAGCATCAAAGTCGCGCGCCTGAACGGGCGCGTCGTCAATGCAACGCCGGAGTTTGAAGAATGCCGCGCGGCTGCCTTGCGGGCTGGCGTCCCATTGCGTGAGGTAGAGGTGGAAGCGCGCGAGGTGTTCATGCGTCTTGGCATAGGTCAGCTTGAATCAAGATGAGGGAGCGTTTGCATGAGCCAAAAATTTTCCGCCACCGAACCGGAAGAAGAATTTGAGACGCCGCCGAGAGGGATCGATCTCAATAAGATCGCAGCGGGCGTGCGTTTGATCCTCGAAGGCGTGGGCGAAGACCCGGAGCGTCCGGGCTTGCGGCGCACGCCGTTGCGTGTTGCAGAGATGTATGCCGAGTTGACTGCCGGGATGCGCGAAGACCCGCGCGCACATGTCGTCCCGTTGCCCGGCGATAGCCATGACGAGATGGTGATCGTCAAAGACATCCACATCGCTTCGATCTGCGAACATCATCTCGCGCCGTTCGTCGGTCGTTGCCACATCGCATACATTCCGAAGGACGGGCGTATTCTCGGCCTCTCGAAACTCGCGCGTTTGGCCGAGACGTTCGCGCGCCGCTTGCAAGTGCAAGAGCGGCTGACTTCCGAGATCGCCGACACGCTCTTTGAAGGCTTACAGCCGGTCGGCGTGATGGTCGTGATGGAGGCCGAGCATACTTGCATGACCCTGCGCGGCGTCAAAAAGCCCGGCGCGATCACGATCACTTCCGCGATCCGCGGCGGCTTCCGCAAAGACCCGCGCACCCGCGCCGAAGCGATGGCTCTGATTCAGGGTAGATCATGAGAATAAGTTTGATGTCTGAGGTTTGAGGTTCGGGAACAAGCGACAACTTCAAACATCAAACCTCAAACTTCAAACTCCGTTCCCAGTTATGAAAACTTTCTACGTCACAACGCCGATTTATTACGCCAACAGTTCGCCGCATCTCGGCAGTTTGTACACGACCATCGTCGCGGACAGCCTGCGCCGGTTCAAGCGGCAGCTTGGGTTTGAAACTTACTTGCTGACGGGGACGGACGAACACGGTATCAACATCCAACGCATCGCCGAGCGCGCGGGCGTCACGCCGAAGGAGTTCACAGATTCAATCGTTCGGGAATACAAGCGGATGTTCGCGATGTTCGGGTTGGACACAGAGCATGGCGGCTATGACATTTTCATGCGGACGACCGAGCCTTTTCATTACGCGGGCGTCAGCGAATTGTGGCGGCGCGTCGCGCGCGCACAGACGCCGGCTGGTCGCGAGGCGATTTACAAAGGGCATTACGAAGGCTGGTTTTGCGCTTCGTGTGCGGCTTATAAAACTGAAGACGAATATCTCAAGCCGGAGCGGGAGGGCGACGCGCCGCTGTGTCAAGAACACTTGAAGCCGCTCGACCGCATTTCGGAAGAGAGTTATTTTTTTCGTCTCTCGGATTATGCCGAGACCCTGCTCGCGCTGTATGAGACGCGGCCTGATTTCATTCGTCCCGAAGCGCGGCGCAACGAAGTCGTCAGTTTCGTGCGCGGCGGTTTGCAGGATTTATCCGTCAGCCGGCAGAAAAGTTCGGTCAGTTGGGCGATCCCTGTGCCGGATGATCCGTCGCAGTCGATCTACGTCTGGTTCGACGCTTTGACGAACTATATCACCGCCATCGGCTTCGGCAATGAAGAGCGGGAGCGCGGCGTCGGCTTTGAAAAATTCTGGCCGGGCTTGCACCTCGTTGGCAAAGATATTCTGCGCTTTCACACCGTCTATTGGCCCGCGTTCTTGATCGCTGCCGGCGTCGAACTGCCGCTCGGCGTCTTCGCGCACGGCATGTGGCTCGATCCGACGGGACGCAGGATGTCGAAGACGCTCGGCAACACCATTAACTTAGACACGCTGCACCGCTATTTCAACAACGATGTCGTGCGTTATTTTTGCCTGCGCGAGATGGTTTTCGGGCAAGACGGCAAGTTCGGTTATGAAGCGGTCGTGGAACGCGCGAACAGCGATCTGGCGAGCGGCTTGGGCAATCTGAGTAGCCGCACGCTGACCATGATCGGGCGTTACTGCGATGGCTTGGTCCCCTCCGGCGAGATCGCCGAAGAGCGGCGGCTGGCCGCCAAACGCGCGGGCATTGACGCGGAAGCGCAGGCGCTCGCGAGCACGCTCGAACACGCGCGCGATAGTTTCGTGCAACAGTTCGCGGATTTTGCTTTTAGTCGCGCGCTCGAAGCTGCGTGGAGCGTGATCGCCCGCGTCGATAAGCTGATCTCCGACGCGAAGCCGTGGGAGTTGGCGAAGGACGAAAGCCAGCGCGAGATTCTCGGCGCAGTTCTCTATCGCGCGGCTGAGACGCTGCGTTGGCTCGCCGTCTTGCTGCATCCCGTGATGCCCGAAGCGACGCAATCGCTCTGGCGACAACTGGGACAGACGACTGATTTAACGCACCTTGATCCGGCACAACTGCAATGGGGAGGCTTACAACCGGAGACACGGATCGGCGAAGTGCAGCCGCTCTTCCCGCGTCTCGATAAAGCAAAAATTATGTCTGAGATTAAACAGGAAACTGAAAGCTCCGGCACGCGCGCCACAGAAGCCGATGCCGTACCCGGTTCGACATTGGCTGGCGAAATTCAACCCGAAGAATCGCCGATGCGCGGCGCGACCGAAGCCGACGCCGTGCCACAGCAACAGCAACAAGGTGCGACGACCGCGACCGCTCAAGGGCAGCGACTCGAAGGACTCGTCACGCAGATCGGCATCGAAGATTTCACGAAAGTCGAGTTGCGCGTCGGCGAAGTCTTGACCGCCGAGCGCGTGCCAAAGTCCGACAAGCTGCTACGCTTCACCGTCGATCTCGGCGAGGCCGAACCGCGACAAATCCTCGCCGGCATCGCCGAACATTACGAGCCGGAAAAACTCGTCGGGCACAAGATCGTCGTCGTCGCTAATCTAAAGCCGCGCAAGCTACGCGGCTTCGAGTCGCAAGGCATGGTCTTGGCCGC
>Ga0136614_10001792_pt1 | contig 12913 bp, 10 predicted proteins | sample AntDrymUQ2792106_2_FD_106643 | JGI IMG/M metagenome (GOLD analysis project Ga0136614, IMG submission 106643) | Polar desert sand microbial communities from Dry Valleys, Antarctica - metaG UQ279 (21.06) | ecosystem: Environmental > Terrestrial > Soil > Desert | place: Antarctica: Dry Valley...
ACACGGAGCTTGCGCCCGTCATCAGTGGGAACATCACCGCCATCGCCTGCTTGTGGCTCATGCGAGGTCCCTCTCAAGCTCCATGGAAGACGGCTCGAAAGAAGCAATCATAACCAGGGCAAGCTCCGTCGCAGCCTCCATGGGTGGTGAGCCCTCGATTGGAGGGATGGATGCATACCCGTGCTCGTCGCGAGACCGCCTCCCTGCCCCATTTGCCCCTAAAGCGGTAATGTTCCCCGGGTTGTCTAGCTAGGGGGCTTGGGGATGAAGCGGAACCTGTTCGTCGTACTCGTGGTTCTTTTGGCGTTGTTCGCGCCGGCTACAGCTGGGGCACACGGTCGAACGGAGCCGACATCATCTGCGGGCGCGGCGGCAACGATGCCATCCGCGGCCTGGGCGGCGCCGACCTGATCTTCGGCAACGCCGGCAAGGACACGATCAAAGCTGGCCGGGGCCAGGACGACGTAAGCGGCGGAAGGGGTGCCGACACGATGACCGGCGGCAGGGGCAAGGACAAACTCCGCGGGTTGCAAGGAAGCGACGCGATCGACGGGTCGGCGGGCAACGATGTCCTCATCGGGGGCGGGGGATCCGATACCCTGCGGGGCAACTCGGGCTTCGATACCGCGAGAGGTGGTTCCGGAGGCGACTTCGTTCAGGGGGGCACCGGTGACGACCTCCTCCGGGGGAACGCCGGCCGAGACGATCTCAGAGGCTTCGGCGGCAGGGACGTCCTGAGATGCGGGCGGGGGATCGACTCCTGCTCGGGTGGAGGCGGTCGCGACAAGCAGCGAGGTTGCGAGCGCTGACCTAACGGGGCAGGTTTACCGTCCGGCCCCCTCGGAGCCTGTATCGCTTCGGGGGGTCGAGACCGCTTCCTTCTCGCGACGCCAGAAGCGCCAGCGGATCGCCCGGCGCGTCTCCTCCGCCGGCTCTTCGACCTCGGCCTCGTCGACAAGTTCCGATCGAACGACCTCGTGCCGCCTGAAATAGGTCGAGCCGATCGCCTGGATGATCGCGGCAGCGGGCAACGCGAGGAGAGCTCCGATCCCTCCGAGGATCGACGCTCCGGCGATGACCGTTCCGAAGGCGATGGCGGGATGCAACTGCATCGTTCTGGCGGTGATGCGCGGGGAGAGCACGTAGTTCTCTATCTGTTGGTAGACCAGCACGAAGGCCAACGTCAGACCGGCCGCTACGGGGCCCTCGGCAAGGGCAACTAACAACGGCAACGCTCCACCTATGTAGGTACCAACGGTGGGGATGAATTGTGATGTGATGCCCATCCACAAGCCGAGGGCCACTGCGTAGGGCACCCCGATGACCGCCAGGAAGACTGACATCAGGGTCGCCGCGATGACGGCGAGCAACGCGCGGGAGTAGAGATACACGCCGGTCTTCTCGATCGCGATCTCCCACCCCTCGAGGAACTCGACCTGACGACGGGGGGGGAGAAACGAGCAGATGGTTCGACGCACCTTGGGGCCGTCGGCCGTTAGATAGAACGAGAAGAGAACGACCGTGAAGAAGTTGAAGATGACGGCGACCGCCGAGATCGTCAGCGTCAGGGCGCTGCCGGCGAGGTTCTGGGCGAACCTACGAAGAGGGCTATCCGAACTGGTCAGTTGCTCCTGCAGACTCCCGCTTTCTATGTTCAATCCGAAGTTGTCGTTGAGGAACCCCACGACGTTGCTGACTATCTCGGGGGAACGATCGATGAGACCGGTGACCTGATCCACGATGAGCCGTCCGACCACGAAGAGGGCCACCACGCTGGCGGCGAACGCCAGTAAGAAAACGAGCCCCGTGGCCGCACCTCTTCGCCACCCCCTCTGGGCGAGGAAGTTGACCGCCGGCTCGAGAGCGAACGAGACGAACACCGAGACCAACAGGATGAGAAGCAGGCCCTTCAGCCGGGTCACCAGGTAGACGGCGACGATGAGTCCGAGGGCTCCGAAAAGAAACGTGAATATCGCGCGCGTGACAAGGCGACGTTGTGCCGGATCGTCCTCCCCAGATGATCCCGCCGGAAGTCTCTGTTCTGTTGCCAGTCTGTGCCTCCCTGGTCTGCTTCCGAGTGCCTCAACATACGGGAGAGGCCCCACCGAAGCCACGCTTTGTCTGGCAGCCCCTCTCCACCGGCCCTTGTGATCTGGAAGCCGTCCGGTATCCTGCGCGCCGACTTGTTCACATCGGGTTCACATCTGGAGGCCGATCGGAATGCGTTTCAGGCTGGTTCCACGAGAGGAGAGCTTTTTCGACCTGTTCGAGGAGATGGGCGAAAAGGTGAAGCAGGGTGCCGAAGAGCTGCTGGACCTCCTGAAGAATTACTCCGATCTGGAACGGAGAGCCGGGCGGGTGGTGGATATCGAGCACGAGGGGGACGAGATCACGCACGAGATCATGCGCCGGCTGAACACGACATTCCTCACACCGTTTGACCGTGAAGACATCCACACCTTGGGCTCGAACCTCGATGATGTACTCGATCACATCGAGGCTGCTGCCGAATACCTCCAGCTACACAAGATCCAGGAGCCCCTCCCTCAGATGGTCTCGCTTGCCGAGACGCTGGCGCTGGCGGCGAGAAAAACGGCAGAGGCGATGCCGGGCCTGCGCAAGATGAGTGGGCTCGAGGACTATTGGGTTGAGATCAACCGTCTCGAGAACGAGGGGGACAGGTTCTACCGTCGCACCATTGCGGAGCTGTTCTCGGGTGATTACAAGGCGATGGATGTCTTGAAGTTCAAGGACATCATCGAATCCATCGAGCAGGCCATCGATCGTTTGGAGGACGTAGCGAACACGATCGAGGGAATCGTCCTGAAGCAGGGCTGACGGTGCCGGTTTGGGTCGTTCTCGTCATCGCGTACGCCTTCGAGTTCGCGAACGGTTGGACCGATGCTCCCAATTCGATAGCTACTGTCGTGTCGACGCGGGTGCTTCGGCCCTTCCCGGCCGTGATCATGGCGGGAACGCTCAACCTCGTTGGGGCGCTGGCGGGTACGGCAGTGGCAAAGACGATCGCCTCTGGCATCGTCGACCCGGAGTTGGTCACCCTCGAAACGATCGCAGCGGCTGTGCTCGGAGCAACTCTCTGGGCTCTCGGCGCCCAGTACTACGGGCTCCCTTCGAGTGAGTCGCACGCGCTGGTCGCTGGACTTATCGGTGCGGGTTTCGCTGCGGGTGGCTCTGACGCTCTGCTCGGAGAGGGGCCTCGGAAAGCTCTGATCGGCCTCGTCACATCCCCGGTGGGCGGGTTCTTCATCTCGCTATTCATCATGGTTCTGATCTTCCGGCTCTTCGCACGGGTTCGTCCCACGGTGGTTCGCCGGGTCTTCGGCAAGGCGCAGATCGTTTCGGCTGCCTTCATGGCCTTCAGCCACGGTACGAACGATGCACAGAAGACGATGGGTATCATCGCTTTAACGCTCTATCTGAGTAAGAACCCCGGGGCGCCCGCGCCTGAGGAGTTCCCCATCGACACATGGGTCATCGTGTCGGCAGCACTGGTGATGGGCCTCGGCACGATGGTAGGGGGATGGCGCGTTATCAGGACCATCGGATTGAGGTTGACGAAGCTCGAGCCGGTTCACGGCTTCGCCGCAGAGACGGGAGCCGCCATCATCATCACCGGTGCTTCCCGCTTCGGCATTCCTGTCTCTACGACGCACGCGATCGGATCCTCGATCATGGGGGTGGGCGCGACCCAGCGACTCTCGGCCGTTCGATGGGGTGTTGCGGGCCAGGTGGTGACGGCCTGGATCCTGACCTGGCCGTCGTGCATGGTGTTGGGTTACATCCTCGAGAAGATCTTCGCCAGCACCTTTAACTGATCAGTCGGACCATCCCTCTAACCGAGGTGGCGGGAAATACTCCACACTGAATAGCTGGGTTCCGTCGAAGATGAGGGCGAGCACGCTTCCCTTCTTGTTCGGTAGCGGTTCGGGAAGCTGTACGTCATCTTCCAGCGCGAGACGTTCGATGAGGTCCGGGATGACATCACCCTGGCTGGATACGGCCACGACATGGCCGGACCCTCCCATCGCGCGTACCATGGAAATCGCTTCGTCCTCGTTGCCGGGGTAGCCTTCCTCAGAGAAGAGTTTCTCTTCCTCGACCTCAATCCCGATGGCACGGCTAAGGGGATCTACGGTCTGGATGCACCGCAAGTAATCGGCCGAAACGAGGCGGTCGATCTCGAAACGAGCCAGCAGCCGCACTAGTTGTTCCGCTTGTTGCCAGCCGGTTGGATCCAGTGGCCGTAGGCGATCGTCCTCCGACCACTCCGACCGTTTGCCAGCTAGCGCATGGCGCACGAGCAGAACGCAGTTGGTCACCGCAGGTCCTCGAACGAAACGCTCGAGCACCTCGTGATCTCGTTCGTGTGTGAGCATGTTCTGGGCGTCGCCGGGCGAGAGCCATCTGAGTTCGTCCACCTCCCGGGTGGGGATGAAGGCGCCTGCGTCGGCCTCCATGGCCCAGTACCGGACCACCTTCGGGCGCACGCCGTTGCCGGACTCTTTCATGTAGCGGATCGCCCCTAGCGGCCTTCCGAGCTTGACCCGAAAGCCGGTCTCTTCAAGGACTTCCCGAAGAGCGCCATCGATCTCGGACTCTCCCGGGACCAGCTTCCCCTTTGGCAGGCTCCAGTCGTCGTAGCGTGGTCTGTGGATGAGCGCGACCTCGAGTCGAGAACGACGCGATGTCTTTTCCGCGGCTCGCCACAACACTCCTCCCGCACCCCGTATCGGGGAGGGGCCTTCATCTGAACCACGAATGGAACTTATTCTTATCGACCGCCTTCCAAACTCGATCGAAGCTCGCCATAGCTCGCGAGGCGGCTTGCTCTTCTCTGGCGATGACGATCCCGGCTGCGAGGTGGAACGCTTCTTTCCCTTCGCGTTGTAACGCTATCTCTCGGGTCAAGTGCCCGGCGGCGCGTGCATCTTGTTGTTGACCAAGGACCTCCTGAAGCTGTTCGACCTTCTTGGCAAAGCGTTTGGCCGCGTTGGACAGCTTGCCGAGGCTTGGAGCCACGGCTTCGGCCGCGTAGCGAGTGCGTTTCGCCTCGATCCGTACCCGGTGCCAGTCGCTAGCGCTCGATCGTTCGTCGAGAGTCAAGGCGCCCTTCCGGAGCTTTTTCCAACGCGTGGAGATCAGGCGAGGAAGGGATGCGGAACATGGTTGCGTTGCCTGGTCGGTTGTCTGCGGGTGTCGCGCGGCGTCGACCAGTTGCTCCAGTAGTTTTCGATAGCGGCGGCTGTTAAGCACGCCGCGCAGTTCGTTGGTCGCGATCGCCAACCGGCGCCGGACCTCGCCCAGCAGGGGATCCAGGTCGCCCACCAGTTCGGGAGCGGTGTGAGCCAGCCGTTCATCGAAGACGTTCAGATCCCGTACCCGGCCCAAAGCATCGGCGAGCCATCTGAGCTCGATCCCTAGTGCGTCGCTCCACCCGGAATGGAGGAGAGGCGCGAACGTGCGGAGGCCGCTTCGTAACCGGCGCGTTGCAACTCGCATCTGGTGGACGGCTTCAGGATCCTCTAACCGTGCGCCTGGATCGTTGAGCAGCAACCTGGCGACCCCATTGCTAAGGGCTTTTTCTATGGCCAGGTGCGCGGGATCGCTCGGCTTCACTGCCCCCGGATCGAGCACGTCTGGCGCGGCCGTCGCTTGAGGTCCCAAGGCTCGAACGTACTTCGGCAGAGGTTCCGTTACCGCGGCTCCCGCCGATCGCAGCGCGTCTACGAAGGACCGCAGGTGCGACCTCTTACTGGAGACGTACATCTCACGGTATCGAGCGATCACCGCCTGGCCCTCGAGTATGGAGACCTCGTCGTCCACGATCTCTGCGACCTCGGAATCTCCTACGGATCTGAAGACCCACCGGCGTCGACGCGTATGGAGGACGCTCTTCTCGCTGACCTCCTCCGTGCGCGCGAAGGCCGTTGTCAACTCTCTGACCTCCATCGGGATCTCATCTCGCCGCCCTTCGAATCGGAGTTTGTCCTTGGGTCCACCTTCCTCGATCTCGGGAAGAGAGAGTCGCCATGCAGGGGGATCGCCCGACAGAGGCTCCGAGAAGCGCAGGATGGCTCCACTACGCGCCAGCCGAAGGTCTCTCGTGTCGAAGTAAGTGGAGGCGGATTCTTGGATCGGAAGCTCTTCGACTCCCGCCACCCCATTCAGCCCGGAGAGGTCGGGCAGGACGAATGACGGATGAAGAGCAAACTTCAAGCTTGTCTCAAACATGGGCCGGGTCGTGCGCCAACCTCATTAGATGCTGTTGGTAGCTGAAAGGATCATCGTCTCCGGGTGAGAGGCGTGTCCATTCTCCGTCTCCATCCATCACCCAGGTGAAGGTGTTGTCGGCAAGAGCAAGATGCAGCAACGACTTGATCCGCTGTTTCTGCTCTGCTCCGCACACCTTGACGAGAATCTCAACCCGACGATCGAGATTGCGCGGCATCGCGTCCGCGCTGCCCATGTAGACGTCCTCGTCCCCACGGTTCAGGAAATAGAAGATCCGCGAATGTTCGAGGTATCGGCCAAGGATGCTACGAACACTGATGTTCTCGCTAAGTCCCTTCACCCCCGGCCGGGCGGCGCAGATGCCACGCACGAACAGGTCCACCTTCACTCCGGCTCCCGAAGCACCGTAGAGGGCATCGATGATGCGTCCGTCCACCAGGCTGTTGACCTTGATCGAGATGTGAGTTGGTTCTCCAGACTTCGCGAGCTTCGTTTCCCGTTCGATCATCTCGACGATGCGCCCCCGCATGTCGTGCGGCGCAACTATGAGGTTCCGATATCCGGTTTGTCGCGAGTAGCCGGTGAGATAGTTGAAGAGGTCGCTCACGTCCGCCCCCACATCTGGATCCGACGTCAGGAGGGCGAGATCCTCGTACAGACGAGCCGTCTTCGTGTTGTAGTTCCCCGTACCGACGTGGACGTACCGCCGAAGGTGATCCCCATCCCGCTGAACCACCAGGCAGAGCTTGCCGTGCGTCTTTAGGCCCACCAGACCATAGACAACGTGGCAGCCGGCCTGTTCAAGCGTTCGGGCCCAGTTGATATTGGCCTCCTCATCGAAGCGCGCTTTGATCTCGACTAGGACCACGACCTGTTTGCCTGCCTTAGCCGCTTCGGTCAAGGCCTCGACGATGGGGCTCTCACCGGACGTGCGATAGAGGGTCTGCTTTATCGCGAGAACATTTGAATCGGCCGATGCTTGTTCGATGAACCGCTGAAAGCTCGTATTGAACGACTGGTAGGGGTGATGGATGAGGATGTCGTGCTCGCGAAGGATCTCGAAGATGTCGCTAGCAGGTTCCTCTGCGGAGGGCAGATCCGGATGCGTAACCGGTTGGAAGGGCTCGTCCTTCAGATCCGGCCGATCCAAACTGTAGAGCTCCCACAGACCCGCGACGTCGAGGGGGGCCGGAAGTTTATGAACGTCATTGTCCTCCACTTGGAGCTCGCGCTTCAAGAGCTCGAGGATGCGCGGCGGCATGCTTGATTCGATCTCGAGCCTGACGGCCGGACTGAACCGGCGTCGTCGTAGTTCGTCCTCCAAAGCCTGGAGAAGATCCTCGGCGCCGTCGTCGTTCACCTCGAGGTCCGCATTACGGGTGACGCGGAACGCATGGTGCTCGACGATTTCCATCCCCGGAAAGAGTCGCTCGAGGTTGGCGCCGATGATGTCCTCAAGGGGAACGAAAAGCTCTTCACCCGAAACGCTGACGAATCGAGGGAGCAGCGGCGGGACCTTTACACGTGCGAAGTGGTGCCGATCGACTCCAGGATCTCGGACCAGCACGGCGAGGTTCAGAGACAGGTTCGAGATGTAGGGAAAGGGATGACCCGGATCCACCGCAAGTGGTGTGACCACTGGGAACATTCGCTCCCTGAAGAGCTTGTCCATATCGTGTCTATGGTTCTCATCCAGCTCTTTCCAACGAACGACCTGGATACCGGCGCGACCGAGGCGTGGGAGTAGATCCTCCACGAATATCCGGGACTGGCGCTCGACCAGCGGAGCCGCCTTGGCGGATACCGCGGTGAGCTGCGCCAGCGCGGTTAATCCGTCGGCGGACCGAGAGCTGATCTTGGCAGCTGCCTGCCGCTTCAGGCCACCTACCCTGACCATGTAGAACTCATCTAGGTTGCCGGCGAAGATCGCCAGGAATTTGGCTCGCTCGAGTAGGGGAAGGGAATCATCTTCGGCCAGGGTGAGGATGCGGGCATTGAAGTCCAGCGAGGACAGCTCTCGGTTCAGGTAACGCCGTTCAGGCGCCCGGGGAAGGTCTTCCATCCTGACGGAAGATAGGCAAGCAACCTTAAGAGAATGTGAACAAGAGTTCACGTGCCCAGTGTGCTGATGCTGCCAGACGTTCAGGTCTCTGTGGCTTCCTCAGCTCGTGGTCGCGAAAAAAGTGGTCAATGTGGCACACCGCGGAGCATCGGGTTATGCCCCGGAGAACACGCTGGCAGCCTTCGATGTCGCCATCGGGCTGGGGGCGGACGTCATCGAATTCGATCTTCGGATGACTGCCGACGGCGCCCTCCTGGTCTTTCATGACCCGCAGCTCGGGCGAACGACACGCCCAAAACGAAATCGGGCCTTGGTGGCTGATGTAACCCTCGAACAGGTCCGGGGCCTCTCGGCGGGCTCATGGTTCAACCAACGCTTCCCTTGGCATGCAAGGGAAGAATTCGAGAGCGAGCGGATTCCTACTCTCGAGGAGATCCTCGTTCGGTATGCCGGATCCATCGGACTGCTTATTGATCTCAAGGACCCCAGCACTTCACCCGCGACGGTGCCACGGCTGCTTCACGTTCTCGCCGACCACGGGGTCGGCGGCCCCGCCCAGTTGGGCCGTGGCATAACCGTTGCCTCATTCTGTTCCAGAAGTTTGCTGGAGATCCGCGCCTCGAATGAGCACGTCCGACTGATGCAGCTATTCGATCTGTGCGACCCCTGCGGCGTGCCTGAGCTCCAGCGGTCGGCCGGCTATGCCGAAGCCGTGGGGTTGTGGAGAGATCATCTCGATCCGACTCTGGTTGACGGGGCGAACGACGCCGGCCTCGAGTTCTACTCCTACACGGTGAATGAGGTCGATGATCTGTCGCGGGCGATGCATGTCCGCGTTGACGGAGTCATCACCAACTTCCCAGATCGGCTTGCGAGGGTCCTCCGCCAGGTGGATCCGCAAGCCCGGCGACGCCCTCGCTACACATCACTCGGTAGCTGAGGGTAGGCACTCACTCAGGTCCCGTGCAGGATCGAGCGCCGGCCGGATAATGCGTTGGTGATGCTCGAGAGTCCTTTCCCGCCCGTTGATATCCCGGAGACCCCCTTCTCTCCGTTCGTCCTGGAGCATGCAGCGGATCTGGGAGCAAAGCCGGCGATCATCGACGGTACGAGCGGGCGAACCCTCACGTATGGGCAGTTGCTCGATAACGCCCGGGGCGTCGCTGCCGGTCTGTCGGCGCGGGGATTCCGCAAGGGCGATGTGTTTGCGATCTTCTGTCCGAACTCACCCGAGTACGCAGTGGCATTCCACGCGATCGCGATGCTGGGAGGCATCTCCACGACTATCAATCCGCTTTACAAGCCTTCCGAGGCCAGCTTCCAGCTGCGGGATGCTCGGGCGCGCTGGCTTCTCACAGTTCCCGAGTGTCTCGATCGCGCGCTTGAAGCGGCTGGGGATTCGGCGGTCCATGAGGTCTTCGTTCTCGGGGACGCTTCGGGTGCTACTTCGTTCGAGCGATTGGCCGTCCCGGGCGGCGTCCCTCCCGACATCGCTATCGATCCCCACGAAGACTTGCTCGTGCTGCCATATTCGAGCGGAACGACGGGTCTGCCCAAGGGCGTGATGCTGACGCATCACAACTTGGTCGCGAACGTGTCCCAGGTATCCCCTTCTCATCGCGTCGTGCCGGATGACGTGATGCTCGGGGTGCTGCCGTTCTTTCATATCTACGGGATGACGGTGGTGATGAGTCTCGCGCTGCGCAACGGAGCCACGGTGGTCACGATGCCGCGCTTCGACCTCGAGAGCTTCCTGCGCATCCTCGAGACTTACCGCGTCACGCGCGCTCCTCTGGTGCCGCCCATCATCCTGGCCCTCGCGAAGGATCCTCGTGTCGCGGACTACGACCTTAGTAGCCTGAACGTAATCATGTCTGGCGCCGCGCCGCTGGGCGGCGATCTTGCCGAGGCGTGTGCACGACGTTTGGACTGCCGGGTGGTCCAAGGCTACGGTCTCACAGAGTCGAGCCCGGTCACGCACTGCACCCCGGAGGCGCCTGCGGTCAACAAGCCCGGGTCGATAGGCCCGCTTCTCGCCGGGACTCTGGCTCGCGTGGTGGACGTTTCGACTGGAGCGGACGTCGGCGCCGATGAGGCCGGTGAATTGCTCATCCGGGGGCCGCAGGTCATGCGTGGCTACCTGAACGACCCGGCCGCAACTTCGGCGATGATCGATCCTGAGGGATGGCTTCACACGGGTGATGTCGCCCGTGTCGACCGCGATGGTTATTTCAATGTGGTGGATCGTCTCAAGGAGCTCATCAAGTACAAGGGATTCCAGGTCGCTCCGGCGGAGCTGGAGGCGTTGCTGCTCACGCACCGGAACGTCGACGATGCAGCCGTTGTTGGGGCGCTCGACGACGAGGCCGGTGAGGTTCCGGTCGCTTTCATCGTGATGACGGCGGGGCCGAGGGATCAGCGGGACATCCTTGAATTCGTTGCGGCTCGTGTGGCGCCACACAAGCGGCTCCATCGCGTTCGGTTCGTCGAGGAGATCCCGAAGTCCCCTTCGGGCAAGATCCTTCGGCGACATCTGAAGGGACTGGTCTGAGCGGCTACGGGTTAGCCCTCTATCTTCAGGAGCGGCTCCCCCTCCAGAAAAACCGCAAGCCGCTCGGTTTCTCGCTCGACCTTCCGGCGCGCCCACGCCGGAACCTTTTCGAAGAGGTCCACGGCGACCTCGATGCGGCTGCCCTTCTTCTCGTGCTTCCAGATCCCAACGATCCTTCCGTTCACGAGGACGACGGGTGAGATCCACCCCTGGGGTCGGTAAACGCGAGCCTTCGCCTCGGCGGCGAGGAAGTGCGCCTGGCCGCGCGGGGCCCCGATCACGTACGGGTCGAAGGCCGGCAACAAGGAGACGCTCTTCTGTGGTGTCGCCTTCGTCACGTCTTCTAGCTGCCCTGCCAGCATCCAGCTCTCAGCCCCCTCGACATCCACGGGCAACGCTTTATCGCCGAGAGCTTTGAATGCCTTGAGTGCCCCGGCAGGCGAGAGACCAGCCCACCACCGCGCGAAATCCTCCCGGGTGGCCGGTCCGTAGGCACCCAGATAGCGTCGAGTCACTTCCCGCAGTGCTTCCGCGGGCTCGACCGGCAGCGCGGCAGGAAGCCATGACGCCGGGCGGGTGAAGCGAACGTTTCGGCCGGCGTTCGGAGCGAAGCAGAGCTCGCCCCGGAAGGCGGCCGGCTTCAACATCGATCCCCAACTCCCCGTCAGTCGGGCCGGTAGATCCTCCGATCCGATCTCCTGGCTCACGCGACGCGCCAGCTCCTCGCGCGTCAACATCGATCCGTTCAGCACGACACCGATGGTCTCTATGAGCTTCTCAAGCTCTGGTTGCGACATGCCGTACGCTCGCAGCCACGCCCCCTTGAGGTAGTGGTCGTACGTGCTCAGCGCAGCCTGCCACAGAGGGAATTCGTTCGAGGGAAGGAGGTGGAGCGTCCCGCGCATCGCCCACGTCTTGACCAGCGAACGCTCCTCCCAGAGCGCTTGCTGGACCTCCTCCCGTTCCAGGTTCTCGACGCGCGCCCATACAGACAACTCGGCCGACGACATGAGTTGCGCGTGGAGGCCGCAGATACTGACCACCACCTGCAACATGCTCCCGGTGTCGGCTCGTTCCCGTAGGTGGTGACGATCGACCCGCCAGGCGAGAACCTGCTTCCAGCTCAGTCGGCGCGCAGGTGACTCCTTCGCCAATCCCCCCTACCTACCTCCGTAACCGGTAGTCGAATGATGCCGTCGAGTCCGCCTGGTTGTAATAGTCGAGGGCTCCGGACTGAACGTTGGGGCGCCCGAATGTGAAGGCGGTCACCTCGAAGATCTTGTCGCCGGGGCCTGCCGGTCCGATCGTGGGCTTCGCTTTGAGATTCCGACCGAGGTCGAAGTCCTGGATACCGAGATAGGGCATCTTCATCGTGATCGTGCGGTCGGCAAGGTTCACCCGTCCGGGTATCGCACGTCGTCCGTTCGCCGGGGCGGGATAGACCTCGAGCTTCCCGTCTGCCGTGACCTCCCGGGCAAGGTTGCCCTCGAAGAACTCGAATCCGATCCCCGGTCTCCAGTTCGCGACGACGAAGTCCGGGCGGTAGGCCGAGAACCAACGGACCACGAACTTCAGCTCCTGGGATTCCATCGCGAGCGCTGCCTCGGTGAGTGCTGCATCAGTGAGTTCGCCACGGATCTTCAACTTCATCCTGATCGCTCGACGACGTTCGCCGCCGCGCATGATCCTGGTGGGCTTAAGAGAAACCTTGCGTATGTCCAGGCTGTTGACATTGTCTCTGCGCGGCTGCGGGGGTCCCAAGCTCGAGAAATCGAAACGCGCGTCGCCCTTTCGATCGCGTGATGCCGATCGAACGATGCCTCGGCGATCGCGTCGGACCCTGCCGACGCTCTTGAACAGACTTGGCCCGGACTTCTGCTTGACCAGTGTGACGATCGCGATGAGTCCCGCGTCCGCACGCGGTTTCTTGTTCGACTCGTTGAACACAACGAACAGCCGGCCGGTGCGCGGGTCGGGGCGTAGCTGAAAGAAGTCCAGCAGTGTGCGGTCCCCGTTAGTCACGCTACAACCCAGTCCTGAGAGGCAGA
>Ga0136614_10001793_pt1 | contig 12911 bp, 12 predicted proteins | sample AntDrymUQ2792106_2_FD_106643 | JGI IMG/M metagenome (GOLD analysis project Ga0136614, IMG submission 106643) | Polar desert sand microbial communities from Dry Valleys, Antarctica - metaG UQ279 (21.06) | ecosystem: Environmental > Terrestrial > Soil > Desert | place: Antarctica: Dry Valley...
AAAGCCGGCGTGCTGCAACTCGAGTATGGCTACGACGCCTACTACCGCGCGCGAAATTTTCGGATGGAACAGGCTTCGCCGCTCACCCTGCGCTTCGCCGCGACCGACCGCCTGCTGCTCGCGCTCGACTTTGTGACCTTTATCTCGGAAAGACATCATGAACATGATCCGCGCGAGACGAGCGTCGGCGACACAAGGCTTGGTTTTCAGGTCGTTGCGCTAAAGGAGACTCCTGAGCGTCCGGCGCTCTCATTTGCTTATTACGTCAAGCTGCCGACAGGCAGTGAAGAGAAGGAACTCAGCACGGGTCGCGTTGACCACCGCTTCGTCGTTCTCACTGGCAAGAAATTTGGCGAAACGAGCGTGGATTTTAATGCCGCGCTACTCAGGGTGGGGCGCTCCCATGAAAGCGGCTGGACGAATGGCGGGCAGGCTGCGCTCGCCATTTCGCGCAGCGTCGGAAGGGGTTTCGGTGTCGTGGGCGAGCTTGCCGGACAAACCCGCAAGGATGTTCAACCGAGCGGCCTTTATGCCCTTGGGCTGGTCAACTACCACGTCAGCCACCGGCTCTCGCTGGATGCAGGCATGCGTTTTGGGCTTAACCCTGAAGCGCCGCCGGTCGGGATTGTCTTTGGAATGACCGTTGGTCTCTTTGACTTTTATAAGAAACATTAGCAATGACTAGCAATGACTTAGCCCAATAGCTCTGAGTCATCGACTCCCGGATCAAGTGAAGTCTTCCTGGCGGCAGTTTACGCTGAAGCTTGAAGTCGGAACGTAAGCGAAATTATCTCTTGTCTTACAAATTTGATCTTGCAGAAAGCGAGGCACTTTTTAGGCATGAAAAAACCTGCTTTGTTCGTTATGGCTCTTTGCGGTGTTGCTGGGATCTTTGCCGGCAGGGTTTCGGCACAGAATCCAGATCAGGTTTCCGTTGCGAAGGCAGGCGCTCAGGTTGATGGCGCAGCGGTGGGTGCTGTCAAGACGCCGGCTGCAAAACAGATGACACGGCCGCTGAAGTTGAAGCGCTGAGAAAGCGGGTCGAGGAGGTTGAGCGGCAGAATCAACAACTGCTCGAGACACTTTCGGAACTTAAAGGTAAGCTCGACGCGATGAATCGTCCAGTGGTGGCGAGCGACGCCGTCACGGGCGCCTCTTCTACTTCCACGCAGCTCGCAGGTTCAGCGCAGCCCTTGGCTAATGCTTCACAGGCGCCTGCGCAAGCCGGCCAGAGCGACAAGAACGCGCCAGTGCGCTGGTCGGAAATAATCGGAGAAGGAAACAGGCTAAAGTTTTATGGCTTCCTTCGCCTCGACATGCTCTTCGATTCGCAGCGCCCAAACAACGCTCAGTCGATCCTTTTCATTACGTCGCCCGACCCGCGCGTCGGAGACTCGGATGGCAATTTCACGATGCACCCGCGCTTGACGCGATTTGGCATAAACTATACCGGTCCGCGAATCGCGAAACTAGGCGACGCAAAGCTATCGGGCCAGTTGGAGACAGACTTTCAGAATGGCGGCAGCGAATCGCGGCAGATAATTCGCATCCGCCACGCATATCTGAAGCTAGACTGGAATCAGTTTTCCGTCCTGGGCGGCCAGACCTGGGACATTGTTTCGCCGCTGTTTCCCACCGTCAACAACGACTCGCTGCAGTGGAATGCAGGCAACGTCGGCGATCGCAGACCGCAGTTTCGCGCCGCGTACGAGCCGAAGGCCGGTCGAGGGAAGTTCTCGTTCATCGGCGGCTTCGGTCTTACCGGGGCGATTGATTCGGCAGACCTGGACGCGAACGGTGTTCGTGATGGCGAGGAATCGAGCCGGCCAAACATTCAGGCGCGAGTGGGGTTCGCGCATCCGCTTGGCGGCAAAGACAGAACTGCGAGCATCGGAGTCTCCGGCTTCTATGGATTCCTGAGAACGGCCCGACCCATAGGGGGCCGCACCGACTTTCACAGCAAGCTCGTCAATGTTGATTTCACGCTTCCGGTTCTCGCCAGATTGGTGTTCAGGGGCGAAGGCTGGTGGGGTCGCAACATGAGCGACATCCGCGGCGGCGCGGGGCAGGGAATCACCTCAAACGGTTTGGAAATCCGCGGGCGCGGCGGGTGGGGCGAAGCCAACATCAAGCTCTCGAAGTATCTCTCGACGAATCCCGGCTTTTCGACAGACGATCCTGTGGACGCAGACATTCCACTTAACGGGCGCACCCGCAACCGCTCTTTCTTCGTCGCCAATCGGATTACGCCCGGCGGCAATTTCATTTTAGGCGCCGATTATCTTCGCTGGAAGACCAACTTCCGGGGCCTTCAACGCGGAGTTGACAACCGCGTCAACATCTTCTTGCAATACAATTTTTGATGGTCATGGAATAAGTAGGCCCATTAAGGAGGGCTCGGGTCCGCCTTGTGTCTCATGTTGCGGCGAATTGTAGAGAGCGGCAATGTCCCATGACTCAGGCGCACTCCTCAACTCAATCGACCTGAGCTAAACGAGAAGCTGCCATTCAGCGGGATCGCGGGCGGTGTCGAGGACCGCGATGACGAAGATAAGGTCGTCCTCAACTGTGAAGTAAATCCCATAAGGAAACCTTCTCGTTATGGCCTGCCTGATGCCGGAGCGAAGTTCTTGATACTTGAAAGGTCAGTCGAGGACGCGTCCGTAGGCGGCTCTAACCTCGTCAAGAAACTCCAACCCCAATCCCGGCTGCTCGGACTCGTACCATTCGAACGCCGCTTCTATGTCAGCATCGCTAGCGAGATCAGAGAGAAGGCGGTAGGGTTTCACTTGGACTTGGAGTCGGCATTTGAAGTGTCAGCGAGACGGTCGAGTACCTCCAACGCGGAGTGCCCGCGTGAGGGATTCTCGCGATAGCGCTTGAGACGCTCTTCAGCTAATCGCAGATGGCTCTCCGGGACAGGCAGAGCGCCAGGGTCTTCCGAGATTTGATCCCAGAGGGCCTGTAGGTAGCGCACTTGCTCGGCCTTCGATAGGCTGTTAAAGCCAGGAGGTGCTGGAAGAAATGTTTCAGGCATCGCGCTTTCGTCTCCAGTGATTGAAATTAAGAAATACTGTGCCGGGTAGCGATTAATATGCCTCGAATTCTAGCACCATACAAGTGTCGAGCAACAGGTGTGGGAAGGCTGGAGTTGAGTAATCCAGCAGCCCTCCTCACGGTCGGGCTACCGTGCGGTTGCGAAAGGCCGTTGGTTGGGGTTTCGTCCTCGTAGCAGACTCAATCGGTGTCGCTCAAGTCCTTCCTCCAGACTGCTATTGCTGCGCGTTGCCCTCGGTCCTTGACCGAAATTCTGCCAGGGCAAGGTCGGCGAAGTGTTCAACCTTGTCCTTTGCGAAGGTTCGGAACCTCTTCCACCGGTCGACGGTCAGTCTGTTATCGGCGAGCAGGTGAAAACCTTGCGCCATGAGCCATTGGGTACGGAGGACTTGATGGAAGAGAAGGCGCTCTTTCTTTGAAAAGCCGTATTCGTGATCCAGTCTGTCCAGCACCACAAGGCGGCACCAGTCATGCGGCGTCAGATCGGTTTCGGCGATCTCTTGTTCGATCCTAAACCAGGTTTTATCAGTCACCCGAAAACCGATCGTGTGAGGATAATTAACCTCCCTTTTTGCCATCACACTCTCCTCCTGAGCGGTCCCTTGACGTGTTAGCTGTGCTAGCGCTGTGTCCGCTGGGCAAGCAGCGTGCCTGCTGTGCTAGCGCGACACGCGGATGTCTCGCATTGGCAATAGTTGACGCTGCTGGCGCGAAGTTAGCTGCGTTAACTTGACGCGAAACCCTGTAGGGGTGACGTGTCTAGTAAAACTCAGGTGCAAAGCGCCTCGGTGCCATTGAGTGTTTCATGGGAACTCCACTCAAGTGACAAAGGCGACTACCGTTCTCCCAATTTAACCCTCGTAGTCACCAGACTCTCTTGGCATAATCAGTGCCATGAGTGCACGTCTCCATGACCTAAAGATGCAGGCTAGAGCTCTCCCCATAAAGGAGAAGGCAACCCTCGCTCATCTCCTCATCGAGGAGTTGGATACGTCTAATTACGCTGTCGTCGAACAACTATGGATGATGAGGCGCAGCGGCGATATGACGCGTACCAAAGGGGTAATTTGAGGCGCGACCAGGCGATGAGGTAATGGCCAGGCCTCGCAATCGTATCAAATGAGTGGCTACCGATTCCTTCCTCCAGCCGAGGAGGAAATGACCGAAGCATCGGTCTTTTATGAAGGACCGCCGGTCGGATTGGGCTCTGACTTTCTCGATGGGCGGCGAGTCTCGGCACACAACTGAAAGAGGATTCTGCACTCCTCCGAACAAGGAAGGTGAAGCATGGAGCGCCGGCTTTACCTCAAAGTCTTCAGATGCTAACCGTTCGGCTTTGCCGCCGGATGTTGAGGCGCGCGGGCTCGGCCCCGCCGTAAGCAGACTTCATTAAGTTCGGGCTATGCCCTCGGTCCGGGCTTTGCCCCATCGACTGAGGGCATAGCCCGAACCCCAGGGCGCAGCCCAGAGCTTTGCAGCCTAACCGAAGGGCGGGGCAGAGCCCGCGCCTCACATCCGGCGGCAAAGCCGAAGCGTCAGTAACTCGCCACTCTTGCCGGCAAGCCGCAAGCGTACTTTTCTTGACCTCCGTCAATATTCTTGACGCCGTCAATATTCTTGACGTTTGGACCGCTTTTCCTAGCAAGTTCACTAGATGGAGCGTCAATTTTCCTGACGCGCGTCAATATTCTTGACGTTTTGAACGCGTTTCCAAGCGACATCGCTCTCCGTAAGCATCAGTTGTGTTTACGCGCGCCAATATTCCTGACGTTGCGTCAGTATTCCTGACGCCTACGCGCTTCCCAAGAACATCAGTCCATAAAAAAGGCTCCGCTAGTTGGCACAGCAGTTGTTTCGCTCCAATCTGAAGATCGAATAACTGAATTTGAGCCTGTCGCACACTTTGATTGAGGGACGGAAGCAGACTAAGCCCGGCATTTCTGAGGGCAACAAGCTTCAGTTTAGGTTGGGGTCTTCGAGAGCACGTCTTCAATAAAAGCAAGCGCATTCGAGGTTGAGCTATGAGCACAAATCCTTATCGTCCAGCCGCTCCAGGTCGTGCAGTAGCGCCAGTTCGACCACAGCTTCTTAAAGTGCCGGAAGTTGCAGAGATGCTTGGAGTCAAGCCGCGCACGATCTATGAGATGGTTGCTCAGCATCGCATTCCGTATCGCAAACCACCGGGCACAAACATCCTACGGTTTGATCTTGAGGAGATCATGGCGTGGACTCGGGGCGAAAATAACAAATGACTTGAACCTTTGATGTTGCTACCATTCGGGCCGTTCTCTTGGTGGCTGCAACCTTCAAGGAGAACACCATGTCAGTTTTCAAACGAGGAAATCAGGGCACGCACTGGAATTATTCCTTTCGCGTGCGCGGTGTGCGGTACAGAGGAGCAATCCCCGAGGCACGCACGAAATGGGAAGCCGAACAAGCGGAGCTAAAGATTAAGCAAGAGGTCTTTGAAGGCCGGTTCGGTTTGGTTCAATCAGGGAAGATAAAGTTCGACATATTCGTTGACGAGATTTACATGCCCTGGGCCAAAGCCAATAAACGCTCATGGAAAGGGGATGAGATTTACGGAGCGGTTCTCAAGGACTACTTCAAGGGAAAAGCCTTGTGTGAAATCAGCCCTTTTCTGATCGAGAAGTTCAAGCATGAGCGGATTAAGACGCCGACGAAAAACGGTACCCCTCGCGCTCTCGCTTCAGTTAATCGAGAGTTTGAGATGCTCAGCCGCGTTTTTACTCTCGCAATGGCCTTTAAGAAAGCGGAAAGCAACCCTTGTAGCCGGGTGAAGAAGTTCAAACTCGACAATGAGCGTTACCGATATCTTTTGCCGGAGGAAGAACCAGAGCTGATGAGTGCGTTGACAGGAAAGCGGGAACACTTACAGGGGATGGTGACTATCGCTCTCGGCCTTGGCTTACGTAAACGCGAGCAACTGAACCTACGACGCGATCAGGTAGATTTCTCGCGTAATGTTGTTGTGGCTGCTAAAACCAAAGGGAGAAAGAACCGTGAAATCCCGATGGATATTTTGAGCCCAGCAGTTCGCGAGGTCCTGCTAAAACTTTGCGTGGGGAAAAAGCCTGATGATTATGTGTATGCAAATCCGGAGACGGGTAAGCCCTTCACAGATATCAAGCGTTCCTTCCATACAGCTTGTCGAATGGCGGGAATCGAGGGACTCTGGTGGCATGACCTACGCGCGACGTTCTGTACGCGTCTCGCGTTAGCCGGCTACGAGGCTCTAACAATAATGACGCTGATGGGCCACAAGGATCTAAAGACCACGATGCGTTACATTCGGGCCGTGCAGCTCCAAAAACAGGTGCGGCCTCAGAATTTTGTCCACAAATTGGCCACAAATGAAATACGGCCGCCAGTGCAGGCGACCGTAAATAATGATTCTAATGGTCGGGGCGAGAGGATTCGAACCTCCGACCTCTCGGTCCCAAACCGAGCGCACTACCAGGCTGTGCTACGCCCCGCGAACCCAGCTTCGTCTGACAGGACGAGGCATTCTAAGAGCCAGCAAGCCGGGGGTCAAGCGTCGACGAAAAATCCCGCCAGGAATTCTCGAGTTGCATCCAGAGCTTTCCCTCGGTGACTAATTGTATTCTTTAGTAGCAACGGCATCTCTGCGAACGTCATTTTATGGCCTGTCGGAATGAAGACAGGATCGTACCCAAACCCCTGATGACCCGACGGCGCTTTGGTGATGTTTCCCGGGCACATGCCATGGGCCACGTTAATGACCTCGCCAGTTGGTTTAGCTATCGCGACAGCGCAAATAAAGCGTGCGGAACGTTCGTCTCCGTCCACCGCCAACAGTTCCGAAAGCAGTAGGTTGGTTCTTTCTGCATCGGATAGCCCCTCGCCTCCGAAACGCGCTGACCTCAGGCCTGGCAATCCACTCAGTGAAGTTACCTCCAGTCCTGAGTCGTCTGCGAGGGTCCAGAGTCCCGTTTGTCCTGCATAAGACTGGGCTTTAATAATTGCATTCGCTGCATAGGAAAAGCCGTCTTCGACAGGTGGGTGGATTCCTGGGAAGTCGGAGATAACGTGGAACTTCAGAGGTAAATCTTTCAAGACGCGCTTTATTTCTGTGACCTTCCCGCGGTTCCCAGTTCCAATCAGAATTTCAAAGTTGGTCATGTTGCGAAGCTACTGGATAGGTCTGATTACTAAATGAGTACTTGTTGGCAACTGAATTCATTCTTCCGGGAATAGCAACGGAACGAGAGTGGCGAATTGCCCAAATGATGATCGCGTTGTTCTTTCGAGACCCTGATCACCAAGCGTGGTTTCAGTTGCGGAGTAGGGTAGTTGTTCCAGCTTGCGCGAAAGCTCAGATGATTCGCGAGCTGCAGTCGTGCCGCCGGTTGCTCGAGAAACGGCCTGGACGAAACTCATGACCCGGTCGTTCTCTCGCGTGTAAGTCACTACGCTGGCTGAATTAAAGCGACCCAGAAAGTGTTCTAATTTCTTGATCCGGTCAGGTGTTGCGCGGTTATCCGTTGCAGCCTGCAAGTGTAGTTTCAGATCCGCTGGTGGACCGATCAGCACGCTGTCTTTAAGAAAACTTGCCGCAATCATCTTGCCGGGAATCTCAATCAGTTCAGCCTCGCCTATGGAGTTGTGCTTTAAATCTCTCCCACTTCCACCCAGGAGTAGTAGTCGAAGTGACGTTTCATCTCGAACCTGAGCAACAAGGGTTGCTTGCTTCGTATCAGGCGCCAAACGCACAGTGCTTAGTTCCGGACCGATAAGATTGAGGAACTTCTCGGGATCCTGGATTCCGTAAGGCGTCAGGGCGGACTTCAGAAGGGAACTAATCAGTATCGCTGACAAAGTATCGAGCTGAGACGACAGGGTGGTTTCGAGGAGCTGCCACGTAGCCACCGGGTTCTCGAATCTGTAAATCGACACCGAGTGAACGTCGTTGGGCAATATATCCAAGACTTGAATCGGCGTATTTGTGGGTCGGAAATGTGGTTGCAGACGAGAGACGAAAGTCGATTGAAGGGAAAACAGATAGTGATCTTCGATCCCTCCCAAGGATACGCGGGAACTCCAGCCGACTCCCGCCAACACCTGCGATGCGCTGGTACCGATAATTCGATCAAACCGCGCGTCTCCGGGTGCCCTGCCGAAAAGCAGCGGTGCTCCTAATGAGAAGAGTCGCGCGGCATTCGACGAGGAGATGAATCCAAAGGCGAGCGCGCCGGCTGCGCCCAAATGGCCTCGCATTTGCTGCAACTCTGGGTGACTCTTGAGGCTTGGGCGTCGACCTCGGCGAACCTCCAAACACGTCTTCACGGCACGTTCGCTGTTTCCTATAATTACGAGTGACCCGTCGATGGTGGCGACGATTTGGCGTTCGCTGGTGGGTGCGCTCCACACCAAGAATTCAGAACCCGCAATCTCGGTTCTTTTCAATGTCGGCTGAAGGTATGACTTTTCCGCAAACAGCCTCAGAGCGTCTTCGACCGTCTGGCGCATCCGACGTTCACTGGTATGCGTTTCAATCAATATCGCTGCCTCGGGCTTAATGGTCAGCGTTTCGCCTTGTTCTTTTGCGCCAAGATCAATCATCACCGTGGCCAACTGAGCGCGCGCGAGGATAAGAGTCTTCGTGGGGCCGATACCTGTCCACGAAATAACGCGTGTTAACCAGCGACTGGGAGGTTGGCTCCCACTTGCTCTCAACAAGGGGGCTAACTCCTTCCAGGCGTCAGTGCTGGAGATCGCGACTGCAACGTCGAGAAGACTATTGCATTCCAGGTAAACGAGAGCGTCAGCTGGGGCGTACGCTGCCATATCGCTGCTGTAGGGTCGGTTCCACCACACCCAAACCCCGACGACTAAAACAACTATGAAAGCGATAGCTGGGAACCAACGCATGGGTTTCATTGATCGGCATCGTAACTTTCCAACTCCAGTACCAGCAAGCGAGGGCTGGTGGTAGTGTCATGTAATAGTAATCTGACGGTGCCTCGTCCGCACCAGATGTTGGCGGGGATTTGACTAAGGAGACCGTGCCAAAAATTTAGTGGCCTGTTCAGCACGCTCGAGATTCGCCGCCGCCACGCGATATGAAAGTCGTTATCCAACCCTCGCAAATTTCCTCTCCTTGAGGGGGGTGGGTTCAAGGTTATGCTAAGTTCTGAACCGCGAAACGTTTCGCGAGTGGTGTACTAAATAAACTCTGGAGCTAGAACCCAAAGGAATTGATGGAGGTTATGCCGTGTGATAATTTGCTCGCCGTCCTATTAAGGAAACTGGATGACCTCAGTAGGTTCCAGCTACCTAAGGGAGAAATTCACTGGATGGCCTATCGCCAACTATCTGTTCAACCACAGACGCAAGCCGACTTCGACGAGTTTCTGGCCAATTTGTACCAGGACCTCACGCAAGGGGTTCGCAATCCCAACGAAGTCGTGAGAGACACGCTTTGCCAGATGTACTTGGGTACGTTGACGCCGCCGGGCGATGTTGGAAAGTTGTTGCCTGGTGCACGAGCGCTGATGCACTCGTTTGATCCCCGTAACGTGACGACTGAGCCAGAGTATTATCCGGACATAGACGCGAAGCTCTATGCCGAACGAAAACCCTTTATCTGGCTATGGCAGATGTTTGATCGTTCCCCTCTCGGGCAGAATGCGCTTCTCGGACACCGGTTACGGAGGATACTAGCGCCGCTCGTTTTCAGAAGCGTCGGTGAAAACTTCAAATGCTGGCATTTTGTAGAGTGGTCGTACGGCTACAATTTGTCATTTGGCGACAACGTGGTAATCCATCGACACGTCCTGCTGGATGATCGGGGCGGCATTGAAGTAGGAGACGACGTCTCTATCTCAGACTACGTGAATATCTATTCGCACAGTCACGACATTGACGATATCGAAAAGGTTTATAACCGCGCGACCCGCATTGGTAATGGCGCAAGGATTACTTATCACGCGACGGTGCTCGCCGGAACCAATATAGGTGACCACGCGATGATAGGCACAGGTGCCGTCGTGACGAAGGATGTGGACGCCTATCACGTCGCCTTAGGGATCCCCGCTAAAACGATTAAAGTGAAAATTCCCGTGGTGCCGGGAACACAGTGATCCCCCGACTGAGCCCGCGCTTCTTGCAACCAGGAGTGTGCTACCTGGAAGCCGGACGCTACCCTTCCAGAAAGAGCACTGAAATCTTGCCATGTCTCGTCTTCCACGGTACCTTACCCCAGTTGTTGCTTAGGTTAAACGCGTTAAATTATCAGTTGACATTGTTGGGCACGTAAGGTAATCTCCCTCCTGACGGGGGAGGGCATAACTGCCCGTCAGAGGTGCTCGCCAGTAATTCCTCTTTAGCGGAGAATGTTCAGCCATATTCTGCTCCTCTTTGAAGTCAAACGATAAAGGCACACTTCGCGTGAGCGAAGGTCGCAAAGCCAACGGGAGTTGGGCTCAGTAGGGCCGTCTCAACTTGGCCGGGTTTCCGAAGCACAGGCTTCAATTCTTCCTCCTGGCTCCCCAAAGGCAAGCCGCTTCCTCCAAAATCCGCTTAACTCAGACACCTCTTTTACTTCGCCTCGAGCCGGTGCGCTCGGTAAGGACACCGCCAGTTGAACCCCCCCATCAACTTTAGCCGATCGAAACCTGTGAGTACCCGCCTAACAAGGGCGCGAAAAGCTCGTGCCCGCTTACGCCGACGGAACCGGATGCGTGCTCTCTCCGTTGTGAGGAATAAATAGATATGTTCAAACAAGTCAAAAAGAGCCTCGTGGGACTCGACATTGGTTCCAGTTCCGTAAAGGCAGTTGAACTTCAAAAGAAGGGCAACAGCCTGCACCTGCTGAACCTTGGTTTCGAGAACCTCCAGCCGGACACGATTGTCGACGGCCAGATCATGGAGCTCAATAATGTCTCGAACGTGATAGCGAGCATATTTACCGAGCATCAGATTAAGACTCCAAGAGTTGCTGCGGGCGTGAGCGGTCACTCCGTGATCGTGAAGAACATTGTTCTGCCGCAAATGAGCGAAGAGGAACTGCGCGAATCGTTCAGTTGGCACGCGGAGGAGCACATTCCTTTCGACATCGCGGACGTTAACCTCGACTACCAGCTCACGGGCAATACCTCTGACTCCATCCAGGTTCTGATGGCGGCTTGCAAGAGCGACAAGATAGCCAACGTGAAACAGGCGATTCAACTCGCCGGTAAACAACCCGTCATAATCGATGTTGACGCGTGTGCCCTGCAAAATTGTTACGAATTGAATTATCAGCCCCAGACCGGCCAGGTGGTTGCGCTTTTGAACATCGGCGCGGCCACGATGAATATCAACATCCTAAACGGGCCTCGTTCAGTGTTTGCGCGCGACGCATCCGTTGGAGGCAGCCAGTACACGAGCCTGTTACAGAAGGAATTGGGTCTCACCTTTGAACAGGCAGAAGCCGTCAAGCGCGGATACCCGCTACCGGAAGAGGTCGAAGCGCGTCCCATCAAGCCCATCATCGAAACGGTCTCAGACATTCTGGCTTTAGAAGTGCGGAAGACGATGGACTACTATCGAGCTACCGCACAGGAGAATAGCGAAGCTATTCAGAAGATACTGATCGCGGGCGGCGGTTCAAAGCTTCCCGGTCTTGCCGAATACCTGGCGAACCGTTTCGAGATTCCGGTCGAAGTTTTTGATCCGTTCCGGCAAATACAGGTGGATTCGAGAAAGTTCGATCCTGATTATATGCGAGAGATTATTTCCGAAATGGCCGTCGCCGTTGGTCTCGCGCTTAGAGGAGTTGATGCAGCATGATAAGAATCAATCTACTTGAGTCGGTTACGGATCGGCCCAGCGGGGCAGCCATGGTCGAGGACAAAGTATCGAGTCCGCGCGTACAGACGCTTCTTTTGGCAGTGACTGTATTCGCTCTCTTAGTACTCGGCGCCGGCTACGACTATGTCAGCGCCAAGTCAGCTCACCAAGCTGCGGAACATGAGCTGGAGAATCAGCGTCGTATCAATCAACAGATGCTTGCTGTCAACCGAGAGCAGGCTGAACTGGAGCAGAAGAGTCAGGACATCCAGGGCCGTATCGACGCGATCAAAAAGCTGCGGGAGTCTCAACAGGGACCAGGCGCGGTTCTTCGCGACATTAAGGCTCGCTTCGATAGCATACCGGGGCTTTACCTTCAGAGTATCGGACAGCAAAACGGTGAACTGACGATCAAGGGCGAATCACCCAACGAGTATTCCGTTACTCGTTTCGGTCAGAGTCTGGAATTCTCAGCCGGATTGTTTACCAACCTTAATATCGAAACACAACGCCAGGCAGGGAAGGCAGACGCATCGGTTCCTGGCGATGTAGCTGTCGTTATCCCTGAAGTTGTGGCCTTCACGGTAAAGTGTAGCTACGCGGCGCCGAAGACCTCCGCAGAAGGAGCCTCAGCACGAGCACCCGCCGACAGCGCCCCGAATCAAGTTGCTTTGAAGAAGTAACGGGGGAGCAAACTGACAGAAACCCCAACCACCTCTGGGGAAGGAAATAAAAAGATGAGAATTGGTAACCTTCAAACGATGCCCTGGTACCTGCGGCTAGTGGTCTTCGCGGCGATTGCGGTATTTATGTACGGCGCCTTCTGGTACTTCGTAACCAGTGGGATGCGGAATGAGACTGCCACCTTGAACGCGGAGATCCAGCAACTGCTGCCGCGCAACGCTCAGGCCCAGATTGCTTCCCAGCGACTCAACGAATTTCGGGCGATCTACACTGCCAGACAGGAAGAATATGACGAACTTAAGGCGCTGCTTCCCGAACAACGCGAGCTGACCATGGTGTTGCAGGGCCTACAGGAT
>Ga0136614_10001794_pt1 | contig 12911 bp, 10 predicted proteins | sample AntDrymUQ2792106_2_FD_106643 | JGI IMG/M metagenome (GOLD analysis project Ga0136614, IMG submission 106643) | Polar desert sand microbial communities from Dry Valleys, Antarctica - metaG UQ279 (21.06) | ecosystem: Environmental > Terrestrial > Soil > Desert | place: Antarctica: Dry Valley...
CGCATCATCACGGCTTGCTGCGCCATGGCCGGTACGAAGAGCTGCCACCCGGCATCGCGAATCGAAATGAACAACGGCACGATCGGCGCGAAGTTGACCAGCATCGCGAGATACGTCGCGTAGGTCTGCGCCTCCTTGTGGCTGCGCCCGTAGGTGGCGGCCAGCATGTTGAGAGACGCGATCATCGCTGAGAACGGCAGCAGCATCACGATGAACAGCGCGCACTCGCTGAATCCGAACTGCATCAGCGATGACAGATTTTCGCTGCGGATGAACTGCATCGAGATGATGAAGCCGATCAACGTCAGGACCACCACGCTTGCCGAACACAGCGCGACGACCGCCCACTTTCCCAGCACCGTGGCGCCGGTTGAGATCGGGTTCATCAGCAGTGGCTCGAGCGAACCGCGTTCGCGCTCGCCGGCGGTCACGTCAATCGCCACGCTGATGGCGCCTGCGACCGAGCCGAGCAGCGCCAGCCACGGCACCAGGAACAGCAGCTGCGCGCCGCGCGCCTGACTGCTTGCGAGATTGACTTCCTCGATCTCGACCGCGGCCATCAACTGCGGGCTGACGCCGCGCGCCAGCAGACGCTGGAGGCCGAGCTCGCGCGTGAAGCCGCGTACCGCTGTTAGCGCGGCGCGCGTGGCGGGCTGTGCCTTAGTGGCGGTTTCATCGAACACGACTTGCATCCGCACCGTCTCACCGGCGGCAACCCGCGCCTCGAAGTTCGGCGGCACGATGATGATCGCGTTCTGCAGGCGGCCCGACTTGACTTGTGCCGTGTAGTCCTCGGGCGCGTCCTTGACGGTCGCACCCGCCCGCTGCAGAAAATTGACCAGCGTCGGCGCAGCGCTCGCGTTGGCGACGTAGATCTCGCGCTTCGCTGCACTTTCTTCGACACTCGAGATAAAGATCGATAGAAGAAACAAAGTCAGCGGCCCGGCCAGGATCGAAGTCACGAGCACGATCAGCCAGGTGCGGCGATCGCGCAGCGCATCCTTGAGCTCCTTGCGAAATACGCTGACGGTGGTGCTCATGTGCCTACGGCCTGCGCGGATTCGTTTTCATACGCGAGCTTGACGAACGCATCTTCCAGCGATTCGGTCCCTGCTTCCGCGCGGATCGACTGCGCCGTGCCGTGCGCGACCGTGCGACCGCGCGCGAGGATCACGATCTCATCGGCCAACTGCTCGACTTCCTGCATGATGTGCGACGAAATGACCACGCACTTGCCGGCGTCGCGCAAGTGCATCAGCAGCCGCCGCAGCGCACGTGTCGCCACCACGTCGAGGCCGTTGGTCGGCTCGTCGAGAATCAGATGGTGCGGGTCATGGATCAGCGCACGCGCCAGCGCGACCTTCATCCGCTCGCCGGTCGAGAAGCCCTCGATGCGCCGTTCGAGCAGCGCGCCCATGTCGAGCAACCGGGCCATCATCGCGAGGCGCTCGCGTCCGGCCTGGGCCGGCACCCCGCGCAATTGCGCGTAGTACTCGATGTTTTCACGCGCAGTCAGTCGCGAGTACAGCCCGCGCGCGTCGGATAACACGCCGAGCTGTGCACGCACCGCACGCGTATCTGCCTGTACGTCGATGCCGCCGACTTGCGCCTGCCCGCGATCGGCGCGCACCAGCGTGCCGATGATGCGCAGCGTGGTCGTCTTGCCCGCGCCGTTGGGTCCGAGCAGGGCGGTGATGCGCCCGTCCTGCGCAACGAACGACACGTCTTCGACGGCGGTCACGCGCGTGCGCTTGCGGTCGATTTTGGCGTCGAAGGATTTTGCGAGCTTATTGACCTCAATCATGGACTTCGATCACGGCTTGGTTTTGGGCGCAGCCGCGGGGTCGATGGCAACAAAAAAGTTCGGCGCCGGAATGCGTGCCAGGCACTCGCCGTCGATGCGCTCGAACGACGCATCGCGCACGAAGCGCGCCACCAGCATCGGCGCGCATCCTTGCGCGCTGATGCCGTGCCCGAGGTTCGGTGCGACGACATGCTTCGCATTGCCGAGCCGCTGCGCGACCGCATCGCCGTGGCGCGGCGGCGTGGCGGGATCAAGTCCGCCGGAGAAAATCAGTACCGGGACTTTGGTCGCCGGCACCGAATAGAACTCGGGTGGCACTGGGCGCGAAGGCACAATGGCGCAAGCCTGCCGATACACATCGGCAAACGCCGCGCCGAAACGCGTAGCGCTCGCCTGCGCGGCGGCCAGGGCTTCGATGCGCGGCACATCTTCGGCACAGATCACCGCGAAGTGCATGCCGACCGCAAAATTCTCGCGAATGCCGCCGCTCAGCGCGGCGCTTAACGCGATCAGCGCGGTGAAATCGCCGCGGCCGGCTTCCGCCAACGCATAGGGAAGCACGGAGGACAATTGCGGTACGTACAACGGCACGCGCAGCAGCGACGCCAGCATCTTGCGATCGAGCCGGATCGACTCGGTCGCACCGGTCAGCGGATGCGGCACGCGAATGTCGATGCCGCTCTCGGCGCGCTTCAGCAGCGCCGAAATTCGTTCATCGAAGTCAGGGTATCGCGTGCGGCATGGCGCGTCGCGCGCGCACGCTTCGCCGAGTGCCTTCAACGCGGCGTCGGCGTCGAAGGCGAACGAGACTGGCAATGCCATGTCGGGCGGCGCAACGCCGTCGAGCACGGCGGTTCGCACGTGCGTCGGATACTGCCGCATGTATTCGAGTGCGGCACGCGTGCCGTACGACGTGCCCCACAGATTGATTCTTTCTGCACCAAGCTGCGTGCGAATCGCTTCAAAGTCGCGCACTGCGATCCACGTCGCGTACTGCCGCAGATCCGCCGGCAGCGCCTTCAGGCATGGGCCGAGGCGCGCGATCTGGTGCGCGGGCTCGAGCGCAGATGCCAGCGAGCTTTCATCGACGTCGCACTCGAGAGCATTGGAGCGCCCGGTTCCACGCTGGTCAATAAACACTAGATCGCGTCGCGCGTTCAGCTCGGCCAGTACCGGCATCACCTGTCTCGCAACGCGTGTCGCGGCCTGGCCGGGGCCACCTGCGAACACGAAGATCGGATCGGGTTGCTTATTGCGCGCCACCGCGGGGACGACGGCATACCGAACTTCGATGGATCGGCTCGAGGGCGAATCCGGGTTCTCCGGCATGCGCACCACGCCGCACACTATTTCGCGCTCGATTCCCGGTATGCGACACGCTTCGAGCTTCGCTTCTTCAGTGGTCGATGAACGACACGAAGCAAGCGCGATTGCGCAAAGTAATACGTACGGTATTAGTCGAGCCAGGCTCATTTGTGCGGCGAAGAATAACAACCCATCGCGCGATGCCAGCATGTGATGCGCGAAGTGTCGATTCATGGCCGCGATCGGCCGTGTGCTTCGACGAACCGTAGAATCGTCTCGTGCAATCAGGCTTGCAATCAACTCAGCGAAGTGCGTTCGCGGTCGGTCTGACGCTGGCCATTGTCGGCAGCATCATGTTTTCGGCCAAGGCAATAGTCATCAAACTTGCCTACCGTCACGGCGTCGATGCGGCGACCCTGCTTGCATTGCGCATGGCGTTCTCGGTGCCGTTTTTTGTGGCTGCGTTGATCTGGTCATCGCGCGGTGCGGCGCCTCTGACGCTCAGCGACCATGCGCGATTGATCCTGATCGGCTTGCTCGGCTACTACGCAGCGAGCTATCTCGACTTTCTCGGCCTGCAGTACATCACCGCGGCACTCGAACGGTTGATTCTGTACCTAAGCCCCACGTTAGTCGTCGTGCTTTCCGCGCTCCTGCTGCGAAAGCGGTTTGGCCGCTACGAATGGGGTGCGCTCGCACTTGCCTATGGCGGCATTGTGCTCGTGTTCTGGCATGACGTCAGCTTCGAAGGCGGGCAGGTCGTGCTCGGCTCGGCGCTCGTGTTTGCCGGTGCCGTTTGCTATGCGGTGTACATGATCATTTCGGGTGAGCTGGTGCGCAAGCTCGGTGCGATTCGGCTCACCGCGTACGCGATGTGTGTATCCAGTGTTGCGGTATTCGCGCAATTCGCCGTGTTGAATCCGTTGTCTGCGCTGCGCCAGCCGCCCGAGGTGTACTGGCTGTCGGTATTGAATGCGGCGCTGTGCACCGTGCTGCCGGTGTTCTTCACGATGCTTGCGATCGAGCGCATCGGTGCTAGCCGTGCGTCGATGGCGTCGATGATCGGCCCGGTGTCGACGATTGCACTGGCGTATCTTTTCCTTGGCGAGCCGGTGACGATCTGGCAAGTGGCGGGTACTGCGCTGGTGCTAGGCGGAATCTATGTATTGACGCGCGCCGGCAAGGTTCCGGCGTCCAAGGAGGAAACATGAAGTCGAAGTCGATCGTGATCCGCTCGCATGGCGGTCCTGAAGTGGTGGAACTGTTCGAGGCGGACGTGCCCGATCCCGGCCCGGGCGACGTGCGAATCCGTCAGCATGCGATTGGCCTGAACTTCATCGATATTTACTACCGGACTGGCTTGTATGCGAACACGCTGCCGCACGGCCTTGGATTCGAGGGCGCCGGCGTGGTTGAAGCCGCGGGCTCCGACGTGCGTGGCCTGAAGGAGGGTGACCGTGTAGCGTACCCGCAGGGGCCGATCGGCGCTTATGCCGAACTGCGCACGATGCCGGCGGCGACCGTCGTCAAGCTGCCGAATGCGATCAGCTTCGAGCAGGGCGCGGCGGTCATGCTCAAGGGCCTGACGGTGCAGTATTTATTTCGCCAGACGTATCGGTTGCAAGGCAACGAGACGATCCTGTTCCACGCAGCCGCCGGCGGCGTCGGCCTGATCGCGTGCCAGTGGGCGCGCGCGCTCGGCGTGCGATTGATCGGCACTGTCAGCTCGCCCGAAAAGGCCGCGCTTGCGAAAAAGAACGGCGCCTGGCAGACGATCGATTATTCGAAGGAAAATTTCGCCGAGCGCGTTGCCGCATTGACCCACGGCGCCAAGGTGCCGGTCGTGTACGACGGCGTCGGCAAGACCACATGGGAAGGCTCGCTCGACAGCCTGCAGCCGCGCGGGTTGATGGTGAGCTTCGGCAACGCATCGGGCGCAGTGACGGGAGTCAGTCTTGGCATCCTTGCGGCAAAAGGATCGCTGTTCGTGACGCGGCCCACGCTCGCAACGCACGTCGTTCCGCGCGCGCGGCTCGAGGAATCGTCGGCGGAGCTATTCGATCTGATGCAGCGCGGCAAGATCAAGGTCGACATCGAGCAGCGGTATCCGTTGGCCGAAGCAGCGCGCGCGCATGTTGATCTCGCGGCGCGGAAGACGGTCGGATCGACGGTGCTGGTGCCGGGCTAGCGCGGGCTACTTGCCGCGAGGCGAAGACTCGAATTGCAGCTTCGACGTTTTTATGTCAAGCAACGGCGCCAACTCGTAAATGTTGCGATAGCCATAACTGTAAAGCGCGATGTATGTCGACAGGTTCAGTGAGGCTGCCGGAAGCTTGGTCGGAAAAGCGCTTTCGGAACCGAGAAAATTGTTGTTGCAGTAAATCAAGATGCGCGTGCCCTTGTCCGGCACGGTTGCCTGCAGGCTTTCAATGGCGATGTCTGGAAAGCTCATGTTAATGGCCTCCCGGACGTGCAACTCGTCGAATTTTTCTCGGCTGCGCGCATCGAGGACGACCGTCCCAGGCTCGCGACTCATGCGAATGAAATCGGCTTCGGAAATCCGCCTGCTCTCTCGGGCGTCGGCGGCGTCAAGCGACACGCGCAGAAATGCTCGCATGTCGATTGCCGGATTGTCAGGTACCGGCTTGGTCTGCGCGCCGGCCGCAGCCGACCCCAGCGACACTGAGAAAATGATCGCTTGCATCAGAACTTTCACGGCCGCTCCGATCTACAAGTCACGGAAGACTTCCAACGTCAAGCGGCCAGCGCCGTTGACCCACGCGGGTTGATCGATCTGTTGCTAATCGTTACTGCGTGCATAGATGTATGCCCAGGCGATCAACAGTCCCTGCAGCGGCACGCGCAGCCAGAGCAAGATCGGCGAGAACTGCGCATACGACTCCGCGTTGAGCGCCATGTGCAGGTTCGCGGGGAACACTGCGATCAGTAACAGGATCAGCCCCCAGGCGGCGATCTTCGACCATCGTCGAATCAGTAGCAGCGCGCCAAGCGCTGTCTCTGCGACACCGCTTAGGTAGACGAGCGGCAAGTGCCACGGCAAATACGGCGGCATGATACCGAGATAAAAATCGGTGCTTACGAAGTGGTTGAGCCCGGCGCCGATGAAAAACGCGCCGAACAGATATTTCGCGATGATCTTGAGTTGCGGCACGCGCTTACTAGAGCAGCTGAACGAATCGATGCGTACGAGAGCCATGCGAGCTACAGCGGCACCAGTAGCCACGAAGGCAGACGCCGCGGACTTTTCAGACTCGGTGGTAGCTCGTCACCCGCTCGACCTCGCTTTTGGAACCGAGAAAAACGGCTACGCGCTCGTGCAACTTCTCGGGCTGGATGTCGAGGATGCGTCGCTGCCCGTCGGTGGCGGCGCCGCCTGCTTGTTCAATCAGGAACGCCATTGGATTACCTTCGTACATCAGGCGTAGCCTGCCAAGCTTGTAGGGTTCGCGCGCATCGCGCGGATACATGAAGATGCCGCCGCGCGACATGATCCGGTGCGCGTCGGCCACCATCGAAGCGACCCAGCGCATGTTGAAATCCATGCCGCGCGGCCCGGTCTTGCCGGCGAGCAGCTCGTCGACGTAACGTTTGACCGGCGCTTCCCAATGCCGGGCGTTCGACATGTTGATCGCGAACTCGCGCGTCTCGGCCGGGATTCGAACGTTCGATTGCGTGAGCAGGAACGAGCCCGTGTCGCGATCGAGCGTGAAAACGTGCACGCCGTGGCCGACCGATAACACGAGCAGGGTCTGCGGGCCGTAAACCGAATAGCCGGCGCACACCTGGCGCGTGCCACGCTGCAGGAACGCAGCTTCGCCGGCGTCTTCCTTGTTGGATGCGCTGGGCAGAACGGAAAAGATCGTGCCGATTGAAACGTTGACGTCAATGTTGCTTGAGCCGTCGAGCGGGTCGAACAGCAGCAAATACTTTCCGCGCGGGTATGCAACCGGAATGCCGATCGGCCCGTCCATCTCTTCGGAGGCCATGCCTGCAAGATGGCCGCCCCAGCAATTGGCTTCGACCAGAATTTCATTCGACAACACGTCGAGCCTTTTCTGCGCCTCGCCTTGCACGTTGGTCGTGTTGGCATCGCCCAGCACGTTGCCCAACGCGCCCTTGCCGACCGCGTGACTGATGGTCTTGCACGCGCGCGCCACGGTTTCGAGCAACAAGCGCAGATCGGGATCGATGCCGTGCTCGCGCTCGCAGCGAATCAGATAATGCGTCAGCGACAGCTTCATCGCCGTCAATTCGCCAGCGACTTGGTGACGATCTCGCAGACGTCGCGCGAGAGTTTGGGTTGCCTGGCGACCTGTTCCAGCGCTGCACGCATTTGCGTTTGCCGATCCGGGGAGAATTTGCGCCAGCGATCAAGAGCGCGCGCGATGCGCGCGGCAACGGTCGGGTTCTTCTTATCGAGCGCGAGAACCTGTTCGACCCAGAACGCGTAGCCACCGCCGTCGCGCCGATGAAACTCGGCTTCGTTGGCCACGCAGAAAGATCGAATCAACGCGTACACGTTGTTCGGATTCGAAAGCGAGAAGCCGGGATGGCGCATCAAGCGCCGCACCCGCTCGACCACCGGTGGCTCGCCGGGATGCGCCATTGCGGTGGCCTGCAATTGAAACCATTTGTTCATCAGCAGCGGTTGCTCGCTCCATATGCGTGCCAGCTGCACCAGCGCCTCGGCCTTTAAAGGTGACGCGCTGTTGACGATCACCGAGAGCGCGCCCTGCGCGTCGGTCATGTTGGTCGAGGCCACGAGCTGATCGCGCGCCAGGTCGAGTGCGCCGTCGGCCTCGCCCTCCGCCAGATAGTTCAGGGCCAGATTGCGCAGTGCGCGTTTGCCGGCCGACTCGCGCTCCGGCGAGTATTCGCCGCTGACTGCCATGCCCACGTAGGTCGTTTGCCAGTCGATGGCCAGCCGTTTACCGAGCTCGCGCATGGCGAAGCGCCGCGCCGCGCGAATCGCTTCCGGGTCGATGACGGTGCGCTGTTCGCCGATAAAACTCTCGGCGGGCAGCAGCAATGCCTGCGCCTTGAAGCTGGGCGAGAGCGCGGCATTGAGCAGCGTGGCGCGCACCGTCGCTACGAAGGACTCGTCGAGCGCCAACGGGCGGCCGGCCTCGACGGCGTCGGCGAGAGCCATCAACCGCGCAATAGCCAGACGCTGGCCGGCTTCCCATCGATTGAAGACATCGCAGTCGTGCGCGGCAAGGAATGCCAGCTCAGCGCCGGTGTAGCGGTAGTCGACGACCACCGGCGCCGAAAAATTGCGCAGCAACGAGGGCACCGGCGGCTCGCCGACGTTGATGAAGCGAAACGTTTGTTTCGCCTGCGTCAGGTCGAGCACCCTGGTCGATGTCGTAGCTTCCGGCTCGCCTTCCAACTGCAGCGGCAGGTCTCGCCCATCACCGCCGATCAGGCCGACCGCAAACGGAATATGAAACGGCTCCTTGCTTGCCTGCCCGGGCGTCGGTGGTGTCGACTGGCCGAGCGTTAGCTCGAACGCGAAGGCGTGCGCGTCGTAGCGAGTGTCCACCGTCACGTGCGGCGTACCGGCTTGCCCATACCAGCGCTTGAACTGGGTCAGGTCGCGCGAATTGGCGTCCGCAATGGCGGCAACGAAATCGTCGCACGTCACGGCTTGCTCGTCGTGCCGCTTGAAATACAGATCCATGCCGCGCCGGAAACCGTCGACCCCCACCAGTGTCTGCAACATCCGCACGACTTCGGCGCCCTTTTCGTACACCGTCGAGGTGTAGAAGTTGCTGATCTCCTGATAGTTATCCGGCCGCACCGGATGCGCCATCGGACCGCCGTCTTCCGGAAACTGTGTCGCGCGCAACGCACGCACGTCTTCGATGCGCTTGACCGCCCTCCCGCCTGCATCACCCAGCATGTCGGCGGAAAATTCCTGCTCGCGAAAAACCGTCAGCCCTTCCTTCAGGCTGAGCTGAAACCAGTCACGGCACGTGACCCGGTTGCCGGTCCAGTTATGAAAATACTCATGGCCGACGATCGCTTCGATGTTGGCGTAATCGTCGTCGGTTGCCACCGTGGGGCTGGCCAGTACATATTTTGCGTTGAAGATATTGAGGCCCTTGTTCTCCATCGCACCCATGTTGAAATCGTGCGACGCAACGATCATGAAGCGGTCGAGGTCGAGCTCGAGCCCGTAGCGGCGTTCGTCCCACGCGATCGCGTGCTTCAAGCTGTCCATGGCGTGCTGCGTTTTGTCGAGGCTGCCGCGCTCGACGTAGATTTGCAGCAGCGCTTCGCGCCCGCCGGCGCGCATGAAGCGCTCTTCGTGCACGCCGAAGTTGCCTGCGACCAGCGCGAACAGATAACTCGGCTTGGCAAACGGGTCGTCCCAGATCGCGTAATGCCGCCCTTCGGATAAATCGCCTTGCTCGATCAGATTGCCGTTGGCAAGCAATACCGGATAGCGCCCTTTGTCGGCGCGAAGCGTGACGCGATACTTGGTCATCACATCGGGGCGGTCTGGAAAGAACGTGATGCGGCGAAAACCTTCGGCTTCGCACTGGCTGAAAAAATTGCCGTTGGAAACGAACAGCCCCATCAGCTCGGTGTTAAGGGACGGCTTGATGCGAACGATGGTCTTGAGCGTGAAGCGGTCTGACGCAGGGCGCAGCGTCAAGCCACCGTCGTGCATCTGATAGGCGGTCGCCGGTAACTCGCGCCCGTCGACAGCAATCAACGCCAGGTTGAGATCTTCGCCGTCGAGGTGCAACGGCGCCGCGCCGCCGACCACCGGATTGCGCCGCACGGCGAGCGTGGCGGTGACGTGGGTGATGGCCGGATCGAGATCGAACTCAAGTGTGGCTTTGTCGAGCAGGAAGTCCGGCGGCCGATAGTCGGCGCGGCGAACGGTGACGACTTGATCGTTTCGCATTGTGTGAATTGTAGCGACGCTATTTGTCGCGCTTGGGGGCCAGCTCGTTGGCTAGATGAATGCCGGCCAGGATCAACGCGCCGCCGACAAAGTGATAAATGCCGATCGGATCAGCGAGCACTGCCCACGCCAGCAGCCCGGCAAACACGGGAGTCAGGTTGGCGAAGTACATCGGCAAAATGGCGCCCGCACGGTTCACGCCGCGATCCCAGCAGTAGTACGCCGCCAGCGACGGCAACAGCACGACGTAGATCACGGCTGCAAGATTGGTGGTCGTGGCTGCCGGAGATTGTCGCGTGATAACCCATTCGAGTAGATAGAACGGCAGGATCATCAGCGCGCCGAGCCCGATCTGCACGAAGAGAAACACGCTCAACGGCAACGGCGGACGCCGCGTGCGCAAGAGCCACGTGTAGAGGCTCCACGCGGCGGTTGCGGCCAGCATGATCAAGTCTCCGATCGCAAACTGGAGCCGCAGCAGATTGCCTAACTCGCCGCGCGCGATGACCCACAGCACTCCGGTGAGCGACACCGCTGCGCCGATCCATTGTCGCCGTGCCACGCTGGAGGAGAAGAACGCAGCGCCCAGGAGCAGCGTGATCGTCGGGCCCGAAGCGCCGATCAGCGTCGTATTCAGCGCGCTCGACGTTTGCAGCGCCAGATATTGCAGCGAGTTGTAGCAGCCAACGCCGAGCAGGCTGGTCCATGCGAGCATCGAAAAATGAGTTCGAATGACGGTGCGGTGGCGCCACGCCGATCGCGCCGCGAACGGAGCAAGCAGCACGAACGCCAGCGCCCAACGCCAGAACGACAGCGCCAGCGGCGGAAATTCTCCCACCAGCGCGCGCGCCAGCACCGCGTTGCCCGCCCAAAAGAGCGGCGGCGCGACGAGCAGCGCGATGGTCGATGCTGTCAGGCGTGATTTGGGCACGTACGCAGAGTCATAACTCGATGTCGTCGCGAATCGCTGCGATGCCGGCCCTGGCGCATGCTTCGTCCGCCTCGCCCGTGGGCGCACCGGAAATGCCGATCGCACCCAAGGTGCTACCGCCCGCTTGAATCAACACGCCGCCGCCGACAGCGACCACGTTCGGAATCAAGCGCACTCCCGAGCTCGGCATGCCGGACTGCGTTTGCTTCGCGAACTCCAGCGTATCGACGCGAAAACTGATCGCGGTGTAACCCTTGTTGATCGCAGTGGTGACCGTGTGCGGGCCGGCGAAGCGGTCACGCAGCATCGTTTGTGCAACCCCCGAACGATCGACGACCGCGGCCGCCACCTGATAGCCACGCTTGCGGCAGTCTTCCAGCGCCGCCAGCGTCGCCTTGAGCGCGGTCTCCGGAGTCAGCAGCCGCGCCGTATAGGTTGCGCTTTGAGCAAGCACAAGCTCTGCGACGATTGTCAGCAGCGTTGCCAACAGCACTTTCTTCATCGTTGTTCCCGATTGGGCAGTTTGAGGTCAAAGGCTAGCAGCCATACACTTTGGACATCACGCTTTGTGCAGGGATGTCCATGAACCTCGCCGAACTGAATGAATTCGTTGGTGCAAAGTGGGATGAAGACCTCGTTCCGCAGCTCATCGAGTACGTGCGCGTCCCGGCCAAGTCGCCGGCGTTCGATGCAGGCTGGGATGCCCATGGGCACCTGCGCTCGGTCGTCAAAGCAGCGGAAGACTGGTGCCGCCAGCAATCGATCGAAAAGCTGACGATCGAAATCGTTGCGATTGAAGGCAAAACTCCGTGTCTGTTATTCGATGTGCCGGCCACACTCGGCCTGGGCAACGATCGCACCGTTTTGTTCTACGGCCACCTGGACAAGCAGCCCGAGATGGTGGGATGGCGCGAGGACCTCGGTCCGTGGAAGCCGATGTACGAAGACGGCAAACTGTACGGCCGCGGCAGCGCCGACGACGGATACGCGATCTACGCGGCGCTGACGACGATTGCTGCGCTCGATGCGCAGGGCGTTGCGCGGCCGCGCTGCGTCGGCATCATCGAAACGTGCGAAGAAAGCGGGAGCCCCGATCTGCCGGAATACCTGACGCTGCTCGCACCGCGCTTCGGCGACGTGCAGCTCGTGGTCGGGCTCGATTCGGGTTGCCGCAACTACGATCAATTGTGGGTGACGACTTCCCTGCGTGGTTTGGTCGGCGGCACGCTGACGGTCGAGATTCTGTCGGAAGGTGTGCACTCCGGCCATGCGAGCGGCATCGTGCCCTCATCGTTTCGCATCGCGCGCCAATTGCTGAATCGGCTCGACGACCCGGCGACCGGCAAGGTGCTGCTACCTGATTTGCATGCAGAGATTCCGCCTGAGCGCATGCAGCAGGCCCGCACCGCCGGCGAAATCCTCGGCGACGAGGTGTGGAAAGAGTTTCCGTGGGTCAATTGCACGCACGGCCCCGGCGGCCACTTGCATGCGATGCCGATCACGACCGATCCGGTCGAAGGAATTCTGAACCGTACGTGGCGCCCAGCACTGGCGGTCACTGGCGCCGCTGGTTTTCCGAGCATTGATCAAGCCGGCAACGTGTTGCGCCCGAAGACAACGTTCAAGCTGAGCATGCGCATTCCACCGACTGTTGATGGCGAGAAAGCCACCTGGGCGATGCGCAAAGCGCTGACCGAGAACCCGCCCTACAACGCTAAGGTGACCTTCGATTCCGACTGGGGCGCCACCGGTTGGAACGCGCCGGACACGGCGAATTGGCTGAAGGATGCGTTGGCAAAGGCGTCGATGCAGTCATACGGCCGCGAAGTGGCGTGGATCGGCGAGGGCGGCACGATTCCGTTCATGAACATGCTCGGCGAACGTTTTCCGCTCGCACAGTTCTTCATCACTGGGGTGCTCGGCCCGCATTCGAA
>Ga0136614_10001795_pt1 | contig 12910 bp, 12 predicted proteins | sample AntDrymUQ2792106_2_FD_106643 | JGI IMG/M metagenome (GOLD analysis project Ga0136614, IMG submission 106643) | Polar desert sand microbial communities from Dry Valleys, Antarctica - metaG UQ279 (21.06) | ecosystem: Environmental > Terrestrial > Soil > Desert | place: Antarctica: Dry Valley...
GATCCGCACCGAGTTCGGCGAGCTCCTCCGCGCCTGCGACGCGGTCGACGGCATCGAGCGGATCCGCTTCACGAGCCCGCATCCGAAGGACTTCCGTGAGCCCGTGCTCGCCGCGATGGCCGAGTGCGCCACGGTCTGCGAGCATATCCACCTTCCTCTTCAATCCGGCTCGAGCCGGCTCCTCAAGCTCATGCGTCGGACCTATGACCGCGACCGCTACTTCCACCTGGTCGAGCGCCTGCGCGACGCCGTGCCGGATCTCGCCCTCGGCACGGACATCATCGTCGGCTTCCCGGGCGAGACGGAGAAAGACTTCAGCGCGACGCTCGAGGCCGTGGAAGAGGTGCGCTACGACAGCGCCTTCACGTTCATCTACTCGCCGCCCAGGGGCACCGAGGCGGCGGCAATGCCAGATCAAGTTCCGGAGCCGCTGAAGCACGAGCGGCTCGAGCGGCTGGTGGAGGTCGTCCAGCGGATCGCTGCCGAGCGAAACCGCGAGCGGATCGGCCTCGTGGAGGAAGTGCTGGTCGAAGGCCCGAGCCGCACCGACCTCGCCCGTCTGCGCGGACGGACGCGCCGCAACACGACCGTCAACTTCAGCGGGACCGCCTCCGCTGGGGAGCTCGTCCCGGTCGAGATCGAGGCTGCGACCTCAGCCACGCTCAGCGGCCGTCAGGCGGCCCTCGTCGCCGCGTAGCTCCTTTCCGTTTCGGGTCGTCGCGATCTTCGGGCCGACCGCGTCCGGGAAGAGCGACGTCGCGGCCGCTCTGGCCGAGCGCATCCCGGCGGACGTGATCTCGGCGGACGGGATGCAGGCCTACCGCGGCCTGCCCATCCTCACGAATCAGGACGAGCGGCACACACAGCTCGTGGGCATCTGGCCGCTCGACCACGAGGGATCGGTCGCCGAGTACCAGCGCCTCGCGCACGAGGCGATCGACGGTGTCCTCGCGCAAGAGCGACTCGCGGTCGTCGTGGGCGGCACGGGGCTCTACCTGCGCGCTGCGGTCTCGAATCTCGAGCTACCGCCGCCCCCGGACGCGGGGGTCCGCGAGCGGCTCGAGGCCGTCTACGAGCGAGTTGGCGGCGAGCGCGCGCACGCGCTTCTCGCCGAGCGTGACCCGCCCGCCGCCGCGCACGTCCATCCCAACGACCGCCGGCGCGTCGTCCGCGCGCTCGAGCTGGTCGAGGCGGGCGCGTCGCTTCGACCCGAGGCCGATCGGCTCTGGAGCTCCGAGACGCGCCATCCGACCCTGTTCGTGGGCCTGGACGTCCCGCGTGAGGAGCTGGCCCGCCGGATCGACACACGCACTCAGGCGATGTTCGGGCGCGGGGTGGAGGAGGAGGCGCGCCGGGCGCTCGAGAGCGCGATCTCGGCGACCGCGTCCATGATCGTCGGTCTGCGCGAGATCGCCGAGCTCCCGCGTGAGCAGGCGGCCGAGGCAATTGCCCTTCGCACCCGGCGCTACGCCGCCTATCAGCGCAAGTGGATGCGGCGGATCCCCGGCCTCGTTACGGTTCGAGGCGGCCGGCCTGCCGGCGAGATCGCCGATGAGATCCTCCAAGTGGCACGCGCTCGGCAACACGTACCTGCTGGTCACGGGGGGTGAGCTCACGCCCGAGCGTGCCGCCGACCTCGCTCGCGAGACGGACGGGGTCGTCGAGGTGCTCCGGGCCGAAGACGCCGAGGCGGAGGTCGCGATCTGGAACCCGGACGGCTCGCAGGCCGAGCTCTCGGGGAACGGCGTGCGGATTGCGGCGCGCTGGCTGGCGGACGAGACGGGCGCCGAGGTCGTCCGCATCCACGTCGGACCCCGTGAGGTCGTCGCGCGCATGCTCGGCGGGCCCGAGGTCGAAACGGACATGGGGCGGGTCGTCGTCAGTCCGCCGGAGCTCGTGGACGGCGTCGAGCTCATCCCCGTGGACGTCGGCAATCCGCACGCAGTCATCCTCGGCGATCCCAGCGATGTGATCACGCTGGGCCCTCGGCTCGAGATCCACCCGCGCTTCCCCTCGCGCACGAACGTCCAGGTCGCGCGAGTGGACGCCCCGGGGCAGGTGACCGCGCGGGTGTGGGAGCGCGGCGTGGGGGAGACGAGCGCGAGCGGCACGAGCGCCGTCGCGGTCGCCGCGGCGACGCACGGCGAAGGAGAGGTCGTCGTCAGCTTTCCGGGCGGCGACCTCGCCGTCCGGCTCGCCGGTGGGCGCGCGACCCTGGTCGGGCCGGCCGAGCGGGTGCTCGACCCCTAGACCGCCACTGCGTGCGTGCGCAGAGCATCGTTCAGGCTCGTCTTCAGGTCGGTCGATGCGCTTCGCTGCCCGATGATGAGTGCGACCGGCACGCCGTACGTCCCGGCCGGGAAATCCTTCGGGCGCGAGCCCGGGATCACGACTGAACGGGGCGGGACGTAGCCCCGATGCTCGACGGGCTCGGGCCCCGTCACGTCGATCACAGCGGTCGATGCCGTCAGGACGACGTTCGCACCGAGGACGGCCTCTCGGCCCACGAGAACGCCCTCGACGACGATCGAGCGCGAGCCGATGAAGGCGCCGGCCTCGACGATCACCGGCCGGGCCTGCGGGGGCTCGAGGACGCCGCCGATCCCCACTCCGCCCGAGAGGTGCACGTCCGCGCCGATCTGCGCGCACGAGCCGACGGTGGCCCAGGTGTCGACCATCGTGCGCGCCCCGACCCAGGCGCCGATGTTGACGTAGCTCGGCATCAGGATGACCCCGGGGGAGAGGAACGACCCGTAGCGGGCGACCGCGGGCGGCACGACGCGAACGCCGAGGCCGGCGTAGCCGCGCTTCAGCGGCACCTTGTCCAGGTACTCGAACGGCCCGGCCTCGAGGGGCTCGAGCTCGCGCAGGCGGAAGAGGAGGAGGATCGCCTTCTTCGCCCACTCGTTCACGACCCAGCCGTCCGGGCCGGGCTCGGCAACCCGCGCCTGGCCCGAGTCGAGCAAGCGGAGCGCCTCGTCCACCGCTGCGGCACCCTCCGCCGCCTCGTCGGGCGAGGCTTCCCAGAGGCGCTCGATCTCACGCGCGAGATCGGCGCTCACAGCGCATCCTCGAGGATTGTGACGGCTCGGCGGCATTCATCCTCGGTCGGAACGAGCGCGAAGCGGATGTACCCCTCGCCCGCCTCGCCGAAGTACGCCCCCGGCGCGACGACGATCCCGTGCTCGAGCAGGCGCTCGGCGAACGATTCCGAAGGCTCACCGTCCGGGCTCGCCACCCAGAGGTACATCGTGGCCTCGCTACCGGCGACCCGCAGGCCCTTGCGCCCGAGTACGTCGAGCAGGAGAGCCCGCTTACGCGCATAGAGCGCCCGGTTTTGCTCCACATGCTCCTCGTCCTCCCAGGCGACGACCGAGGCGCGCTGGACGAACTCCTGCGGCGCGGTCCCGGCGCTCGGCCTGAAGGCGCGAAGCGCGGCGATCACGTCCTCGTGGCCGACGACGAACCCCGAGCGGTAGCCCGTCATCGAGGAGCGCTTGCTCAGGCTGTTGAAGACGGCAACCCGTGCAGTGTCGCGGACCTGGAGGGCGGAGCCGGGCGGCTCGTCGAACCAGAGCTCGGAGTAGGCCTCATCCGAGGCGAGGACGAACTCGTGTTCCGCCGCGAGCTCGGCCAGGCGCTCGAAGAAGGAGGCAGGGGCGGTCGCGCCGGTCGGATTGTTCGGATAGTTGACCCAGACCACGGCCGCTCGGCGCCAGGTGTCGTCGTCGACCGAGTCGAGGTCGGGAAGGAAGCCACGCTTCTCGGAGAGCGCGAGGCTGACGACCTCGGCGCGCGCAAATGCGGCTCCACGCTCGGGAACCGGGTAGCCGGGTTCCGTGACGACCACGACGTCCTTCCCGCCCTCCGGGTCGACGAGGAGCTGCGCGAACGAAAAGATCGCCTCCTTCGACCCGAGCGTCGGAATGACCTCGCGCTCGGGATCGACCTCCACGCCGAAGCGGCGTCCGCACCACGCGGCCACGGCTTCGCGGAGCTCGGGCAGCCCGACCGCGCGCGGATAGCCGCCGGTGAGCGGGAGCGCCTCCGCGAGCGCGCGCTGGATTCGCTCGTCCGTCGGCTCGCGGGGGTCGCCCATCCCGAAGTCCACGAGCGCGACACCCTGCGCAGCCACGCGGCGCTTCGCCTCGTCGAGTCGGACGAACGGATAGGTGCTCTGACCCGCGAGGGTGGGGGAGAGCCGCATCACGTCGAGGATCGTACGGCGAGGAACCTCTGGAGGGTCTCGAAGGCCTTGACCAGCGAGTCGACCGCCACGCGCTCGTCCTGCCGATGCGCGAAGCGAGTCGCCCCAGGTCCGAAGTTGATGGCGTCCAGCCCGGCAGCCGCGAACTCGGCGACGGGCGTCCACGCCTGCTTCGGTTCGACGGCGAGGTTCCCGGCCTCGCGCAGGCGGCAGGCGAGCGGGGAGTCGGACACGACCGGCGCCGGACGGGAGTTGCCGGTGATCGTCACCTCGGCCTGCGCCGTCCGGGCGAGTTCGCGGACGCGGTCTTCGGCTTCCTCGGGTGTTCGATCCGGGGCGTAGCGGAAGTTCAGGAGACACGCGGCCCGGTCGGGAATCACGTTCGACGCGATCCCGCCGTGGATGCCGGTCGCGCTCACGACCTCGACGAAGCGAAGCCCCGAGAGCTCGACCACGCGCGTCGGGACGGGGAGAATGCGCCCGAGCCCGGCGACGGCCCGCTCGATCGCGTTCTGCCCTTGCCACGGGCGAGCCGAGTGCGCGCTCTCGCCACGGAAGACGAGCTCAGCGTTCAAGTTCCCGAGGCAGCCCGCGTGAATGGCAGTGTCGGTCGGCTCGAGCATGACCGCCAGATCGGCCTCGAGCATCTGCGGGCACGCGGCGAAGAAGCCGGGGAGCGCACTCTCCTCTTGCGGAAGCTCCTCGCGCGGGAAGAAGAGGAGTGCGACGTCGAAGGCGAGCTCGGGCCGGTCCTCGTCGAGCCAGCGCGCAAGCTCGACCATCACCGCGAGCCCGCCCTTCATGTCGCTCGCACCCAACCCATGGACGAATCCGTCCACGATCTGACCGGGGAGGTTCTCCTGTGCCGGGACGGTGTCCAGATGGCCCGCCAGGAGGACGAGCGGCGTGTCGGGCCGGCGCGCGGTGGTGAAGAGGAGCGTGAAGTCCTCGCGGTGCTCGAGCGTCAGAAGGCCATGGGGAACGGCCTGCTCGATCCAGGCCGCGGCATCGCCCTCGCGCCGGCTCTCGGACGGAATGTCGACGAGCGCGAGCGTCGTTTCCGCCAGTCCCTGGGCGACGGTCTCCGTTCGGGGCACCGCGTCAGGGTACTCCGGGGCCTCGGCGGGCATAATCCGTGACGAATGCCTCACGGACAGCCGGATCCCGCGCCAGGAACCGAGCCCGAGCGCGGGTTCCTGGTCACCGTGCTGCAGCAGGGCGCCGACGCCGGCGACGAGCTCGCGGAAGCGCGCGAGCTCCTGCGCGCGGCCGGGGTGGAGCCGGTGGGCGAGGTCGTCCAGCACCGGGTGACGCCCGACCCACGCACCTACGTCGGGAAGGGCAAGCTCGCGGAGCTGAAGGAGGCCGTGTCCGAGGCGCGCGCGGAGTGCGTCATCGTCGACGACGAGCTCGACCCGAGCCAGCAGCGCCGCCTCGAAGACGCGCTCGACGCGCGTGTCCTCGACCGGACCCAGCTCATTCTCGACATCTTCGCCCAGCACGCCGTCACTGCAGAGGGAAAGCTCCAGGTCGAGCTTGCGCAGCTCGAGTACAACCTCCCGCGCATGCGGGGCATGTGGCTTCACCTGGAGCGAACGGGTGGGGGCGTGGGCGCCGGACGTCGCGGCCCCGGCGAGACGCAGCTCGAAACCGACCGCCGCCTCGCCCGCCGGCGGATCGGCGTCCTCAAGGAGCGGCTTCGCCAGCTCGAGCGCCGCCGCGACACCCAGCGCAAAGGGCGGCGCGCGGCGGCCACCCCCGTGATCGCGCTCGCCGGCTACACGAACGCGGGCAAGTCGACGCTTCTGAATGCGCTGACGGACGCGAACGTCTCGGTCGACGACCGGCTCTTCGAGACGCTCGACCCGACGACGCGAGCCTTCGAGGAGGACGGGCGGCGCTACCTCCTCACCGACACGGTCGGTTTCATCCGCCGGCTCCCCCACCAGCTGGTCGAGGGGTTCGCCGCCACGCTCGAAGAGACGCACGCGGCCGACCTCATCCTGCACATTGTCGACGGCTCCGCGCCGGACGCCCGCCTGGACGAGAACGTGCGCGCGGTCGAGTCCGTCCTCGCCGAGATCGACGCGGATCAAGTCCCGCGCGAGCTCGTCCTGAACAAGGTGGACGCGCTCGATCCCTTCCGGCGCCGTCGCCTCGCCAACCGCTTCCCCGGCGCCGTCACGATCTCGGCGCGAACAGGGGAGGGGCTGGACCCGCTCCGCGCACGGATTGCCGACCGGCTCTCGGATCGCTTCGTGCCGATCCGGCTGATCGTCCCATACGCCGACGGGCGGGTTCTCACGGAGCTCTACTCGCTCGGCGCCCCGATCGAGGAGCGTGCCGACCGCCCTGACGGCGTCCATGTGCTCGCTCGGCTTCCGCGGAGCGAGATCGGTCGCTTCGGCGCCTATCTCGTCGCCGAGCCGGGCTCGCTCGCCGAGCATGGGCGCTGACGAACCGGCGGGGCCGCCCGAGCTCCTGATCCAGCGTCTGCGCGAGGACGCTCAGGTTCCGGAGCGTGCGTACGCAGGCGATGCCGGGCTCGACCTGGCCGCTTGCGAGGCGGTCGAGCTCGGGCCGGGGGAGCGGGCCGTCGTCGCAACCGGTCTGGCCGTTGCCATCCCGGAGGGCTACGCCGGGTTCGTGCAGCCGCGCTCGGGCCTCGCGGCCACACGCGGCATCTCCGTGGTCAACTCACCGGGCCTCGTGGACGCCGGCTACCGGGGCGAGATCAAGGTCGTGCTTCTGAACACCGACCCACGCGAGACGTTCACGGCTGAGCCGGGCGAGCGCATCGCTCAGCTCGTCGTGCTGCCCGTGCCTGCGCTCTCCGTCAGGGAGGTGGAAGAGCTTCCGCCGAGCGAGCGCGGCACCCGTGGATTCGGGTCGTCGCGCGCGGGGCGGTCGTGATCGAGCCGCGGATCCGCGTCTCTGCGTTCCTCCGGCGCGAGGGGCGCGTGCTCCTCTGCCGCCATGAGAAGCGCGGGCAGGAGTACTGGCTCCTTCCCGGCGGCGGCGTCGACTACGGAGAGACCCTCGCAGGCGCGCTGCAGCGGGAGCTGGGAGAGGAGCTCGGGATCACGGAGGACTTGCCGCTCGAGGGTCCCGTCGCTGTGGTCGATTCAATCGCCCCGGCCCGCTCGCTTCGCGCCAAGCACGTCGTGCACATCATCTTCGCCGGTCATCTCGGCGGTCGCTCGCTCGAGGCTGTGACCTCCCAGGACGCCGCCGTGCGGGGTCATCGCCTCTTCGGCCCAGAAGAGCTACCGGGGCTGCCGCTGCATCCGCCCATTCAGCGTTTTCTGGCACGCTGGCAGCCCGGTGACCCTACGGTCTATCTCGGCGCGCTCTGGGCGCCTTGACGGCGTAGGGTCAGCCGAAACGGCCGCCGCGCGTGTGCGCGCGGCCCGCGGCGACAGTGTGCGCCTGAGCCTCGAGCTCGTCGGGAAGCGGCTCGAGGTCGGGTACGTCGCCGCTGCGGTGAGCGACAGCCTGGGCGAGGAGCCAATCGGCGAGCCACGGATTCCGCGGCAGCAGCGGGCCGTGCAAGTAGGTGCCGATCGCGCGCCCACGCCTACAGCCCTCGAAACCACTCTCCCCGTCGTTGCCGAACCCCGAGACCACCCGGCCGAGCGGCTCCGCCACCGGCCCAAGGATCGTCCGGCCCGCATGGTTCTCGAAGCCCGCGAGCGTTCGCCGCTCGCCGGGCTCGATCTCGCATTCGAGGAGGACGTCTCCGATCATGCGCCGCTCGCCGGCCACCGTGTGAAGGTCGAAGACGCCGGCGCCCGGGAGCTCGGCGCCGGACCGGTCGCGGTAGAAGTGGCCGAGGAGCTGGTAACCTCCGCAGACCGCGAGCACGGCCGCACCGCCCTCGACTGCCGCCTCGAGCTCGGGCGCCCTCGCCGCGAGGTCGGGTGCGATGAGAGCCTGCTCGCGATCCTGTCCGCCACCGACGTACACGAGATCGTCTTCACCGACCTGGATCGCCTCGGCGACGCCGACCGGGCGGTACTCGAGCTCGATCCCGCGCCAGGCGGCCCGTTGCGAGAGCACCGCCATGTTCCCGCGGTCGGCGTAGATGTTCAGGTAGTCCGGATACAGGTGCGCCACGCGGATCTTCACGCCGCCTCCCAATAGGGACGAACGAGCCCACGGTCGGCCGCGACCCGACGGAGAGCGAGCATCGCGGTGTAGGTCGGGAGAACGGGCAGCTGGCCGCCGGGCGGGACGAGCTCGAGGGCACGGTCGAGCGCCGGCTCGAGCCTAGGCTCCACGGTGATCTGTGCCGGGTCGAGCCCGCCGTACTTGAAGCGAAGCGCAAGCTCATGCGCTCTCGATCCCGTGACGACGAGTCGCTCGAGACAGTCCGCGAGGGGCTCGAAGTCCACGTCCCAGATCCAGGAAACGTCGCGCCCGTCCGCGACCTCGTCGTTCAGGGCAATCAGCGCGACGGCCGGCCGGTCTCCTTCGAGGAGCGTCCGCACCGCCTCGTTCGCGCCGGCCGGATTCTTGATCAAGAGCAGGAGCGCAGTCCGCTCGCCCACGCGGATCCGCTCGAAGCGCCCGAACGCGGCCTGGAAGCGACCGAGACCGTCAGCCACCTCGTCAAGCCCTCCCCCCAGGGCAAGGGAGAGCGAGGCGGCGGCGAGCGCGTTGTAGACGTTGTAGAGCCCCGGGAGGGCGAGCCGCACTCGCGCGCTGCCCTCGGGCGCGAAGAGCGTGAACGAGGATCCCTCCAACCCGTCGAGAGCGATCTCGCGCGCGCTCACGTCAAGTTTAGGCCGCGCGTTGCCGCACGCGGGACAGCGATAGGCGCCAAGGTGTCCCATGTACGCGGACTCGTACGCGTAGGGCGTCCCGCAGTCGACGCAGTACTTGGAATCGGCGGCGTGGGGGAGGCGCTCGCGGGCGACCGTGGCGTCGTCCAGGCCGAAGCGGACGACGTGCTGCCGGCCCCGCGCGAGATTGGCGATCAGCGGGTCGTCGGCGTTCACCACCGCCGTGGCCGCCGGGTCAAGCCCGGAGACCGCCACGCGCCAGCGCTCGGCGATCAGCTCGAGCTCGCCGTAGCGGTCGAGCTGGTCGCGGAAGAGGTTCGCGAGGCACACAGCCCGCGGCCGAGTCCGGCGGGCGATCTCGGGAAAGGCCCCCTCGTCGACCTCGAAGAGCCCCAGGTCGGCCTGCTGGGCGTCGATGAGGGTCGAGGCGACCCCGGAGACGAGGTTCGCGCCCGCGCGGTTGTGCGCAAGCCGAACACGGCGGCCAAGAATCTCAGCGACCATCGCCGACGTCGTGGTCTTGCCGTTCGTCGCGCTCACGAGCGCGCAGCCGAGCGGGAGGCGAGCGGCCAGTTTGGCGATCGCCCCGGGGTCGATGGCGGCGAGGATCTTGCCCGGGATCGTCGTGCCGCCGCCGCGCGCAGCCAGGCGCGAGAGGCGCCCCGCCAGCCGCGCCAGCTCGATCTCGACGTGGAGCCGCACGCTGCGAGTGTAGGGGCGCGCGGCACTTCCGCTTGCGTTCACGATCGCGGCTGTGCAGTGGAGCGCCGCGCGAAATCCGATCCACCAGTCGCTCTTCAACGTCGGCGCGCTAACGCTCGCCACAGTCTCGGCCGCCGCTGTTTTCTCGATCGGCTGGTCGGACGACCATGCCGGGCGGCTGGTGACGGCGCTTGCGGGGCTCGCCGCCGGCGGCGTGTACTTCGTCGTCAACACTGGCCTTCTCTCCGGGGCGATGGCCGCGGAGGGGCGAAATCGTTGGCGCGCCGTCTGGAATGAGCGCTTCTCGTGGCTCCTGCCGCACTACGTGGCCTTCGGCGCCGTCGCCGGGGCGATCGCCCTCGCGTTCGAGGCGATCGGCCTGTATGGGCTTGCGGTCTTCGTCGTCCCGCTCCTCCTGATGCGGAAGACGATGGCTGCCTACGTCGGACACACCCAGCGCTCGACGCACAAGCTCCGGGAGGCAGCCGAAACGATCCGCTCGCAGAACGCCTCGCTCGAGCAGGCGAACCGGCTCCTGAAGGAGCGGTCGACTGCGGCGATGGAGAGCCTCTCGGCCACGGTAGACGCACGTGACTCCTATACGGCCGGCCACTCGCGTCGCGTCCAACGGCTGGCTCTCGCGATCGGCCGCGAGCTGGGGCTCTCTCAGGCCGAGCTCGACCTCCTGGGTCACGCGGCGCTTTTCCACGACATTGGCAAGCTCGCGATTCCCGACGGAATCCTGTTGAAGCCCTCGACGCTCACGACGGACGAATGGGCGCTCATGCAGCGCCACTCGGACGAGGGCGCGCGGATCATCGACCGCCTGGGCTTCCTGAACGACGCAGTCCCCGCGATCCGCCACCATCACGAGCGGTTCGACGGAGCCGGATACCCCGAAGGGCTCGGCGGCGAGGAGATCCCGCTGGGCGCCCGCATCATCCACGTCGCCGACGCGCTCGACTCGATGCTGACCACCCGGATCTACTGCGCTGCACGCCCCGCACACGAGGCCCTGGACGAGCTTCGCGCCGGTGCCGGCGCACAGTTCTGCCCCGCTGCGTCGCGGCGCTCGACCGCCTCGCCGTCGCTGACGGGCTCGCGGACTTCGGCATCCGTCGGCCCGTTCTCGCACCCGTCTCCTAGCGAAGGCGCCGACACTTTTCGCGGGCGGCCTCGACACTCGCCCCTACGGCATTCGGACGCCGCGTAGATCGCCGCGCTCTGAGCACGGCGACCGCGCGATCCGGGAAGAATAGGCGGCGTGTCGACTCCGCTTCGAGCGGCCGGGCTGCACGCCCGCGGCGCCCGCCGCGTCCTCCTTCGCGGCGGCGGCAGCCTGCGTGAGCGCTTCGCCCGCGGGGACGACCGCCTTGTCTTCGTGGTCGGGAGCCCACGCTCGGGCACGACGTTCCTCGGTCGCTCGCTTGGAGCATTACCCGGCTTTGTCGACCTCGGGGAGGTGCCGCCTCTGAAGGCACTCATCCCGGCGCTTGCGGATGCGCCTGCGGAAGCCACAGCCCGCCGCATCCGGCGCACGCTCGACACGACCCGGCGCCTCGGGCTCGTAGGGGGGAGGAGGGCGGTCGAGCAGACCCCCGAGACCGCGTTCGTCGTCGGCGCGCTGGCGCTGGCCTTTCCAGGCGCATCGTTCGTCCACATCGTCCGGGACGGGCGAGATGTCGCGTGCTCGCTGCTCGAACGCGGGTGGCTGAGCGCGGGGAGAAGGGGGGAGGATGATGCAGGCCTCTCCTACGGGGCAGAGGCGCGCTTCTGGGTGGAGCCCGAGCGGCGCGCCGAGTTCGCGCGTGCCTCGGACGCGGGTCGGGCCGCCTGGGCCTGGCGCCGCTACGTCACGGCGGCGGCGGGAGCGCCCGCGGGGCGGTCTTTCGAAGTGCGCTATGAACGGATGGTCGACGACCCTTCCGCGGTTGCGCGGGATTTAGCCTCGTTTCTGGGTGTGGGGGCCGCCGACGCGCTGTTAAGACCCCTCCGCGCTGCTCATGGAGGGTCGGTAGGCCGCCACCGCGACGATTTGACGCCGGATCAACTCGACGACGTCCTCGCGGAGGCGGGAGGCCTGCTCGAGGCGCTGGGCTATGTGGCGACGGCGCGTCGCTAGCGCGCGGCAGCACTGACGCCGAACGCGGCCGAACGTCCCTGGGCGAGGGCGGCCAGCCGCTCGAGGCAAAACCGACGCTCGTCGGGTGCCCGGACGGCTTGGACAGGCTCTTCCGTGAACGACCGATCCGGCTGGAAGGTGACCGCCGAGGCGATTCGGCCGCGCTCCAGGCGGACGGCGGCGCCCTCCGCAAGCTCGCGCTTTGCGAGCTTCACTCCGAGGTAGGACTCCGCGAGCTCGAGGGCATCCAGCGTCGAGCCGAAGAAGATCTCGGCCGACCCCTCGCCGATCCAGAGTGGGCGACCGACGCCGCGGGCGACGAAGAGGGCCTCGGGGAGCCGTTCGTCGAGCCAGGCCGTCGCCATGGAGCCGTAGAGCTCCTCGAGCGCGGCCTTTCGGTCTTCCGCTTCCTCGACGAGCGCAAAGATCGCCTCGGAGTCGACGGTCATCCCGGGCTCGGCGCGCTGAAAGCCGTTTCTGGCGAAGATCTCCTCGTCGTTGGCGATGATCCCGTTGTGGATCCCGACCACGGCGCCGTGCCGGACCGGATGGTTGTTGGCTGCGAGCGAGGGATGGCCCTTCGTGTAGTCACGGACGTGGAAAAGGGCCTGCGTCGCCTCCTGGGGAACCTCGACGGCGTCGAGCAGCTCGCTCGCACCCGTTCGCTGCTTGTGGGTGATGATCGGGCCGTCGCCCGCGCGGTAGGCGTATCCGACTGCGTCCGAGCCTCGCTCCGCGATCGCTGCGAAGAGGGTCTGCGCGGCCAGCGTCCTGTCGACGCGGCTCGTGGAACCAAAGCTATATCCGGCTATACCGCACATTGAAACGCCTTCGAGGCCCTTCCCCTGGCGGCGCCATCGCGCGAGGCGGACCGCCGCCGCTTGTCCAAGTATAACGTCGCCCTCGGAGACCGCTCCTAAATCCCCCGGCGGGGGGTAGCACGCCCTGAGACCGTGCCGATACAGGAGGCGTGGAACAGCCGCTCCCTCAGTTTCCTCTTCCGGAGGTCGTCCCCGAGGGCGAGCGGCTCGATCCACCGGTTCTCGAGCTCGCGCCGGCCCCTGCCGCCGAGCCCGAGGACGAGGACGAGGACAA
>Ga0136614_10001796_pt1 | contig 12909 bp, 9 predicted proteins | sample AntDrymUQ2792106_2_FD_106643 | JGI IMG/M metagenome (GOLD analysis project Ga0136614, IMG submission 106643) | Polar desert sand microbial communities from Dry Valleys, Antarctica - metaG UQ279 (21.06) | ecosystem: Environmental > Terrestrial > Soil > Desert | place: Antarctica: Dry Valley...
CTGGACCGCCTGGCGTTCGAGACCGCGGAGGACGTCCGCAAGGACGGGCGACGGGCCACCCGTGTCGTCGTCAAGCTGCGGCTGGTCCCTTTCATCACGAAGACGAGGGGCGTCCCCCTGCCTGAGCCGACGATGGACCCCAGCGGCATCGCGGCCGGAGCTCGAGCCGCACTTGCCCGCTTCCCCGAGATCGCCCGTCCGGTACGTTTGTTGGGGATCCGCGCCGAGTTCCAAGAAGGCGGATCGTCCGGCCGAAGCACCGGCCTAGGCCATCCGTCGCTGGAGTCCCCGGCCCAGGACGCCGATGATTGACGGATGCGGACACGACTCCTCACGGTGGGCATGGCGTTGGCGCTCGCGATCGGCCTTCTGACGGCAACGCCGGCGGCCGCTGCGTACGCGGTCACCATCTCATTCCCAGGGGATAGAAGTGAGTTCTACTCGCCGTTCTCCGGTCCGGCGACGGTGACGTTCACGTTCGATGTGTCGGACAGCGACGCCACGTTCGAACTGCGACTTCGGCCGGCCGGCGCGACCGCGATCCGGAAGAAGACGGTGCTCATCGACCCCGACACACAGACATCTCCGCGGCCCGTCGATTTTCCCTGGCCCGCCTTGTCCGTCACGTCGGTGAAGACGTACCAGGTCGTCGTCTACCGGAATGGGACGCTGCAGGGCTCTCCCGAGAGCTTCCTCTTGAAGCCCCGCTTGGCGACGATCACGTCCGCGACACCGAACCCCTTCTTCCCGTGGATCGACGACGAGCACAAAGACGAGACAGCGATCCGCTTCAAGCTCGCAAGCGCCGCTGCAACGGAGGCGCATGTCCACAGGGCCAACAGCGGTGGGAAGTGTTGCGGCGCTCTCGTCCGGAACGAGGACCTCGGGAGCCTCGCGGCCGGTACCAACACTTGGAACTGGAACGGCAGGGACGGCGGCGGCGCTCTTCTCGCGAAGGGCGACTACTTCGTGAAGATCCGCGCCGAGGACCTCTCGAACGTCGTGGGATGGTCGAAGCCCGTCAAGGTGAGCATCGCGAGGACCTACCGAGCGACGAGGGCGATGTCGAAGCCGGCACGGCAGTATCACCACGTCGGCCCGATCACGCCGCTGATCGCGGCGGGGGACTGCCGCGTCTACGTCCGCGACGGGATCCTTCGGATCTTGTGCCAGACGGCCAAGGTGGCGGTCTTCTGGCGATGGGGACTCGCGTCGAACGAGCGCATCGAGAAAGCGCGCTTCGTGATCGACAATCCCACCAACGGCTGTCCGTCGTCGATCTGGAATGTCGGTCACACGAGCCACGAGTCCTCATTCACCGTGAACGACAACGTCTCGGGGATCTCTGGATCGTGTGAGGTGTCGACGGCGAGGATCACCTACAGCTACCCGGCACAGTCGTAGGCGCCACGCTCGGTGGTCGGTCCGGGCCAACCGTTTGCGGGCGACCCTAGGATGGGTCACCGTGGAACCGACGTTCGAGGAGATCCGCCGAGCCCCGAAGGTCCTGCTCCACGACCACCTGGACGGCGGGGTCCGGCCCGACACGATCGTGGAGCTCGCCGACGAGACGGGCTACGCGGATCTCCCGACGGACGATCCCGACGAGCTCGCCGCGTGGATGACGCGAGGTGCGGACCGGAAAGACCTCCTGCTCTATCTCGAGACGTTCGCGCACACCGTCGGCGTGATGCAGACGCGCGGCGCACTCGCGCGCGCCGCGTGCGAGTGCGCCGAGGACCTCGCCGCCGACGGAGTCGTGTACGCGGAGGTTCGCTTCGCCCCCGAGCAGCACCTGGAAGGCGGGCTGGGCCTCGACGAGGTCCTCGAGGCCGTGCAGGAGGGATTCCGTGAGGGCTCCGAGGGCGCCGGCATCCGCATCGGCACCCTGTTGACGGCGATGCGGACGGCGGCCCGGTCCCTGGAGATCGCGGATCTCGCCGTCCGGTGGCGCGATCGAGGCGTCGTGGGTTTCGACATCGCGGGCGCGGAGGCAGGCTTCCCGCCAAGGCGCCACCTCGACGCCTTCGAACACGTTCGCCGGGAGAGCTTCCATCTCACGATCCACGCGGGCGAGGCGTTCGGCGTGCCCTCGATCTGGGAGGCGCTCCAGCTCTGCGGAGCCGAACGGCTCGGACACGGCGTGCGGATCGTAGACGACATCGAGATCGGGGCCGAAGGCGGTGCCCGTCTCGGCCGCGTGGCTCATCTCGTTCGAGATCGCCGCGTCCCGCTGGAGCTCTGTCCGACGTCCAATGTGCACTCCGGCGCCGCGACGTCGATCGAGGAGCATCCGATCGGACTCCTGATGAACCTGCGGTTCCGGGTCACCGTCAACACCGACAACCGGCTGATGTCGGCGACGTCGCTCTCGAAAGAATTCATGCAGCTGGTGGATGCCTTCGGGATCGGCTGGGGTCAGATCGGGCGGCTCACGACGAACGCGATGAAGTCCGCGTTCATCCCCTTCGACGAGCGGTTGGAGCTGCTGGAACAGGTCATCTGGCCCGCCTACGCGGAGCTGCGCGGCGCGTGAGCGAGGACACGCCCGCCATCCGAAAGGTCACCGCCTCCGGCGTGCCGTTCAGGGTCGTGCGCACCGAGCGAGCCCGCAGCGCCGAGGAGAGCGCCGCTCTGCAGGGCATCGAGATCGGGCGGCTGATCCGCACGATCGTGGTGAGGCGGGGCGCCGGCGATCACGTCTTCGTCCTCGTCCCCGGCGGCAGGCAGATCGACTGGCCGCTGCTCCGGGCCCACCTCGGCGTCAGCAGGCTGTCGTTGCCCGACCAGGAAGAGGCCAAGGAGGCCACCGGCTACGAGCGAGGAGCGATCACGCCGTTCGCCTCGACCACGACTTGGCCGGTCGTCGCGGACGCGACCCTCACCGGACCGGACCGGACCCGGTCGCGATCGGCGCCGGCGCCCACGGGGTCAACCTCCACCTCGATGCGGCGGACCTCGTCCGACTCCTCGATGCCGACGTGGCGGACGTCACCGTGCCGCCGACTAGAGCCTGATCTCCTCCACGTCGAGGCTCCCGTCGTCGTGCATCGTCACGCGGATCCCCTCGCACTCCGCGAAGGGTTGCGGATCACGGCCGGTCAAGCCTGTCACCGCCCGCTCGACGAACGGTGTGTGGCTGACCGCCAGGCCGACCGCGTCCTCGGGCACCGATGCCAGGAGAGCTCGGACTCCGGCGGCCATCCCCTCGGCGCTGCCTCCCGTCTCGTCCTTGCCGGCCAGGCCGGGGATGACGCCGTGCCCGGGCAGCTGCCGTCCGGATCCCCTGACGATCCAGGCCGCCGTCTCCGCGGCGCGTTCCGCGGGCGAGACGAATACGGCGTCGTACCCCCGCGTGGACTCGCGTCCGACGTCCTCCGCCTGCGCCCGCCCCGCAGGTGAGAGGGCGTCGCGGTTGGGATCTCGCTTCGCGTGACGCCTGAGCTCGAGATGCCGCACCGGTCTGCCTCCTTCGCGAGAGCTAGTGCGTACCCGCTGAGGCCGCATCCGGAACCATGCGATCCTCGCGGAACCTGCTGAGGCCGAACGGTGTGATCAACGACGGCACCCTGCCGGTCGCCACGTACTCGGCCATCGTCGCGCCGAAGATCGGCGCCCCCTTGAATCCCCACGTCCCCATGCCGGCGATCACGCCGAACCCGTCCACATCCGTCGGGCCGAGGATCGGGGACGAATCCGGCGTCATGTCGCAGAGCCCTCCCCACTGCCGCATCGCCCGGGCCTTCGCCATGAACGGGAGGATCATGATGGACCGCCTGGCGGCCTCGGAGAGGAACTCGAACGTCGAACGCGTGGAGTACGTGCTGTAGGGAACGATCTCCGCACCCGCCAGCAACTCCCCTCGCGCCGTCTGTGACACGTAGATCGTGAGATCCATCGAGGAGACCAGGCCGCGCAGCACCGGTCGATAGGGCTCGGTGACGAACGCCTGGAGCATGTGCGTCACGATCGGCAGACGAACGCCCGCCATCGCCGCGACCAGTGAGGACGACCCCGCGACTGCGCTGACGACGTGTCCCGCCCCGACCGGTCCCCGGGACGTCTCGACGCCGACGCAGTGATCGCCGTCGATCCGCACGCCGGTCACCTCGATCCCCTGGTGCACGTCCACGCCGCGCCGAACGGCGGCCTGCGCGTATCCCCAGACGACGGCATCGTGTCGCGCGAACGAGCCCGGCGGATGATAGGACGCACCCAGCACCGGCAGCTCGCCGCCGCCGCTGAGATCCACGTGAGGACACACCTCCAGGATCTCGTCGGGGCCGAGGATGTCCGTCTGCACGCCGAGCGCGCGGTTCAGCGCCGACTTCTCGCGCTCGACCTGCAGCGAGTCCTCCGTGTGGCACAGGTCGAGCTCACCCTGGTTCGTGAACATGACGTTGAAATCGAGCTCCTGCGAGAGTTTTCGATACATCGCGAGGCTCGCGGCGTACAGAGGCACGGTCTCGGGCGTGTTGTAGTTGGCCCGGAGCACCTGGGTGTTCCGGCCGCTGCCTCCGCTCCCGATGTACGAACGCTCGATCACCGCGACGTCGCGGATCCGGTGCTTCGCCGCCAGGTGGTACGCGAGCGACAGACCGCTCACGCCCCCGCCGATGATGACGACGTCGTACGAGCGCCGCAGCTCGCGGTCGGGGAGGTACGTGCGGCGGCGGCGGAGGAGACCGGTCATCCGCCGGTCTCCGCCTCGAGCCGGCGCCGGAGATGCGACTCCCAGTACGCGGGGACGAGCACACGGATCGTTTCCTCGCCCACGAACACCCGGGCGGCGACGCGCGCGACGTCTCCCTGCACGTAGCCCGGTGCATCCGGGAGCCGGAGCGCCGAGACCCGCGCGAAGACGTCGCGCGCGTCGGTCCCGTCCACCGTGACCTCCGCCCAGCCCTCAGCGGCGTCGCGGATCAGCGACCCGGGATCGACCGTATGCACCGCCCGGCGGAGATCCTCCGCGATCGGCCCGCGGACCATCACCTCGTCCGGTGCGACCCGTCCGGCCTCCGGCGCGCGCATCGCGAGGTCGCAGGCGTCCTCGCTCGCGTGGACGCTCCAGAGCTCAGCCACGGAGCCGGTCCCCCGCGGGATCGTAGAAAGGGGTCGGAACCACGCGGACGCCGACACGGTCGGCACGGAGCTCCTCGGGGAACAGGCCCTCAGGTTCACGCCGGATCCAGCCGAGGCCGATCGAGCGGTCGAGGATCGGGCTCCGGGCCGCCGACGTCACGCGGCCGACGATCCGCGCGCCGACCCGGAGGGGGACACCGCGTAGCTCCGCGCCCCCTCGATCGAACTCGAGCCCGACCAACCTCCGTTCCGGCGAACTTCCGGCCAGCCGCTCGAGCGCGTGCGAACCCGCGAACCGTTTCCCCGCGTGCACGGCCCACTCGAGCCCGAGCTTGGCCGGGGTGTCGTCGGGCAGGGTGTCCTGTCCCACGTACGGATGCCCCTTCTCGAGGCGAAGCACCTCGAGCGCGTCCAGACCGTGCGGTGCGAGGCCGAGAGGAGCGCCGGCCTCCACGATCGCGCGCCAGAGATCCGGGCCGCGTGAGCGCGGATGATGGAGCTCGAACGCCACCTCCCCGACGAACCCGGCGCGGATCGCGCCACACGGGACGCCGGCCACCGTCACCTCTCGCACTCCCATGTGCGGGAACGCCTCGCGATCGATCGGATCGTCCGTCAGCCCGACGAGGAGCTCGCGCGCGAGCGGACCGGCGACCAGGGTGGCCCCCCGCTCCGCCGTCAGGTCGACGACGTGGGCACGGAACCCACACCGGTCGGCGCGGTCGCGGAGCCACCCCTCCATCCGATCGGCGCCGCCCGACGTCGAAGTGACGTACCAGCCCTCCGCGCCGAGCGAGCAGAGCAACCCGTCGTCGAAGACGTACCCAGCCTCGTCGAGGGCGAGCAGGTAGCGGGCGCGCCCGGGCGCGAGATCGTCCACCCTCGTCGGGAACGCGTCGTCGACGAGATCCTTGGCGTCCGGTCCGGTGAGGAGGAACTTCCCGAGCGTGCCCACGTCCATCACGGAGACGCGTTCCCGCACAGCTCGGTACTCCTCCTGCGGATCGTCGCCGTACGCGAAGGGGCGGAGCCACGGACCCGACCACCCCACCCGCGCTCCCGCCGCGACGTGCAGGTCGTGCAGAGAGGTCCGCTTGTCGATGACCTCGTGGACGGGGGCGGCGAGGATCTCGAGCGGCGTCGGCCGCGCGAGCGGCCGCGCGGTCGTCCGGCGGGCGGCGTTCGCGGCGGCGCCTCGCGCCGCCGCGAACGCCGCCAGGTGGCGGCCGCACATCGCCCCCTGGCACGGGCCCATGGTGGCGGTCGTGTAGCGCTTCAGGAGCTCCGAGGAGCGGTAGCCCTCGTCCCACGCTCGCTCCAGATCGGCGACGGAGACGTCCTCGCACAAGCACACGTAGCCCGCCGTGGACATCTCCTTCGGCGACGCCGCTGCCGCGGCGTCACCGACTGCCTCGACCGGCTCTCCCTGAGCGGACATCCGCAGGAGGTCGTCACGCGGCGAGCGCCCCGTCGAGAGGACGAACACGTCGCAGCCGATCCCGCGGGTCACGCCTTCTGCGTCCCGGAGCACGGCGAACCGGACGCGCTCCCTCCCTTCCGCACGCAGCACGTCGGCACCCACCAACGTTCGAAGACCGTCGGGGACGGCGCTCCCGAGAGACCCGGGCACGACCACCGCCGCGATACGGACCCCTGCGGACCGAAGTGCCTCCAGGTGCTCGAACCCCTCGTCGTGCTCCACGACGACGACCGCGCGCACGCCCGGCTTCACGCCTCGGCGGACGAGGCCGGCCGCTGCCCGGCCGAGCATCACGCCGGGGAGATCGTTCCCGGGGAACACGGGATGCAGCTCCGTCGCGCCGGTCGCGATCATCACCCGCTCGGGATGGACCTCCACGAGCCCCTCGCCTGAAGCGAGCGACACCATCGGGCCTTCGTACGTACCGATCGCCGCGTGCCGAGCGAGGACCTCGACCCCTTCCGGCGGATCCGGGACCTCGCCCTCGTCACACAGGACCGTGCGTTCCCCCCGGGCGGCCGCCGACACGGCGGCCGCCCGGCCCGACTCGCCTCCACCGACCACCAGCACGTCGCAGTGGAGATGCCGTGACGTGCCCGCCACAACCGGACCGACCGGGAGGCGGCCGAGACCGACCGACCGCCGGATGATCCGGTCCGCCATCGCCCACATCCACCGCGGCCGGATGAACGTCTTGTAGTAGAAGCCGACCGGCAGCAGGGCGTGCAGCCGATCGAGTACCGAGAGAACATCGCGCTCGACCGACGGCCAACCGCCCTCCCGGCGCACGCGCATCCCGTCTCGAGCCGGCGTCACGCACGAGCGGACTCCGGGGACACCGTCGACCGTGACGAGGCAATTCGGACACTCCCCCGTCCCGCAGTACAGCCCCCGCCGGCGGTGGTACTTGAGGGATCTCGAGAAAGTGCGGATCCCCGCCCGGTACATCGCCGACGCGATCGTGTCGCCGTCATCGAGCGGGACACGCCTTCGGCCGAGACGCAGCCTTCCGCCCACCTAGCGGACCCTGTTCGTGGTCGTGTCGCGCTGCACCAGGATCCAGCGCCGGCACCCGAGGAGGTGGAACCATCGCTCGGCCTGCTCACCGGCCGCGTTCTCCGGCAGGAAGACCCGCGCGAAGTCGGACTCCACATCGGGCGCCTCGACGGGCCGGAGCTCACCCCCCCAGGCGAACTCGGTCGACGGCCGCCACCCGCAGTTCGGGCACGGCACCCTCAGCGCCACGAGCGTCGTCGCCCCCGTCCACGCCGGAGGTCACGCAACGCGGCGTGCGACGCTCCGTAGCCGGGCGCCCCGGTCACACCTCCCCCGGGATGCGCGCCCGCTCCGCACAGGTACAGGCCCTCTACCGGCGTCCGGTAACGAGACCACGCCGGCAGCGGGCGCATCGAGAAGAGCTGTCCGATGTTGAGGTCGCCGTGGAAGATGTTTCCCTCGGTCAGTCCGTAGGTTCGCTCGAGGTCCAGCGGCGTCAGCACCTGCGCGGCCTCGATCGTTCCGGAGAAACCGGGCGCGTGCTCCTCGACCCGCCCCACGACGGTCCGCAGCAGCTCCGCTCGCCGCTCGTCCCAGGTTCCCCGCCGGAGCTGGTAGGGCACGTACTGCACGAACGCCGTCATCACGTGGACCCCCGCGGGTGCGAGCGTGTCGTCGACGTTCGAGGCCGTCACACAATCCACCCAGAGGCGGTCCGGGATCTCGCCCTCGCGCTGTCGGTCGTAGATCCGCTGGGCCTCATCGAGCGTCGGTACCAGCGTGGCGAGCGAACGACGGTTGGCGTCCGCGTCCGTGGGCATCCCCGTCCACGACGGCTCCGCCGAAAGCACGAAGTTCACTTTCGCGCACGGCCCGGCCATCTTTATCGCCGCGACGTCGTCGCGGAAATCGTCGGGCAGCACGCCGGGCTCGATCATCCCGAGGAACGTCCGCTTGGGATCGGCGTTGGACAGCACCACCTTCGCCGCGAGCTCTTCGCCGGACTCGAGCACCACCCCGGTCGCGCGACCCGACCGCACCTGCAAGCTGGCCACCGGCGACGACACGCGGATCGCGCCTCCCGCCTCCGTGACCGCCGCAGCCATCGCCTGGGTCACCGACCCCATCCCTCCCAGCACGTGGCCGTAGAACCCCTGCACGCCCTCGGCGCCGCCGGACAGCAGATGGAACAGCAGTCCGATCGCCGTGCCGGGCATGTACGGCGGTGCGTGCATCCCGTACACGTTGTTCGCGAGGTACATCCTCCGCATGCGGTCGGTCTCGAAGTGACGCTCCACGAACTCCCCCAGCGATCCCGTCGTGAACCGAACGAGATCGGCGAGCTCGTCACCTGAGATCTTCCGGAACCGGCGCCACGCACGACTCCCTTCACGCACCTTCGCCCAGCCGCGCGCATACAGGTTGGGGGGCTCCTCGAGGAAGAAGGGCTGCAGATAGCGGGCGAGCGCGTGGAGCCGGCGATGGACACGGTCGAACGAGATCGCATCGCTCTCCGAGATGCTCGATGCGAACTCCTGCACCGCGCGATCGTGGTCGGACCACCAGGGAACGACCGTCCCGTCCTCGAATGCGGCCTGCAATCCTGGTTCGCACGGGATCATGCGCAGACCGTGGCGCTCGAGACGGAGGTCGCGGATCACCTCGGGCCGGAGCATCGAGGCTATGTACGACGTGGTCGAGGCGCGACACCCGGGCGCGATCTCCTCGGTGACGCACGCTCCCCCGACGATCTCCCGTCGCTCCAGCACGAGCGTCCGAACACCGGCGCTCGCCAGGTAGAAGGCGGCGGTCAGCCCATTGTGGCCGCCGCCGATCACGATCGCGTCGTAGGTCTCCATCCACCTCTTCCGCCGGATCCCACCTGACCGTCGCGCCGAACTCTACGGAGCCCGCTCAGGAGGCGCCGATCCAGAGGTGACCGGTGGTTCACGTCGTCGCCCTCTCAGAGCGTCTCTTTCTCCAGGCGCTCGGCGACGCCGGCAGAGACCACGTTCCCTTTCCTCACGTAGAGATCCCGGGCGCGACGGATCGCTTCGACCCGCTCGGCGGAGTCCCCCGTCGCGGAGAGAACTGCGGCAAGGTCCATGAGGGTGTCGGCGTGCATGTTCGTGTCATCGGTGCCTTCGGCGAGGGTCACCGCTGCACGAGCCAGGGCTGCAGCCGCCTCGTGTTCGCCTCCTGCGGACAACACCTTCGCCTTGGCGCTCCTCCAGAGGACCTGCGTCGCGAGATCGTCCTCAGCGCCGATCTCCTCAGCGATCGCACAGAATCGCTCGGCTTCCTGGTATCGCCCCTGCGCGCAGATCGTGTGCGCGAGGAGCGCAGCGGCGGTCGACTGATAACCAAGGTCCCCGAGACGGCTCACCTCGTCGTGCGCTGCCCGGAGCGCACGCTCGGCCGCCGCGTGATCTCCGGCGAGCGTCTCGATGAACCCCATCGCCTCGGAAACGAACGTGGCGCGCATCGTCAGGCCGTGATCCTGGAGGAGCTGCGCACTCGTCCGAACGAGCTCGCGACCCTCCTCGATCCTTCCACGCATCGCATTCAGAACGCCCATGCTCCTGATCGCGCCGGCCTCGGCCGTCGGGTTCCCACGGGCGACCTCCCGGATCCGCTCGCACCTGCGCATCACCTCATCGGCCGGTGCGGGACCGTAGAGGCCCGAACCAGCGTAGAGCCGAAGGCTCTCCGCCTCTTCGTACTGCGCGCCCGCTTTCCGGGCGTGCTCGATGGCCTGCTCGAACGCGCCATCGGCATCGGCGTATCGACTCCGAGCGAAGTGCACGTCTCCGAGGAGGCGATACGCACGAGCGAGGCCGAGGTCGTCCCCCAGGTCCTCAAGCACCGGGATCACGCTGCCGAGAGTCCCCAGAGCCTCCTCGGATCGATGCTCGGGATCCGTGAACTCTTTCATCAGCAACGAGACGATCCGCACGTGCGCTTCGAGTCCTCGGTCCCCGCTCTCCTTCGCCCGATCGACCGCGTCAGCGAGCATCTTCTCGGCTCGTGAGATCTCCCCCGTTTCCACCAGGACCTGCCCGAGCTCGGGCACGAGCGTGAGCCGACTTGCTCCTTCGGCGGGGAGGAGGTCGTAAGCACGTGTCAGGAGGTTCGCGGCGGCCGACATGTCACCACGCGCCAACGCACGACGGCCGACGGAAGCGAGAGTCGCGCTGGCCCGATCGATCAGCGCGAGAGTTCCACCGTCGGAATGACCGAGCTCGGTGCGATACCGGGAGGCTTGCTCGAGGTGATAGGCCAGGATCTCTTCGTTCTCCCCGATCCGATCACCGGATTCGCGCTCGAGCCAGCTCGCGAACCTGACGTGGAGCTCCCCGCGCGATTCCTTCGATGTCTGACCGTAGGCGGCCTCCTGGGTCAGGATGTGGTGGAAAGCGAACGCGTCCTCACCGACGAAGGCTGAGTGGTCGGGCGCGATGAGCTCCCGGCGGACGAGACCCTGCAGGATCGGACCGACCTTCGACCGCAGCTCGTCTGGAACCAGATCGAGCAAGGCCCCCCAGGAGAAGACCTTTCCGATCACAGCGGCGCCGTGAACCACCGCTCGCTCTTCCGGGCTGAGCCGATCCAGGCGCGCACCCACGAGCGCGTGGATGGTCGGCGGGACCGTGGAAGCCGTGATCTCCTTCGTGGCTCCGGGGCCGTCCGTTCCCGTGGCCGCGAACAGGCCGTCGTCGCGAAGCATCTTGATCATCTCGACGAGGAAGAGTGGATTCCCGCTCCCCCTCTCGGCGATCCGCCTCCGAAGCCCGCCGTCGAGATCATCTCCCTGAAGCAGTTCATCGATCAGGTGCCCGGTCTCCACATCCCCGAGTGGGGGGAGGTGGAGCATCGTGGCGTTGGGCACTCGAGCGGCCCATTCGGACCGCTCTTCGAGCAGGTCGCCCCGAGCGAGGCAGAGGAGGAAGATGGGCGCATCTCGACAAGAGCGAAGGAGATGGTCGAGGAGATCGAGGAACGCCGGCTCGGCCCACTGCAGATCGTCGAAGATCAGTACGAGTGGCCGCCCTCGGGAGATCTGTTCGAGGAAACGACGGATCGCCCAGAACGTCTCCTCCATGCCTGCTTTCACGTCCGCCAGTCCCGTCGCGGCAGCCACGCGATCGAACAGGGCCGCCGATCCTTCGGCTTCACGGAGAAGGGCTTGCAGCTTGGACCGGGCGATCTCGAGCGGATCGTCGACGTCGATCCCGGCAAGCTGACGGACGGCCTCGGCAACGGGCCAGAACGTGATGCCGTCACCGTAGGGCAGGCACCGTCCCCACACCGCGACCGCTTCACTGTCGATCCCTTCGACGAACTCGGTGGCGAGCCGTGACTTGCCTGCGCCAGCGGAACCGATCACCATGAGGAGCCTGCATGCTCGATCCGTCACGGCGAGATCGAAGACGGCACGGAGGTCCCGGAGTTCGCGGGAGCGTCCGACGAGTGGAGGGTCCGCTCGCCGAGGGAGCTCATCGACCGTTGCGATCCCCATCAGGCGGTAGGCGGTGACCGGGAGCCGCTTTCCCTTCAGGACCAGCGAGGACGCTTCGTCCACCGAGACGAAATCGCGGACCAACCGATAGGTTTCACGTTCCAGGAGGATCTCTCCCGGCGCCGCAGCCTGCTGAAGTCGCGCCGCCACGTTGACAGCGTCACCCACGATGGCCGGACCCGTCGCCGCGTCGGATACGAGCACCTCGCCGGTGCTCACGCCCGTTCGAGTCGTGATGGAGACCCCGACGGTGCGCTGGAGGTCCTCGTTGAGCCAGGTCAGGGCGCTCCGCATGTCGGCCGCCGCGCGGAGCGCGCGAAGCGCATCGTCCTCATGCAGCTTGGGGATGCCGAAGACGGCCATGACCGCATCCCCGATGTACTTCTCGACCGTGCCGCCATGCCGTACGAGGACATCCCGCATCTCCTCGAAGAATCTGGCCATGACCCGACGCACGGTCTCCGGGTCCAATTCGTCCCCCATCGGGGTGGAGCCGACGACGTCGCAGAACACGATCGACACGGTCTTGCGAGATCGGCCGAGCGAGAGCACGCTCGTGAGCGGGGTGGCGCACGACATGCAGAATCGCGCAGGTTCCGGGTTGTCTTGACCGCAAGCCCCACAGACCGGCATGAGGTCGAAGTGTAGGCACCCCGCTCCAGCACCGATAGCCCGCGAACGGGTCGTTCACGCTCAGGCCTTGACCGCGTCCGCCGCTGCCATCAGAGTTCCCATCGAGGTCGAAGGGGGTGGCACCATGCCGAAGAAGTACCGCATCGAGATGACTCTCCTCGTTGATGAAACGGGGGCGAAGTTGGATACGAAGACCCAC
>Ga0136614_10001797_pt1 | contig 12907 bp, 3 predicted proteins | sample AntDrymUQ2792106_2_FD_106643 | JGI IMG/M metagenome (GOLD analysis project Ga0136614, IMG submission 106643) | Polar desert sand microbial communities from Dry Valleys, Antarctica - metaG UQ279 (21.06) | ecosystem: Environmental > Terrestrial > Soil > Desert | place: Antarctica: Dry Valley...
CGAGCTCAAGGCAGTCGCCCTCGATGCTCTGGAGCGCCTCAAGAAGTGTCCCGGGATCGTCCGCGGATTCTTCGGGGACCCGAAGCTGGCCTACATCCGCGCATGACTCCACGACAGGAGAACCCAGTACGGAAACTTTTGTTTTCCTTAGTATGGACAGTCTGTACGGAACCGATACCAAGCTTGGACGCCACAGACTCCAGCGCCGCCCACTCAGATGAATACTCTGACCGGATCTCCGCGACCATCCGCACCGCACGCTCCCGCAGTTCCTTCGGGTAGTTGCTCGACCGCCTCGACATGACCCCATCCTTCCCAAGAGACAGAGTCTTCGGCAAACCCGGGGCGGTTCACCCCGGCGAAGACAGCTTGTACCGGCATGCAACCACCAACCTGCCAGTACGAAATCGCTGGTCAGTCCAGGTCCCATCCTTTGGTGATCCTGCCGGGGCACGAACCTGCAGCGAGTCGCGCTGACTTTGGACGCCGTCTACCGACTGGATCAGCATCGCCGACACCAGCCTCTGAGATGACCTCCTCGACTTCCTTGAGGCAACCGGGGAGCAACACCTCTCATCATGTCCGTCCAGACGCTGGTCCTCATCGGCTGATCTAACGATGGAAAGGCTCATTTGCCTAGTACATCGGCCACGGCACGGCCGCACGCTTCATGTTCCAGGTAGAAGCCGACCCGGTGAGGGCGCGCCGTGTTGTCAATGTTGAGGTGCTGGTCCAGTCGGGCGCCCGTCGGCATGTCCTGACCGTAGAAGGGGCCGAGGTCGGGGCGCGCGGCGACCAGTTCAGCCGGGCTGGCCAGGTTCAGCCATCGCTGTACCCGCACGGGCCATGCACTGGCCTGCTCGAATCTGTGACGGAACAGGCGCAGGCCGAGCGGGCTGCCGAGGGTGACGAAGAGGGGGACGGTGTGGGGGCAGCCGCGGAGCGTCTCGTAGGCGACCGCAGTGCCGAGGCTGTGGGCGATGACGACGCGGGTGTCGGCGTCGATCAGCGCCCGGCAGCGCGCGATGGCCTCGTCCCGGACGGTCTGCCGCGTCAGGTAGCCGGTCACCTCGGAGAGCGCAGGGTTGATGCGGAGCGTGGAGCCCAAACCGACCGCCACGTCGGAGAAGTACGGGATCCGGTCGAGCAGGCCGGCTGCGCGCACGGCGACGACGGTCGGACTCTGTTCGCCGCCGGCGGGCGCAGCGAGCCGGCGGAGGGCGAGCTCGGCCTCGGCGGCGTCCTTGCGGCGGGGCGACCCGGTCGCGTACCGCAGCCACTCGCCGGCGACCTCGTCGGCGACGTCCAGCTCCGCGATGTCAAGGGGTTCGCCTGGCCCGGTCCCCTGTTGGCCCCGCGGCGGCGGGGCGTAACAGCACATGACCGCGGTCAGGGGCGGATCACCGCGAAGCAGGGGAGCGGCTAGGTTTTCGTGGCCGGCCCGGACAAGACCGTTGGCCAGCGCGGAGCACCATTCCCGCACCATGTGCCCTGGATCCCGGCCGGACTGACCCATGCCATGCACGAACACAATCGATGCCACCGCAGCCACCCCTTCACACGATCGAGTTCTCGGCCCGGCATTATTCACCGATGGTCGCGAGGCGTGCGCTGGTGGTGGGCTCGCAATGCGACGCGCTCCACCGGCTGCACTTCCTCCCGGAACGCGCCGAGGCACTCGCTCAGGTCCTGGGCGACGACGCGCTCGGGAGATGGGAGGTCGAGCTGAAGCTCGACCCGGACCACGCCACGCTGCGTCAGCTCATCCACGACCAGCTCGCGGCCGCGAGCGGGACGGGGTCGATCGCGCTCATCGGGCTCATCGGGCACGGGAAGACCTTCGACGACACGGACTACTACTTCATGCCAAAAGACGGCACCGGACACGGCCAGTCGAACCCCGATCTGCTGCTCACCCTGGCGCTCCGGGAGTCGCTGCGAGAGTGCGCGAACCTCAAGGGCCTCGTCCTGCTGATCGACACCTGCGAGTCCGGCGTGGTCGCCACCCGCGCCGACGTATGGCTGCCTTCGCCGCCGTCCCCGTATCACATCATGACGGCGGCGCTGGGTGACGTGGTGCAGGACGGCAACTTCACCCAGGCGGTCATCGACGTCGTCAGGCAGGGTCTGAGCGACAGTGCCGAGCACCTGACGACGGCGCAGATCTACAACGCGATCGAGGCTGACCCTGAGGTCGCATCCCGCATGCCGCAGCAGAAGGTGAATGGCAACAGCACCGAGCTGTGGCTCGCCCGCAACGCTGCGTACGACCGGCAGGGGCATGGGCTCCGCCGCGCCGCGGACGCGTCCATCGGCGTCGGTGGCATCGGGCGGTGGCCGCTCGACGGCTACCGGCTACCGCCCGACGTCCGCGGACCGGTGACGGCGCTGAGCTTCTCCGAACGTGACCGGGTGCAGTTGGGTGTGATCTGGGGGCTGGACCGCACGCCGTTCCGCGGTGTCGCTGTGGACCTCCCGGGCTGCGACCTGGCCGGTGATCTCGATGCCGTCGAGGAGACGGTGAACCGCGCTGCAGCCAGCGCCGGGCTCGAACTGCCGCGACGGCGGTGGGTGCGGCTGCCGGTCCGGCCGGGCCACATCGCGGGTTTCGAGCTCGGCTTGGACGGCCCGCCACCGACCGCGGGCGGCGCGGGTCCACGCGCGTTCGTCCTGTCGGTCGACATTGACGTCGCGTCCGCCGGCCTGTCTGTCCGGGAATGGAGCCGGGCGCTCTCGCCCGTGCTGGCGTCGCTGCGCGACACCCATCCCGAGGCCGCAGTCGTGGCCCAGCTCCGGACACCGTCGATGCTCGACGGCGCGCGCACCGCGTACCGGGTCGCGACGGCGATGCGCGCGGACCCATCCGATCCGGAGGAAGCCGGAGTGGAGGTGATGGCCCGGTTCGTGCCGGGTGCGGACGAGGATCGCGGGGCGGGTCCCGTCGGGGCGGCCCCGGCCAAGGAGGTTGACGAACTCATCCGGGAGCTGGCGGCGGCCCGGGGGTGGGACTCGTTGCCGCCGCCGGCGGTCGCCGCCGCCGGGCTAGCGGCCGGTCTCACGGCCCGGCTGGGCGTCGACCCGGCCACTGACGGCCCGTTGCTCGACCGCTTGCGGGTGTACGCGAGCCCGCTATGGCGGCCGGTGCTGCGGCGCTACGCGCAGGGTTCGAGGCCACAGGCCGCTGTTCTGGAGATCGCCGCCCGCCTCGACGAGGACCTGGAGATCTGGCTGGACGCCCGTACCGAGGTGGGCGGGCCGCACCCGGACGACCTCCCGGTGGCGGGCCACCAGGTCCCTGACGCCCTTGCGCGGGTCTACCGCTGGCGGGCCTGGGAACCGCCCGGCTGGCTCGTCCGGAGGATGTCCCGGCCGGCCCGCGCTCCGAGGGCCGCCTCCCCGGCTGCCGAGCTGCTCGACGTGTTGCGCCGCCGTCCGGTATCCTCGGCGTGGGCTGCCGAGGTGGTCCACAGCGACGTCCTGCGCTGCGCGGTCCGGCTGGTGCCGCCGGATCTCTCTGATGGCCAGCTCCTGCTCCATCTGGAGGAGGTGCACGCAGCCGCCCGTCCCGCCGCTCCCCCCGTCATCCCTGTTCCCTCCGCCACTCCGCGTGGTGACTGACGCTCATTGAGGTTCCCCGTGCTCGACGACTGGTACTTCTGCTCCGCCCTCAACACCCCGCCGACGTCGGCTCAGGCGTTCCTCGATCTGCTCGACGTGTTCGACTCCCCGCACACGCCAGCTGACCTGCTGCACGTGGCCATCGGCGAGCTCAGTCGGGGCGAGCCTTGGATGCGGGTCTACGCCACGCCCCGGTTGCTCGCCGCCGTCCGCGGGTGCCACGACGGCGGACACAGTGCCGAGCTGGCGCGGCAGAGCCTGGTCGAGCTGGCCGACTCACTCCCGACCGAGTTCGCCCAACCGGTCCGCCGCGCCGTCACCGCTCTCCTCGAATCCGGGGCGGAGCCGGGCCCGGAGCAGGCGCTCACCGACCTGGCCCGGCAGTGTCGGGGCACGGCCGGTGTGCTACCGACCCATCAGCCCTATCTGGACCTGCCTGACTTCAGCCCCCAGGCGCTACTGCTGAGCTTTCTGCTGGAGTTCGCCGCGTGTGGGGGCAGCGTCCGGGCGCTGCGCGACGCCGACGACGAGAGCGCGTTCACCGAGCTGCTGGCGGCCGCCGAGGACGGTCGCTTCGGGCGGCTTCCGATGCTGTGGGCGGTGCGGCTCGCCGGACTGGTCGATGGCCTCGGCCGGCGGGAGGAGCTGCTGAACGCCGTCTGGTCGACCAAGAGCGGCGTCGCCTGGCTCGAGCCGGATCTGCTCGCCGTGACCGGGTGGCTGCTGTTCGGGATCGCTCCCCCCGCCAGCGTCGCGCCGATCGAGGCCGAGGCGGTCGGGGGCGCCCGATTGCGTGCGCTGCGAGCGCTCTCGACGGGTAACCCGGGTGCCCGGGAGGCGGCCGTACTGGGGCGACTCGGGCACGCCGAGGAACCCGCGACGGCGTGGACGGCCGTGCTCTGGCAGGTGACCCTCTGGAGGCTCAGCGCGCGGCTCCATCCCGCCGACACCGCGGAGCGGCTGGCCCGGTGGTGGCGGGCCCCGGGTGACGAAGACCAGCCGATCGGCTATCCCGGCGGCCCCGGGGAGGATCTGCGGCCGTGGACGAGCGAGCTCGCCGCTCTGCTCGCGCTGCGCCGACCGGAGCCAGAGCCGCTATACACGGTGCGCAAGCCGCGCCTGGAGTTCACTCCCGACCAGGCGGCCTCGTTCTTCTCCCCCTGGCTGACGCGCAAGCACGGCTACCCGGCTGCCAAGACCGACTCCGACTGCTACCCGCTGGCCGGTGGGCCTGCCGCGCTACGCCTGCTCGCGGCCGTGCCGATCGCGGTCGAGCTGCTGCGGCGAGCCGAGGTAACCGAGCGGGACCACCTGCTAGAGCTGGTGGTGCACGCCAAGGACGTGTTCACGGCGACCAGGCTGGGCACGGCCCGCGACGACACCGACCGGTCCCTGCCCGCAGCCACGGCCGTGCTCGCCCGCTGGGTGATCTTCCTAATGGAGCGGGCCGGGCGCGGGAACCTCCCCGAGATCGAGCCCCGCGCGTTCGTCGATCTGGTCCTGGCTCGAGGCGGCGCCAGCAAGCAGGACCGGCTGCCGCAGCGGCACCGGCTGCACCAGCGGGCCTCGGGTCTCGCGCTCGCCACGTGGTTGCAGTCGGTGCTGGCATCCGTGACTGGTCCCGGCGATCCCGACCCGCAGGCCCGGTGGCTGGCCGGCGAGCGGTCACCGGCTGTCCGGCTGCTGGCTCCTGTGCTAAGCCGCGTGGGCTCTCGAGCGGGCTACACCCCGCTCGAGGCCCGCAACGCCGCCGCACTTGCCCGGCTGCGGGTCCCCGAGGTCCGTGTCGACTCCGCCCGGCACTGGGACTGGCGCGCCGAGCGTGAGGCGCCGTGGCAGAACTACCTGCTAACCGGCGTCGACTCGCTGAGCAGCGGGGACGACGTGTTCGAGCGGTTCGAGCACAGCGGCAAGAAGCTCAACCGGCTTGCAGGCCTGACGGAGTGCGTGGCGATGCTGCTGCGCCACAACACCGACCCGGCCGAGCCGCGGGTGGCGCTGTGGTCCGACGCCTGGCTGGCGACGCTCGTCGACATCTGCGAACCCAGGGACTTCCCCCAACACATCCAGGCCCGCTTCGTGCAGCTGCTCGAGCTGAGCGACATCAGTGGCCACGACTGGCAGCGCTCGGCCCTGGAGCAGGTCGTTGACGCGGTCGTCGAGTTCAGTCTCAACAAGCCCGCCGAGCTCACCAGGGTATTCGCCGCACTCGGTCGCGACGGCCGGTCGCAGGAGCTGCGCGCCCTGTTGCGATCGCGTTTCCTCCAGTTGGTCTACGAGGGCGGACAGGGCACCGAGCGACGCAGCCTGGGCGGCGCGCTGTCGCCGTGGTTGGTCGTCCGCGACGCAACCACCACGGCCCTCTTCGACCGCTCGCTGCGGTCCTTGCTGCTTGACCTGCGCGATGACCCGGGCGCGCGGCAGGACCGGCACGGTCCCCGGGAGGTCGCGCGGCGGGGCTGGTACCGGCGGATGCTGTCCCCGGCGATCGCGACCACGGCAGTCGACATCGGCGACTCACCCGACGGGCACGGGTTCGGGCAGATCGTCGGGATCACCGTGGATCCCGGACGCGACGAGCTCCGCGTCCACCACCACGGCTCCGTGACCGCAGGCGACGGCGTGACCGACCTGTTCGCCTTGACGGCGCCCGACCGTGACCGGTTCCTGGCAGGATTGGAACGGGGCCCACTCAGCGCCGTTGGGGTCATCTGCGCCGTCGACGACGCAGGCTCCGGCATGTGGGTGAACTGCGGGCTGGGTGTGCCGATCCCGGTGCCCGACACGTACAACAGGCGGCTGCGGCGCCGCGACGAGCGGGTGACGATCGGCAGCATCATCACCGTGCCGTTGCGGTACAACGCCACGCTGGCCAGTCGTTGCGAGGTGCACGGCTACCCGGACCAGCTGCCCGTCTCCCGCGTGCACGAGGGCACGGAGGTACGGCACGCACAGGTCGAGCCGACCGAGATCGACAACCGGCCGGAGCTGCACGCGCGGGTCGAGGCCGAGGAGCTCGTACTGGTCGCGGACCCCCACCAGTGGTCGGCCGAGTCGCTCAACCGGTGGGTACCCGACCCGTTCCGGCCGCTGGATCCCGACGGTGGCGAGAGCTGGAACACCCCCGTGAGCAGGGTCGGGGGCCGGTGGCTCCCGGTGGACCGGTCGCTCACCGAGCTGATCGCCGACGGCGTCGAGTGCGGGCGCGACGAGGGCGTCGTCGCGCTGATCGGCACGGTGGACGGCGGGGGCTGGCGGCTGGGCACCCGACCCGGGCAGAACTACGTCGTAGCCGACCACGAATGGGCCGACGGTGACGCCGCAACGGTGGCCGCCGAGGTCGAGCGGCTCGGCGGGGACGCGGCCGGGCTGCTGCTGGCGGTCGGTCTCGGCCGCGACGCCCGCGGTGCGGTGCGGCTGAGACTTCTGCCCGCCCCGCCACCCGCGTCTCGCGACCGCAGACCCGATCTCGTGTCCGACGGCCCGTGTGACGACCGGAACATCCGCTGGCGGGAAGCCTGCACCCACGAGATCCTGTTCGCGGAAGCGGACGGGGACGGCTGGTGGCACGATCCTGGCATTCCCGGCTTCCCGCGGATCAGGGTCGAGGGACTGCCGTCCGGCGACCCCGGCAGCGGTGTCCGGATCGTGCCAGGCCGCTGGAACTGGCAGGACCAGCGATCGGCCGTCGTCCACGCCACCCGCCAGGCCGACCGCAGGCTAACGGTGCCGTCCGGCGAGGACCGAGCCAGCGTCCTGAACCGGCTGCACCGGCTAGCCCCCGGCTCCCGGCTCCGGATCGAGGTGGCTTTCCCGCTCAACGAGGGTTCCGACTGCCGGGTTGCGATCACCCGCGAGAAGCTGCGGGTGCAGGTGACCGCCGAGTCGGTCGATCCGTTCGGCAAGCAGGAAGGTGCGATCACCTTTCGTGGTGTCCGGTGGGCGGAGGTGATCGGAGTCCGCTCCCGCACCACGGGGTTCGACGCCTTCGATCCGGTCACCGACCAGGTGCTGCTCGTACCCGTCGACGCGGACGACCGCGCCGCCGCGGCCGACGCCCTGTCGGCCGGGCAGCTGCGCGGGCTGGTGGCCGGCGCACCGGACAAGCCGCTCGCCGTGCAGACCTACACGCTCTGGCTCGAGATCGGCTCCCGGATCGTCGAGTTCCCGCTGATCGTGCATGGCGGGAGCAGCAGGCCCGTGCCGGTCGGCAGCCCGGTCACGGCCCGCTTCAGTGCCGAGCAGTGGATCTTCACCGCCGAGGTCCGCTGCTCGGTCGTCGTCCAGGCCCTGTGGACCGTTGAGGAGCGGCCGCGGAATGGTCGGCCACTCGTCGTGTCAGCCGGGGGCAGCAACCAGGAGGTGGTCCCGGACATCCGGCAGGGCACGCTGGCCGTTCGCGGGAAGGCCGCGCGGCGCGACTGGCAGGCACCACGGATAGTCGAGGTGTCGCGGCACACGTCAGTCGTGTTCTGCCGGGACGGTGTCGAGAAGCGAGCCGTCCGGGTCGTCGTGGCCGACGACGACTCGCGCCGCAGCGGCCAGACGCTGCGGTCCTGGGGCACCGACCAGGTCCGCCTCGACGTCGAGGGGTGGGTCCTCGACGATCTCGGCGACCGGTACCACACCCTGGCCAGGGAGTTCGGCTTCGCCCGCACCCGGAGCGGCGAACCGGTGGCCGACCTGCGCGAGGAACGCAGACGGGAGGCGCTGGAGAACTACCTGGCCCGACCGTTCCCGATCCCGGCCACCCGCACCGACCACGGGTTCACCCTTGCCGACCTGGAGGTCCCGGCCGGCTCCGGCTGGACCACCTGCGTCCGGGCGGCCGAGGTCGATCCCGGGTGGGTGGCGGGCAACGACTACGACGACCAGCACGTCCGCGTGCTCGTGCAGGAGACCGAGAACGGCTTCGCGGCCTCCTGCCTAGACGTCCCGCCGCTCACCCTCGAACAGCTGGCGAAGCAACTGGGCGTGATGACGGGCCAACAGGGGACCCAGGAAGTCCCCCGGTTCTACTACGCCGGGCCGGTGGCCACGACAGCGCCTGATGCCGCCACCGATGCCGCCACCCGTTTCGAATGGGGCTACGGTCACACCCTTGTCGTCCCCCTGAGCCGGATCCTGGTCGACGGGGAACCGGTGGAGCAGTTGAACGAGCTGCCGATGTTCTTCGGCGACCACGTCACCCACGTCCACCTACATCGCGTCCAGCGGACCGGTGAGCTGCTGCTCGAGCTGCGCAAGGCGGACGTCTGGCTGTCGGACGAGACCGAGCTGTCCGCGCAGTCCAAGGACCGGATCGTGGTGTTCATCGCCGTGACGATCGACCCGCGCGACGGGTCCGTGCAGGTGCACCACGCGCTGAGCCGGCCGAAGAGGCTGTCGCGGGCGCCGGGCCGCACAGCCGTCGCCGAGGCGCTCACCGAGTACCGGACCCGGCGGGCCGAGCTCGACGTGGCAAGCCGCGACCACGTGCTGGACCTGTACGGCGCGGCGGGCGGCACGACGGTCCTGCGCACCCTGGTCATGGCGGTGCTCGATCACAGGCAATACGAGGCCAGCCACGGCAAGGACGTCGTCTTCCGGTACCGACGGCTGTCGGCGGACCCGCAGGTGGCGTTCCACCTCGTCGAGAACGACCGGCTGTTCGTCAGCGGCGGGCACACGCGGATCAGGTCCAACGACGTCCAGCTGATCTTCTCCCTAGCCGTGGGGTCCGAGCTGGAACCCTGGAACCGGGCGGGTGACCTCGGCGAGCTGGTCGTGTCCCGACGACGGTTCGCGGTCCGGGAGGCGGTGCTGCGCCGGCATGCGGCCCGGAGCGAGCACGCGCTGCGCCGACGCACGTTCCTCGTCCGGCTGGTCGAGCGGCGCACGGATCGGGGCGACAGCCGGACGCCGACATCGACGTCGGACTCGACGTCGTGGAACGGCGAGATCACCAACTCGCCCGCGCGCGACGTGCGCAACCTGCTCGGTCTGCTACGCGCCTCCGACACCCCGGTGTACGCCACGATCGTCCACGACATCGACCGCAGCTCCGAACAGCTCGTCCTGGAGATCGACGCGGGTACCACAGTGCGCGTGCCACCTCGGAAATGGCAGTCCGACCCGCTCGAACGCGGCTCCGTGGTGCGGCTCAGCGTCACGGATGACGACCGGGTGTCACTCACGTCGGCGGTACGTGGCGACCGCGCGTTCGCCGTCGGGGGGCGCCGGGCGGTGGTTTTCCCGATCGACCGGCTGGGCAGCGTCCGTGATCCGGACAGTCTCGACATCCCGTGCCTCGTCGTCGCCGGGCTGCCGGACGTGCAGGCCCGTCCCGGTGACGCGCGGCGAGGCCGTGGGGACGGCCCCGCGCTCCGGCAGATCATGTCCCTGCCGCACCCCAAGGTCGTCGTGCTGCAGGACTACCCCGGTGGCGTGGGTGCCAGACCGCTTGGGCCCGACGCAGCGGCCGTCCTGCTCGACCTCGACCACGAAGTCCTGGCCGCCGAGCTGCGGACTGTCATCGGGGGCGAGCCCAGGCGTGCCGCCGTCGCCACGCTCTCGTTCACTGACGGGACGGCCCGCGAGGTGCTGGCCAAGATCAGCGCGACAACCTGGCTCTACAACGACTCGCGGACCCGCACGTGGCCGGGCGGGGAGCCGCACGCAGGGCAGGATGAAGTCAAGCCGGCGGACCCGGCCACCCAGCCGCTGTTCTGCGGTGGTCGAGGCGATCTGCGGTACACGGAAGCCGAGATGCGCGCACTGGCCTACCCCACCGGCGAGCTGTTCGACTGGGCGGTCAGCACACAGCAGGACCGCATCGACGGCGTCGTCGCCGGAATCGTGCGCGAGCAGGACGGCACGGCCGTTGGACTGTGGGTGGAGCGGGCGCCCGGGCGGGTCGTCGAAGTGTTGGGAGACGTCGTGCTACTCTGCGGGGCCGCCGGCATCGCGCTGGCCCGGCCCGTGCCGCTGTCCGGAATGCACTGGGCGAGCTTCGCGCCGGGCGACCGGCTGGAGCTGCGGGTGACGGGCGCAAAGTCCGACCATCCCGGTCTGGAGTTCGCCTCGTGGGAGCCTGGCCCGCGCGGGGCCTTCGGCGGCCACCGGGCGCTGCTGGCCGTCGCCGGTGGTGACGACACCGACGGTGCGTTGCGCCTCGGCGCCGGCGACTGGTCCCTTACCTACCCGATGTCGCCCGCCGAGGTCGGCGGCCATCCGGTCGCGACTTTCCGGTGGCTGGACGCCGACAACACCCTCCGCGTGCCGGACGAGGTGCCCGAGATCGGACCCGGCGACGTCGCGCTACTGGTGGCGGACAACGCCGGCGAGGTCCATGTCCACGGCCGGCCCGGCTGCGTCGTCGTCGACAGCGCCGACGGAGGGTGGCCCGGGGCGGCGTGGCTCGCCGATGCGCTGCGGGACCCGCAGCGGGCCTCGGCCGTGATGCCGATCATCGGTGGCGCGCTGCCAGTGTCGATCGAGGCGTGCACCGGGGACACGGTTACGGTCTCCCGGCGGCACCAGCCGTCCGCGACGATCCCACCGGGCTCGACCGTGCTCGCCACTCTGCTCGGGCTGATCGGCGACCGAGTGTTGTTGCGGGCCGGGGCGATGGTGGCGGCGGCCAGCGTCGAGGACATGTTCCCCGGGCTGCCCGCGAGGCTGTGGCCGAAGCTGGCCGCAGCCCTCGACGTCACTGCGATCACGGTGTGGGTGCACGGCGACGAACACGGCCAGGTCCATTGTGGGCTGCCGCTGCCTTGTTACGACGGGTCCCCGCGCGACATCGAGGTGCTCCCCGAGATCGTGATCGGCGGCGGCCAGGACTGCGGCGTGCTCTGCCGCCGGGCCGACAACCTCGGGTTGGCCTGGCTGCCGTCGGCGGCCGCGGGCTGGGCTCGTCTGGACGCCGGCCAGCTGTTCCGGCACCTGGTCGAGCCGGGACGGCGGCACGCGGCCCGGCTGCGAGGCGGCGCGCTCTCGCTCGTCGACGCTGCTGCGGTGCGGGAACGCTTCGCGGCGCTCGCCGTCGGCGACATGCTCCGGGTGCTCGTGATCAGCGAGCCGGAGCCGACTGAGATCACCGGCCGCAGCCGATATCTGGCCACCGCCTATCTCACCGACGTGATACTGGGATTCGAGAGCGCCGACGGCGGCCACCGGATCTCGACGAACCCGCTGCAGGCCGAAGTCGCCCTGCGCCGCAGCAGCCCCACCCCGCGGATACTCGCCGTCGGGCAGGGGGAACGCCTCGTCCGTGTCGACCTGCCGCGCTGGTTGCTGCAGGCGACCCCGGACCGCGAGCGGCTGATGCTCCGTTTTGCCCCCTACGAGCGGGCCTACCGGACGGGCGAGCCGCAGGCGGCGGGCGAGCTTGATCCGGCGTCGCTGGAGTTGGTGCGCGCCGCCGGAGCCGTTCGCGACCACGGCGGCCCCCGGCCGGACGTCGGCCAGGCGCTGCGGGTCTGGTTCGACCACCACGGCGAGGACGCCTTCGGCTTGCGCAGCGACCGTCCGCTTGACTTGTTCCCAATCTTAGTGGCAATCCTTGAGCTCGACCGCCGGTCATCCGAAGGGCTGACGGGATCGGCGTCTGGAGTGGCCGCCGTGGAGCTGGCCCACCAGCTCGGGCTTCGGGCGGTGCGGTCGCGTCATCTCGAACCCGTGCTGAACAGATGGCTGCTCAGCGTGCCGGACGCCCCACGATCGCGCTGGTGGAAGCGTCTGGAATCGCTGCCATGGGGCGCCACGCTCTCCCCGCAGCAACTTGGCAACTTCGTTGAACGGGCCTCCGGTCTAAGCCTCCGGGCGCATGCGGCGGGCGACCGCGACCTGCGGTCGGTAGCCATCGGACTGCTCGCCGCGGTCGGCCGTTTGAATCGCTACGACGAGCTGGCCGGGTACGACGGCTACCTTGGCGATCTTGCGGAACTCGGCCATGGTCTGCAGAACAGTCTTTCCGGAGCAGCTCAGCCACAGCTACTCACACAACAGCGAGCGACGCTTTCAGATGTGCTCCAGGAACTTCGAGATGGCGGTGGAATTATGACAATGTTACCACCGCTACTGCAGACGGCCTGCGCTCACGCCCAATTGCTCTTAGCTGATCTGCGTCACGAGCTGAACGGCTCATCTGACGAATGCTCAGAGGTCTCTTGTAGTTAAGCCCAGACTGATTCATGGGCCTATCCATCCCTAGGCCTGTCATCGCTGCCGGACCAGCAGCGACACTGCCGGGAGCTCAGTCAGCTGAGCCTGGATCCAGTCCACCGAGCGAGCCGTCATGCTCTTC
>Ga0136614_10001798_pt1 | contig 12903 bp, 11 predicted proteins | sample AntDrymUQ2792106_2_FD_106643 | JGI IMG/M metagenome (GOLD analysis project Ga0136614, IMG submission 106643) | Polar desert sand microbial communities from Dry Valleys, Antarctica - metaG UQ279 (21.06) | ecosystem: Environmental > Terrestrial > Soil > Desert | place: Antarctica: Dry Valley...
ATTGATCGTTCGCGCGACATGTATGACAAGCGCGTGAAACCTGAAGTAGCGCAATCCTACGACTACTTCCATCACGAACTGGTTAATACACTCGCTGAAGGCGACGCAGCGAAGTTGGGGAGCGCGTATCCCGGAGCAACTGTTTCGGCTTAACCGCAGTCTCAAGTCTCAGGTCTCAAGTCTCAAGCGGCGATTAGCGCGGGACTAGTTTGAGACTTGAGACTTTTTCTTTTGAATTTGAGACTTGAGACTTGGGACTTGAGACTTGAGACCTGGGACTTGATAGGCTTATTGGAAACCTGACTTTATGATTAAGTTACCTGGCAAGCATCGCTTCATTCTCATTCTCCTTGGTGTGGCCGTCATTGCGGGCGCCTCGCTTCCTGCTTTCCTGAGCGCTAGTTGTTTCACTCGCCAGCAAACGCCTGCGGAAGTACAAGCTCTTGAAAATCTTCGTCTGCAGACACGCCGCGGTCAGTTGCCGGCGGATGAACTGGTGGCGCGAATTGAGTCCGATTTTCCCCGCAGCAAAGCCGCGGGTCTGGCGCGACTAGTGCGCGCCCGTATCAGAATTCGTGCTAACGACTATGCGGGGGCAGCCACGCTCCTCGATACAAACGTTATCCAGGACTACACGTCAATTGGCGATCATGCACTCTTCATGCGCGGCAATGCGCTGGAACAAACCGGACAGACCGCCGTGGCGAGAATAGTCTATGAACGCTTGATCAATGACTACCCCAGTTCCATCCGCCTTCGCGAAGCGTCGTTGCGTTCTGCCGATATTCTCATGAAGTCCGGGCAGCCGGCCGCCGTCCCGATTGCTCTTAAAGAACTTATGGCTAAGGACGACGCGGCGGCGCTGCTGCTCGCGGCAAAGGCGTTTGCACAAGCAGGAAACAATGCGAGAGCCTTGGAGGCTTATCGCCGAATTTATTTCTTCGCTCCTGCTTCCGCCGAAAGCGCTCAAGCTGCGACCATGATTCCGCAACTCTCAGCAGCGCTGGCGCCAGCCAATGAAACAGAGGCGCTCAATCGCGCTAATAAACTCTATGACGCGAAGCGCTTTAACGACGCTTTTCAGGCATATTCAGAAGCGCTCTTGAAGTTTCCCGGTCTGGCAAATAGTCAGAATCAACTACGCCGCGGTATCTCGGCGGGAAACGCAAAACGACCGGAAGCCGCATCAGCTTTGAGCGGCATACCCGCTTCTGCCGGCGAGGCGCGCGCTGAGGCACTCTTCTACCTGACGCAAACCTACGCGCGTTCACGGCAGTGGGAGCAGGCACGCGCCACAGTAGAGACTCTACGCCGCGAGTTTCCTCAAAGCAGTTTTCTGCCGCGCGCCCTTGTCAGCGCGGGACAAATCGCGGAGGACGCAAATAACGATGCCGATGCTTCCTACTTCCTGCGGGCTGCGGTGAGTTCAGCTCCCGGATCAGTGGAAGTTGTCCAGGCGCAGTTTGATCTGGCGTGGATGGCCCACGAAGCGCGGACTTTTTCAGAGTCTTCCAAATTATTAACCGAGCATCTCGCATACTACGTAGACAAGAACAACGACAATCGTGGCCGCGCAGGTTACTGGGCGGCACGCGACTCGGAAAGGGCCGGCAAGCTTGCGGAGGCACGCGCGCTCTATCAGGCGGTGTTGGGTCGTTACGACGCCAATTGGTATGGCTACCTCGCTAAGCAACGCCTCGACGCTATGAAGGGAAGCCCCTTCCAACAAGCGTTCGCGCCGGATTCCCTCGTCGGGCGGGCGATTGCAAACCTGCAAACCGTTACGGTCGCGGAAGAGACAGCGGGGCCTGTTGAAGACGTGCGTATCGTCAGGGCAGAGCAGCTAAACAATATTGGTATCGATGAATGGGCGTTCGAAGAGCTAGCGCGAGCAACGGAGATTGCTCCGAATAGTCCGAAGGTGAATCTGGCAATCGCACAAATCTACCGTTTTCAGGAAGACAACGTGCGCGCGCTGAACACCCTGAAGAAAAGTTTTCCCGACTATTCACAAATGAAGCCTGAAGAGATGACTCGCGAAGAATGGGATGTGTTCTATCCGCTCGCCTATTGGGACATCATCGTGCAGGAATCGCGTGTGCGTAATCTTGATCCGTATCAAGTTGCCGGACTGATCCGCCAGGAAACAGTTTTTGATCCCAGGGCGAAATCACCAGCTAGAGCCTACGGCTTGATGCAGGTGTTAGTGCCAACGGCGACGTTGACAGCCAGGAAGTATGGCGTTGACCGCAGCATCAACGCCGAGGCGTTGTTTGAGCCGAGGTTAAATATTCAGATCGGCACGGCCTACCTGCGAGATCAGATCGATAAGTTTGGACGCATCGAATATGTCGCGGCTGCCTACAATGCGGGACCGGGGCGTGCGGTAAACTGGCGCACCTCGCTACCAGCCGAAATCGACGAGTGGGCAGAAGCGGTGCCGTTTAAGGAAACTCGCGGTTACGTGCAGGGCGTTGTTAGAAATCGGCTGCAGTATGAGCGGCTTTATGACGTCAATGGAAAGTTTCGGCCGGAAGTGGGAACAAGGGCGATCACTACCCAGCCAGCCGGCTCGTTGCCGGCTGACTCCACGGTGCGGAAGCGTCGCGTGCTTGGCGACGAAGAAGAAGAATGATGGGATGTTCTCGATGTTAGGAAGCGTGGCTTGCCAATAATCTCGAGGTTAGGAAGGGTGGCTCGCCCCCGCTTGGTTTGGCAATCGGTGAGCTATGAAGGAGTGCATCAAGATTGACGACGCGTGGGCGTTGAAAATGGTGTCAGCAATTCTTTTAATCGTAGCTTGTTCCACCGCTCTTGCTTCCGCACAACGAACTACACGCACTGCAGCACCTCCCTCCTCGGTTACTATCACCACAGAACCCGGCGCGATCATTTGGCTGGATGAAATTCGACGCGGCACAACCGACGCCGGCGGCAAACTCGCGTTGAGTAAAGTCGCGTCGGGTCGCCACATCCTGCGAGTCCGCGCTAACGGATTCAAGGAAGCGACCCTCCCACTTTTGCCCGGCAGGCGCGGGAATGTTTCGGTCAAGCTCGTACGTTTAACTGATACTGCGGAGTTGGCATTTCAACGGGCAGAGACTTCTCGGGAACAGGCGAGGGATGATGAGACGCGGCAACTGGCCGCCAAAGCTTACCGTGAAGCGTTGAAGCTTCGTCCGGCGTTTCCGGCAGCGCGCTTAGGTCTGGCTCGGGTTCTGCTTGACCTCAATGAACATCAACAGGCGCTGGCCGAGATCGCCGAGGTCCGACGCACGCGCCCTTCTTTTGCTGAAGCCTCAGCGGTCGAAGGTCGCATCCATCGCGAGGCTGCTTTTGATGACAAGGCAATCGCGTCGTTTCGCCGGGCGATTCGCGAAGGACGCGGTTTTCAGCCGGAAGCTCACGTCGGACTCGCGCGCGTCCTCGAAGAAAAGGGAGAACTCGACGAAGCAATCGCTGAGTATCGCAAAGCGCTCGAGCAGCTTTCCGATTCAGAGCCCGTGATCTATCAGTTGCTGGGTGCAGCCTACGAGAAACAACAGAAGTACAAAGAGGCGATCGCCGCTTACGAAAAGTATCTAGCCCTCGCACCCAACGGCAGCCTCGCTCCGGCAATTCGTTCCATCATCGAACAGCTTCGCCGCGACGCCGCCGGTCAGGAAATCATTCCGTAAAAATAAGTTCCGAGTTTTGAGTTTCGAGTGTCCAGTTTGTATTATCAAAACAGGTTCCGAGTTTCGGCTTTCGGGTTTGTATTATCAGGCGGAGTTGGTTATTAAAGCAGTGTGAACGACGCGACGGTTGATCGCAAATTCCACCGCCCGTAATTGCACACTTAACTCGGAACTCGGAACTCGAAACCCGGAACTCGAGACTCGTTATCATGACCACACCCGCGCCTTCGCAGCATCGGCACGTTTCACGCAAGGCCAGTCTGTTTACTGAATCCGTTATTCGCGAAATGACTCGCGAGGCGCTGAAGCACGGCGCCGTCAATCTCTCACAGGGATTTCCCGATTTCGCAGCCCCCGCGGACATTAAACAGGTCGCGATGCAGGCTATCGCGGACGATATTAACCAATATGCGATCACCTGGGGCGCGCGCGATTTCCGTGAAGCGATTGCGAAAAAGACAAAGTGGTATCTGGGATTGGATGTTGATCCGGAAACAGAATTGACCGTCACCTGCGGTTCTACGGAAGGAATGATTGCCGCCATGATGGCGACTGTAGATCCAGGTGATGAAGTAGTCGTCTTTGAGCCTTACTACGAAAACTATGCGCCTGACGCCATTCTCTCAGATGCCAAGCCGCGCTATGTGTCATTGCGTGCGCCCGATTGGACGTTTGATCCGGACGAATTGCGCGCGGCATTCAACTCGAAGACTAAAGCAATCATCATCTGCAATCCCAACAACCCCACGGGTAAAGTATTTACGCGCTCCGAAATGGAGTTCATCGCGGGGCTCTGCCAGGAGTTTGATGCGTTGTGCTTCACCGATGAGATTTACGAGCACATCATCTACCCGCGCGCGGAAGCTGAGATACAACATATTTCGATGGCCCAGCTCACCGGGATGCGCGATCGCACTGTTATCGTTAACTCTATGTCCAAGACCTACTCAGTCACCGGCTGGCGCGTCGGCTACTGCATTGCTCCCCCGGAGATCACCAGTGGGATCCGCAAGGTGCACGATTTTCTGACCGTGGGCGCTGCGGCTCCCTTACAAGCTGCCGGAGCTTACGCGCTCTCGCTTCAGCCAGGTTATTACGATCGACTTCAGAGTGAGTACCGGGCGCGTCGCGACCTGCTGCTGCCGGTGTTGGAAAAGGCGGGATTCAAAACGTTTCGGCCCGATGGCGCCTACTACATCATGACTGACATTTCGGCATTTGGCTTTGCTAATGATATTGAATTTACGCGACACTTAATTCGAGAGGTCGGAGTTGCCTGCGTTCCGGGATCTAGTTTTTACAGCGTTCCCGAACGCGGCTCCAAGCAGGTTAGATTTTGCTATTGCAAGAAGGACGAGACTCTCTCGCTTGCTGCTGAGAGACTGGAAAAACTCCGCGCTCGCATTTGACAACGATGTATGACTCAGATTAATGACTCGGTTTCTACAGAAATGAAAAAGCACATCGGCATTATTTTCGCAGTATTACTGACGTCTCTGCTGCTGCCCCAACTAGTGTGCGCGCAACAGCGCCCTGATCCGGAGTTCAATGTAGTCGTTGAAAATCCCGCCTATAAGAAGGCATTTCCCCGCCTCATGTTTGATGAAGCGCACAACAATTTTCATACTACGGAAGGCCGCTACAAACCATTTGCCGATTTGATTATCAACGATGGCTACCACGTCGTCCGCAATCGCAAGCCCTTTACCAGGGCGGCGCTCGACACGTTCAAGGTTCTTGTAATTGCCAACGCTCTCGGAGCCGAGGAGATGGATGACGACGGCGCAGACCACTCAGCTTTCACCGATGAAGAGTGCGACGCGGTGCGCGACTGGGTAAAAGACGGCGGCGCCCTCTTGTTGATTGCCGATCATGCTCCCTTCGGTGGAGCGGCGGAGAATCTAGGCAAGCGATTTGACGTGAGTATGAGCAAAGGATATACGCTCGATCCCGCGAACAGTCTGGAAAAGCAGAGTACTTCATTGCTGGTGTTTTCCCGCGAGAACAAACTCCTGCTCGATCATCCAATCACACAGGGACGTAACGATGGCGAGAAAATCAAAACGGTCTTCACCTTTACCGGCCAATCACTGAAAGGACCAAAGGACAGCTCTGCGTTTCTAAGCCTCGGAGCTACAGCTAAGGACAAAGCGGATCGCACTTCCACGACTGAAACTTCGGCTGAGGGACGCGCGCAGGGAATTGCCTTCAAATTTGGTAAAGGTCGCGTGGTCGTCATGGGCGAAGCGGCGATGCTGTCCGCTCAACTGGCGGGCTCTGAGAATCGACCCATGGGCATGAATGTTCCCGGCAGCGATAACCGTCAACTCGCCCTGAATATCATGCACTGGCTGTCGGGTGTGTTGAAGTAGGAAGCATACTTACTCGTCAACATTTTGACGTTGCTCTTCAAGCAGGCGCGTGGTGTTCTCTGTGACGCTGACACGGGGAGCCATGTCCCTTGTATTAGTGCGGCGCGGATAATCCGTTAGTGGATTGTTTTGTTGCGGAGGCAAAGCTGCTCTACTCGAGGCAGCCGGGAAGGCTGGCTCGGGCATCCCGGAGGACGCTTCTCTTACAAACAAGAACGCGTAGAGAAACCTCAATAAGCCTATAAGCCCCAGGAGGAAGAAGATCAGCGAACCAACTTTGGCCACGCTCTCCAGCGGGCCGCCCCGATCCCACAGTATTGTAGTGAGTAGGGCAACCGTCCAGACAGGCAAAGTCAAGAGTACGCTCTCTTTGATCATGCGGCCGCGGCGTCCAGGATGCTGAGCGTCATTCTCAACGTGCGGCAGAGCTCCATCATTAGCCAACAGCGTCGACACGCCCGCGAGCGGGAATCCGCATCGCGAGCAAAATCGCAATTCCTCCGATGCCTGCTGCTGACTGCACTTGGGACAATACATGCCTTTACCAGTTACTTTATGACTACGAGCCCGTCAAGGGCAAAGTTCATCGCTTCAACTTCAGGTCTCGGGTTTCGAGGAGTCTCGGGTTTCGAGTTTCGGGTTGTTTGCTATGAGACCTGATTCTTTCGAGACAGATTAGATCTCAGATCGAAATGCGAGCCCTCGAAACTCGAAACCCGAGACTTGAGACCTGACTTGAGACCTGAGACTTGGGACTTGAAACCTGAGACTTCTCAATTATGTGGGATGCAAAGCGTCAATTCATCTGGCTGGTTGCCGGGCTCACACTGGGGACGCTCGTGGCTTATCAGGATTCGTTCGATGAGGACGGCACCTTCGTACCACGTTTCTTCATCTTCATGGAAACCCTGGTGCTGATAATTATTGGCGTGTTGTTTTATCTCTACTCGCGACGCAGTCGCAAATAAGTTTCGGGTTTAGGGTTCCGAGTTTCGAGTTCGCTTTTAGTCGTCAGATTGTCTAACCAGGATAGAGCAGATTTCGATACCCACACCGACTCCAACTGCATCGAAACTCTGAACTCGAAACCCGAAACCTTAGTTCGGCTGCTGCATCGACTTCGACCTGACTACAATTCCTTCATCCCCGGCAACCAACAAACGCCGCGCCTCTCCGAAAGGTGCGCTCGAAGGAATGTAAGACAGCACATAGCGGTTTTTTCTCAACTCGTCGCAGATAGTCTTCGCGGCTTCTGTGGTCTCCTCAATCGGGAAGACCAGCCCTCCAGTGGCTTCAACCAGCTTATCAACTACCTGCCTCGGTTTTGGAACGTCTCGACGAATGGCGCCGCGCGTGCGATCGGGAATCTGGATTGTGTAAACCGTAATGTCGTTCGCCTGCAGCTCAGCCAACGTCCTGTCAAAGGTACTCTTGCTACCGCGATCCAAACCGTCGCCGATTATTACAATAACGCGTTTCTGGCCGGATAGCGGGCGCAAAGCCTGATCTACAACCGCACTCAAGGCGTCAAAAAGATGAGGCTGGCCTTTCTTGCGAAACCCCTTGAGTGAAGCTTCAATTGATTTTGCGTTGTCCGTCCAGTCGGAAACGATTTCAGCTTCTTCGTCATAGCCGACGATCAGGAGCTGATCGCCTTCATAGATCTCGTACGCAAACTCACGAGTCGCCTGTTCGAGTTTCTCAATGTCTGCCCGCAGTGTTACTGAATTGTCCACCAGCAGAACAATGCGCGCGGGCGATGGATCAGGCGAGAAGTTTCTGATCGACTGTTCTACCCCGTTGTCGTAAACCGAAACGTTCTTGCTGCTAATGCTCTGAGCGGAATTGTCCGCACGTTTTGCGACCACACTGAGCAGCACGCCTCCGGTGGTGGGACGTTGACGCCTGCCAGCCTGGCCCAGGATCAGGCTGCAACCGGCCAGCAGCAAGACGGGAATCGCCAGGAAAGATATGGGCGCGCGAAACTGGCGGCCAACCTGTCGTTTATTTTTTGCGGTCTCGTCAAGAAGTGACTGTGACATCAGTTCACGCTTGCGTGTTTGACGCTTCAATCACTACTGGGGGTTTTAGTCGACGAAGCTTTTTCGGAAGTTTTCTTGGCCGGGGAGCTCTCTTTTTTCTTATCTGCCTTCTTATCGTCTTTCGCGGCATCGGATTCAGCTTTCTCCGCCGCTTTTCTGCCGTTGCCGGCATAGTCGGTCACGTACCAGCCGGAACCCTTGAACTGGATTGCAGGAGCCGACACACGCTTATCCAAACGCCCGCCGCACTTGCCGCACCGGGCAGGCGCCTTCGCGTCCATTTTCTGGAAGACCTCAGTGAGTGCCCCACATTTGCGACACTCGTATTCGTAAATCGGCATGATTCGTTACTCGGATACCCGCGTGAAGGCAGGATGATTAATACCGTGATGATTATAATGACCGTCCTGCGGCCTTGCAACGTGGGCCCACTTAAGGGGTAGTGAGTCACTTTGAAATAGAGCCCCTAAGATTCGCATGAACGCCGAAGGCGTTGGCTAGGCGATGTCTTCAAACTGACCATAGCCTCCGTTATGCAGATGCGCCGTCCACCTCAGAGCGTTGCCGCCCACCGACGAATCGGCAATTGGCAATGCGAACTCACCTGCTTTGCATTTGACTGCCGGTTAGCTATGATCACCGCACCGGAGCGGTTAACAGATCCCAGATGCCGTAATGGCCAGGTTGTCCCGCGAACCGTTCTCCACGCGTTGTTTACGATGTCTGATACCGCACTGTCCCTTTCGCTCGAACGCAAGATCAAGATGCACGAAGCCCGTGAGTCGATCGTCACACGGCTCGCGCTCGCGTTCCCGACGACAATTAATCTCGACAGGTTTCTCAACGTTATAGTCTCCGAGTTGGGACGTATGATGAACGTGGATCGCTGCGATGTGATCCAGTTGACGTCGGCCAGTGAACTCAAGATTAGCCATGAATGGCGCGCGTCTGATGATGTGCCCTCCAGCCTGGGAACAGCTATACCGCTCGAGCTGAACAAACTTTCCGAGCATATCGATCTGACAAAACCAATACGTCTCGACGACACTTCGGCACCCGGTCTCGATCAGAAGGTCCGGTTCCTGGCTGCAAGCCTGCGAACGCGTTCCCTGCTGGTGGTGCCTGTGGTTCTCGGGGGCGATGTCCTGGGTCTCGTGGGAATGCATACCACGCGTTCAACGCGCGCCTGGCTTGATGACGAGGTTTCTTTTCTGGAATCCATTGCCAGTCAAATCGCCGTCGGTTACCAGTACACTCGTCTCTTCACGGACAAGGAACGCGAGGGAGAAACCAAACGCGCGCTGCTGGAGATCGCCAATGCGCTCAACGCCCGCTCCGATTTTCGGGACGTCTCGTCACTCGTACTGGAACGGGCGATTTCGCTAGTGGGCGCAGACTATTCAGCGCTTGGCGTGCTTGACAGAAAAGGTGGACGGATCAGTCTGGCGGCTTTTAAAGCGGCGCCGCATGCCACCACCGACTCGGTTCAGGGTTTGATTGACTCTCATGAACAATCGCTCGATATAACCGAGTTTCCTGCAGCGATGTCTGTGCTGGCCGAAGGAAAAACACTACGGCTTCTGGATAAAGATTTACCCTTTCCATTTCGACTGATCTTCAACGCCACCCTGGGGGGAAGAGCGGCACTCGTGGCCCCGGTCAGGGTCGCCGGTCATACCTTTGGTTTGCTGGGACTGGTGTGGAGCGAAGCGCGAGAAGGATTTGACGATCACGAAGTAGCGCTGGTTGAAGGCATTGCAGATCAGATCGGCACGGCGTTGGAACGCGACCAGCTGTCGGCGGAAGTAATGCATCTGCGAAGCGCCCTGCATGAGCGCTACGGCGAAGACAGGATCATCGGGCAGACACCGGCGATTCGCCGGGCGATGGAATTGGCGCTGAGCGTTGCCAACACGCAAACCACTGTTCTGATCCATGGTGAATCCGGCACCGGCAAAGAGCTGCTCGCTAATCTGATTCACTACAACTCCGGTCGCGAAAACCATCCTTACGTAAAATTAAACTGCGGCGCGATCCCTGAAACATTGCTGGAGTCGGAATTGTTTGGTCACGAGAAAGGCGCATTCACAGATGCTCGTTCGCGCCGGCGCGGAAGATTTGAAGAAGCAAACGGCGGCACCCTGTTTCTTGACGAAGTCGGCGAGATGAGTTTATCGGCGCAGGTGCGGTTGCTGCGTGTGTTGCAGGATGGCGAATTTACTCGAGTGGGCGGCAATGAAGTGTTGAAGGCAGATGTGCGCGTGCTTGCGGCATCCAACGTCGACCTGGAACGGGCCACCGAGTTGGGAACATTTCGCCGGGATCTGTTCTACAGGCTTTCGGTTTTCCCTATCGTGCTGCCGCCGTTGCGGGAACGGCCCGAGGACATTCATCCGCTTGTGATTCATTTTCTCGAACACTACAAGCAAAGAACCGGGCGGTTCATTTCGGGGATTTCCAAAGACGCCTTACAAGCTCTCATGACTTATCACTGGCCCGGCAATGTTCGCGAGCTGGAAAACGCCATCGAGCGCGCGGTGATTATCGCTTCCGGCCGGCAGATTGAACTCGAGGATTTGCCGGAAGCGATCAATAAAACCGTTCTCGAGGAGCGGGACCGCATTAAGGTGGAACGGGCCAGCGCGGCCAGCGAAGGACGCACCACCACATTTGCGGTGACGGTTCCTTCATCAATGGAAGAAATCGAACGGCAGGCAATTGAGGCTACGCTCGATTACACTCACGGCGACAAGTCCCACGCGGCCCGCGCCCTGGGCATCGGACGCAAGACCCTTTACCGCAAGCTCGAACAATACAACGGTGGCGGGAAGCCGGATTAGGTCCCAAGTCTCAGGTCTCAAGTCTCAGGTTTTAGGTCTCAAGTCTCAGGTTTTAGATCGCAGGTCTTCTGGATAACATGAACGCCGGGAGGCGCGGCATACAGGTAGCTAGGGGCAAGCACGTAGTGCGCAGCCCTGGACGAGAACGCTCGCTAAACCTCGAGCCCCGGAGGGGCAACAGAAACAGATCTGTCCTTTTATCATTTTCATCTATCGCCCTTTCAGGGCTTGAACATTAACCACACCAATCCAGGGGCTGCGCAATGCGTGCTTGCCCCTGGCTACCTTATGCCGCGCCTCCGGCGCTCAGGTGATCCAGAAAACAGGGCTTGAACTGGATGAAACTCTGACACCTGAGACCTGGGACCTGAGACTTGAGACTTGAGACTTGAGACTTGAGACTTGAGACCTGAGACCTGAGACTTGAAACTTGAGACTGCGGTGCCCGGGTTGACTGATACGGAGAGTTTCGAGACCTGAGATCCGGCCGCTTGAGCCTATGGACTTGAGACCTGAGACTTGCTTTGTTATATTCCGAGTCTGGAACCAATAACAATTCGACCTAACTTGTTGCAGCCCCGCGGTTGCGCTTTTGAAGAAAGGAATCCCTTATGGGAAGCGATGACTATCAGCGAGATAGCGGTGACAGCGTTTCTACTCGTCTAACGTATCTTTTAATTGGTGGCGGAATCGGCGCTGTAATTGCGCTGCTGTTCGCGCCAAAATCGGGTCACGAACTTCGCGGTGACATTGCCGACGCGACACGCAAAGGTATTGACCGTTCACGCGAGGCCGCCCAGCAACTTGGCGATCGTGCCGGCGAATACTATGAAACCGGCCGAGAACGCGCCACAGAGCTTTACTCGACTGCTTCTGAGAAAGTCGGCGAGGTCGCGCGCACGGCCCGTGACACTGCGTCAGACCTGGCACGCACAGCCCGCGAAACGGCAGCCCGCCAGACCGGCACGGTTGCGGCAGCGATTGATGCCGGCAAGAAAGCCTATCAGGAAGAAAAGCGGAAGACCGAAATGTCAGGCCGCCTCGAGGCCGCACCGAAGTACGACGAGAAAGCCAACTAGGCCATTGGCGATTTTCAATTGCCGATTGCCGATTGCTGGTTAACCAGACGAAATCGGCAATTGGCAATGAACAATCGGCAATCAATAGAATCTATGCCTCTCGCGCTCCAAATCAATCCCAATGATCCGATGTTCTGGGTGATGGTGGTCATCGCCCTGTCGTTCATCATCATGGCAATCGCGATGGTCTCCATCGCTGTTTTTGTTAGCCGCGCAGTGAAGTCGGTAAACCGCCTGGAAGAGAAACTCGAACCGTTGATCGATAAAGTTACGGTGATGAGCGAACAAGGTAAACAAATCGCCGTGCAGGGAAAGCACATCGCCGAGCAATTCAACGCGGTGTCCAATCATCTCTCCACAGCGACGATGCATTTCTCCGAATCACTGGCAATCCTGAAGGATGAAGTTGGCGAGCTGAAGGAAGTGGTTGGTCTCAGCGCCAGGGAGGCGCGCGAGAAGGTAGAGCTTGTCAGCAGCACGATTGATCGCACGCATCGCCAGGTGGTCTCGACAACAGATTTCATCCAGTCGAAGGTGATTGAGCCGGCGCGTGAACTGGCAGCGATTATGGCGGGCTTTCGCCGCGGCCTCGAAGTCCTCGTGGCGCCGGCGCCGAAGCCCATCAATCAAATCTACGGAGAGGATGAGATGTTTATCGGCTAAATGAGGCCCAACGTTCGTAAGAACCCGAACCATCCCATCCGCGGGTAACTGGTTCGGGTTTTTAATTTTTTGGATATGGCCTGGATGCTGACACTTACGTATTGGCATGAGGTCAGCACCACACGCTGTTGCGGATAGGTAGCTGAGATATTACACAACGCAGTGTCACGAGGTCAGTACCACCTCGCGGTAGCAACTGTGTTGGAAGTCAAGCAGAAACTGGTTCCTCC
>Ga0136614_10001799_pt1 | contig 12900 bp, 13 predicted proteins | sample AntDrymUQ2792106_2_FD_106643 | JGI IMG/M metagenome (GOLD analysis project Ga0136614, IMG submission 106643) | Polar desert sand microbial communities from Dry Valleys, Antarctica - metaG UQ279 (21.06) | ecosystem: Environmental > Terrestrial > Soil > Desert | place: Antarctica: Dry Valley...
CGGAGCTCGTCGTGCGGCAGCTCCGTCAGCTCCAGTACCAGCGTCCCACCCAGGCGCCGAGCCAGCGTCACCCCGGCTGGCGCGAGGGGCGGGTCGCCGCGCTGGCCCAGGTTGCGGCCGGCGGCCGATGCGCCGGTGACCGAGTGTCGGACGAGAATGAGGCTGCCCATGAGTCTTGCGAGTGTAGAGCCGCGCGTGCGCTATTCTGTCGCGGCCTTCCTCCTCCGCAGCCCGGGCCCCATGACGTACCTCCCCGACGAGACCGATCCTGACGGCGCGCCCGCCACCGGCGAGCGCGCCGGTTCGCGTCGCGCGCTCGGCTGCGCGTTCGAGATCGTCGAGACGCTGGTCCTGACCCTGCTCATCTACCTCGTCATCCACAACTTCGTGGCACAGCCGTTCGAGGTGCAGCAGAGCTCGATGGTCCCGACCATCGTGGACGGCGAGTACATCCTCATCGACAAGCTCACCGTGCGGTTCGACGGCTACCACCATGGCGACGTGGTCGTCTTCACGCCGCCGGCCGGGTCGGGCCTGGCGACCGATGGCATCCCGTTCATCAAGCGCGTCATCGGCATGCCGGGCGACACCGTCAGCCTCGAGAACGGACGCGTCTTCGTGACGCTCCCGGGAGCCAATCCAGTGCGCATCGAGGAACCCTACGTGCGCACGGAGGAGGACGGTGCGACCTCGCCCACGACCTGCGAGCGGCCCGACTGCCCGCTGACATGGATCGTCGGCGACGACGAGTACTTCGTCATGGGCGACAATCGGCCCTCGAGCCAGGACTCGCGCGTCTTCGGACCGGTGGAGCAGGACCTGATCCTCGGACGCGCCTGGCTGCGCTACTTCCCGCTGGAGCGCATCGGGATCATCGAGCGGCCGTCGTATCCGTCCCTGGCGGCCGCCGCCGGCTCGTAGCCGACTGTCCGTGCCTCGCGACGGGCTCCGAGTGGCCGTGCGGGCAAGGAATCTTGGGCAGGCAGGCATGTGGTGACTGGTAGGGCCGCCGTTGGACCTCTGCTTCAACGCCCGGCGCTGGTGTTGAGCACGACGGTCTGGCCCATCATGCCGCGAATGACCCACATCGCAGGCCTTGTAGTCACGCCGCGAATGCCTGACCAGCCCAGAGAGAATTGGACCGATATCAGTCAACCGATGACTATCGGACCGGCTCCGGCCGAAATGGCCGCCAAGAGTGCCGAATCACGAGTTCTCGCCGACAAGGGGAGTGCCCTTGGATGACGACAACGTATCGGCGCGGAGGTCGGAGCCTCAGGTCCGGGTGGGCTCCTCGGCGACGATCCAGGCGTCGATCTCGCGGGCGTAGTGGACCAGCGCATCGGCTCCAAACCACAGCGCGAGCTCTGAATCAGCCGTCTCCGGCGCATCCGAGGCGTGGAGGAGGTTGCGCAGGCCGCTCACCCCGAGGTCACCGCGAATGGTGCCCGGCTCGGCCTCGTTCGGCATGGTCTTGCCGACCATCCTGCGCACCACGGCGATCGCGTCCGGACCTTCCAGCGCGAAGGCCGCGACCGGCCCCGACGTGATGAACTCGACCAGCCCGCCGTAGAAGTGCTTGCCGACATGGACGGCGTAATGCTCCTCCGCCAACTCGCGCGACACATGGAGGAGACGCAGGCCGACGACCTTGAGGCCCTTCCGCTCGAAGCGGCCGATGATCTCGCCGATGAGGCCGCGCTGCACGGCGTCGGGCTTGGCGAGGACGAGGGTGCGCTGCATGACGAAAGGAGTCTCCTCAGTGTCGGGGGGTCAGCCGGCGTGGTCAGCCGCGCGGTCGTAGGCTCGGTTGGCCTCGGACTCGCGTCCGGCGGCGCGGAGCAGGTCGCCGTACAGTAGCAGACGCTCGGCGGCCGGCTGGCCGCCCAGGGTGGGCTCCAGGATGGCAACGCCGTCGGGCGCCAGGGCCGCGTCGAGGCGGACGGCGATGGACATCTCACCATCCCCACGATCAAGGTCGCCGGCAACATACGCAACGCGCGCATCTTCCATACGGGCCCGGCCCGCGGCGATGCGCTCGTCATCGGGGGCGGCATCAGGATCAGCATCCTCCGGCAGGGCCGCGGACCATGGCGGTCGCGGCGCGCGCGGCTCCGCGGGCCGCAGGTCGGACGGCAGTGGCCAGCTCATGCGCCCGGGAACTCCAGCGCGCAGCTCAAAGGCCTCGTCCGCGCTGATCGCGCCCAGCAGGCGCTCCTGGACGCCGGCCGCGCGATCCGTCTCTCCACCCGCGGCGAGCGATTCGGCATCGACCAGCATGGCGATCGGGAGCCTGCGCTGCGGGCTGCTCGCTCGGACGGCGTCGAGGGCGACGCGCGCCGCGGCCGGGCGCCCCTGGCGCCAGAGCGCCTCGGCCAGGAGCACGTGCAGCGCGTCCACCTCATCGTCGATGCCGACGCCATCGGCCTCGAGATGTGCCAGCCGCCGTCGCAGCGTGCCCTCCGCCAGCCCGGGCAGCGCGGAGTCGATCTGTGCCCGGGCCAGCGCCAGCTCATCGGGGACGAGGTCGATGATGTGGACCTCGTCGTTCATGTGCGCAGCGCGCGCTCGAACGGGGCGCGCGAGCGGAACGGACCGAGCACGGCCAGCCGCGCCTCCGACGGTGCGAGGTGGAGGCGGGCGACGCGCAGCAGGTCGTCGATGGTGACCGCGTCCAGGTGCTCGATCACCTCCTCCACGGTCAAGATGCGCGGCAGGAGCGACTCCCCCGTCCCGATCCAGCCAGCGACGGCTCCCGAGTCCTCCATCCGCAGCTCCAACCGCCCGCGGGAGTAGGCCCGGGCGCGATCCAGCTCCTCGGGACGGACCGCATCCGTCGTCACGCGGTCAAGCTGCTCCACGATCGCCCCCACCACGCGTTCCCCGTCGTCGGGGTCGAATCCGGCGTGGATGCCGAATGTGCCGGCATCGGCATAGGTGGCGCTGAAGGTCGAGACGTCGTAGACCAGCGACTGCCGCTCGCGCAGCTCCAGGAAGAGGCGGCTGCCCATGCCGTCGCCAAGGATGGCGCCCAGCAGGTCGAGCGCCCAGCGGTCCGGGTCGTCGCGCGCAACGCCGGGCATGCCCAGGCACATGTTGCCCTGGCTCAGGCGCCGATGCGACACGCGCAGCGCCCCGCGCGGTGCCGCCTGCGGGGCGGGCGCGGCGACCGGTGGACGCCGTGCCGGGCCCTCTTCGGGCGGACCGGCTGCGTGCCAATCCGACGCGGAGCGCACCACCTCGTCGTGATCGATGGCGCCCGCCACTGCGAGCACCATGCCCGAAGGACGGTACGCGGCCCGCCAATGGCCGACCACGCCGGCATGCGTCGCGCGGCGGACCGATCCGATGGTGCCGGCGATCTCGCGGCCGAGGGGGTGGCGCCCGTAGAGCAGCTCATCGAAGAGGGTGAAGACGTGATCCGACGGCGAGTCGACGTACATCCGGATCTCGTCCGCAATCACCGGCTTCTCGCTCGTGAGGTCCGCGTGCCGAAGCAGCGGATGGAGGGCCAGCTCGCTGACCGCGTGGAGGGCGACATCGGTGCGCTCTGCCGGCACCTTTGAGCTGAACACCGTCAGCTCCCGGTCGGTGCTGGCGTTCACGCTGCCGCCCACGCCCTCGACAACCTGCGAGAGGGCGCCCGCCTCCGGGTGTTCGCGCGTGCCCTTGAAGACAAGGTGCTCGAGGAAGTGCGAGAGCCCAGCGTGCGCATCATCCTCGTGGCGGGATCCGACCGGGACGAAGATGGCCACGCTGGCCGATCGGGCGCCGGGCATGGCCTGCGTCACGACTCGCATGCCGCTGGGCAGTACCGTGCGCCGGTGCGCGGGTGCGCCCACGACCCGTGGCCGTGCGCGCAACGGGGTGGCCGTCACGCGCCGTCCTCGTCCTCGTCGGAGCGGTCGCCGTCGGCGGAGTCCGCTTCGGCCGACATGAGCAGCTCCATCTGGATGAAGCGCAGGTCGCGGGCGAGCTCTTCGGCGTCGCGCGGCAGGGGGCGGCCGGTCGCGCCGGCGGCCGCATCGGTGTCCATGTCGACGCCCAGGCGTGGCTGGCCACTGGCGGCGAACTCGAGCACGACGCGTTCGTTACCGACGGTCAGCGTGTAGGTCAGGAGCTGGTCGCTGGTCGTGTCGAACTGCAGGTAATCGAACGAGTCGAGATTGAGGCAGATGGCGAGCGGCGTGAAGTATGAGGCGATCTCCGGATGGTCGACCACGATGCGCTCGACCCAGCCGGTACCGCTGGACTCAACCTTCGCTCCGCGGTAGTAGCGGTAGCTGACCGTCTGTTTCAGCAGCGGCCGCAGGATGTTGTAGATGTCGCTCCTGGCGGTGACGACGCCTGTGTTGATATAGAGCTTGGCGCGCGCCTCGGACATCGGCTCATTCGCTGTGGATCGTCGGCGAGTCTAGCACCGCCCGAGCGGTGAGCTACGATATCGCGCGTGAAGCTGCTGGCGGCCGACATCGGCAACACGAACGTCTCGATTGGACTCTTCGAGGACGATCGACTGGCGCGCTCTTGGCGCGTCATCACGCACGCCGACGCGACGCCGGACGAGGTGGCAGCCATGCTCACCGGCCTTCTCGCCCTCGACGGCCACCGCCTGGACGAGCTGGACGCGGTGGCCCTGGCCAGCGTGGTTCCTTCGTTGAGCGAGACGTGGGAGCGGCTGGCCACCGAGCGGATCGGGGTCGAGCCGTCGGTCATTGATGCGGCCTCCCTGGACGGCATCCTCGAGATTCGCATCGACCGCCCCGCTGAGGCGGGCGCTGACCGCCTGGCCAATGCCCTGGCGACACGGACGGAGTTCGGCGGACCGGCCATCGTCATCGACCTCGGCACCTCCACCAACTTCGACCTGGTCGACGCCGATGGAGCCTATATCGGCGGCGCCATCGCACCGGGCATGGGGCTCAGCCTGGAGGCGCTCGTCGGACGTGCCAGCAAGCTGCCGCGCATCGAGCTGCGACGCCCTCCGTCGGCCATCGGCGCCAACACCATCCACGCCATGCAGTCCGGCGCCGTGCTGGGCTACATCGGCCTCGTCAGCGGCCTGCTCACGGCGCTTCGCGGCGAGCTGCTGGAGCGATCCGGTGCCGGTAGCCGCGTGACGGTCGTCGCCACCGGCGGCTACACCCACCAGCCGTGGCTGCACGAGGTGCCGGGTATCGACGCGGTGGAGCCGGACCTCACCCTGCGCGGCATCCGCTACGCGTGGGTCGCCATGCGCGAGCGCGCGCACGCCACGGCCGCCGAACGATGAGCGAGGGCCTCGGACCACTGGCCGGACGCCGGATCGTCGTGGGCGTGTCCGGCAGCATCGCTGCCTACAAGGCGGTGACGCTGGTGCGCATGCTGGGTGAGCGCGGCGCCATGGTCGACGTGGCGATGACCGCTGCCGCGACCCGCTTCGTGGGCGCGCTGACCTTCGAGAGCCTCACCCATCGGCCCGTGCTCGATGATGTCTTCGAGCTCGACGCCGATCAGCAGATCGCCCATATCGAGCTGGCCGAGGCGGCCGATGCCATCGTCCTGGCTCCGGCCACCGCCAACCTGCTCGGTGAGCTGGCGGCCGGGCTGGTGAGCGACGCCGTCACCGCGATCGCCTGCGCCAGCCGCGCGCCGGTCATCGTGGCGCCGGCCATGGACGCCGGGATGTGGACCAACCCGGCCACCCAGCGCAACGTGGGCACCCTGCGCGAGTTCGGCTACATCGTGGTCGAGCCGGAGGTCGGCGAGCTCGCGTCGGGGCTCACGGGCATCGGCCGCCTGGCCGAGCCGGCCTCCATCGCCGAAGCGGTCGAGCACCTCTTCGCCCGCGCCGGGGACCTCGAGGGCCTGCACGTCGTGGTCAGTGCCGGCGGCACCCGCGAACCGCTCGATCCCGTGCGCTTCATCGGCAATCGTTCCTCGGGCAAGATGGGCGCCGCCATCGCCGAGGCTGCCCGCGACCGCGGCGCATCGGTCACGCTCATCGCCGGTGCCATGAGCGTGACCCCGCCACGCGGCGTCACCGTGGTCGACGCCACCACCGCGGTGACCATGCGCGAGGCGGTCCTGCGCGCCGCACCCGGTGCCGACATCCTCATCATGGCCGCGGCCGTCGCCGATTTCGCGCCGGCGCGCGCCAGCCAGGCAAAGATCAAGCGCTCGGGCGAGAACCTCCAGATCGAGCTCGTGCCAAACCCGGACATCGTGGCCGAGGTGGGCGAGATGCCGGACGACGTGCGTCCGTTCCTCGTCGGCTTCGCGGCCGAATCGAACGACCTGGAGGCGAACGCCGCCGCCAAGCTGCGCGACAAGGGCCTGGACCTCATCGTCGGTAACGTGGTGGGTGGGCCCTTCGACGCCATCGGCTCCGACGAGAACAAGGTCACCGTCTTCGGCGCGGAAGGCTCGCTGACCGACTGGCCGATGCTGCCCAAGCGCCAGGTGGCTGAACGCCTGTGGGACCTCATTGGAGACCGATACCGCCACGTCCGCGGCTCGTCCGACCCGGCGCCCGGTACCGGCTCCGGTCGCCGCCGACGCCGTTCGTGATCGTCGTCCACAAAGCGGACGAGCTGCGCGAGACGATCCTCCAGCGACGGGTCGCCGGCGACAGCGTCGGTTTCGTGCCGACCATGGGAATGCTCCACGATGGGCAGCTCTCGCTGGTGCGACGTGCGCGCGAGGAGAACGGCTGCGTGGTCGTGTCATCGTTCATCAACCCGCACGCCTTCAGCACGCTGGATGAGGGTGGCGGCGGCGTGCGCGATCACGTCCGCGACCTGGCATTGCTCGATCATGCGTCGGTCGATATCTGCTTCCTGCCCGACGTTTCCACGCTCTACCCGCCCGACGACACGACGCGCGTCACGGTCGAGGGGCTGACCCGGCAATTGGAGGGCGCTTCTCGGCCGGGGCACCTGGATGGGCTCACGACGGTCATGCTCAAGCTCATCAACCTGGTGGGCCCGGCGCGCCTCTACCTGGGTCAGCGCCACGCACAGCAGGTGGTGATCGTGCGTCGCATGATGCGCGACCTGTTCATGAATCTCGAGCTGGTGATCTGCCCGACCGTCCGCGACGACGACGGCCTGGCCCTCTCATCCGCGAATGCGCTTCTCGGAATCGAGGAGCGTCACGCCGCCACCTGCCTCTTCACCGCCCTGACCGCTGCCAAGGAGGCGTACGAGGCCGGCGAGCGTTCGGCGGAAGTGCTTCGCTGGCGCATGACCGATGTGCTCTCAGGTGAGCCGAAGGCCCGCATCGACTACGTCAGCGTTGCCGATGCCACGTCGCTGGTTGAGCTCCAGCGCGTGAGCGGCCCGGCCTTGGCCCTGCTTGCCGTCTGGATCGGGCGCGCGCGGCTCACCGACAACATGCCGCTGGCCTGGGATGTGGCGTAGGGATTCACACATCCAAAGTACTAGTGCGGTCCGAAGGTCGCCTCGTATGATGCGCCATGTCACCGCGACGCCGGCCGTATCGGCCGTGAGCGTCACCGGTGCATGGGAGGCCGGCGGGTGCCCACGTCCGGCCTCCCTTCATGCCGGTCGGGCCGTGGAACCCTAGAGCCGCGCCAGCAGCGCGTCCATGTCGAGCGCGCCGCCCACCAGCTCGATGATGGTCGATATCTTCTCGACGTCGGCCGCGTGCGTCTTCACCAGGATCTCGTCGACCGCCTGGGCGGTGCGGTAGGTATCGGTCCCGACCAGGTAGGCGAACAGGCCGGCGGCCTGGAGCGCCGCGAGCACGGCATCGGACGGCCGGAATCCTCCGGTCAGCACGAGACCGATCACGCGCGGCACGACCGCGCCGCGGTTAACCTCCAGCGCCGCTGACAGCAGATCTTCGCGATCACCGGGCGTGATGAGCAGGGTCCGATCACGCAGCAGCTCCATGGCATGGACCGCCTTCATGGCGCCGATGGCCACCCAGCCGATGGTCTGACCGGGTGCGGCCTCGCCGGACAGCAGCTCGCCGTCGAGGTGGGTGCCGATGAGCTCGAGCGACGGGTTGGCGAGAAACTCGGAGTATGGAATGCAGCCCAGCAGCTCGATCCCGTGCTGTGCCAGCCCGCGTCGCAGTACGTCGGGTAGGCCTGGATGCGACTCCACGTCGACCTTGTTGACGACCGCTCCGAGGACGCGGACGCCGTGCTGGTTGAACAGCGCGCAGTTGAGCACGATCTCATCGATCGGCCGACCAATGCCGCCCTCGCTGACGATGATCACAGGCGCGTCGAGCATGGCGGCCGCACCCGCGTTCGAGAGCCCGACGACCGAGCCGACCCCTGCATGGCCCGTTCCCTCGATGACCACGACGTCCTTGCTAGCCGCCACTCGCTCATAGGCTTCGCGGACCTGTGTCTCGAGGTCGTCGTCGATGCGGCCCATGATGAAGTCGGTGGTGAAGCGCCGCGGCAGCGTGACCGGCGAGATGTCATTGAGGGCGTCTGGCAGGTCGAAGACCTCGCTCATCAGCACTGCGTCCTCGTCAGCGCGCGTGCCGTCGACGACCAGGTAGCGCTGCCCCACCGGCTTCATGAACCCGAGACGCAGGCCGCGCTCACGGATTGCCGCCAGCAAGCCCAGGCTCGTCGTCGTCTTGCCGCGGTTCTGCCCGGTCGCGGCCAGGAAGACCCGTCGAGGTTGCGGCATTGGCACACTCTACCCACGCGCCGTAGGCCCCGAGCGTCAGGACCGCCCAGCGGCGCTAAGCGTGAACGACCAGGATCTAACTCCCTCAGCGGCGCGCATGAGGCCGGTGCGGGGCCGCTGACGCGCTATCTGCGCCGCTGAGCAGCCGTCCGCGCGAAGAGGGCGCGCCGACCACGACAACGTTCACGGATAGCACCGCTGAGCGGCGGCGAGACGGACCCGGTCGAACCTCAGCCGCGGGGCTTCGTGCGGCGCTCGACCAGGTCCACGCCCTCGCGCAGCCGGGTCACCAGCTCGGCGTCGAGCATGTCCGGCTCCAGGTGCTCCCCCAGGCGCTCGAGCATGTCGGCCGCCACGCTGAACAGCACGTCGACATCGGCGATGAAGAACTGCGGCTCATTGTTGTAGCGGACCAGGGTCAGGCGGCCCTGGAGCGTGAGGCCGGACTCGGTGTGCGATAGCTGCGTGCCGAAGTTGTGGCCCTGGATGCCGTCGGGATTGTTCAGGAAGTTGAGCGCGTTGTCGATGACGAGCCCGAAGCGCGCGCGCCAACTGACGAGCCGCTCCTGCACATCCGAGGTGAGGCCCATCTCGCCGAGCTCCTCGAAAACGCCGCGGTCCACGGTGAGCAGCCCAACCAGCGTCGAGCCGGCCCGCCCGCCCAGCATGACCTGGAGTGATCGCTCCAGCGTGAAGACATCGGCGTCGAAGCGGGGGCTGGTCGTCACCTCCGCCAGCAGATCCTCAACGTTGTCGAGCTGGCCCGGATCCGCCAGCGCGGTCGCCAGGGTCTGGATCTCCTCGCGGAAAAGGAATCGCTCTTCGTGGTCAAGCATCGGAATACTTAAGGGTAGAGGCCGCGCAGCAGGGTCGCCTCGGCCACGCGGGCCACGGCCACCATGTAGGCCGCCGTCCGCATGTCCACCTCGTGGCGATCGCTCATGGCCTGAACCGATTCGAACGCGCGATCCATGATCTCCCGCAGGCTCTCATTGATTCTTGCCTCGGTCCAGAAGAAGCTCTGCATGTCCTGGACCCATTCGAAGTAGCTGACGGTCACCCCGCCTGTGTTGCACAGGATGTCGGGGATGAGGAAGACGCCTCTGTCATGCAGGATCTCGTCGGCCTCCGGCGTGGTGGGTCCGTTTGCGGCCTCGGCCACCACCTTCGCTTTGACACGCGGCGCGTTATGCCGGGTGATCTGGTTTTCGAGCGCCGCCGGCACGAGGATCTCGCACTCGATCTCCAGGATCTCCTGGTTCGTGACCTCGTCGGAACCGGGAAAGCCGACGACCGTGCCGTGCTCCTGCTTCCATGCGATCACCTTCGCCGGGTCGAGCCCGCTGGCGTTGTAGATGCCACCGGTCGAGTCGCTGACCGCGACGATCGTGGCGCCCTCTTCGGCCAACAGGGTGGCGGCGATGCTGCCGGCGTTGCCGTAGCCCTGGATTGAGACGCGTGCGCCCACAATCGGCTGATTCTTGGCCTTCGCCCACTGCTGGAGAGTGAAGACCGCACCGCGCGCGGTCGCCTCGTTGCGGCCAAGCGAGCCGCCGATAGCGATCGGCTTGCCCGTGACGACGGCGGCGATCGTGTAGCCGTGGTGCATGGAGTAGGTGTCCATGATCCAGGCCATGGTCTGTGCGTTCGTGTTCACGTCGGGCGCAGGAATGTCGCGATCCGGACCGATGAGGGGGCTGATCTCGGTGGTGAAGCGCCGGGTCAGGCCCTCGACCTCGCGGATGGACAGCTTCTTCGGATCAACGATGACGCCGCCCTTGGCGCCGCCATACGGGATGTTGACGCACGCGCACTTCCAGCTCATCCACATGGCAAGGGCGCGCACCTCATCGAGCGTCACGTCCTGGTGGTAGCGGATGCCGCCCTTGCCCGGGCCGCGGCTGACGTTGTGCTGGACGCGGTGGCCGGTGAAGACCCTGACGTTGCCATCGTCCATGGTGACGGGGAAGTTGACGGTGAGCTCACGCTGCGGGACGCGCAGCACGCGGCGCATGCCATCGTCGAGGTCGAGCTTGTCGGCGGCGTGATCGAACTGTGACTGGGCGACGGCCCAGATGTTCGGAGCCTCCGCCACCGGGTTGGTACTGGCCATCAGGTGCGCTGAGTGCCTCCTGTGATGCGCGCGCCGGCGCCTCTGCACGCCACAAGTGTCCGAAGGCGGAAGCTGGCCGAAATCGCGGGTGACGGTTGCCGATTCTAGCGCACCGCCAGGAAGCTGTGGATAGTCTGCTCAAGCTGCCGCAGGCGGGCGGGCGCTGCGATTGACCCAGAAGGCGAAAGCAAATACGAGCAGCAACCCCACCCCAAGGGCTGCCTTCGCGGCACCGCTTCCGGCGTCCTGATAGTTTCCACCGGTCAGCAGCACGATGCCGACCGCCAGCCCCGCTGTCCCGACGACCAGGCCCACGCGGCTGCTGGCCTGACCAAGGCGCGGGCCCCAGGCGACCCCAGCACCAAGTGCGGCGCTGCTCGTGAGCATCAGCGTGGCGAGCAGCCCGATGCCGACCGCCAGCCAGGCATCGGGCGAGGCAAAAGCGCCCCTCAACTCGTAGGTCAACCACGCAAGCCCCGCGCCAATCAGCAAGTCGAGGACCGCTGCGAACTTCATCCCGCTAGCCTCGCAAGCGACCACTACGGGACGACAGCGGGGCGGGCGCGGCTTTGATGGCGCGCCCTGCGCCCGGCCTCGAACCATCCATCGGCGGAGTCTGACGAGTCAGACGGTCTCCACGGCCATCGCGACGGCTCCCCCACCGCCCAGGCAGAGGGTGGCCAGACCCTTCCCGCCACCGCGACGCCGCAGCTCATGTAACAGCGTGGTCAGGACGCGGGCGCCGGAAGCACCGATGGGGTGGCCAAGCGCAATCGCGCCGCCGTTGACATTGACTCGGTCCCAGTCGAAGCCGAGCTCATTGCCATCGGCCAGCACCTGGGCGGCAAAAGCCTCGTTGATCTCGATCAGGTCAAAATCGTCGATCGAGCCACCCACGCGCTCGATCAGCCGTTGGACGCCAAGGATCGGCGCCTCGAACAGCCATTCGGGGGCGACGTCGGCCTGGGCGTAGCCGATGATCCGGGCGATCGGCTGTGCCCCGTTCAGGGCCTCCTCGGAGGAGATGACCAGGGCCGCGGCACCATCGGTGATGCCCGGGGCATTGCCGGCGGTGACCGATCCACCGTCGGGCTGGAATGCCGGCCTGAGCTTCGCCAGCGCCTCGGCATTGGTGTCCGCGCGCGGTCCCTCATCAATGCTGATGACGGTGTCGCCACTCTTGCCCGGAACCGTGACCGGCACGATCTCCTCGTCGAAGCGACCGGCTTCCTGCGCCGCAACGGCGCGCTGGTGAGAGCGCAGGGCGAACTCGTCCTGTGCCTCGCGCGTGACGTCGTGCTTGGCCGCCACGCGCTCGGCGTGCAGACCCATGTGGACGTCGCAGGTGGAGCACCACAGGCCGTCGTGAACGGTGGAGTCGACGACCTTCCCATCACCCAGCCGGTAGCCGGTGCGTGCCTGCGGCAACAGATAGGGAGCCATGTTCATGCTCTCCATGCCGCCGGCCACGATGACCTCGGCGTCCCCGGCGCGAATGGCCGATGCGCCCAACATCACCGCCTTCAGCCCCGAGCCACACACCTTGTTGATGGTGGTCGCGCTCACACCCTCGGGAAGGCCCGCCTTCAGGGCCGCCTGGCGTGCCGGAGCCTGGCCGGCACCTGCCTGGAGGACCTGGCCCATGATCGCCTCGTCGATCCGCTCCGGCGCGATGCCGGACCGCTCGACCGCGGCACGGATGGCCACGGCGCCGAGGTCGGTGGCGGGGGTGGTCGACAGTCCTCCGCCGAACTTGCCGATCGGCGTCCTGGCGGCGGAGAGGATGTACACGTCACGCATGGCGACCATGGTACCGGGGCCTACTCGGCGCCGGGCTTCTCGTCGAAGAGGTACGCGATCTTATCGGCCCAGTTCTGGAGCACCACCCGATTCTTCGTCTTCATCGACGGCGTGAGCTCGCCCGCCTCCTCGGTCAGCAGCCGTGGGAGCAGGGCCACGCGTCGAGGACGCTCGTAGATGGCGAAGCCGTCGAGCGTGCGCTTGACCTCCGCGTCGTAGAGCTTCTGGACCGATTTCTCCTCGATGAGCTGCTCCGGCGGCATCTCCGCCACGCCGTTCGACGCGGCCCATGCGCCAAGCTCGTCGAAGTCGGGGGCGATGAGCGCGCCGGTA
>Ga0136614_10001800_pt1 | contig 12899 bp, 8 predicted proteins | sample AntDrymUQ2792106_2_FD_106643 | JGI IMG/M metagenome (GOLD analysis project Ga0136614, IMG submission 106643) | Polar desert sand microbial communities from Dry Valleys, Antarctica - metaG UQ279 (21.06) | ecosystem: Environmental > Terrestrial > Soil > Desert | place: Antarctica: Dry Valley...
GACGCGCAGGACGGCCCCGACCATGTGGACGCACACCGCTCCGTCGCATTGGTCATCAGCGCATACAACCGCCCCGGCGCGCTCGTCCATCAATTTCATAATACGGTGAGTCTGATTCGCACGTTGGAAATACTGCTCGGTCTGCCGCCGATGAATCAACTCGACGCTTCGGCAATTCCCATCGACGTTTTTCAGGAACAACCGGATTTGCGTCCCTACCAAGCGTTGCTGCCGGAAATCGCATTGGACAACTTGATAGTTCGCCCCGCGACCGACCGCGCGACGCGGCGCTTCGTTCAAATGACGGCGGAACAAGACCTCGCCCACGCCGACATGGCCAACCCGCGCATCTTGAACGAGATCATCTGGTTCTCAATTAAAGGGGCCGCTTCTCCGATGCCGGAGATCGTCCGCCTGCCGATATTCGACGCGATGCGAGCCGGGATTGTGGCGGATGAAGATGAAGATGATTGACGCTGTACGCTGGAGCTAACCAGCCTCCCGACGAGAGCGACAACCAACCCCGTACCACGCAAGCTGCACGAGAAGGACGTTGAGGGCAGTCAGGTTCAGCGACTTACTCGGTGGCGGGCGTTGTCAGGACGGTCGGAAGCTGGATGTTGCGGCATACGACTCAAGAAAGAATTTCTGTGCGTGGCTTGCGCGGCGTCATGACAAAGACCTTGTCATAGCCGGCCATCGCAAACAGCAGTCCCGCCATCGCTCGCGTGAAGAAAGCGACCCAGCATAGTTCAATCGTGCGGAGAGAAGTCATGTCATCGCCGAAGGCTCTTGACCGCACGACAGTAGCTGAGACGGCAGGCGTGTTTCATCATGTTGTATCTCATACTTCAAGATTAACAGCACTGCCGTCTCCGCCACTATTCAGCCAACGACGCTGACCGCAACTCACGCCGTTTTACCGGTCGTCCGCGTCGCGCGGCACCGAGGCCGGCACGCTTGGGTTCACCAATGTCACCGTGCCGCTCAGGACGTAAGCGCGCTGGAAGGGAGCGAAGCGCGGCGCCAGCAGGCCGTCGTCGATCTCCCGGGTGACCGCGAAACGATTGAACGCTCTCGGTGAGAGGTACAACCGCGTATTCGGCAAGCCATCAGACACGCCGTCAACGTCCGCTTCCACAAAAGAAATGACGCCATCGCCGTTCTGATCTACCCGCGCGATCTCTTGTGCGTAGGAGAGGAAGAGACGCTGCCCGACATCCGTCACGTCTGGCCGGAAGGATGCCACCCGCACGAAGGCGTTGAAAAGCACTTCCTGATCCAGCCCGCTGGGAATGAAACGGTTGCGAAACTCCAGATGCGCCGGGTTGCCCGGCTCCTCGTCGATCAGCCCGCGATCCGGGTCGCGCGGGTTATCCGGGTTATCTCCATAAACCAGTTTATCGTTGACCACGCCTGCCGGACCTGATCCGGGGATAAGAGAATGCAGATTAGGGGTGAAGAGGTTGTATTGGAGTCCGGCGGCAAAGGTTCCGGGAACGCCGCCGGTGAACGGAAGCTCGTAGTGCGGGAAGATCCAATTCGTCGAGCGATTGAATTCCCAGTAAGCATGTACGTCCGATTGCTGCTGCGCGTTAAAGGCGCCCATGCTCACCGGATGCGGGACGGTGTTGGGCTGGCGCTCTGGGATCGGAAAAATGTCGGTCACGCTACCGGTGCGCGGCGCGTTGCCGTCCCCGGTGAAGATATTACCGACCACGCTGTTGTTGCCGCTCCCCCGCGCGGCGATGGCAAGAAAGTCGGCCTGCGTGATGGTCCCGAACTGCGCCGTGCCGTCGGGACGCGGCGGCGCGACGCGCGGCACTCTGATGTCGCTGATCATCCATCCCTCGTACCAACCAGACTCATTGTTGATGACGAACAATCCGGAGAAGTCCATGAAAATATCGATGAACGCCCGCGGATCGTTGGGGTCGGTTGGCAGGCCGGGTTTGGGTTCTAAAGTGACACGAACTGCGCCGATGGTGGGCAGTCCGCCGTTGGCCGCGTTGGCGGCGGTCGGGATCACACCGTCATTGATTCCCGGTATCGTGGCGGTGAAGACGTTGGGCTGGAAGTTGAGCGTGTCCAGCAGGTAAAACTGGAAAAGCTGGCTCGGCTCGTCGGCCTCGCTGAAGGCCGTGATCGGGTCGAAAGTATTTGGGCGCGCGGCCAACTCTGTCAGCCGCACTTTGAGCAGCGGAGGCAAACGGCGAATGTCTCCGCGCCGGGCGAACCTCGACGTATTCCTCCGTGGTCTCTGAGTCCTCACGGATATGGCTCTCGCGCTCTGCGCGAAAATGGTTTGCGTGGGCATAGGCAAGCCAAGTGTCACCAGCGACAGCACGCAGACCAACATGGCGCTGCTTCTCGTTCTCTTTTTCATATGTCCTTAACTCCTTTTTCTGTATCCTGTTGTTCACTTCGTCCAACAGTGCTTGAGCCGTTCACGTCACTGTGGTTTGATTAATTGTTCCTAATTTCGCATCGCTCACTTATCCGCTTTTTGCTATATTGCTTGACGGTAAGCGGATGAGCTTCAAAGCAAAATTATCGGCATGTTTAGTTAAACAATAGGCAGGTAGTGAAAAGTTCCCGCCTGGAATTAAAATGCAGGAAAGAGGTATTTATAAATCAGGTCAGAAATTCAACTGTGAATCTGAAGTGCGAAGATGAGCTGTCTATCTGCGTGATTCAAAGTTAATCATAACTAAGGAGCGGGTTTCGGATTTAATCCCGGGACAATGCCGGTTGCTGAAAATCTCTTATTTTCAGAAGCTTACTTTCTTTCTTCATGGTAGATTCCCCTATCATCAGCGCCGAAAATAAGAGAGCCCAATTTGAGGCGGTCGCTCTACCTTTCACCAAATCCATTTACAACACGGCCTTGCGCTTAACCCACCGTCCAGAAGATGCTAGTGATCTGGTTCAGGAGACCTTTCTGCGTGCCTACCGCACTTTTTCCAACTTCACTCCGGGAACGAATTGCAAGGCGTGGCTGTTTACCATCATGTACTCCGTCTTTGTGAATAAGTATCGTAAGGCGCAGCGAGAGCCGCAGCTTGTTTCCATCGCAGAATTGGAGGAAAAGTTCCATCGCTCGCTGGCGACAACGGAATGGGATGAGCATGTGGCGCGAAATCTGACAGAGTTCGGAACGGAAGTGGATCAAGCGCTCAACGGGTTGCCCGAAAGTTTCCGTCTAGCGGTTCTGCTCGTAGATGTGGAGGAGATGTCTTACGAGGAGGCCGCCGATGTTTTGCAATGTCCGGTGGGAACCGTGCGCTCCCGTCTGTTTCGAGCGCGCAAACTGCTGTTCCTGGAATTACAGCAGTTTGCCCGGAATACAGGTCACGCTCGAAGCGCAAAATTATAAGCATGGCAGAGACCAAGCATTTCAAAGAAGAGATTCAGGAGTTACTGGATAACCGTCTTGATCCCGAGGCGCGCCTTGAGGTGGAAAAGCATCTGGAATTGTGTGAGGAATGTCATACAGAGTTGGAGGCTTTGCGCTGGACCAAGCAATTTTCCCGGCAGCAATATGCGGCAGAAGCTGCGCCCGCGAAACTGGAAGAAGATATTTTGGCGGCTTTGAATCTTGACGACCGCAGGTCCGGCAGCCGCTCAGTCAATCTTTGGAGCTGGTGGCCACAGCAAAGAGCGATGTTAGCTTACGGTTTTCTTCTATGCGTGGCTATCGCCCTGGTGCTGTCTTACTTCATTCTCCGAGAGCCACTGCGGAAGTCACCGGAGTTGGTCTCGCAGCCGCAGATTCCCGTGAAGCCGGAGCTATCCTCACCGACGAAGCCATTGCCAGAGCCGGAGCCATCGCCGCAGAGGTTGCCTACGAAACCGAAGTTGTCCCCGAAGCTAAAGTCAGATGCCAAACCTAAACTGGCCGCAAAGCCGAAGTTGCCCACGAGGCCTGTGTTGCCGACAAAGCCGGAGTTTCCCGCAGAGGTGGCGCAGGATTATCGAAGTTACAAAGCTGAAAAACTACCTCTGATTTTGCAGACGGAAGATGTCAGGGAGATGGAGAAGTTTTTCTCTGAAGCAGGCATTACCTTTCAAACACGGGTCTTTGACTTGGGAATGATGAACTACCGCTTAGTGGGCGGAAGAGTCCATCAACTCATCAATCGCCAGAGCGCACTCTTCGTTTACCGTGGAGAAGATAACAAAATTCTGGTCTGTCAGATGTACCCGGGACAAGTCACAGAACTACTGCCCGCAGGTGCAGTTCGGCGCGAAAACAAAGGAATCGAATTCTATATCTACCGCATCAATGGCCTCACGGTCGTCTTCTGGCAGGAGGGAACAGTGATCTGCGTTTTAAGTTCGGATATCAATCCCGAGGAAGTAGTTCAACTCGCTTTTGCGAAGGCTGTGAAGATTTAGTTCAAATCCGCTGTCATGAAAACATTCAGTACAGGACAAAAACTGATCGGCTCATGTAACCAATTGGTGCTAATCGCAGAAATTAAGTGACAAATTTTATCATCTTGCACCAATGGGTTACATGAGCTGAAAGCTTTTTGACTCTAAATTTCATGGCGTGTCTCTCATCTAACTTTGGGTCACGGAAATCAGCCCGCTACTGCACTGACGCGGCGGCTGTCGCTCGGAATCAGTGCGGCAGGACGGTGCCGCCGGTCGCGCCGGTTGCTTGATGAACGTCCGGCAGAAAGTAAAAGAGGATGGCGAGTATCGCGTAGACCGACAAAAGCTGCACGCCCTCGATCCAGTTGCTTTCGCCGTCGCTGCTGATCTGCTCGACGATCAATATCGACGCTATCACCGCGACGACTTCCGGCACCGTGAACTCAAGGTTCATTGGTCTCCCGAATAGGTACGACGCGAAGATTAATATCGGAGCGACGAACAGAGCGACCTGCAAACTCGACCCAAGCGCGATTCCGATGCTCAAGTCCATCTTGTTCCTTAGCGCCATCAACACTGCCGACGAATGCTCGGCCGCGTTGCCGACAATCGCGACCACGATCACCCCGACGAAAACCTCAGTCAGTCCGAGGCTTACGCGTGCGGCCTCGACAGCGCCGACGAGAAACTCCGAGACCAGTGCGACGAACGCAGTCGCCACCACTAACACGCCGACCGACTTGCCGATTGACCACGGGTTTTCGTGCTCCAACACCGCGCCGACATCTTCGTGTGCGCCCTCCGGCGCTTGCTCGCCGACGAACAGGCGTTTGTGTGTGATGAGCGAAAAAACGAGCGTCAGCGCGTACGTAACGAACAGCACGATGGCAATCGCCAGGGACAATTGCTGCTCACGCTGCGGCGTCCAACCGCCCTCGGCAACTGGCACCTGCGCAGCGACCTGATGGAAAATTGTCGGGATGATGAGCGCGATGGCGGCGAGCGTCAGCGCAGTGGCGGAGATGCTGGCGGCGGTGCGGTTGAATGTCTGTTGCGAGAACTTGACGCCGCCACCGAAGAACGCCAGTCCCAGCACCAACAGAATGTTGCCGATGATCGACCCGGTGATCGACGCTTTAACCACTCCCTCCAACCCCTTCGACAGCGCAAAGAGCGCGATGATTAATTCCGCGGCGTTGCCGAAGGTGGCATTCAACAACCCGCCGACACCCTGCCCAAAATGCTCGGCCAGATGTTCCGTGGCACGTCCCATCCACCCGGCGAGCGGGATGACCGCGAGGCACGAGACGATGAATAGCGCGGTCGGATTATCGAAGCCCGGTGCAAAGCGCAGCAGGATCGCGACCGGGACGCAGACCAACAGCCAGTTAAGCGAGGGCTTCAGCCAACTATTCGTGCCGGCGGCCGGTGGCGGCGCGGGCGGCTGAGCGTCGGCGGGCGGTACGGCCTGAACTGGCGGCGCGGTAGTCGATGACATTAAGATTTATCTCCCATTTCTCGCCCAGACTGACATATCAAGTGCGCCCGATTGTAGACGTAACCCTACGACCGTTCAACTTCAACTGCTCCCGGTCGGTTGGTTTGACGCGGCCTCTCCATCCCCTCGCGACTGATGAGGCATTAGCGACATAGTCGATTTATTGCGGATGTGCTCAGAAGAATCGTCGAATGGATTGTTGATGAATCATCACCGGCTGGCTTCTGCCCATCTTCTTGTTCAGTCATGCGCATTCGAGCCGACGCCCACGACGGTTCGCGCGACGGGCATGACTTCCGCCTTGTTCAGAAACTCTCTGACCGGCGGCGCGAGTCGGTGGGCATCGGCGAGAAAGCCATCGTGACCGTGAGATGAGTGCAATTCCAGATAACTCGCGTCCACCCCGGCGCGGCGGGCGCGGTCGCTCAGTGCGCGAACGTCAGCGGCGGGAAAGAGCCAGTCCGAAGAGATGCCGACGAGCAACAACGGCGCGCGGATTCGTCGCAGCGCGTCCTCTTCCGAAGCGTAGCCGCGCGCCAAATCGAAAGTGTCCATCGCCTTCGTGATGGTGAGGTAAGCGTTGGCGTCGAAGCGGCGCGTGAAGCTCACGCCTTGATAATCGAGATAACCGGCGACATCGAAGCGGCCTTCCGGCGTGCGGTGCGGGTCTTCGCCGCTGCGGTCGGGGCGCCGCCCGAAACGCTCGGTGAACAACTCCGCCGATTTGTAGGAACACATCGCGATGGCGCGCGCCATCGCGAACCCTCCGACCGGCGGTGAATCGAAATCATAGTCACCGCCCCGCCACTGCGCGTCGTTCTGTATCGCTTGACGCTGAAGGTGATTGAGCGCCAGCCCCATCGCCGAAAGCTCAGTCGCGCCCACAACCACACAGCGCCCGACCCGTTCAGCGAAATCCACCGCCCACTGGAGCGCCTGCATGCCGCCGATTGATCCGCCGATGACGGCGCGCAGCCGCGTGATGCCGAGGTGTTCCAACAGCAGCGCCTGCGAACGCACCATGTCGCGGATCGTTATGAGCGGGAACGTCACGCGGTACGGTTGCCCCGTCCGCGGGTTGATTGACGAAGGGCCAGTCGAGCCGTAGCACGAGCCGATGATGTTCGTGCCGATGACGCAATGATGGTTGAGGTCGAACGCGCCTTCCGCACCGAACATCTCCGGCCACCAATCCGCGGCGCGCGCCGAACCCGACAGCGCGTGACACACCAGAATTACGTTGTCACGCTCTCGGTTGAGTTCTCCGTAACGGGCGTAGCGGAGCGTGACCGGCGACAGTTCCCCGCCCTCCGCCAGTGGAAACGGTTTGTCATCGGCGAAAGTCCACTCGCCCTCGAATGTCGGTTCCGGCGCGCCGCTCATTCCTACACCCCACCCGCGCCCGAAGCAGCCTTCAACGGTTCGTCGGTCGATTCGCCGCCGGCTGTAGGTAATGTTTTGGTTCCACCTTTGAACGCCTGATCGAGGTCGGCGATGATGTCGCGGATGTCTTCGATGCCGACCGACAGACGCACCAATTCCGGCGTCACACCGGTTGCACGCTGCTCCTCTTCGCTCAGTTGCGAGTGAGTCGTTGAGGCCGGATGAATGACCAGCGATTTGGCATCCCCGATGTTGGCGAGCAGGCTGAACAGCTTCAGCGAGTTGATGAAGTTTTTGCCTGCCTCGTACCCGCCGCGAATCCCGAAAGTGACGAGCGCGCCAGCTCCATCCGGCAGGTATTTTTGTGCCAACGTGTGATATTTGCTCTCCTCAAGGCCAGGGTAATTAACCCACTCTACCGCTTCGTGATGCTTCAAAAAGCGTGCGGCTTCGAGCGCGTTTTCGGAATGCCGCTCCATCCGCAGATGCAGTGTCTCGGCACCTTGCAACAGCAGGAAAGCGTTGAACGGCGAGAGGCACCCGCCCGTGTCACGCAACCCTTGCACCCGCGCCTTGATGATGAAGGCGAGATTCCCGAAAGCCTCTGTGTACGAAACACCGTGATACGACGGGTCAGGTTCGGTAAAGTCGGGGAAGCGCCCCGACGCCTTCCAGTCGAACTTTCCGCCGTCGACAAGCACGCCGCCAATCGAAGTTCCGTGCCCGCCGATGAATTTAGTGGCCGAGTTAATGACGATGTCTGCGCCCCACTCGATGGGCCGACAGAGGGCCGGTGACGGAGTGGTGTTGTCGATGATGAGCGGCAGGTTGTGTTCGTGCGCAATGGCGGCGAGGCGTTCGATGTCGATGATGTCGAGTTTCGGATTGCCGACCGACTCAGTGTAAATCGCCTTCGTCTTGTCGTTGATGCTGTCGCGGAGACCATCATAATCCTCTGCGTCCACGAACCGCACGTGTATGCCAAGTTTCGGTAGCGTGTAGTGAAACAGATTGTAAGTCCCGCCATACAGCGATGTCGTCGATATGATTTCATCTCCGGCTCTGGCGATAGTCAGGATGGCGAGCGTCTCCGCCGCCTGCCCCGACGCCAGAGCGAGCGCCGCGGCACCGCCTTCGAGCGCCGCGATCCGCTTCTCGAAAACGTCGGTCGTCGGATTCATGATGCGCGTGTAGATGTTGCCGAACTCCTGCAACGCGAAGAGGCGCGCGGCGTGATCCGCGTCGTTGAAAACGTAAGAGGTGGTTTGATAAATCGGAACGGCCCGCGAGTTAGTCGTGCCGTCAGGCTCTTGCCCGCCGTGGATGGCGAGCGTGTTGAAATGGAATGGTTGGGGGTCGTCGTTGTCAGGCATCTGTATTCTCCTCTATAAAGTCGCGGGCGAAGCGGCGACATGATTTTACTCAAACGGTGCGAGGCTGTGCTCATGGTCTCTATTGCCAGAGAGTGCGGGAAAAAGGAAAGGCTCCCCACGCTAAAGATCAGCGCGGGAAGCCTCGATGCGAAACATTGAACTCTTCCAGCCCTTTAGCAGTTTTTACCGTGGAGCAAGTCGCCTAAATCGCCACGCCGAAATACTGTCAATATAACGGCGGCACTGTACGCCATAACCGCGAAGGCTGTCAAGTGGTTTGCTTTACATTCAAACGGTCTTCGGAAGCGTCCACGGCGCACGGTGGCTGCCGACGATGAACTTCTGCGCGTTCGAGTCGTCAACGATCCGTTCGGCATCCACATCCCACTTGACCTGTCGTCCGAGGCGGAAGGCAATATTTCCAAGGTGGCACGCAATCATCGAGTTGTGACCAATCTCGACATCCGAATTGGGCCGCTTGCGCGAGCGCATGCATTCGAGAAAATTCCTGACGTGTAGCAAGTGAAAGTCCTCATTGTTGGTGCCTTGTCGCGGAACGCCAGCGTAACGATAGTCCTTGCGCTTCTTCGCGCTCGCCCGCTCGGTCTCCGGGTAAACCTCCCAGCCGCCACGATCAACCACCAGCACGCCATTGTTGCCGTGGAACGCAACGCCGTGATCGCGCGATTCGGGGCCGCGCCCAATGGCTGTAGCGTGCTCCCAGATCATCGTGAAACTGGGGAAGCTCCACAGCACCTGCTGCGTGTCGGGAGTCTCTTCAGCGTCGTCGGGAAAACCGAACTTGCCGCCGACTGACGTCGCAGAACTCGGAGCCTTGATGCCCATCCCCCAATTGGCGATGTCGATCATGTGCGCGCCCCAGTCGGTCATTAACCCGCCGGCATAGTCCCAGTACCAACGGAAATTGAAGTGGAAACGGTTTTTGTTGAACGCACGCTTCGGCGCAGGGCCGAGCCATGTGTCGTAATCGACTGAAGCCGGGGCGGCGGTGTCGGGCGCGACTGGGACGTTCCCCATCCAGTCCTGATATGCCCATGTGCGGACGAGGCGGATTTTTCCGAGTTGCCCGCTCTGCACATAATTGACCGCATCGGCATAGTGAGTCGCGCTCCGCTGTTGCGTACCCATCTGCACCACGCGGTCGTACTTGCGCGCCGCGTCGACCATCATCCGACCCTCGGCGATGGTTAGCGACAGGGGCTTCTCGACATAGACGTCCTTGCCGGCCTGACACGCCATAATCATCGGCAGCGCGTGCCAGTGGTCAGGCGTCCCGATGATTACCGCGTCCATCTCTTTCAGTTCCAAGAGGCGACGAAAATCACGTGTTACCAGCGCCGGGCGTTGCGACACCTGTTCGTCGACCGCCTTCAACGCCCGCGCACTCTGCTCGTCGTCAACGTCGCAGAGCGCGACACATTCCACGTTCTTGACGCTCAGCATCTTCCGCAAATCGCCGCGGCCCTGTCCCCCGCAACCGATCAGGCCAACGCGGATGCGTTCGTTTGAGCCGAGGATGTTTGCGTTTGAAGTAGCCGTCTGCCCCACAACTTTTTTCGGCTTGAGTAGAGAAAAGCTGGCGGCGGCAGCGCCCAGCCCGAGCGTCTGCTGAAGAAATGTTCGGCGGTCTTTAGGTCTCAAGAGAGTAAATCCTTTCGCGTGATTCGACGTTTCTGAGGTCAGGACTTCGGCCCTGCGTTACAAAGTGCGTGAGTTTGACGATGAAGCGGTGAAACGGTTTTCACCGTCCGTCTGATTCGATTAGGCTTAAGGGGTGAGAGGCTCGGCAGCCAGCTCTCGCGGTTCAAGCTATGAGCGACGACGTAACTCTATTATGCGCCGCGACAATTTTCAACCTTAAAGCAGGAACGCGGCCCGGCGCGGTTGTATCGGTTCGTTGTGGTAGGCGTGACGCTGGTGGCAATGGGCGTAGAAGGTGGTTGGTTGATGCTGGGTGCGAACCTGGCGGGCGCGGTGCCCATCGGCGGCGACATAGAGTTGGCGCTCGATTAAGGATGGGCGGATGGTCGATGATTGACGAGGTTTTCCTCCACGATCTCTTGCCTAAAGGTGAACACGTTCGGGTCGTTGATGTTGACGTTGGCGCGGAGCCAATCGACATCTGGTGAACTGAAGGTTTCGACCATGATGACACTGTTTATTTGTGACTTCTCATTTTATCCTGTCTATCCCTGACCATCATTGCTTAATTCTCGCAGGCGCGACCGTGAGCGAGGGCCTCAACCTTTGTCCCTGGCTCGACCGCTCGGGCTTCCTCACTGTCTCTCTCGCAACTGAGCCTCTATCCTATTTGTTAAGTCGTCGTTCAGTTCTGTTTTTCGGTGAATTGTTATAGCTCCGAACTGGGATAAACTTTTCAATTCCCTTAACGTAGTAGCATGATTAATTTTCATTTGATAATTTTTGGCGGACGGTGAAACATGTCTTTCCGTGAGGCGCTGAGTCTGGCGCTATCTTCAATCCTCGCACACAAACTTCGCTCGTTCCTGACGCTACTGGGCGTCATCTTCGGTGTGGCGCAACAAAGAGATCGGCGTCCGCAAGGCCATCGGCGCGAAACAGCGCGACATCATTCTTCAGTTTCTAATCGAGGCTGTGACGCTGACCGGAATCGGCGATGTAATGGGAATCGTCCTCGGTACAGGGCTGGCAACACTGGTGCAAGTGTTTATGCCGACCTACGTCCCGCGCTGGGCGCCAATCTTCGGCTTCGGCACCTCAGTTGCGCTCGGCGCCGGGTTTGGCCTGTGGCCGGCGTGGAAAGCCGCGCGTCTGCACCCGATTGAGGCGCTGCGGCACGAATAGGCAGGCACACATTTTTTGAGTTTTGTGGTAATCTGGCGGCGAATTCCCTCACTTGAGAATGCCGACCTATAGATTGAGCGGCCAACACACGCCCCCCTTGAAGCTGATGCAACATGGAGGCCGCCTTTTACATCTAAACTGCCGTGAACAAAGGGGTTTGGTTAGGCCGTAGGACGGCCGATGGTTTTTAATTTTTTCGCATTGATTATTGTAAGCTAAATGCGCGGGGGGTTGCATGATGACAATCCCCCGTGTGGAGGTAGATAAAGAGTGAGCATGAGCATCAAAAATCAAGCCGGGGTTGAGTTGGCTGAGTTTGGCAGCAACGTTCTGCCTTTCGCCGATTTGAGTGAAGGGGTTAACGAAGAATCTTCCCCCGCTAACATCGAACACGTACTGCAAAAGATTGAGGCCGCCAATGCCGGCGAGTCGGATGCCGGTGAATTGCTACTCGGTCATGCCGCGTCGCCGACCGAAGTAGATGAGAATGAAGAAGCGGCTGAAGAAGGCGATGGGCTGGACTTATCAGCGGAGGCCGATAAAACGAATGACCCGGTGCGCGTGTACATGCGCGAGATGGGCGTCGTGCCGCTCTTGACGCGCGCGGGCGAAGTCGCCATCGCGAAGCGTATCGAGCGTGGCCAGATCAAGACGTACAAAGCCATTACGCGCTCTCCAATCGCCATCCGTGAGTTACTGAAAGTTGGGGACGAGATAGAGGCTGGCACGCTTCATGTTCGTCAAGTCGTTAACTTTTCAGATCAAACAGAAACGGAAGAGTACGAGGACCGTGTCGACGAGTTCCAGCGGCTGACACTGGAAGGAATCGGTCGCATCCGAAAGCTAGCCAAGACTGGTCTCACTGAGTTGGAAAAGTTGCGAACTGAGTTGAGGGTAACTCATGGCAAGCGGTCGAAGAAGCTTCTGCGTCTTAAGCGCAAACTCGCGCGGACACGCCTCGAAATCGCGCATGAAGTTAAGCGCCTCAACGCCTCGGAGCGTACCCGCCTGCGCCTGATTGACGCGGTCACCGCCGTCCACAGAGAGGTTCGCGTCAGGGAGCGTGAAATCGAAACCAACACCGAGAAACTTGCCCGCAAGCGCATCAAGCCGGAAGACGAACGCGATTATAAAGCCCGCGTCAGCACCGCGAAGCGTCGGTTGCGGCAGTTAGAGGCCGAGCACTACGTTTCGGTTGTCGAAATCAAACGCTCGTACCAAGCGATTGTTACCGGCGAGCAGGAAGCCGCGCAGGCCAAGCGCGAGTTGACTGAGGCCAATCTGCGCCTCGTGATTTCCATCGCGAAGAAATATCTGAATCGTGGTTTACAGTTCCTCGATCTGATTCAGGAGGGGAACATCGGGTTGATGAAAGCGGTTGACAAGTTCGAGTGGCGGCGTGGCTACAAGTTCTCGAC
>Ga0136614_10001801_pt1 | contig 12899 bp, 10 predicted proteins | sample AntDrymUQ2792106_2_FD_106643 | JGI IMG/M metagenome (GOLD analysis project Ga0136614, IMG submission 106643) | Polar desert sand microbial communities from Dry Valleys, Antarctica - metaG UQ279 (21.06) | ecosystem: Environmental > Terrestrial > Soil > Desert | place: Antarctica: Dry Valley...
GACCGCCGCTCGAGCACCCGCAGCACCGCGTCGGCGACGTCGCTGGGATGCACGCCCTGTACGACGAGCCGGCGGTCAACTGGAAAGACCGGAAGCAGCCGAACAGCGGCCGCCGGGATGAACCCCGGAACGCCGTACCGCAACAAGGCGCTGCCCGCGTCGCGCTGCAGGACGAACGCCGGCCGGATCCGGGCGATGAGCATTCCGCCCAACGCGGCGTCGTCACTGGCGTCCAACAGTCGCTCGGCAGCCACCTTATGTCGGGAGTACGCCAGCGATGTGATGCCCTCCGTCGGCCAGGATTCGTCCACGCGCTGCTCGCCACGACCCGGCGCGTAGGCGCCCACCGACGACATATGCACGAAGTGGCCCACGCCGGCCCGATCGGCGGCCGCCAGGACGGCCCTGGTCCCCTCCACGGCGAGGCGTTCGAGGTAGTCGGTGTCATGCGAGGGCTGGAATCCCCAGGCGAGGTGGACGACGGCGTCGGCGCTGTCCAGGACCGGCGCCAGGTTGTCCTCGACGGCCGAGTTCGCCAGGTCCAGGGCGACCCAGGTCACCCGGTCGTAGGGCGGGACCGAGTCTGGTGGCCGCCGGCAGATGCCGACGATCTGATGCTCGGCGGTATCGGCAGCGAGCCGGCGCAACAGCGCCGTGCCCACGTTTCCGCTGGCACCGGTGATCACAATTCGCATGTCGTGCGGTTACCCGATCATGCGGGCCGTCATGCGCCCGCTTTCCGGGCCGATTCCGCTCCTGCGGCGGCTCGCCGGGCCAGTGGGTGCACGGACCGAGTAGACATGGTGCTTCGACCCGGCGACGGAGGAGGACCGGTGGCAAGCCAACGGATTCGGATCGGGATGTCGCTGACCGATCCGCAACCAGGCCCAGACCCGCTCGGGGATCTCGAGAACCAGATCCGGCGAGCCGCCGAGGCGGGTTTCTCCTCCGCCTGGTTGGCGAACATCTTCGCGCTGGATGCCGTCACCGCGCTGGCCGTCGCCGGGCGGAACGTGCCGGGTATCGAGCTGGGCACAGCGGTCGTCCCGACCTACCCGCGGCATCCGGCGGCTCTTGCCCAGCAGGCGATCACCGCCCACCTCGCACTCGGTGAACGCTTGGTGCTGGGCATCGGTACGTCGCACAAGGTGGTCGTCGAGGGCGCCTTCGGCTACTCCTTCGACCGCCCGGCCCGACACATGCGTGACTACCTGTCGGCACTCGTGCCGCTGCTCGTCGAGGGTCGGGTCGACGTCGAGGGCGAGACCATCACGGCTCGCTACCAGGCGACCGGCCCGCGACCGGAACGTCCGCCCTCGGTGGTTCTGGCCGCACTGGCGCCGCGGATGCTCGAACTGGCCGGCACGTACGCCGACGGAACGATCCTGTGGATGACCGGACCGGTGACGATTCGCGACCACATCGTGCCCACCATCGGCGCCGCGGCGGAGGCAGCGGGTCGCCCGGCGCCGAGGATCATCTGCACGTTGCCGGTCTGTGTCACCCGCGACGAGGGCGCCGCACGGCAGCGCGCCGACAAGGTCTTCGCGATGTACGGCCGGTTGCCGTCCTATCGTGCGATGCTCGACCGCGAAGGTGCGGCCGGTCCCGGTGCGGTGGCAATCATCGGTGATCAGGACGCCGTCGTGCAGCAGATCCGCGGCCTGGCCGCTGTCGGCGTCACCGACTTCGTCGCCGCAGAGTTCGCCCGAGGCGAGGAGGCCGAGCACACCGGGGAGGTCCTCGGGGAGCTTGCCGGTCAGCTGGGAGCCAGCGCGTAGCGCAGGAAGAGGAAGCCGTCGTCCTCCAGCAGATGACGCAGCCGCAGGCGTACCGGGTCGATTACCAGATGACCATCGACGATCCGACCGGCGCCGGGCCCGGCCAGCATCGGCGAGACGGTGAGGCACAACTCGTCGACGATGCCGGCCGCCAGCGCCGTACCCAGCAGGGTCGGGCCACCCTCGCAGACCAGCCGCCGCAGTCCGCGCTCGGCCAGCGCTGTCCTGGCCAACCGCAGGTCGACGGTCTCCTCGCCGGCAACGATCACCGGGGTCACGGCGGCCAGCGCCTCGCGTCGCTCCAGATCCGATCCCGCGCAGGTCACGATGACCGTACGCGCGACCGCCTTGGCGATGATCGGTTCGCTCGGATCCACCGACAGGCGCTGGGAGACCAGGATCAGCGGCGGAACCCGGGACAAGCCACGCGCCGTACGTGCCGTGGCTCGAACCGGATCATCCCGCAACGCTCGATAGGACTCCGCCATCGCTGTGCCCGCGCCAACCAGGATCCCGTCGGCACGGTCGCGCAGCAGACGCAGCACCTGCTGATCGGTCGCCGACCCGAGCCCTCCGGCTCGACCGTCCAGGGTGGCGGCCCCATCCGCGGAAGCCACGAAGTTGACCCGTACGAAGTCTGCGGGCTCGTCGCCGTACGCGCGGTCGAGCGCCTCGTCAGCGAGGAATCCGTCCCGGGGCGGAAACAACTGACGCATCGCGCCATCCCACCAGATGACGCCCGGGATGACGCCGAGCCCCTACGCTTCGCGCCCATGTCCGATCAATCCGTCCGACACGCCCTGCGTGCACCGCAGGGCCCCGTCTCGCTCTCCGAGTTTGATCCCCGGGCCACCGCCTTGGCACCCGGAGGCAAGACGCTCACCCGGACCGCGGCCGAGGACGACGGCGCCGACCTCGCCCGCCTACAGGAGGCGCTGTACGCCGAGGGCACCGGTGGCAGTCCTCGTCGAGTGCTGCTCGTTCTGCAGGGCATGGACACCAGCGGCAAGGGCGGGGTCATCAAGCACGTCATCGGCGCGGTCAACCCACAAGGCAGCCAGATCAGATCCTTCAAGAAACCGACGCCCGCCGAACTCTCGCACCACTTCCTCTGGCGGATCCGCAAGGAAGTACCGCAGCCGGGTCTGATCGGGATTTTCGACCGATCCCACTACGAAGACGTCCTGATCGCCAGGGTCCGGCGACTGGTCCCGGCGGCGACCTGGGAGAAGCGCTACGCCGAGATCAACCGGTTCGAGCACGGCCTGGTCGAGAGTGGAGTGCACATCATCAAGTGCTTCCTGCACATCTCCTGCGAAGCGCAGAAGGAGCGGCTCCTGGCTCGACTGGACGATCCGGAGAAGCAGTGGAAGTTCAACCCCGGCGACATCGACGAGCGCAAGCATTGGCCGGCCTACGCCAAGGCGTACGAGGCGGTCCTGAACCGTACGAACACCGAGCCGGCGCCGTGGTACGTCGTACCCAGTGACCGCAAGTGGTACCGCAACTGGGCGATCGGTCGGCTCTTGATCGAAACCCTGACCGACATGGACCCGCAGTTCCCCGCACCTGACTATGACGTCGACGAGCAACGCCGGCGGCTCATCGACACGACGTAGTCCCGCTGAACGATCCGACCTTCCCCATGGGGGAGCGCGCCGACGCGCTGATTGCGAGAAACTACGTCGCGGCGCGGAGCACAACCAGCGAGCGACCGAGGGCGGGCACCGAACCCCCGGCCGCGACCACGACGTCCGGACTCGACGGCCGCCGGGGGAGCCCAGTGTCGAGAACGACCTCCCAGCCATGGGCGTACTCCACCGGCGGGGTGCGAAAGTGCAACGGGGCGTCATGTGCGTTGAAGCACAGCAGGAACGACACGTCGGTGATCGGCTCGCCGCGATCATCGCGCTCGTTGATGCCCTCACCGTTGAAGAACACCGCGAACGCCCGGTGATAGCTCGAGTCCCAGTCACCATGCGCCATCTCGGTCCCGGCCGAGGTCAGCCAGCTGATGTCCGGAATGGGATCACCGACGTCGCGCACCGGAGACCCGCGAAAGAACCGGCGGCGGCGGAACGTCGGGTGCGCGCGACGCAACCGTGAGGTGGCAGCGACGAATGCTTTCAGATCGCCGTCGGCTGAGGCCCAGTCGACCCAGGACAGCTCGTTGTCCTGGCAGTAGGCGTTGTTGTTGCCGTGTTGCGTGCGGCCCATTTCGTCTCCGTGCAGAAGCATCGGAACTCCTTGGGACAGCAGCAAGGTGGCAATCAGGTTGCGCCGCTGACGGGCCCGGAGCTCGACGATCTCCGCGTCGTCGGTCGGGCCCTCGACCCCATGGTTCCACGACCGGTTGTGACTCTCGCCGTCGCGGTTGGCTTCACCGTTGGCCGCGTTGTGCTTGTGGTCGTAGGAGACCAGATCGTTCAACGTGAAGCCGTCGTGTGCGGTCACGAAATTGATGCTTGCCACCGGCCGGCGGCCGTTGTGCTCGTACAGGTCCGACGATCCGGTGATCCTGGCCGCAAACTCCGGCAGGGCGGCCTTCTCACCTCGCCAGAAGTCGCGCACCGTGTCTCGGTACTTGCCGTTCCACTCCGTCCATTGTGGAGGGAACTTGCCCACCTGATAACCGCCCTCGCCCACGTCCCAGGGCTCGGCGATCAGCTTGACCTGGCTGACCACCGGGTCCTGCTGAACGAGATCGAAGAACGCCGACAGCCGATCGACGTCGTGCAACTCCCGGGCCAGTGCGGAGGCCAGGTCGAAGCGGAAACCGTCCACGTGCATGTCCAGGACCCAGTAGCGCAGCGAATCCATGATCAGCTGCAGGGCGTGCGGGTGCCGGACGTTCAGGGAGTTACCGGTCCCGGTGTAATCGACGTACCGGTCGGGATGCTTGTCGTCGAGTCGGTAGTAGGCGGCGTTGTCCAGTCCACGAAATCCCAGGGTGGGGCCGAGATGGTTCCCCTCGGCGGTGTGGTTGTAGACGACATCCAGGATCACTTCGATGCCCGCCTCGTGCAGGGCCCGGACCATGCCCTTGAACTCCTGAACCTGGTGCCCTCCGCTGCCGGAGGCCGAATAGGCCTGGTGGGGGGCGAAGAAGCCGATGGTGTTGTAGCCCCAGTAGTTCGTGAGCTTGCGGTTGGCCAGTGTGTGGTCGAGCACGAACTGGTGAACCGGCATCAGTTCCAGGGCCGTGATGCCCAACGACACCAGATGCTCGATGACCGCCGGGTGCGCGATGCCTGCGTAGGTGCCGCGCAGTTCCTCGGGTACGCCGGGATGGGTCTTGGTGAGTCCGCGGACGTGTGCCTCGTAGATCAAGGTCCGGTGGTAGGGCGTACGAGGTGCGCGGTCGGCGCCCCAGTCGAAGAACGGATTGATCACGACAGACTTCATGGTCTGCCCGGCTGAATCGGTGCGGTCGAGTCCGTCCGTCGCCGCGCGGTGTCTGCTGGACGCCTGCTCGTCAGTAGGCGCATCCAGCGGATAGCTGAACAATGCCTGTCCCCAGATCAGCGTCCCATCGAGGGCCTTGGCATAGGGATCGACCAGCAGCTTGGCCGGATTGCACCGTTGGCCCAGTCCGGGGGCATAGGGACCATGCACGCGGTAGCCGTAGCGCTGACCCGGGGTGACTCCTGGGAGGTACGCGTGGTGGACAAAGGCGTCCACGTCTTCCAAGGGAATCCGCTTCTCGACGCCCTGCCGGTCGAAGAGGCACAGTTCGATCAGATGTGCGACTTCGCTGAAGACGGCGAAGTTGGTACCGGTGCCGTCGTAGGTCGCGCCGAGCGGATATGCCGAACCCGGCCACGATGTCACCGGCAGACAATAACGACGCCCCTCCGCGAACGGGTCGCGAAGGGGCGTCATGTGCCGGGAACCACCGGCGCTCCGGGCTATCACAACCGAAGCTGCGATGGATTCGCGATGTCGCCTGGCGGGACGAGCCCGCTGGCCAGCATCGGCGAATCCGACGTTCGCAGCTACCCGAGGGTTGCTGCGAGCTATGGTCCCAGTCACTCCGAGCGACATCGAAATGCACTACGGAGCGTAACCTTCGGTGGTAGACTCTCGGCGAACCAAGACTCTTCCGTTCCTCCGGTCTGTGCCGGTTGTTCCCTGCAAGACGTAAGTTACGCAGCGCGTTACGCGTAAACAAGGTTTTTTCCGGGAAACTCTGCTCACTTCAGTCACACCGGTGACTCTGATGGCCTCAGGACACAATCGTTACTCTCTGTCCACATGCCAGGCGCGGTCGTCCACATCCAGCTGCCGTTCATCCACACTGGATGAACACGTTGTCCACATGATTCTTTCCTCGTTCGTCGGATCGTCGCCGAGTCGACGGCCGGCCCGGCTATGCGCGATCGTGGGGGCCGAGTCGCGGCCATTCGATCGCCGGACAGCGATCCATCACGACGGTCAATCCGGCCGACTCGGCCCGATCAGCTGCGGCACTGTCGACGACACCCAGTTGCAGCCAGACGGCAGCTGCCCCGATCGCAATGGCCTCGTCGACATGCGCGCCGGCCTGCGCGGAGCGCCGGAAGATGTCCACGACGTCGACCGGCTGATCGATGTCGCTCAGCGCGCGCACGCCGGGCTGATCGTGGACCGCGGTGCCCTCAGGTTGACCGGAATCACTCGAACACCACGATCCAGCAGAAACCGCGCGACACCATAGGAGGGTCGTTGTCGGTTGGCGGTGAGCCCGACGACCGCCCAGACGGGGAGGCTCAGCAGGCGGGAGATGTCGTCGTCGGATCCGCGTCGGTCAGCCACCCCCTGACGGTACGAGGCACGTACGGGGTGGGGAATGTCAGACCTCCGGCCTATGTTCGTCAACTGTGACCGCAACAGACTCGACCACGCAGGTAGCAGAGCCGGCCAAGGTTCCCGTACGACCACTGCGGGCCTGGGCCAATGCCAAGACTCCGACCACCGGCGCCTTCACCGTCGAGGCGGATTTCCAGCCCTCCGGGGACCAGCCGCAGGCCATCGAGGACCTGACTCGGCGGATCAACGCAGGCGAACGCGATGTCGTGCTTCTCGGTGCCACCGGAACGGGTAAGTCGGCCACCGCGGCCTGGCTGATCGAGAAGGTGCAACGGCCGACGCTGATCATCGCGCCGAACAAGACCCTGGCTGCGCAGCTGGCCAACGAGTTCCGCGAACTGTTGCCCAACAACGCGGTCGAGTACTTCGTCTCCTACTACGACTACTACCAACCCGAGGCCTATGTCCCGCAGACCGACACCTACATCGAGAAGGACAGTTCGGTCAACGACGAGGTGGAGCGGCTGCGGCACTCCTCGACAGCGAGCCTGGTGACTCGGCGAGACGTCGTCGTGGTGGCCAGTGTCTCGTGCATCTACGGCCTCGGAACGCCGAAGGAGTATCTGGACCAGAGCGTCCGCTTGCAGCTGGGGAAGGCCACGGACCGGGACTGGCTGCTGCACCGACTGGTCGACATGCAGTACACGCGCAACGACCTGTCGTTCACCCGTGGGACGTTTCGGGTCCGAGGGGACACGATCGAAGTCATCCCGTCCTACGAAGAGCTCGGCGTAAGGATCGAGATGTTCGGCGACGAGATCGAGCGGTTGTACTACCTGCACCCGCTGACCGGAGAGGTCGTGCGCGAGGTCGAGGAGCTGTTCGTCTTCCCGGCCACCCATTACGCGACCGGTCCGGAGCGGATGGAGCAGGCCATCGCCGGCATCGAGGCGGAACTGGCCGACCGGTTGTCCGAGTTGGACAAGCAGGGCAAGTTGCTCGAGGCTCAGCGGCTGCGCATGCGGACCACCTACGACATCGAGATGATGCGCCAGGTCGGCTTCTGCTCCGGTATCGAGAACTACTCCAGGCATCTCGACGGGCGGGCGCAAGGAAGCCCACCGTCCTGCCTTCTGGACTACTTCCCGGACGACTTCCTGCTGGTTATCGACGAGTCCCACGTGACGGTGCCGCAGATCGGTGGCATGTACGAGGGCGACATGAGCCGCAAGCGCACGTTGGTCGACCACGGGTTCCGGCTGCCCTCGGCGATGGACAATCGGCCGCTGCGCTGGGAGGAGTTCGTCGAGCGGATCGGGCAGACCGTCTACATGTCGGCCACCCCGAGCTCTTACGAGCTAGGCCGCACTAAGGGCGAGTTCGTCGAGCAGGTGATCCGGCCGACCGGCCTGATCGATCCGGAAGTGGTCGTCAAGCCCACCAAGGGTCAGATCGATGACCTCGTCGCCGAGATCCGGCTCCGGGCCGACCGCGACGAGCGGGTTCTTGTCACGACGCTGACCAAGAAGATGGCCGAGGACCTCACCGACTACCTGCTCGAACTGGGTATCCGAGTGCGCTACCTGCACTCCGAGGTGGACACCCTGCGCCGGGTGGAGTTGCTCCGCGAACTGCGAAAGGGCGACTACGACGTTCTGGTCGGCATCAATCTGCTACGCGAAGGACTCGACCTCCCGGAGGTGTCTCTGGTGTCGATCCTGGATGCCGACAAGGAGGGCTTCCTGCGCTCGGAGACCTCCTTGATCCAGACCATCGGCCGGGCAGCGCGCAACGTCTCCGGTCAGGTCCACATGTACGCCGACAAGATCACCCCCTCGATGGAACGCGCGATTGACGAGACCAATCGGCGGCGGGAGAAGCAGGTCGCCTACAACCTCGAGCGAGGCCTGGACCCACAACCGCTGCGCAAGAAGATCGTCGACATCCTCGACGACATCTACGCCGAGGCCGCCGACACCGAGAAGACGACCGAGCGGCTCTACGGTGGTGGACGGACGCAGTCTCGCGGCAAGGCACCGGTTCCAGGGTTGTCCTCGCGGGGCAAGGGGGAGCGGGCGCTGGACGCCTCGACTCTGCCGGCCGCGGAGCTTGCCGATCTGATCGGCCAGCTCGACGATCAGATGCTGGCTGCTGCCCGAGAGCTCCAGTTCGAGTTGGCCGCCCGTCTGCGGGACGAGATCGGGGTGCTGAAGAAGGAACTCCGGCAGATGCAGCGAGCCGGCCAGGGCTGATCAGCTGGCTGCCGGCGGTGACCGTCGCCGGGCCTGTTGCGCTCAGCTTCCCGCGCCCAGGACAGCCAGGACCGCCAACGCGACGAGGACCGTCCAGGCACAGGTGGGCATCCCGTCGCTGCCATTCTCGATCCGGCCGGCCGCGCTGCCGGACTGATCGGCTGCAGGCGTGGGATCCGGCGGGCGCCAGAGCCTCATCGGGCGATTTCTCCGAACGTGGTCCATGGCCTTGGTAGTCGTCACCAACGCCGCAATCGTTCCCGCCCCACCAAAACGCTGGACAGCGCTACTGGGAGGTTTCTGACTCCTCCGGGGCAGCGCCCGAGCCGCCGGCGCCGCTCGACCAGTCGGGGAGTTCCTGGTACGTCCAGCCGTTGCCGTCCGGATCGGCGAAGTACACGAACTTGCCCCACATCTGCTTGTCCACGCCGCTCACCTCGACCCCTCGGCCGGCCAGTTCCTGCCGGGCAGCCTCGGCGTCGGCGACCACGCACATGATCGCTTTCAGGGAGCCCGGCTCCATTGTCGACAGCCCCCTGCCGAAGGCGATCGAACACGCCGAACCTGGCGGCGTGAGCTGAACGAACCGGATCTCGTCGCTGACGGTTTGATCGTGATCGGCCACGAAACCCAGCTGGTCGACGTAGAACGACTTCGCCCGATCCACATCGGAGACCGGGATGGTGACCACTTCCAGCTTGATGTCCATGGTGAGCACGCTAGCGACCGGATCGGACATTCCCCGCCGCCCTGCGGGGGTCGGTTCCGGTGCAGGGGAAGCTGCCGGACGAAGCGGGCTGCCAGCCCCGACGCGATGACCAGGTCACTCGTCGTACAGAATGGATGCGTCGGTGGAGGGGAGTATTCCTTCGCGGCGGGATCGTCACCACGGCCGGATCGCCTCGCTCGGTCCGTCCCGGTCCCGTCGGTCTGGCCCTGCTTGGTTTCTGCTGGCGGGGGATCTAGGCGGAAGAGACCTCCGGTTACTGCCCCATGCCACCGGAGAGGGATTTCCCAGTGCTTGATTTGCCCGTCTGGTTCGAGATCGGTTCGTTCGTCTTCCTCGGGCTGTTGTTGCTCGCCGACCTGCTGATTGTCACGCGCCGGCCGCATCTGCCCTCGATGAAGGAATCCACGGTCTGGGTGGTCTTCTACGTCGCCCTGGCCTTGATCTTCGGCCTGGCGATGCTGGCCTTCGCCGGTGGCCAGGCCGCGGGGGAGTTCTACGCCGGCTGGCTCACCGAATACAGCCTGTCGGTGGACAACCTGTTCGTCTTCGTGATCATCATGGCTCGGTTCTCTGTGCCGCGTCGATATCAGCAAGAAGTGCTCATGGTGGGAATCATCATCGCTCTGGTGCTTCGCGGTCTCTTCATCCTGGCCGGTGCCGCACTGATCGAGCGTTTCATCTGGCTCTTCTACATCTTCGGCGCTTTCTTGATCTATACCGCGATCAAGCTCTTCAAGCAGCAGGGCATGGAAGAGGAGTACGAGGAGAACGTCCTCATCCGGCGAATGCGCAAGGTCCTACCGATCAGCGAAGACTACGACGGCGCCAAGATCCGGACGACCGTCGATGGCAAGAGGTTGTGGACACCGATGATCATCGTGTTCCTCGCCATCGGCTCGACCGACCTGTTGTTCGCGCTGGACTCGATCCCGGCGATCTTCGGTCTGACCCGCGAAGCCTTCATCGTGTACACGGCCAACATCTTCGCGCTGATGGGGTTGCGTCAGCTGTATTTCCTGCTCGGCGGTCTGCTTGAGCGGCTGATCTACCTTTCGGTCGGGTTGTCGGTCATCCTCGGCTTCATCGGGATCAAACTGATTCTCGAGGCCATGCACGAGAACAGCCTTCCGTTCATCAACGGCGGTGAGCCGCTGGAATGGGCACCGACCATCCCGATCTGGCTGTCCTTGACCGTGATCGTCGGAGTGATGGCCCTGGCGGTTGTCGCGAGCCTCTACAAAGCGCGCAACGATCCCGAGGCGGCAGCTCAGCTGCGCGGCGCAGACGTGGCTTCCGAGGAGATCGACCGCGAAGAACCGAGTGACCTGACCGGGCAGTCCGACGCCACGATTGCTGCAGACCAGAAGATCGGCCCGCCATCCAACGATGGCGGCCGCAACGCCGATCGGTGATGCTGCGGGGACTGTCCAGCTGGATCAGTGAGCCCACATAGCGACGGCTGGCGGCTCCTGCGCTGGTGACGCGGCACCGGCAACCAGAATTCCATCCTGATATACGGCACGCACTCGCCCTCTGAGGTCAACCAAGTCCGAAGCGGAGCCCTCCAGTATCACGACATCGGCCCGCTTGCCCGGCTCCAAAGTGCCGAATTCCTCATTAATACCAAGTAGTTCGGCTGCCGACGCAGTGCTGGCCCGCCAAGCCTGGGCCGCCGTCATGCCGAGGTCCGCCATGAGCCCGAGTTCGCTGAGATTGTCGCCGTGCGGGCCGACTCCGCTGTCGGTGCCCATGGCGATCTTCACACCGGCGGCGATGGCCCGGCCGACCGAGTCGTCATGTTCTTCCAGCACCATCCGAGCCTTGGTGATCACTGCAGCGGGCATCGGCACGCCAGCATCGGCCATGCTGATGACGGCCCGTGGGGCCGACAGCGTTGGTACTAGCCAGGTCCCGGCGGCGAGCATCATGTCGATGGCTTGGTCGTCCAGGTAGATCCCGTGCTCGATCGAGCGGACCCCGTTGCGGATGGCGACCTTGATCCCGTCGGTGGCCTGTGCATGCGCCATCACGAACAGTCCAGCCGCGGTGGCTTCCTCGACGAGTACGGCGATCTCGGCGTCTCTGAAGTGACCGTGACGTGGATCGTCGCGGGGTGAGAGAACTCCTCCGCTGGTCGCGACCTTGATGACGTCGGCTCCGGCGCGGACGAGTTCGCGGACCACACGGCGCATCGAATCCGGTCCGTCGACGATGGTCGAGGGACGTCCTGGATGGCTCGTCAGGAGCGGCATGACCGACCCGCACGGCTGCCAACCGTCACCGTGCCCACCGGTCTGGCTGACCATGCTGATCGAGATCTGCACGCGTGGGCCTGCGATGAGACCGTCCCGAAGTGCTTGCGCCACACCGAGGTCCGCGCCGCTAGCATCTCGTACGTTCGTGATACCAGTGTCGAGGGTCGTACGAAGATTATGCACCGCTTCGTAGAACGGATAGCTGAACGGCGTTTGCATCATCCGGAGCAGGTTGACCCCACTGAAGAGCACATGAACGTGGCTGTCGATCAACCCCGGCAGGACCGTCGTGCCGGCGCAGTCGACGACCTCGTCGGCATCCAAGCCGCTCCCGACTTCCATGATCAACCCCTCATCGACGAGCACGTCGGCAGAACTGGGTGCTGCGCCGGTGCCATCGAAGACCATGCCGCCGGAGAACAGGATTCGAGTCACCGAGGGACCGTAGCCGGTTCGCGGTTTCGCGAGCGTCCTCTCGGGTCAAACTCCGTAGTGGTAGCGGCAGGCGGCGAGGCGTATCTCGTCCTCGGTGATCCTATAGTTCAGTCTGTGTTCGTCGGTGATCCGTCTCGACCAGTAACCGTGGAAGCCGTACTTCAAGGGTTCAGGCTTGCCGATTCCCTTGCTGCCGTTCCGCTCGACATCGTTGATGAGTACGTTGACCCGCTTAAGGACTCGACAGTCCTGGGTTTGTCAGCATCAAGCGATACCTCGATGAGGTCGGCGACTTAGTCCCGAGGCCGCTGTGGCGGCGCGAGGACGTGGGCAGCAACCGAACCCGGTGGCGCTCAAGATGGGGCGCCGCTGGGTCACAGTCGAGAAGGAGCCGTCCACAGTGGATACCTTCAACCCGGCCTCGGCTGGAGAAGGTCGTGCGGGGCGAGGATGCCGCGGGATCAGCGAAGCTGTCGGCTGGGAGAAGGTTGGCGGGTTTCGCCAGTTGGAAAGTCGGCCCCTCGATGTATGACGTACAGGATGGCCGGGCGCTGCTTGCCGGTGGGTGACAAATGGTGTCTTCGCCGAGGCCGTCGCCGCCCAACTCGGGTTCCATGTCGAGCACGAGGCGCCGTTCTCCGGCCGCAAGGGTCGTACC
>Ga0136614_10001802_pt1 | contig 12898 bp, 10 predicted proteins | sample AntDrymUQ2792106_2_FD_106643 | JGI IMG/M metagenome (GOLD analysis project Ga0136614, IMG submission 106643) | Polar desert sand microbial communities from Dry Valleys, Antarctica - metaG UQ279 (21.06) | ecosystem: Environmental > Terrestrial > Soil > Desert | place: Antarctica: Dry Valley...
TAATTTGCGTTCGCCGACCTTTAGGCTCGTCGCAGTAACGGCGAAGAGCGCATTCTTTATTTCGACTTGAGGTTCTTTCGCACAATCTCAACCAAAGCTTCACGGTCGCCGCTCGTCCACGCCTTCCAAATTTCCTCTTCCGATAAATTGCCGACGCGCCCCAGCAGCACGAACGGGGCGAGCGCGTGACCCGGATTCTTCCAGCGCGCCATTTCAATCAGCGACGGCAAGGCGCGTTCACGCAGGGCGGAAAGGATCGCGGGGTCGCGTTTTCCGGTGAGGTGGAAGAGGGCAATGGAGGATTTGTTGCGGTCAGTCCATTCGGGCGAGTTGAGCATCAGGACGAACGGCCGCACGGGAACTTTGATTTGTGCTCCGGGTTTGCTTTGCGCGAACTCGGCGATAATGCCAAGAGCGCGCATCGAGTTGTTACGCACGCCCTCGTCAGGGTCGCTCATGCTGAAAACGAGATCTTTCACCACGTCTCGTTTGTTTGTGGCGTAAGCGATAATTTCAGCCGCCAAAGCGCGGTGTTTCGCGTCCGATGACTCGCGCAACACGGCGCGAATCGTTTTCAAATTTTGCGCGGCGAAGGTGATGAAACGGTTTTGGAAACTGCGCGCTTCGGGGTTATGAAACAGAGCGTGCCCCTGCGAATCATCCTCGCCCGCGTCGCCTTTTTGAACCGCCCTCCCAACGGCATCAGCGAGAGCTTCGCCCGCTCGCACCATTCGGTCGGGCAGGCGAATCTTACCCTGCGGCGCACCTCGAAACTGCAAAGTCGGCACGCCTTTTTCCTCGATCCCGACGTAGAGAATACTTCTGCCCCCGGCATCGCAACAAACTATGGCGAGACGGGCACGCGCCACATTCGGTAGAGCTTCCAATCGTCTCACGGCTTTCTCCGGCGATCCGGGCACCGCGTCACCTTCTTTGATCTGGAGAGACTGTCGCGCTTGCTGTTCGGAGACGCCGCGCAGCCCGTGAAAGTCAACGATTCCTATCGAGGAAGCTTGACCGTTCGCTAAACCGGACGTTAGGAGTAGCAGAAACAGGAGTAAGAGTGTTTTCATCGGCTTTCAATCTTCATGCTAAATACTGCTTGCTGATTGAACAAATCCAATCCGTTAACAACGCCAGCTAGGGCGCTATCACCGTCGGGCGCGCTCCGCTTGACAGCCCGCTCCGCGCCAAGTCATGCTTCGCCTGTAGGCTTTGCTCACAAGGAGAGGACGGTGGGCGTTTGCGATCACGGCGCGAACGCTTTCGAGATATTCATGAATCCATACGGCGATCCGGCTATTCGCATCACGCTGCTGCCGCGCGACACCAACCCGCACGGCACGATCTTCGGCGGCATCATCCTCAGCTACATTGACATGGCCGGAGCAATCGAAGCGCGCCGCCGCACTAATCACGAGCGATTCGTCACCATCGCCATGCGCGAAGTGCTTTTCCACGAAGCTGTCTTCGTCGGCGATCTCGTCAGTTTCTACACCGAGATCACGCGCGTCGGCACGACTTCAGTTGGCGTGCGCGTCGTGGTCGAAGCCGAACGACACGGCGGCACAAGTTCGCGCGTGCAGGTGACGGAGGCGGAAGTGGTCTACGTCGCCGTTGACGAAGAACGCCGCAAAGTGAAACTCACGCCAGAAGAACGCGAGGCGGCGCAAGAATATGCGGAAGAAGGCAAAAGTCAAAAGTGAAGACATGCCTGAAGGCGTGAATTTCAAATCTGAACTTCTTAAATCAAAGCGCAAGCTTTGTCTGCCCTTTTACCTTTTTACTTTTCGCCGTCTAAACGACGAATGCGGCCGTCAGTTTGCGGCTTGATCTCGCCCGCTTGCGCGACCGCGTTAATCAACACATCCGCCTCGGTCGGGCCCTCTTCAGGGTTAACGAGCGGGCGCGCCGCGCGCAGCATCGCGTAACCGTCGCCGCCGCCAAGCACGTAGGCGCTCGTGGCGAGCGTGTAGGTTTTGCGTTCGTCAAGTGGTTGCTCGTTTACCGTCACGCTCACAACGCGCTTGCCCGGTGGGAGGCGTCCGTCAAACACGAATCGCATCCCGGAGATTTGCGGAAACTGCCCGGCTTCTCGCTCCTCAACGATGCGACTCACGCCGTGCTCAAGCGCCTCGCGCAAAATCGCGCCCGTCACTTCCACTTTCACGACGTGATTTTCAAACGGTAGAATTGAAAGCAGATCGCGCTTCGTGAGGGTGCCCGGCCCGAACGTCGCGTTTGAGCGGATCGAACCGCCGTTGATGATCGCTGCGTCCGCCTTCATCACTTGCCGGAAAGCGTCGGCGACAAACGAGCCGAGATTTGTTTCGCCTGAACGACTGGGGCGCTGTCTGGCGTCGAGTTGCACAAGCGTGCCTCCAACCGTTTTGTCGAGTTCCGCCGAAAGGCGCTTTTCATATTCCGCGACCAACGCTGCCACCTGCGGGTCGTCTGAAACTTCATTCGTGACCGGAATAATCTCCCAATCAATGCTCGTGAGTTTCCCTGTCGCCCGGTCAATGTTGAGATCAATGCGACCGACGTTGCGCGCGTCCGATCCCATCTTAAAAATGGGCGTGCGTCCCGCGAGCGATTGCAGCAGCGTGTGCTCGTGCCCGCCGATGATCACATCAATGGGCGCGCAGGCGGCGAGCGCTTTGTCTTGCCGCATCGTCAAATGCGTGAGCGCGATGACGATTTGCGCTCCGCGCGCGCGAATCTCGCCCGCAATTCTTTTCGCGGTTTCGCACGGATCACGAAACTCGACGTTTGCGCTTGGCTTCGAGGCGCGCTGTGTCTCTGGCGTCAACACGCCGAACAAACCGATCTTCACTCCTTCAAACTCGCGGACGACGAACAGCGGCGTGTCGCCGAAAGTCTTTCTAGCGCGACGATCAAAGACGTTTGCGCCGAGCCATATGAAGCGCGATTCTTTCATGCGCTCGCGCAGCACGTCGTCGCCGAAATCGAATTCGTGATTGCCGAGCACGGCGTAATCCAATCCAACAGCGTTCCACAATGCGATCATCTGCCGCCCTTTGAATATGTTTGACGCAACCGACGGTGCAAGCGTATCGCCACCGAGCAGGAACAGCGTGTGCGGAGATTCAGTTGCGATCTTTCTTCGCAACGTCGCAAGGCGCGCGAGGCCGCCGCGCGTTTCCCTATCAATCGGCGAAATCTGGTATACGTCGTTGACTTGCAGAAGGGTGATGCGAATGTTGCGGTCAGCCGCCGTTTGCGCGGAGGTGGAGACGAGGAAGAACAGAACGAGCGTTGCGGCGTAAAGGTACGTCATGCGGCGCAATCGCACACGCACGAGATTTGCAAAACGGTTTTTCATTTCAAGTTACAAGAGTGTGCACGTTTCGCGTTCTCGTCAAGCATTTGCTTCGCAAGCACACACCGAAGGATTTGGATTTGATCGCGGAATCTGAATTATACTTGCTGCGTTCGCCGGTTGCCAGAGAAGCTTTTATTAACCGCAAATTACATTCGCACGGCGCGAGCAAACAATGAGATATGTATAATCACGCGGTCTGCATTCCTGAGTAGCAAGTTTTCTCAAAGCACAACTAATGTCACACGCTGAGACGATTTTTTTGACAGGCTTTCCCGGCTTTATCGCCGGGCGGCTCGTCGAACGTCTGGCGGAAGACGGAGCGAGTTTTCTGTTGCTCGTGCAGCCCGCTTTTCTGCAACGCGCGCGGGCGGAAGTGCGGCGCATCGCCGGTGAAGCGCAAGTAAAAGAAGATAGGTTTCGTATTCTTGAAGGTGACATCACGCGTGTGAACCTCGGTTTGTCGGACGAAGATTTAACGACGGCGCGAAGCGAGACGACGATCCTGTTTCATCTCGCCGCTCTGTACGATCTCGCTGTCGAGCGCGAGTTGGCGATGCTGGTCAACCTTGAAGGCACGCGCAACGTCAATGAGTTTGCCAGAACGATAAAGAATTTGCGCCGCTATCATTACGTTTCAACTTGTTACGTGGCGGGCAAGCGGACGGGCGTAATTTACGAGAACGAATTACGGCATGAAGCGGGCTTTCGCAATCGTTATGAAGAAACGAAGTATCTGGCGGAGTTGGAAGTTGAGGATTTGAAAAGGGAGTTGCCGGTGACGATTCATCGTCCGAGCGTCGTATGCGGCGACTCGCGCACGGGCGAGACGGCGAAGTATGACGGCATCTACTACCTCATTCGCTACCTGCGGATGCAGCCCGATCTGTTGTCGCTCGTCAACATCGGCAACCACGCGGTGCGTCTTAACATCGTTCCCGTTGATTTCGTCGTCGAAGCGATGGCGGCGTTGTTGACGGACGAGAGCGCGGCGGGTGCGACCATGCAGTTGGCTGATCCCAAACCGCTCACCACTTACCAACTCTTCGACGAGATCGCGCGCAGCCTCGCCGGTCGCCGGTCGCGCCTTTCCATGCCGCCGAAGCTCGTCCGCTCGACGCTTGGGCTCCCGATGTCGGAAGCGTTTACGGGTATGCCCCGCGTCGCCGTGCCATATTTTTTCATCGAGCAAACTTATGACACGACGCACGCGCAGAAATTATTAGAGCCACACCGCCTGCGATGCCCCGTGTTTCCCTCTTACGTTGACGCGCTCACGAAATACGTTGAGCGACACCCGAAGCTCTAAAGCGAAAAGTAATTCAGAAGCCAGCGAAGAATAATGACGCTTACGGCAAGCGAGCCGAGAAGGATTGCGATAAGAACGAGCATGATAATTCCAACGAACAGCCAATCGCTCGCCCTTCCCTCGCGCGCTTCTTCGGCCGAGCGGACGGTGGCGCGTTGGCGTATGAGTTCGATGTTTCGCTTGTTCGATTTCCAGTAAGCGTCAAACGCATCGCCAGCGAAGGGCACGGCGCCCACCGCCCAGTCAATGCCGATGTTGAAGCCCATGCGCAGCAAAGTTATTTTCGGCACGCGGTAGCGCACGGCTGAAGCGAGGATGTAGAGCGAAACAACTGAGGTCGCCGAATCGCCGACGCCCGGAACGAGTCCGATGATCGAATCAAGCCCGAACCGCCAGCCCAAGCCCGGAATGCGAAACAGATTGTCCATCCAGCGACTCAACAGCTCAAGATTGCGTTCGACTTCGATTGTTGACGGGCGCGCACCTTCGATTGTTTGCTCGACGGGAGCGGGGACGATCTGCGCTTCGTAAATTCTTCGTTCGTCTTTCATCTTTTTAACGTATCCGCGTCATCTGCTTCCAGAAAAATTTGCCGAGCCGCGCGAAAGCGTTTGAGCGCTCTTTGCCGCTTGCGACGTTTGCGCGCTCGTTTGTATTCGCCTTCGCGTCGTCGTTCGTAGTGGTGCTGATGCCGAGCGCGAGGGCGAGTTGCGGATTAGGCGGCGCGATGTCTTCGTCGCCGCGCTTCTCCGAGAGCCAACGGCTGAAAGTGCGCGTCACAAGTCGCCGTTGCGCGAGCGGCGTTTCAGCGACAAATGCGCCGCGCAAGTCGTTTAACTCCGCGATCTCAAATTGGTTCGTCTCATAATAACGGCGCAGCGCCGTCGAGTAACGCTCGTCGCCGAGGATTTTGCGCAGCGCCTCAAACATTAGCGCGCCCTTCGCGGAGATGATCGCGGCAAACTGAAACGTGTTGCGGTATTCGCGCGCCGCGTGGGTCGCCGCCATGTCCTCGCCGCCGAATGTGCGGTAAACGACGTAGACGCCGCGCAATTGATCTTCGAGAGCTTGCGCGGCGCGCTCCGCCCCGTGCGCTTCTCTGTAATAAAGAAGCGCTGACCAGTGCGCAAGCCCTTCGTCAAGCACAGGTTCGCGCCCGCGTTCGCTTCCGACAACCGCACCCCACCACTGATGCGCTACGACGTGCGCCGTCGTCCATTCAAGACTGTCCTCCACGCTCGCGCGCTGTTCGCGCACAAGTTGCGGAAGCGAGGAGTGGGGCGAAGCGTCGAAATCAACATAGTACGCGCTTGCGATCAAGGACAGACCAGCGAAATCCGTGTAGCCGATCCCGGCGACGAACGGAACTTCCGAAACAGTAAGAGTCTTGTAAGGCAAAGTGCCGAACCGCGCCGTGTAAATCTTCACCGCCTCACTCGCCTGCGCCAACACGCGACGGCCGACGCGCTCGTGTTCCGGGCGAAAGACGGAACGCACCGTCACGTTCGAGATTGTTTGCTCGGCCGCCTGCAAGTCGCGCCCGGCGACGAAAGCGAAGCCGCGCAAGTTTTCGCCCGCGAAGCGGCGCACGGACGTAGCCTGCGTCGCGCCTTGCGCGATGTTCTCGTCACTTCGCCTTTCGCCCGACGCGAATAGTTTAACATCGGCGGGAGCTTCAACGCTGACATCATAATCGGCCGCGTCCGCCGCAATCGTGTCGCCGATGCTCGCTTCGACTTTGCGTTGCCAATCGCCTCCAGCGTCGCGCACGGCAAGCACCGGATAAGCCGCGCCGAGCAGCATCACGCCGCGCGCGCGAAAGTTGATGTCGCGCGCGCGCCGCACCTCGCGCCCGTCTCTGAGCGCCGCATCAACTCCCTGCACGATGTGCGCGAACAAGCCCGTCTCGTCAGCATTGATTTCCGGGAAGCTGCCGCGAAACTTTATAACGATTTCTGTTTTCGCTCCGGCAGCAACGGTTTCATTTAAGTCCACGCGCAACAGCGTTTCGCGTTCGTCGAGCGAGTAAGCGATCCGCCTTCCCGCAGGCGAACTCACATCCACGATCTCCAGACGCGGTTCGCCCACTCCTGCCGGTCGTCCCCGCTCCGTCTGGGTCTGTGCGGACGCGCGCGTTTGCTCCGCCACGTCTGCGCGAAGATTGGCGTAAAGGTGAAAATAGAGCGTGGAAGTCGGGCGGTCGCTGCGGTTCGTCCACCGAATTGTTTGCGTGCCGGTGAAGGCGCGCCCGTCGAAGTCCAAGTTGAAGCGAATTTGATAATGCGCGGCAGGGGTTGTTCCTCGCTCTTCGTCTCGCGCCGACGCGCGTCCATCGTCAACCGAGGAAAGCGCGACGCAAACGATGGCAAGGGTCAAAAGGGACGGAAGCGCGTCGCAACGCTTGCGCCACGCTCTGCTCACCAAGCGAGCGTTGCGGTTTCGGAGATTGTCGCTTCTGCGGTTCAACGAATTTACCTTGTCCTCCCATTTACACGCGCGCGACCGCTGGGCGTGCGCCGTCCTTCGATGATGGAGATGCTTATGATGCGGTCGCCGCGCGCGATGCGGTCAACCACGTCCATTCCTTCCGTGACGCGACCGAAAACCGTGTAACCGCCGTCCAAGTGCGGCTGCGGCGAATGCGTGGCGAACCACTGCGAGCCGCCCGTGTCCTTGCCCGACAAAGCCATTCCGATTGCGCCGCGCGCGTAAGGCACGCGGTTGATCTCGCAGCGTATCTGATATGGCGGGCCGCCGTTTCCGTCGCCGCGCGGGTCGCCGCCCTGAATCACAAAGTTCGGCACTACGCGGTGAAACGTGGTGCGATCAAAAAACTTGCTCTGCGCGAGCTTGATGAAGTTATCAACTGTGAGCGGAGCGTCTTCCGGCAGCAGTTCGATTGTGAATGCGCCCTTATCGGTTGATACAACTGCTCGCACAAGTTTACCCTGACGTGCGAGCGCGCGTTCGTAATCCGCGCGCGCGTTGAGCGTGCGAACAAACCCAACGCGCGACGAATGATCGCCCGCATCGAGAGATTTCAACAAACTCACGGCGCGCCGACGCACAAGATGATCGGTTGAATCGAGACCTGTTTTAAGCGCTTCAATCGCCCGCGCGTTTTTTTGTTTGGCGAGCGCATCAAGGATGGCGAGCGACGCATCGTTTGTTGTTTCACTTAAAGCGCGCGGCAGCGCGAGGGCGAGGGTACTTGTGTTCGCATCGCTCGCAGCGAGTTCGCCGAGTAGATTGGCGGCCGTTGCGCGCACGTAAAAGTCGTTTGCGGTGAGATGCTTCCGCAGCGTCACGTCAAGGTTGTCCGGCTTGAAAGCCGCGAAAGCCGTTAAAACATCGGGCAGCGCAAGCGCGGGCGTTGTTGGGTTATCCGTTATCGCGCACAAACGATTGACGGCATCGGCGCGAATGGCGGTTGCACTGCCGTTGTCGCTCGTCCCACTCGCTTGCGCCGCGATTGCGCCGAGTCCTTGCGCGACGCTTGCAACGGTGCGCCAATCGGAATTTACGCTTGAGCCTCGCGCCGGATCAGAGAGCGAATCAACGGGAGCATCGCGCAGGTATTGAGCGGGCGCGATGCGCGCGAAAGCGATCTCAAGTTCGGGCGCGCGCGATTCTTCACTTCGGCGCATCGCGCCCAGCCAAGTGATCGCGCGCTCATCATTCGTGTTGGCGAGCAGCGCGCCGAGCGTCGTCGCCAACTCCAGCAGTTCGTTCATCTCAACAGGATGCGCGGCGACTCGCGCTCGACTCCCCTTTGCGCGGCGGTAAGCGGCGAACAAATTATCGGCGCGCGCCTGCAACGGGGCGGCGGCGCGCTTGTCCTTCAAAGCCGCCAATGCGCGAATCGCGCTCACGCGCACACGAACGTCCGCATCGCTTGTCGCTCTCGTCAGAAGTTCATTAAACGAAGCCGCGTCTTCCGCCGCGCCGAGCGCGCGGGCGGCGTTAGCGCGCGCCACCGGGTCAACATCATTGAGCAATGCTCGCAATTCGGCGTTCGCATCTTTCACGCGCAAACGCGCCAGAGCGTTCGCGGCGTCCGCGCGGACGCGCGCATCGGATGAGGCGAGAAATAACTTTATCGTGCGGCTGGCATTTGCGGGACGCGCGCGCAAAGCGGCGGTTAAACCTGCGAGCACGACGCTTATGTTCTCGAACGTTGCTTGCGCGCCGCGTTCACGTTCCATCGCTGCCAGAATCGCTTCGTTGATTGTGTTGCGACGCGCTTCATCGGTTCTTGGCAACGCGGCGGCGATCTTTCCCAGCGCTTCGACGGCAGCCGCGCGCACGTCGCTCCTTTCCCCTGCGTTTCGAACAATTTCGATTAACACACCCGCCGCCTCTGCCGATTCGATTTCTCCGAGCGCAAAGGCCGCCATCTCGCGCACGTTCCCGTCCGCGTCATTCCGCAACGCAGCAACGAGCGGCGCGATTGCTCCTTCGTCGCCGATGCGCCCGGCGGCGAGCGCGGCGCGTTGTCGCACAACCGGATTTGCATTCGACAGCAACGCGGCGAGACGAGCATCCCAACGTCGTTCGTCCTCCCCGCGCAAGATGCTCAACATAATCGCTCGCGGAATCTCAACCGAGGAGAGGCGCGCGGCGCGGCGCGGCGTTTGCGAACGCGAAGAGTTTTGTGCGGCAGCCGTTTGCGCCGCGCCTACAAAGCAGAGAGAGGCGAGCAGAAGCGCGGCGACAAAGCGCGGACGAACGAGATGCCGGGTTTTATATTGTGTGTGGTGCATTGATTCGCTTTTCAATTCCCTTGCGCGTGAAGCAAGAGGGGATGTTTGAGTATCGTGGCGGCGGCCTCCCGTTATGTCAAGGGTAAGTTCTCCGCGTCGCCGCGCCGGGCGAAAAGTGATCCGCTGCTTGTACGAACCCTCTCCAATTTAATGTGCCGGAAAAAGCGATCAAACGTCCGGTGTTTACTGCGCCCCTGCCGTAATAAACCTGCGCCGGGACTTCGCTCGTAATCAGAACCTCGTTCCGTTGTTTGCCAAGAAGACTGTTTTTGTTTATGTCCTTGCGATGCTGCGGTGTGCTTCGATCAATCCTCTTTGGCTTCATTGTTGCCAACGACTTCGCGGCAATTAATTTCAACACGCTTATGCGGAGGAAGAGACTATGTTCAGAAAACATTTGTCGTTCACGTTAATAGCTTTGCTCGTTTGTGCGGCGGGCGCAGAAGGGGCACGCGCGGCGCAGAACGATCAAGAAGCGCCGCGCGTCGAGGCCGTAAAGCAACGCATCGGTAAAATCGGCGTCGGCGAACGGGCGCGGGTGACGATAAAGTTGCGCGACAGTTCGGAAGTTAAAGGTTATATTTATCGCGCCGGGGATGACAACTTTATCGTGGCGGACTCGAAGACGGGGGCGCGCACAACCGTTTCCTACGCGGACGTGGCGGAGGTGAAACGCAAAAGGCAATTCACAACGCTCAAGACTGTCGCCATTACAATCGGGACTTTAATGGCTATCGGGGCTATTACCGGCGCTGTTCTTGGAGGCTAAGTGGATTCGGCGTCGCCGCGTGGCGCGCCAATTTGATTTCGACGAGCGCATCGTAGAAGGTTGCGCCGCCGCCCATGTCGGTCAATTCTTGCGAAGTCAGTTGATTGATGTTGACGCCGCCGGGCGAAAGCTTGTTCCACCAGACCGAAGGCGAGACGACGACGCCGGGACGCGCGCGCGTCGTCACGACGGCCGCGAGTTCGCACGCCCCACGTTCGTTGTAGACGCACACCGTGTCGCCGTCACGGATGCCGCGCGCTTCAGCGTCCGCCGGATTGATCTCGATGAAGGGGCGCGCTTCTTGACGTAAGTGTTTCGGCAGATTGGCAAAACTCGAATTGAGAAATGCGTGCGCCGCCGGGCTGATCAGCGCGAGCGGGTATTTCGCGGCGAGTTGCGGCGCGGACATCTTTGATTCGCGGGGTGGCACAAAATCCGGCACGGGCGGTAAACCTTGACTCTCCAGCTTCGCGGAAAAGAGTTCGCATTTGCCCGACGGCGTGGGGAAGTTTCCTTCGGCAAACGGCGCATACTCTTCCGGCAGATTAAGACGCATCCATCCTCTCTCGCGCAAAGCTTCGAGCGTGATGCCCTGAAGCGACGGGTGATCAAGACTGATCGCTTGGCGCGCGATCTCTTCGTCTGAATCCCCGAAACATTCTTCGGTGAAATTCATGCGCGCGGCGAGGTGGCGAAAAACGTCCGAGTTTGATTTCGCTTCGTGCAACGGTTCAATCGCCCGCTCGTTGATCACGAGGTAGAGATGACCATAAGCTTTGTGTAGATCAAAGTGTTCAAGCTGTGTGGTCGCAGGCAGCACAATGTCGGCGTAGTCGCACGTATCGGTCATGAATTGTTCGTGCACAACCGTAAACAAATCTTCGCGCCGCAAGCCGTCTAAAACCTTCCGTTGCTCCGGCGCAACGGCCGCCGGATTCGAGTTGTAAACGTAGAGGGCGCGCACGGGCAAATCGTTTGTTACGTTGAGCGCATCGCCTAAGCGAGACATATTCACGTTGCGCGGCCGTTTCGCGGGTAACAGGTCGGGGCGCTCAAGCGCGGTGCGGTTGACTGGAAACGTGCCGCTCGTCGAAAGCAAGATTCCTCCGGCCGCATCGCGCCACGCGCCCACAACGGCGGGCAGACAACTGACCGTGCGCACGGCCATCGCGCCGCCCGCGTGTCGCTGCATCCCGTAGTTGATGCGAATCACAGCCGGGCGAACGGTCGCGTAAAGGCGTGCGAGACGGATGATCGCGTCTGCTTCGAGGCCGCAAATCTCCGCCACGCGCTCAGGCGAATATTCGCATGCGCGTTCGCGCAATTCCTCTGCGCCGACGGTGTAGCGCTCCAAGTAATCCTTGTCTTCGAGGTTTTCCGCAAAGATGACGTGCATCATCGAGAGGGCAAGCGCGGCGTCCGTGCCGGGCAAAATGGCGATGTGCTCGTCGCATTGATCGGCGGTGCGGGTGCGGCGCGGATCAATGGCGATAATTCGCGCGCCCTTTTTCTTGGCTTCTAAAATCTGCGACCAGAGATGTACGTTGCTCGTGATCGTATTCGTGCCCCAGAGCAGAATGAGGCGCGCTTCGTGGAAGCGTTCCGGGTCAGTCCCGATGCTCGCGCCGATAATCGCTTTGTAACCTTCCGTCCCGGCCGACGCACAGATCGTGCGATCAAGCAGCGATGCGCCGAGCCGATGAAAGAAACGCCTGTCCATTGACTCGGATTGCACAAAGCCCATCGTGCCGCAATAGCTATAGGGTAAAATCGTCTCCGCGCCTTCGGGCGAATCTGCGAGCGAGCGAAAGCGATCCGCGATCTCATCAAGCGCTTCGTTCCAAGTGATCCGCTCAAAAAGTCCTGCGCCTTTTTTTCCTATACGTCGCAACGGAGTCTTAATGCGGTCGGGGCTGTGCGTGCGCTGTTCGTACTTGGAAACTTTAGTGCAGAGAAAGCCGCGCGTGACCGAATGCTCAGGATCGCCCGCAACACTTATGGCGCGCCCTCCCTCAACCGTCACGAGCATCGCGCACGTATCCGGGCAATCGTGCGGGCACGCGGCACGCACGATTGTTTCGTTCTTCGTTGATCTTAATTCTTGCGACATCCTAAATTCAGATTAAGCCATAACGTAAAGCGGCGGCAAGCAAAGAAAAGGCAAAAGTAAAAAGCGGAAGTGAAGAGTAAAGATTGAGGGGTTGCAACATTAAGTTCATTGACTCAGTGTTTCAAATGGCGCGATGAGCAAATCGGTCAATAACTCAATCTCCTTCGGCACTTTTGCCTTTTACCTTACTTTACCTTTGCCTTCCCTTCCCGCTCGTTGCGCGGTCAACGGATTGCGTGTAAACTGAATGAAACAAAACGCTTAAGCGAAAAAGCGGGGATTCAGAGTGACAACTCTGTTGGCCGCTAAAGCTTCGTTTGAGGCTCGGTTGAAACAGTGGAGCAAACAAGGATTTTATGTCGCAAGTGACCGAACAAAGGGTTCTCGATGCGTTGCGCCGGATTCAAGACCCGGACTTACACAAAGACATTGTTGCTTTAGGCTTTATCAAAGATTTGCAGATCGCAGATGGCGGCGGCGTGTCGTTCCGCATCGTGCTCACAACTCCGGCATGCCCCGTCAAAGAGCAGATGAAGGAAGCGGCGGAAGAACACGTCGGCGCGCTTGAAGGCGTGACGAAAGTGACAGTCACGATGGACGCGGA
>Ga0136614_10001803_pt1 | contig 12887 bp, 11 predicted proteins | sample AntDrymUQ2792106_2_FD_106643 | JGI IMG/M metagenome (GOLD analysis project Ga0136614, IMG submission 106643) | Polar desert sand microbial communities from Dry Valleys, Antarctica - metaG UQ279 (21.06) | ecosystem: Environmental > Terrestrial > Soil > Desert | place: Antarctica: Dry Valley...
CTCCTGGTGTCCTTGTACTGCGCGCCTAACGCAGCCAGGCCCGCCGGCGCATAGGGCTGCAGCATGCCTTCGTTGTCCAGCACCAGGATGCTCGTTGCCGCAAGGCCCCACACGACATCGGCCTGCGTGTTGGCCTTCTCGGCCAGAAGCTTGGCGGTGATCACCCCCGTCGAGTCGCGTACCCATTTGATCTCGACATCCGGTACTGCCTTGTTGAACCCATCCGCATAGGCCTTGAGCTGATCGGTTTCGAGGGCCGTATAGACCAGCAGCTCGGTTTTCTGCGCCGCGGCGGGCGCAGCGAACGCGATTGCGGCAGCGGCAGCCGCTACCATCGACAATCCACGGGCAAGTTTCATTATGGGACTCCTCGGTCGAAAAAAATTGAACTGGCGATCAACACTGGGTATCGCGCAGCAGGAAGACGGCTGTGCACGCGATGCGTGCGACGCATGCTACGCGCGGGGCCGCTTGCGGGCAACGTCCGCGCGATGATCTTTCCCGCTTTCCCGCTTCGCTGCCATCGAGCGGTCCGTCGGCAGCGCGGCGAACGGGCTCGCGCAGCGTACCGGTTGTTGATTGCAGATTGTTGACAATCTACAGCAGCCGTTATTTAATTGCAATATGTTGAAATCGCTGGATTCGACAAACCGCAACGGAAAAAAAGCCGTGACCTCGCCGGCGCAAAGGGCCCCGGCAACAAGCGCAACCATCGCCGTTCTCCAGTCGAACTCACTGCCGGCGCTCGTCCAGCGCGACCTCGAACGCATGATCGTCGCGGGCGAGCTGCCGGCCGGCACCAAGCTCAATGAAGCCGCGCTCGCGCAAATGCTCGGTGTCTCGCGCGGCCCCATTCGCGAAGCGTTCCGTGCGTTGGAAGAATCCGGGCTCGTGCGGCTGGAAAAAAATCGCGGCGTGTTCGTGCGACAGGTGAGCGTCGAAGAAGCCGACGAGATCTACGAGTTGCGCGCGATCCTCGATGAATATGCCGGACGCAAGGTCGCCCAAACGGCGACCCGCGCCAATATTCTGGAACTGCAGGCGCTGGTCGCACGGATGGATGATGCGGCCGCGCGCGTGGATCTCGACGCGTATCACCGGGCCAACATGGAATTTCACGATCTTCTGGTGACGCTGACGGGCAACACGAAATTGGTGCTGACTTATCGCCGACTGGTTAATGAGTTGCATCTCTTCCGCCGCGCCACCCTCGCTCAGGATGGCGCCCTCCCCGTTTCGACACGCGAACATCACGCAATCGTGGATCGCATCGCCGCCGGGCAGCCGATGCAAGCCGGCCGCGCATTGTTCGAGCATGCGATGGGTAGCCGGACCCGAATGCATAATGTTCGCAGCGCGCCTTCCGCATTGCAAGCCGCTGCCGGTTCGGGCCGGACGAAGCGATGATGACACCGGATCCGCGCACCGTGAAGGTCAACGGCCGCACTTACCGGTGGCCGCAGCGACCGCTGGTCGTCGTGTGCGTCGACGGCTGCGAGCCCGATTACATCAATCAGGCGATCACCGCCGGACGCGCGCCGTTCCTCGCTTCGCTCGTATCGCGCGGCATCTGCCTCACCGCCGATTGCGTCGTCCCGTCGTTCACCAATCCCAACAATTTGTCCATCGTCTGCGGCGCGCCCCCTGCCGTGCATGGTATCTGCGGCAATTATTTCTACGACGCGGACGCCGACGCCGAGGTGATGATGAACGACGCCAAATATCTGCGTGCGGGCACGATCCTTGCTGCACTCGCTGATGCCGGTGCCAAGGTGGCGGTCGTCACCGCCAAGGACAAGCTGCGCGCGTTGCTGGGTCACAAGCTGCACGGCATCTGTTTTTCGGCGGAAAAGGCCGGCGACGCAACGCTCGACGCGAATGGCATCGACGATGTGACTTCGCTTGCGAACATGCCGGTGCCTTCCGTGTACAGCGCGGCGCTGTCCGAATTCGTGTTCGCGGCCGGCCTCGCACTCATGCGACGCGAACGGCCCGACATCATGTATCTATCGACGACCGATTACGTCCAGCACAAAGCCGCTCCGGGCACTGCGGCCGCCAACGATTTCACCGCGATGCTCGACCGCTATCTGGGCGAGCTCGATGCGCTGGGGGCTACCGTCGTGTTGACCGCCGATCATGGCATGAACGCCAAGACCGATGCCTTCGGGCGCGCCAACATCGTCTTTCTGCAGGACGCGCTCGACCAGAACTTCGGCGAAGGCACCACGCGCGTCATCTTGCCGATCACCGATCCGTATGTCGTCCACCATGGCGCGCTGGGATCCTACGCGACCGTCTATCTGCAGCACGGCACTCCTCGCGATGACGTGCTGCGCGCAATCGCCGCGCTGCCGGGAATCGATTTGACCTTGACACGCGAGGACGCGTGCACGCGCTTCGAGCTGCCGCCGGATCGCGTTGGCGATCTGGTCGTCGTCGCCGAGCGCTTGACGGTCATCGGCACGAGTCGCGACCGTCACGACCTGTCGGGACTCGACGCCCCGCTGCGCTCGCACGGTGGCGTCTCGGAACAGCGGGTGCCGCTCATTGCCAACCGCCGGATGGACGCGGACCCGTCACGCCGCTGGCGCAACTTCGACGCATTCGATCTGGCCCTTAATCATTTGCAGTAGCGCCGATGAACACGATGACCGACATACAACCGGCGGACGTCAGGCGCGAGAAGATGCGCATCGCCGGCGAGGCAATCGGCGGTGAGCGCGTCATCGAGGTCCGCAATCCATACACGCGCGCCATCGTCGGCACCGTGCCCAAAGCCACCGTCGCGGAGGTGCGGCGCGCGTTTGCGATCGCCAGGGGTTATCGCGCCAAGCTCACGCGCTTCGAGCGCTCCGCCATCCTCCACCGCGCGGCAACACTGGTCCGCGCCCGCGCCGAAGCGATCTCCGATGTCATCACCGCCGAATGTGGAATCTGCAAGAAGGATTCGCTCTACGAAGTGGGACGCGCATGCGACGTCTTTACGTTCGCCGGCAATGCGGCGCTGCAAGACGATGGACAGGTCTTTTCGTGCGACCTGACGCCGCACGGCAAGTCGCGCAAGGTCTACACGCTGCGCGAGCCACTCCCCGGCGTTATCTCGGCGATCACGCCGTTCAATCATCCGCTGAACCAGGTCGCCCACAAAGTGGCTCCGGCGATCGCCACCAACAACCGGATGGTGTTGAAGCCGGCCGAGAAAACCCCGCTCTCGGCGCTGCTGCTCGCCGACCTCTTGTACGAAGCCGGACTGCCCCCGGAGATGCTATCGATCGTAACCGGCGACCCGCGGGAAATCGCCGACGAAATGCTGACCAATCCCGACGTCGATCTCGTCACGTTCACTGGTGGCATACCCGTCGGCAAATACATCGCGGCCCATGCGATCTACAAGCGGCTTGTTCTGGAAATGGGGGGCAACGACCCGCTGATCATCATGGAAGACGCCGATCTGGACGAAGCCGCCGCACTTGCGGCGGCCGGCTCTTACAAGAACTCCGGACAACGGTGCACGGCCGTCAAACGCATCCTGGTGCACAAAGCGGTTGCCGACTCTTTCGTCGAGCGGCTGGTCGCCAACACGCGCGCATGGTCGTACGGCGATCCGATGGACCGCAACGTCGACATGGGCACGCTGATCGACGAGGCGGCTGCGCGCAATTGCGCGACGCGCGTCGCGGACGCGCTCGCGCACGGTGCGCGACTCCTGGTCGGCAACGTCCGTGACGGTGCGCTGTATGCGCCGACGGTCATCGACCAGGTGCAACCTGAGATGAACGTCGTTCGCACCGAGACGTTTGGCCCGGTGTCGCCCGTCATGCGCTTCCGCGATATCGACGATGCCATTCGCATTGCGAACGGCACGACGTATGGCCTGTCGTCGGGCGTGTGCACGAACCGTCTCGATTACATCACGCGCTTCGTCTCCGAATTAAACGTGGGTACCGTCAACGTACGTGAAGTGCCCGGGTACCGGCTCGAATCAACGCCGTTCGGCGGCATCAAGGATTCGGGCCTGGGCTACAAGGAAGGCGTACAGGAAGCGATCAAGAGTTTCACCAACGTCAAGACCTACTCGCTGCCATGGTGAAAGCGTCACGCTGATGCAAACGCTGCTCAATCTGCTCGCTGGCGTCTCGCTGCTGGTATGGGGAACGCACATCGTGCGAACCGACATCCTGCGGCTCTACGGAGGAGATTTACGGCGTGTGTTGCGCCGCAGCGTGCGCCAGCGCTTCACGGCGTTCGCCGCCGGGCTCGGCGTCACCGGATTGATCCAGAGCAGCACGGCCACCGCGCTCATCGTCGCCGCGTTTGCCGGACAGGGATTGATCGGCACGGCGCCGGCGCTCGCAGTGATGCTCGGCGCCGACGTCGGGACGTCGCTGGTCACCGTGATCCTGTCGTTCGACCTGTCGTGGCTGGCACCGCTTTTGATCTTTAGCGGAGTCACACTCTTTCTCGCGCAACAGGCGTCCAACGTCGGGCGCTTCGGCCGTATTCTGATTGGCCTCGGCCTCATCATATTCGCGTTGCAGTGGATCTCGGTCGCCGCGAAACCGCTTGTCGAGGCGGCGGGGGTCAAGGTTATCTTCGCATCGCTGACCGGCGATATCCTGCTCGACATGCTCGTGGCGACGCTCTTCACCGTGCTGTGTTATTCGAGCCTCGCCGTCGTGCTGCTGGTGGCGACCCTTGCGTCGCTGCACATCATCGGCCTGCCCGTCGCGCTCGGTCTGGTGCTCGGCGCGAATCTGGGCAGCGGGCTCTTAGGCTTGCTCTCTACGTTGCGCTCATCGCCAGAAGCGCGTCGGGTCACGTTGGGCAATTTCATCTTCAAGCTGATCGGCTGCGTGATCGCCATTCCGCTGCTCGGGTACGTGGCCGATGGGATCGACGCCCTCAGACTCGCCGACGCGCATGAAGTCGTGCTGTTTCATCTGACGTTCAACGTCGCCCTCGCGTTGATCTTCATTTTCTGGACCGAGTCGATCGCACGTCTCGCCGAGCGCTTGCTGCCCGCGAAGCCGATCGCTGTTGACCCGGCCCGGCCGCGCCATCTGGATTCGACGGCGCTGACCACGCCCGCGCTGGCGATTGCCAACGCGGCGCGCGAAGTCATGCGCATCGGCGACGTCATCGAGGATATGCTGACCGGCATGCTGCGCGTGCTGCATACCAACGATCGCGCGCTGGCCCAGCGGCTGCGCGGGCTGGACGACATCGTCGACGAGCTGTACACGGCAGTCAAGCTGTACCTGACGCAGGTTTCGCGCGAAGCGCTGGATGAAAAGGAGAGCCAGCGCTGGGCGGACATCGTTTCATTCACGATCAACCTGGAGCAGGTCGGCGACATCATCGAACGCGTATTGAATGATCTCGAAGAAAAGAAAATCGACAAGGGCTATAGTTTTTCCGCAGCGGGAATGGCCGAGATCTGCGATCTGCATGCGCGGCTTGTCGCCAACCTTCGCCTCGCGATGAGCGTGTTCTTGAACGGCGACCTGAAAAGCGCGCAGGAATTGCTCGGGCAAAAGGTGCTGTTTCGCGATCTCGAACGCGCGTATGCCAATTCGCACTTGCGCCGGCTCGCAGGGAATACCGTGCAGAGTATTGAAACATCGTCGCTACATATTGACCTTATCTCAGACTTGAAGCGGATCAATTCGCACTTCTGCTCGATTGCCTATCCGATCCTGGAACAGGCTGGCGTGCTCGCACGGACCCGACTTAAGGAACCCGCACTCGATCTACCTGAAAACATACCCGTTCCCGAAGGCGGAGATGTTGAGAACGGCGCCGACTGGGAAAAAGGCAAGGCGCGTCCGGCTTAGTGCTCGGCGCACAGTGATGGCCCTTTCGATTTCCGACATCTGTGTCCTCTTCGCCCGCAAAAGGCGGGCGCGCGTGAGACGGCGAGGGCGTCACGCAACTGGAGCACGCGCAACGATCCGTAGCGGGCTAGTGGCAGCGCGCTGACTCGAACCAACTTGGAACTCACGCTCGGCGTCACGCTCGCCGTGCTTGGCGCGGGCTTGCTGCACGCCAGTTGGAACGCGCTGCTCAAATCGGCCGGCGGCGGCGATCCGCTGCTCGATACGGCAACCGTCGTCGCCGGAGGTACGTTCTGGTCGTTACTCGCGCTGCCTCTTGTGCCGCTGCCGTTGGCGAGCGCGTGGCCATTCGCGGCGGCATCGGCGGTTATCCATTTCGGTTATTACCTGACGCTTGCGCAGGCGTATCGCATCGGCGATCTTTCGTTCGCGTATCCGCTGATGCGCGGCACGGCACCTCTCATCGTCACCTTGCTTGGCGTGCTCTTCTTGCGCGAACTACCGTCGGCGCAGGTGATGTTCGGCATTGGATTGATCTGCGCAGGCATTGTCGGTATCGCATTCGCTCAACGTCATCGGCATCCGGCAGCCGCGGCGTGGTGGGCGTTTGCCAACGCGGCGATCATCGCCGTCTATACACTCGTCGACGGCGCTGGCGCCCGCGCGTCGGGCAACGCAGCAAGCTACGTGCTGTGGCTGACGTTCGTCGAGGGCGTCGTGTTCCTCACGTGGATTCGCGTTCGCCGCGGCTCGCCCGCAATCGCCTATATCGGCGCCCAATGGCGCCGCGGCCTCGTCTGTGGCTTGTGCAGCGTCACCGCGTACGCGATCGTGCTGTGGGCGATGACCCGCGCCCCAGTCGCGGCGGTCGCCGCATTACGCGAAACCTCGGTGCTGTTCGCGGCGCTGATCGGCGCCGTTTGGTTGAAGGAAGGGTTCGGCGGAGCTCGCATCGCGGGCGCCTGCTGCGTTGTGCTCGGCGTCGCCGCACTCAAGTTGTAGACGCGTTTCCGTCATGACTACGATTCCCTCACACGCGCAAGTGGTCATCATCGGTGGCGGCATTATCGGCGCCGCGACCGCGTATCACTTGACCCGTCTCGGCATCACCGACGTGGTGCTGCTGGAGCAGGGCCAATTGACTTGCGGCACGACATGGCACGCTGCCGGGCTCGTCGGGCAGACGCGCGCAACACGCAACGCGACGCGGATGAGCCGGTACGGCATCGAACTCTACGCGATGCTCGAGCAGGAAACTGGGCTTGCCACCGGCTGGAAGCAGTGCGGCAGCCTGAACGTCGCGAAGACGCCTGAGCGCATGCAACTGATACGCCGGCAGATGGCCCGCGCGCACGCCTTTGGCGTCGAGTTTGAGTACGTGACACCAGCGGAGGCACGCGGTATCGCGCCGATTCTATACACCGACGACCTGACCGGCGCCGTATGGATTCCCGGCGACGGCAAAGCCAACCCGACCGATCTCACGCAATCACTCGCGAAGGGCGCACGCATGCGCGGCGCGAAGTTTTACGAATCGGTGAAGGCGACCGGGGTACGGCTGACCAACGGCTTTGTTGCCGGTGTCTGCTGGCGGTCCGGCGATGCAGAGGGAACGCTTGGCTGCGAGACGATCGTCAACTGCGCTGGGCAGTGGGCGCGCGAGTTCGCGCTGACGGCCGGCGTGAACGTGCCGCTCTCATCGGCCGAGCACTTCTACATCGTCACCAAGCCCGTTCCCGGTGTATCGCCAGAGCTGCCGGTCATCCGCGATCCCGACGGCTGCATCTACTACAAAGAGGAAGTCGGCGGTCTGGTGATGGGTGGCTTCGAGCCGGTGGCGAAGCCGTGGCAGGTGCCCCGAATCCCCGATCGCTTTGAATTTCAATTGCTGCCCGAGGATTGGGATCAGTTCGAGATCCTGATGAAGAACGCGATCCACCGCACGCCGTGCCTTGAAACGGCGGAAGTCAAGATGCTGTTGAATGGCCCCGAAAGCTTCACCCTGGACGGGAACTTCATTCTGGGCGAAGCGCCGGAAGTGCGAGGTTACTTCGTGTGCGCCGGCTTCAATTCTGCGGGCATCGCCAACGCGGGCGGCGCCGGCCGCCTCGTCGCCGAGTGGATCTCCGGTGGTCAAGCACCGATCGATCTGTGGGACGTCGATATCCGCCGCTTCTCGCCGTTGCACGCAAACCGCAAACACCTGGCCGACCGCACGGTCGAAACGCTGGGTCTGCATTACGCGATGCGCTGGCCGCGCGAAGAATTGCAGACGGTGCGCCCATTGCGGCGATCTCCGTTGTACGACCGGCTGCACGCGAAAGGAGCGGTATTCGGCACGAAACTCAATTGGGAGCGAGCCAACTATTTTTTGCCGGCAGGTACCGTGGAGCCCGCGTATACGCTCGGCACACCCGGCTGGCTCCCGCACGTGCTGGATGAGCAGCGCGCGTGCCGCGAAGCGGTCGTCGTGTTCGATCAGACGTCATTTTCGAAATTCGTGCTGAAAGGGCGCGATGCAATCAACGTTTTGCAGCGCCTTTGTGCCAACGACATCGACGTGCCGGTCGCGAGGATCGTCTATACGCCGATGCTGAACGAGCGTGGCGGCATCGAAACGGATCTGACGATCACGCGCCTCGCGCACGACACGTTTTTCCTGCTCTCGGGCTCGGCGCAGGCCACGCGCGACGCCGCCTGGATCGAACGCCACATCGAACCCGGCGAATTTGCAGTACTGGTCGATGTCACCGGCGCGTACAGCGTGCTGTCGCTGATGGGACCGCACGCGGAAGCGCTGCTGGCGCGGCTGTCGCCCGCCGATTTATCCAGGACCGGCCTCCCTTTTGCGACGACCGGCGAAATCGATATCGGTTACACGCGTGCCCGCGCCGCGCGTATGAGCTACGTTGGCGGCCCGGGCTTTGAAATCGTCGTGCCCACGGATCAATGCGTCACGCTCTACGACACGCTGTGCAGTATTGGTCCCGAGTTCGGCTTGCAGGACGCCGGCTATTACGCGCTCGACGCGCTGCGCATCGAGGCCGGCCGCCGCGCATGGGGAACCGAGCTCTCGCCCGACGAAACGCCATGGGAAGCGGGCCTGCAAAGCTCGGTCAAGCTCGACAAGCCAGCGCCGTTCCTGGGACGCGACGCGTTGCTCCGACAGCTCGACACAGGCGTGCGCAAACGCCTGGTCACGTTTACCTTCGACGACCCCACGGCGTTTCCCTGGGGTGGCGAACCGATTCTGATCGATGGCCGCACCGTCGGTGAGCTCACATCGGCGGGATACAGCCGCAAGCTCTCCCGAGCCGTGGCGCTGGGCTACGCGCGCGGCGCGCCCGACGGCCCGCCGCTGGCTGATGCTGTCATCCTTGCTGCGCGCTACGCCGTCGATATCGCGGGTACCGTGTACACAGTGACGCCGCATCTCCGATAGGGGAAATGAGGAAAAATGAGGGAATCTGATGAATGCTTCGCACGCGGCATGGCGCCGCCGTAGAATTCCCCTCACGGCGACCGCGTTCGCGGCCCTGTTCGCGTGCGCCACCGAGAAACCGGCGATGAATCCGCACCACAACTCCGCCAAACCGCACCACACGCCGATCGGCTTCAAGAACCACTTTGGCTCGTTCGACCTGGCGGCTCTGCCAATCGGTGCGTACGCTCCGCGTTGGTTCATGCAGACGCAGCACGTGAATTCGGTGGAGGCGGTCCAAATCCACGGCGATTTGCATGCGCGACAATCGCTCGCCGTGCATTGGGGCACGTTCGTGCTCACCGACGAACCTTTGGACGAGCCGCCACAACAATTGGCTGCGGCACTCGACGCGCAGCGCATAGCGCGCGACTCTTTCTGGGTTTTCATGCACGGCGAAACGCGCACGCTCGCGCCGGCAACGCGTGTTCGCCGAGCGGCCGATTAGAACAGAAGCTCTCGCTCATGCCGCACCGCTACTCCACCCCGCCGCAGAGGCGCGGGCGCATCCCCGGCAAAGCCGGGCCGGTTACGGGTCAGGTGCAAAGTCTTAGGCGTGGCTTGTCGATCCTCGAATGTCTTGCACGAGCCGAGGGCGGATTGACCTTGACCGACGTGGCGCAGCGGTGTTCGTTGCCGCCATCGACTGCACACCGCCTGCTCGCGACATTGCAGAAAACGGGCTACGTCTATCAGGCTGGCGATCTGGGTCTGTGGTACGTCGGTTTGCAGGCGTTTACCGTCGGCTCCAGTTTTCTCGCGAACCGCGATTTCGTGGCGCAAAGCCATGTGTCGATGCGCCGGCTGATGGAGCAGTCGGGAGAGACCGCGAACCTCGCCATTCTCGACGAGACCGAGGCGGTGTTCATCGCGCAGGTGCAATGCCGCGAAATCATGCGGCTCTTGGTCAAGCTCGGCAGTCGCGTGCCGCTGCACGCGTCAGGTGTGGGCAAAGCGATCTTCGCCGCATTGCCGGACGAGCGGATCGACGCAATTCTCAAGGTCAAGGGCTTGCCGCGGATTACCGAGAACACGATCGTCGCTCCCGAGATCATGTGGGCGAGCTTGCAGGTCGTCCGGCAGCGGGGGTGGTCGTTCGACGACGAGGAGCATGCGCTCGGAACGCGTTGCGTTGCGGCGCCCATCTATGACGAGCACGCAGAGCCGCTGGGAGCCATCTCGCTCGCGGGTCCCACGACGCGCCTCCCCGACGAACGGATCAAGCAACTGGGACCGCTCGTCGCGCACACCGCCGAGGAACTGACGCAGCGGTTGGGCGGGCGCTGGCCACATGGCCGGTAATCGGCGAGGTTCCGGCAAAGCTCGCCCGGCCAAAGCCCATCATCTGCAGCGTCCGTCGGACTACGAGCCGCGAATTGATGTGCCGTCAGGTATGGGCGTCGTGCCGCACGAGCGCGTGGCCCCAGCGCAGCAGTTTCTCGTCGGCGGTCACAAGTGCGGCGCCATGATTCAGCGCAGTGGCAGCGATGAACCGGTCCGCGGGATCCTCGGGCAGACCATCGAGATCCACGGCAAGGATGCCGGCGAGCCCGTCGATCGGCAGTTCGATGAGGCTTGCGGCCAGGAGCTGCGTGCGCCACTCCTCCACCGGCGCCGGAAGCTCGAGCCTGCCGCGGCTCACGAGCAACGCGACCTCCCAGAACGTGATGGCGGCGACCGCGACACGGCCGGCAGCCCAGCGTCGAACGGAAAGCCTCGCCCGCCCGGGCGGCAACGTCACGGGCTTAAGCAACGTCGGGCCAGAACTGCAGGGAAAGCTTCTTGAGCTCCTCAAGGAAATCGCTCCCCGGGTCTCTCGCGTGGCCGTGCTATGGAATCCGGCGAGCCCGGTCGAGTCGCTTGGGTTCCCGGAAACGCTGGCAGGTGCTGCTGTAGCTGGCGTGGAGATCCAGTCGGTCGAGGTGCGCACGCCAGACGACCACCCCGCGGCCTTCGCGACTGTGACTGCGAGCCGTGCGGATGCCTTGATGGCCTTCGGAAACCCGGTCAACTTCAAGAACCGACAGCTCATTGCGGACTTTGCCTTGAAAAGCCGGCTCCCGAGCATCTACCAGGAGAGGCTCTTCGTCGCGGCCGGCGGTCTCTTATCCTACGCACCAAGCTTCACCGATCTATTCCGGCGCGCCGCGACCTACGTCGACAAGATCCTCAAGGGTGGGAAGCCGGCCGACCTTCCTGTTGAGCAACCGATCAAGTTCGAACTGGTGATCAATCTCAAGACTGCGAAGGCGCTCGGGCTCACGATCCCGCAAACAGTGTTGCTACGCGCGGACGAGGTGATTCAGTGATCGTTCGGGCGTCATTTGTCGGGGTCGCGGATGTCGAAAAAGCAGGATGAGGAGATCGCGTGACACGTAGACGCACCCTGCTTTGCGCAATCGCGGGCGGCCTCATCGCCGCGTCGCTGAATGTTGGCGCGCAGCGAACGGAAAAGGTTGCGCATATCGGTATCCTCTGCACCGTCCGCTGCGAGGGCCCCGCTTTGGATGCGCTGCGCGACGGGCTGCGCAGCGCCGGATGGGTCGAGGGTCGTAACCTGCAGATCGAGTTTCGCGCCGCCGGTGGACAAATCGACCGGTTGCCTGCCCTCGCGCAGGAGTTGGTCGATCGCAAACCCGACCTCATCGTTGCCTTCAGTCCGCAGCCGAGCCGGGCCGCCAAGAACGCTACATCCACCATTCCCATCGTCTTCATCGCCGTCGGCGATCCGGTTCGCGTCGGGCTGGTCGAGAGCCTCGCCCGACCGGGAGGCAACATGACGGGAATGGCGGGGGTGGTTCCGGGCGGCTTCATGGGGAAGTCACTTGAACTCTTGAAACAAGCGGTGCCGAAAGCGACCCGAATTGCCGCTTTTATCAATCCCACCAACGAGGTCCATCGCGCAAACTTTCCGTTGGAAGCGCCGCCCGCGGCACGGCAGCTGGGGGTGCAACTGCAAGTGCTCGAAGTCCGTGCACCGGGCGAGATCGAGGGTGCGATCGATGCCGCCCTCCAGGCAAAGGCCGACGCGCTGTACATTGTGGGAGACCCGATCATGCAAAACCCAGCACAGCTCGTCCCGGATTTGGCGGCGCGCGCCAAACTTCCGGCGTTGTATTTTGCCCGGGACCAAGTCATCGCGGGTGGGCTCATGTCGTATGGACCCGACATCGTCGAGCTGTTTCGTCGCAGTGCCGTCGACGTCGACAAGATCCTGAAGGGCGCCAAACCAGCAGACCTTCCGGTTGAGCAGCCCACGAAGTTCCTGCTGGTGATCAATCTGAAAACAGCGAACGCCCTTGGCATCACGATCCCGCAGTCTTTGCTGTTGCGAGCGGACGAAGTGATCCGATGAAGAATGTGATGCAAGTAGCTCAGGTGTGTTCTGTCGGCTCAAGTCCAGGTCGGGAACCTTAAGCCGACGGGCGACCCTCCATACGCGCGGCGCGGTGTGCGAGCTCGGGTTGTGCGGGAGGTTGCCAGCGCGACAGCAGAACGTCTGCCGTCGGATGGTCGTTGCAGGTCAAGACCATGTCGCAGCCGGCGTTGATCGCCGCATCGGCGCGCGC
>Ga0136614_10001804_pt1 | contig 12880 bp, 14 predicted proteins | sample AntDrymUQ2792106_2_FD_106643 | JGI IMG/M metagenome (GOLD analysis project Ga0136614, IMG submission 106643) | Polar desert sand microbial communities from Dry Valleys, Antarctica - metaG UQ279 (21.06) | ecosystem: Environmental > Terrestrial > Soil > Desert | place: Antarctica: Dry Valley...
CAGGTGCAGCGCCGCCGTGCCCGACGCGACCGCGAGCACGTGCTTTGCCTCGAGGTACTCCGCCATGCGCTCCTCGAGCAGCGCGGCCCGCGGGCCGGTGGTCAGCCAGCCGGAGCGGAGCGTCTCCGCGACGGCGGCGATCTCCTCCTCGCCGATCGCAGGCGGCTGGAAGCCCAATGGAGTGTCGCGGCTCATTCGACGCAGAAGCGTATTGCGCCGGCCGCACGGCGAGCGCGTTCGAGCGCGTCGTCGCGGCTCTCGCCGGTCGCGAGGATCGCTCCGGCGCGATCAGCCCCGCGCAGGAGCGGCCCGAAGCACCACCCGGGCGCGCGGTAGAGCCGCACCTCGGCGACACCCTCGACGGCCTGCGCTTCTTCGAGCCCTTCGACCGAGCGCAGCTCCCCCTCGGGCGCGATGAGGAAGAGGACGCACGCGCCACCGGGGGCGCGTTGGGTCGAAACACCACTCGCGTCGTCCTCTCCCAATACGAATTTCCCCAGGGCGAACGCGAGTGCGACGTCGTTCAGCGGGATCCCGGTCGCGAGCTCGCAGAGCTCCGCATCGTGGCCGCCGCCGAGGCGAGCGGCCAGCTCGACGACGCGCGGGCCATCGCTGTCCACCCGTAGCTGGGTGTAGGTCGTCCCGTTCCGGATCCCGAGCGCCTCGGCCGCAGCGCGAGCGGCGTCGATGAGCGCTTCCGTCGTTTCAGCATCCTGCTCGTCGGGCCAGGTGTGCGCGAGCGCGACCCCGAAGGCGGGCGGCTCGGCGGTCAGCCGGTCGGTGACGGTGAGTGGATGGAAGACGCCGTCGACGGAGATCGCGTTCAGGGTGACCTCCGGCCCATCGACGTACTCCTCCGCGATGAACGTGTCGTTGCGCGAGGCGGCGCGCGCCGTGGCGATCGCGGCGGGGAGCTCGTCCTCGCTGCGGACGAGCGTCAACCCGCGCTGGCCCTGACGGTCAGGCGCCTTGACGACGCAGGGCACGGTGGGCTCGTCGAGCAGACGCGGCTGCGGGATCCCCGCCGCGGCGAAGCGCTCGCGCTGGCGCTGCTTCGACGTCGCGAGCACGGCCGTGGCGCCGTCGATCGGATGCGGCAGCCCGAGCCGTTCGGCGAGCCGCGCCGCAATCCCGACCGTCCAGTCCGCGCCGGGAGAGATGACGCCGTCGATCCCTTGCGCCCGCGCGAGCCGGTCGACGGCGGGCGCGTCCTCGGTCGAGATCAGCGCCCGCGTGTCCGCGTAGCGAAAGCCGGGCGCCCCCGGATCGCGGTCGACGGCGATCACGTGCAGCTCGCGCTCCCGCGCCGCCCGCAGCAGCCCGACCTGCGCCGAGCCCGCGCCTAGTACGAGGAGACGCGGTCGCGCTCGAGTACCGACCGCCACCACACCTCGTTCTCGCGGTACCACTCCACGGTCCGCTCGAGCCCCGTCTCGAAGTCCGTCCGCGCGCGGAAGCCGGTCAGTCGCTCGAGCTTCTCGGTCGAGCCGATGTGCCGGTCGACCTGGCCCGGCCGCTCATCGACGTAACGCTTCTCGGCATCCGCCCCGGTCGCCGCGAGCACTGCGTCTGCGACGTCGTTCACGGAGATGTCGATCCCGGTCGCGACGTTCACCACCTCGCCGGCGAGGGCGTCGATGTCCGCGGCGATGAGCGCCTCGATCGCCTCGGCATCGTCGTCGACGTAGAGCCAGTCGCGACTCGCGTGCCCGTCGCCGTGGATGGTGAGAGCCTCCCCGGAGAGCGCCTGCGTGACGAAGCGCGGGATCACCTTCTCCGGATGCTGGCGTGGGCCGTAGTTGTTGAACGGCCGCACGATCACGATCGGCAGCCCGTAGGTGACGAAGTACGAGTACGCGAGGCGATCGCCGCCGGCCTTCGTCGCCGCGTAGGGGGAGCGCGGATTCAGCGCGTGCTCCTCGTCCATCGGGGCGCGCTCGGCGGTGCCGTAAACCTCGCTCGAGGAGATGAGGATGAAGCGCTCGACGGGCGTACGGCGGACGGCGTCGAGCAGGATCTGCGTTCCCTCGACGTTCGTCGTCACGAACTCAGAGGCGCCCTCCTCGATCGACTTCTCCACGTGCGACTCCGCTGCTGCGTTGACGATCACGTCCACCTCGGCGACGACCTCCGCGACGAGGTCGGCGTCGCGGATGTCGCCGTGCACGAACGAGAGCCGCTCGTGCGCCATCACGTCGGCGAGGTTCTCCAGGTTCCCCGCATAGGTGAGCGCGTCCAGCGAGACGACCTGGTAGCCCGTGTTGGCGAGCAGGTGCCGGATGAAGTTCGACGAGATGAACCCGGCGCCGCCGGTGACGAGGACACGCTTCCGCACCTACAGCTCCTCTTCGATCGCGTAGAGGGGACGGCCCTCCACTTCCCGCTGGATTCTGCCCAGATACTCGCCGACGAGGGCGAGGATGAAGCCCTGGATTCCGAGCACGAAGAGCACGGCGACACCGCCGAGCAGCGGCCCCGGGAAGTCGGCGCGGTCGATCCAGTACCAGACGCCGTAGGCACCGAGGGCCGTCGCGAGCGCCGTGCAGAGCAGGCCGAGGGCGATCCCGATCCACTGGATCGGCTGCGGCCAGAAGCCGGCGAGCACGTGCAGGGCGAGACGGGTGAGGCGGAGCGGCGAGTAGCGGGAGTTGCCCGCGCGGGGCGCGTGGGCGACGTCGACCTCGACGACCGAGGCGCCGCCGGAGAGGATCAGCGCCTTGGTGAACTTCTGCTTGCCGATCGCCCCGAGCATCGGCGTGACGGCGCTCCGGCGGTAGGCGTTGAAGGCACAGCCGAAGTCGGAGATCTCGGCTCCGGTGAAGCGGCGCAGCATGCCGTTGATCAGGCGCGAGGGCAGCGTGCGGCCCCACGAGTCGTGCCGCGCCGCGCGGCGGCCGCTCGCGACGTCGGCACCGGCCTCGACGGCGGCGACGAGCCGAGGGATGTCCTCCGGCTGGTTCTGGAGGTCGCCGTCCATCGTCACGACGATCGCTCCGCGGGCCCGCGAGAGGCCGGCGTGCATGGCCGGGTGCTGGCCGACGTTGCGCTTGAAACGGACCGCGCGGAGTCGCTCATCCTGCACACGGAGGGCCCGGACGAGCGCCCAGGTGCCGTCGCGCGAGCCGTCGTCGACGAGGATCAGCTCGTAGTCGCGGCCGGCGAGGCTTGCGGACACGCGCCGGTGCAGCTCCTCGACGGTCCGCTCCTCGTCGTAGAGCGTGACGACCACCGAGAGGTCGGGCGCCGGCCACGCCTCGTCTGCGGCGGTGATCTGGGGGTCGGTGAAGACGTCGATATCAGCGATGACAGCCGGAGCGTACCGTCCTGTGGGACGCATACGGTCGGCCGCGATGACCGCTTCGCTGGTGGCGAAGATCAGCGGGGGCTTCGCACTGGCGGGGCTCGCCGCCGTGTTCGTGCCGCGACTGGGCGAGGCCGACGCGGCGGTGCCGGAGCTTGCAACTCTGCTCGCGACCGGAGTCGCCGTCGGCGTCTTGACTACGGGTGCGCTCTACCTCGGCCTGACCCGCGACCTCGGGTTGCCGCAGGCGGTTGCGCTCTACGCGGTCGGCTACAACGCGCTCGTCGTCCTCGTCAAGTTCGTGCTCAGCCCGCGCGGTCTCTACGAGGTGAGCGAGGAGGGCAAGTACGAGGCGTTCATCGACCCGAGTACGGGCGGCGGAGCGACGTTCGTCGCGGCGTCGATCTTCGTGCTCTACGCACTCGCGCTCTACGTGATCTATCGCGTCTGCCGGCGCCGGCTCGGGCGGACGCCCACGAGCTGGAAGCGCGTGCTGATCGTGGCCGCGCTCAGCGCCGCGCTCCTCGTCGCCACCGGCGGGCTGCCGCTGGTCCTCTTCTTCGGTGGCCTCGAGTACATGGGCTTCGTGCTCACCTCCGCGGTCTCGCTGCTCGTGGCGCTGGCACTTGCGGGAGCCTTGTCGCTTGCCGGCCTCGCCTTCCGGGAGACCGCCGTCCGCGCGAGTCTGCTCGGCGACGCGACGCTGCTCCTGAACGTCTTCTGGGTCGGGCTCGCGTTCCTCGCCCTCTACCACGCCCTTTGGGTCGTCTATGTGCTTGTGCTGACGACGATCTGGCCACTGAAGGTGATCACACCGAAGTGACTGGGCTGCCGTCGCTCTCCGTCCGCCTGCTTCGTTTCCGGGTCGCGACTATGGTCTGGACGTTCATGCTGCTCGGCGCCGCCTGGCCGGGCGGGCTGCCCGCGTTCTCCGCCGACCTGCTCTGGGCGACGTTCGCGCTGGCAGGAAGCTACGTCGCGGCAACGTCCGTGAACGACATCGCGGACGCGGATGTCGACCGGATCAACCATCCGGGCGACCGGGCGCGGCCGCTCGTCACGGGCGAGGCGCGCGAGCGCGATCTCTGGCGGCTGCACGTACTGGCCTGCGCGACCGGTCTCCTCGCTGCTGCGCCGCTCGGTTGGGCGGCCGTCGGGGTCGTCGCCGGCTCGCTCGCCGTCGGGATCGCGTACTCGCTGCCACCGCTTCGCGTCTCCTACCGCACGTGGCTGGCGCCGCTGCTTCTGTCGGTCGCGTACGTACCCGTGCCGTTCGCTCTCGGCATGATCGCATCGGGCCGGGAGCCGGGCCCAGGCGACGCCTGGCTCGCGGGCGCGCTCTCGACGCTCTTCCTCGCCCGGATTCTGCTCAAGGATTATCGCGACCTTGCCGGCGATGCCTGCTACGGCAAGCCGACGCTGCTGCTCCGCTTCGGCTCGGCCGCGACCTGCGCCGCGAGTCTGACCGCCCTCGTCGTCGCGAACGTGCTCCTCGTCGTTGCTGTGCGGCCGCCGCTCGCACTCGCCGTGACGCTCGAGGCGCTGCTCGTCGCCGTCGCGGTGCTGCTCGCCCGGTTGCACCAGGCGCGGGACTCCCGCGAGGAGCAGATCGCGATCGGGCTCGGCGCTCGCCTCGGGAACGGTGTCCTGATCTGCCTGCTTGCCTGGCTCGTGCTGGGCGGCGAAGGCGCGACGGACGCGGCCCGCGCGGCGATCGTCTGCGGACTCGCTGGGCTGTTCCTCGCCAGCACGGCCGCCCTTGCCGCAAGGCCCGAGCGTGTCGTGTTCGGCTACAAGGGCTGAGGTGTGCTGGCAGCCGGGAGACGCGATCGTGCGCCGCGACGTCTGGCGCGGCCGGCCCGCCGTCGGCTGGGGCGGCAACGTCGTCTCCGACGAGGACGAACTGCTCGCCCTCTACATGCCGACGAACAGCCCGCTCGCCTTCGCAGAGGACTTCTTCGGCGCGCCGCACCCCTGGAGCGGACGCGATCGCTGGCATGGCCACGGCGTGCTCCAGCTGCAGCGGCCGGGCGAGCCGCACGCCGTCTGGGTGCTCTGGGAGGGGCCGGAGCGCGAGCTCGCGGCGTGGCACGTCAACATCCAGGAGCCGTTCCGGCGCACGCCACTGGGCTTCGACACGCAGGATCTCGAGCTGGACCTCGTGATCGCGCCGGACGGGAGCTGGGAGTGGAAGGACGACGAGCAGCTCGATCCCTGGGTCGAGCGCGGCCGCTGGACGGAGGCGGAGGTGGCGGAGATCAGGGCCGAGGGCGCGCGCGTAGCCGCCGAGCTCGAGGCCGGCCGCCGCTGGTGGAGCGAGGAGTGGTCGCGCTGGGAGCCCGATCCGTCCTGGCCGGTTCCCACGCTGCCGCCGGACTGGCATGTCGCGTAACGGCGACGCGGTCTGGCGCGACGTCCACCTCGGGCGCGTCTGGCGCGCCCAGGCCTGCCGGATCGTGGAGGACTCGCCCCAGACGATCGCGCTCTGGATCCCCGCGGGCGCGCCCGCAAAGGTGCCCGCGGGCGGTCTGCGTATCCCCGGCGACGACTGGGAGCTCGAGGACACGGCGCCGACGCGCGACCAGATCTGCGTCGCGCGGCCGGGACGCGCGCACTCGATCTACCTCTTCTGGACAGACGACGGCGAGCTCGACCACTGGTACGTGAACTTCGAGCAGCCGCTGCGGCGCTCCCTGGTGGGGTTCGACACGTTCGACGAGAAGCTCGACCTGATCGTCCAGGCGGACGGGAGCTACCGCTGGAAGGACGAGGACGAGCTCGAGCAGTCCGCCGCGCTCGGCCTGCTCGACCCGGAGGCCGTCCGCATGGAGGCGGCGCGGGTCGTCGAGGAGTGGCCGTTCCCGACCGGCTGGGAGGGCTGGCGGCCCGGTGCGGCGTGGCCCCTGCCACAGCTGCCGGAGGGGTGGCATGTGGTCTAGCGGCGACGTCGTCGCGCTCAGACACCTGAACACAGGACGACTGTCGCATGTCTGGCCGATGGTGCTGGTGGAGGATTCTCAGGATCTGGTCGCGCTGTACGTGCGATCCGGAACACCAACCCTGGGGCGGTGTCGTCTCGACGGCTCGGCGCTGGACCGCGCACTCCCGTACGAGGAGCGTCACAGGACGCCATGGCGGCTGGGCGCCGGCGCCTGGTACGGAAGCTCGTGTCTGCAGCTCCATCGTGCGGGTGAGCGCTGCGCCTGGTGGCGCTGGCTCGACGGCAGCGGTTGGTACGTCAACCTGCAAGAGCCTCTACACCGCACGCGTATCGGCTTCGACACAACTGACCACGTGCTCGACCTCGTGGTTGCGCCCGACGGGAGCTGGCGGTGGAAGGACGAGCGAGAGCTCCAGGTCGCCTGTCGACTTGGTCGGTTTTCGCGTGCGGAGGCAGCGAGTATCCGTCAGGCGGGCGAGACCGCGGCAGCTGCGATCGAAGGTCGCGCGTGGCCCCTTGACTCCGACTGGGCCACGTGGCGCCCGGATCCCACCTGGACGATCCCGACTCACGTGCCCGAGGGCTGGGACCTCACCTAGAGGCACCGACCTCGCTGCGACGGACGCCGTCGAGATCTACCGCCAACCGTCCTGAAGGGACGTGTCCAGGGCTTTGACCCCTGGACACGTCCCTCGCGGACGGTTACGCGGCCTCCGCCACCGGCTCGAGGTCGACGGTCTCGCCCCGGCGCGGCCGACCCGGGATCAGGAAGGCGGCAACGGCGCCCAGCAGGACGACGATGCCTCCGAGCACGAGTGCCGGCGTCATCCCATCGACGAACGCCTGGCCCGTCTCGTAGCCGCCCTGGCGTGCGAACACCGAGGCCAGCACCGCGACGCCGAAGACACCGCCGAGCTCGCGGATCGCGTTGTTGGCACCCGACGCCTGGCCCTCCTCCTCCGGCCGCACGGCCGAGAGGACGACGTTGGCCATCGGCGCGAAGAAGAGCGCCATCCCGACACCGGCGAGCACGAACGGGAGCACGAGCTGCGAGTACGGCACCGTCGGAGTCGAGACCAGCCCGAGCCAGGCGAGCGCCGAGCCCTGGAGCGCGAGCCCCGTCCCGATCAGCACCTTGCCGCCGATCCGGTCGGAGAGCGCACCCGCGATCGGGGCGATGAACATCGGCGCAAGCGTCCACGGCAGGATCCGCAGGCCCGACCCGAAGGGCGAGTAGCCCTGGACGGTCTGGAAGAACTGCGAGAGCAGGAAGATCGAGCCGAACATGCCGAAGAACATGAACAAGGACGCGAGGTTCGCGAGCGAGAACGCCACGTTCCGGAAGAAGCGTAGGGGCAGCATCGGGTGCTCCGTGCGCGCCTCCCACCAGACGAACGCCGCCACGAGCGCGACGCCGATCGCCGTCGAGGCGACGATCTCCGGGCTCGTCCAGCCCTGGCCGTTGCCGCGGATCAGCGCCCACACGATCCCGAAGAGGCCGGCGCTGCCGAGGCCGAGGCCGGGCAGGTCGAGCCGAGTCGACGGCCCGTAGGACTCCGTCAGGCGCGCCAGCCCGAGCGGGATCAGCGCGACGCCGATCGGCACGTTCAGCCAGAAGATCCACTGCCAGGAGAGGCCCTCGACGACGGCGCCGCCGACGAGTGGGCCGAACGCGACGGCGAGGCCGCTGATCCCGCCCCAGGCGCCGAGCGCGAGCCCGCGCTTCTCCTTGGGCACGGCGTGGCTCAGGATCGTCAGCGTCAGGGGCATCACGATCGCGCCGCCGAGCCCCTGCACGGCGCGGGCGAGGTTCAGCAGCTCGACGGTGGGCGCGAGCGCCGCGGCGATCGAGCCCAGCGTGAAGACGCCGACGCCAATCGAGAAGACGCGGCGGCGACCGAAGCGGTCCCCGAGCGCGGCGCCGGTGAGCAGGAGCACGGCGAACGTCAGCGTGTACGCGTTCACCGTCCACTCGAGGCTCTCGAGCGACGCGTCGAGATCGTGTCGGATCACGGGGATCGCCGTCGTGACGACCAGGTTGTCCAGCGTGACCATGAACAGCGCGATCGACGTGATCACGAACGTCCAGATGGTCTTGGTCTTGGCCGACATCGCCTCACTCCTCTCTGCAGTCATGAACGTAGTAAGTAGTCACTTCCTAGAGATACCAAAAAAAGAGCGGTCCGACAGTACGGTTCTCCCTACTTCTCGGGTTCGTCCTTGCATCCGGCCAGCAGCCGGTTGCCCCAGTCGGTCGGGTCCTCGAAGAGCTGCATCGCGTTCAGAACGTTCAGCAGCATCCCCTTGGCGACGAAGGCGCTCACGACCTCGGGCGGCTCGCCCGAGACGCGCTCGATCAGCTCGACGAGATCGCGCCACACCCGGCGAACCGAGGTCCGCACCTCGGGGTCGTCGCAGTCGGCGAAGCACTGGAGCATCAGCTGCAGCCGCTCGCGATCCTCGATCAGCTCCGTGTAGACGTTTCCCATGGCCTCGAGGGCCTCGACCCCGGCCTTGCCCCGCGACGCCCGCTCGAAGGCGGCGTAGGTCTCCTCCATCCTGCGTGCGCTCGTCTCGAGGTAGAGCTCCTTCTTCGTCTTGAAGAGCCGGTAGAGATAGGGCTGCGAGATGCCGGCCGCGCGGGCGATCGCGTCGGTCGAGGCACCGTGCAGGCCCTTCCGGGCGAACTCGCCCGCTGCGGCCGCGATGACCTCCTCGCGCCGCTCCTCGGCGGTATGTCTCGGGCTGACGATGCTCACGGGTAGTGAGTATTCACTCACAACCCCGACCTGTCAAGCGAAGCGGCGGACGCCGTCCGCAACGCGATCGAGCTCCGACTCGGTGAGGCGCGAATGCAGCGGCAACGCGAGCGCCCGCTCGTACGCGGCGTCGGCTCCGGGGAACGGCCCCTGGTCGGCGTAGGCCGAGAGGCAGTGCAGAGCGTAGGTGCCGATCTGCACCTCGATTCCCTCCGCGCGCAGCGCCGCGAGGGCGTCGTCCCGCCGGTCGAGACGGACCACGTACGCCTGCCAACCGTGGGTGTCGCCCTCGTCGGCGCTCGGCGTCTCGACGACGCCCTGCAGCCGCTCGGTGTAGGCCTCGGCGATTCGCGTCCGCGCGGCGAGCAGCTCGTCGAGCCGCTGGAGCTGTGGGATCCCGAGCGCGCAGAGGATGTCCGCAAGCCGGTAGTTCGTCGACGGTGTCGCGATGTCGGCGTCGGGATCCAGCCCGTGGTGGCGCAGCCGGCGCACCGCCGCGGCGAGGTCCGCGTCGCCGGTCGTCACCGCACCCCCCTCACCGGTCGTCACGATCTTGCGCGGGTGGAAGGAGAGGCAGCCCAGCACGCCGAGCCCGCCGCAGGGCATCCCCTGCCAGCGCGCGCCCAGGGCGCCGGCTGCGTCCTCGAGCAGATGGATCTCCGGCGAGACGGCGCTCTGCAACGCCGTCCAGTCGAGTGGGCGGCCGAAGAGGTGGACGGCGAGAACCGCTTTCGTTCGCGGCGTCACCGCCTCGTACACGCGCTCGACGTCGAGGTTGAAGGTCGCCGGGTCGACGTCCACGAGCACCGGCATTGCGCCTGCGAGGCGAACGACGTTCGCCGTCGCAGGAAAGGTGTAGGCCGGAACGATCACCTCGTCGCCGGGACCGATCCCGAGCGCGAGCACGGCGAGGTGGAGCGCCGCCGTTCCGTTCGAGACGGCCACCGCGTGCTCGACTCCGCACGCCGCCGCGACGAGCTGCTCGAGCTCCGTCACCTTCGGCCCCATCGTGAGCGCGCCCGATTCGAGCACGGCGGCGACGGCGGCGAGCTCCTCCGCCCCGACGTCCGGAAACGCTAAGCGGACAGGCTGGGCGTCTTCTCGCGGTACCACGCGACCCTGCGTGGGGGAACCCATGGTTCCCCCACGAGCCCCCTCCTTCGCGCGGCCTGGGGCCTCACGTTCCGGCGCTCCCGCCGGGCCAAGCCCGGCTCCGCGCGCAGCAGTGTCATCAGGCTTCCTCGTCGAAGGCTGAGGTTTCACGCCAGAAGGGTCTGTCTCGTCCGATACCAAGCGATCGTCCTGGCGAGGCCGTCGTCGAGGTCGACCTTGGCCTCGAAGCCGAGCACCTCGCGGGCCTTCTCGACGTTCGGGATGCGCAGCTCGACGTCGGCGTAGTGGAGCGGCTGGAAGACGATCTCCACCTCCGCTCCCGCGATTCGCCGGATCCGCTGGGCGAGGTCGTAGATCGTCACCGTGGAGCGAGCGTTGCCGATGTTGAAGGCCTGGCCTCGGGCCGCGGGATGCTCCAGGCAGGCGAGCGTGCCCTCGACCATGTCGTCCACGTAGCACCAGGCGCGGATCTGCGAGCCGTCGCCGTGGATCGTCAGGTCACGGCCCGCGAGCGCGGCCTCGATGAAGGCGCGGATCGCGCCGCCGCCGATCTGTCCGGGCCCGAACACGTTGAACGGATGCACGGTCACGGCGGGCAGGCCGAGCTCGTCGTGGTAGGCGTGCGACATGTGCTCGCCCGCGAGCTTGGAGACCGCGTACGTCCAGCGCGCCTCACCGACGGAGCCGATCGTCGACACCTGTCCCTCCTCGACCCGGAACGCATGCGTGCCGAAGACTTCGCTCGTGGAGAAGTCGACGAAGCGCTCCACGGTGTCCAGCGTGGCGATCGCAGCCTCGAGCACGTTGTAGGTGCCGATCACGTTCACCCGCATCGTGCGCACGGGGCTCTCCAGCACGGTGGAGACGCCCGCGATCGCAGCGCAGTGGACGATGTGCGTCGCGCCGTCGGCCAGCGCCCGGACGCGCTCGAGGTCGAGTACGTCGCCCTGCTCGAAGCGGAAGTTCGGATGCTCCGCGAGCGGGGTTCCGGTGAGCGCATCGCGGTGCAGGTTGTCCATCGCCACCACCTCGTTCGCGTCCACGAGCCGCCGCGCAAGCGTCGTGCCGATGAAGCCGGCCCCGCCCGTGATGAAGATGCGCTTGCCGCCCAGGGCCACGCGGCGAGTCTAGATGAGCGCTACGCTCTCCTCGTGCTCGCCGCCGTCGCCGCGTCCGTGCTGGCCTTCGCCGGGCCCGGGTCCGCCGCTGCCGGCACCGAGCTGCGCATCCGCTTGTGGACCGAGAGCCGGGACGCGAGCGCGGCCGACAGACGTGGACCCTCGAATGCGCGCCTGCTGGAGGGACGCTCCCGCAGCGCGCCGCCGCCTGCCGCCGGCTCGCCGACACGAAGAATCCCTTCGCGCCGATTCCCAAGGACCTGCAGTGCGCCCAGATCTACGGCGGCCCCGCGGAGGCTCTCGTCACCGGCACCTACCGCGGCGCCAAGGTGTGGGCGCTGCTGAGCCGCCGTGACGGCTGTCAGATCGCGCGCTGGGCGCGGATCGCGTTCCTGACGCCCGGGTACCGCAGCTTCGGCCCGTCCTAGCCGCGTCAACCTTTCACGCGTGCGCATCGGAAGGTCAGGCCGCGAAGCGGCCCCTGTAGGGGTCGTGCCGTGGACATGTCTTGCACATGCCCACGCAGCTCTTGACGTGGCGCGAGCACGGGCTTTGCCCGTGCTCGCTGCGGGAGAAGTAGCATCGCGCGGTGCCCACCGTCCTCTTCGTCGGCGCCGGCCGGCACCAGCGCCGCGCGATCCTCCGGGCCCGCGAGCTCGGCCTGCGAGTCGTCGCGGTCGACCGCAATCCGGACGCGCCGGGGCTCGGCGAGGCGGACGTCGGCGAGCCCGTGGACTTCACCGACACGGCCGCCGTAACGGACGTTGCGCGGCGCCACGCGGTCGACGGCGTGCTCACAATCTCGGCGGACCGGGCCGTTCCGATCGTCGCGGCGGTCGCGGAGGCGCTGGGGCTGCCGGGAATCGGGACGTCGACGGCGCACCTGATGACGCACAAGATCGCGATGCGTCGCACTCTGGCCGACGCGGGAGTGCCGCAGCCGCGCTTCGCCGCGGCGCGCGACCTCGCGAGCGCGCGCGCCGCCCTCGAGTCGGTCGGCCTGCCCGCCGTGCTGAAGCCTGCGGACTCGGGGGGTCAGCGGGGCATCTTCTACCTCGACACCCAGGACGACCTCGACGCGCACCTGCACGCTGCGCTCGCCGAGTCACCGACCGGGGAGGCGATCGTCGAGGGCTTCCACGACGGGCTCGAGCTGAACGGGATCGTGGTCGCCCGTGACGGCGAGGCGGTCCCGCTCACGCTGTCCGACCGGCTGCGCCCTCCGGGCCAGGGCTTCGGCGTCGGCTGGATCCACGTCTATCCCGCGTCGATCTACGGCGACACGCTCTTGGAGGCCGAGCGGATCGCGGCGCATGCCGTCCATGCGCTCGGCCTGCGCGACGGAATCGCGTTCCCGCAGCTGATCGTGGCCGACGACGGCTCCGTGCAGGTCGTGGAGGTGGCCGCGCGGATCCCCGGCGGGCAGATGGCCGACCTGGTGCGCCACGCGGTGGGCGTCGATCTCGTCGAGGTGGCGCTGCGCCAGGCGCTCGGGGAGCCGATCCCGGACGAGCTCGTCCTTCCGCGCTTCAACCAGCCGCTCTCGATTCGCTTCCTGACGGCGGAGCCCGGCCCGCTGCCGACCGGCAAGGTGAAGCGGATCGGCCCGCTCGAGCCCGTGCTCGCGGCCGAGGGCGTCGTCCAGGCC
>Ga0136614_10001805_pt1 | contig 12880 bp, 10 predicted proteins | sample AntDrymUQ2792106_2_FD_106643 | JGI IMG/M metagenome (GOLD analysis project Ga0136614, IMG submission 106643) | Polar desert sand microbial communities from Dry Valleys, Antarctica - metaG UQ279 (21.06) | ecosystem: Environmental > Terrestrial > Soil > Desert | place: Antarctica: Dry Valley...
GGTCGACGCGCTGGTCGACGCCGCGATTCGTGCGTGTGGGGACATCACCGCACACTGATCCCACCCGGGTGACCACGACACCACAAGGTCGTCGCGCCCGAGGTCAGGGCCTGCCGGTGCGCCAGTTCGCCACGGCCTGATCGAGGTCGTCCGAGTCGACCGACTGGATCTCACCGGCGCAGAGCCGCTTCTCGGAGTCCCAGTAGACGCGTGCGTCGTTGTCCTTGACGTGGTTGAAGGCGACCTGGATCCCGTCCTCAGACCGGGCCCGTCCCGCCGGCGTACCCGTGACCGATCGGGTGCCGTCAACCGCCTTGCCGAGATAGACGTCCCGGTCGGCCCGCAGGTCGTCCAGGTCGGACTTGCACCAGAATGTCCCGTGGTACGGCGCCGAAGCGCTGATGCACTTCACCAGCTCGGTGTCGGGCTCGGTGTCCGCGACGGGGTACTGCCCTGGCGACGGCACGAAGCAGTCTTGTCGGTCGAACAGGTAGCGAGCGAATCTGTGGAGACTGCGACTCTTGAACGGCTCTGGCACCGACGCGGCACCGGTGGGGGGATCGTCGGTGGGGTCGGCCGTCGGATCGTTCGTCGCAATCGCCGAGGGACTGGTCGGACTCGCCGAGGGACTGGTGGTGCCGTCGCGAGACGGGCCGGCTGAGTCGTTCCTGACCCCGCTCGAGGGATCGGCGCCCGCATCGGCCGCCTCTCCGTCCGGGCTGTCGACGTCCGGCAGCGACATGGCGAGCACGACGAGGAGCGCAGTCACCAACAGCACGGCGAGACCCGCCAGGACCAGCTTCTGGCCGGGTCCACGACGTGACCGAAGCGGCGGCCGGGGCGGCTCGTCTGCCCCAGTGCCGCGCTCGACGGCCCGAGGATGCCGTTCCTCAGCTTCGCGCGGGGGTCCGGTCGAACTCGGTGGTACGGCGGCGGCACCGACCCTTCCACCGGCCGTGAGCGGGACCGTGCCCGCCTGCCCGCGGCCGGCCAGGGACAGCAGCCTCCGCGTCTCCTCGACCGTGGGCCGTTGGTCCGGTTCCTTGCGAAGCAGTCGCATCAACAACGGCGCCAGCACACCGGCGTGCCGCGGCTCTGGCGCCGGTTCGTTGAGCACGGCGTCCAGGGCAGCCAGCTGACCGTCGCGCTCGAACGGGCCGTGACCCTCCAGTGCGGTGTACAACGTGGCACCCAGCGCCCACAGGTCCGCCGCTGGTCCGGACGCTCCCCCGCGGGCACGCTCTGGGGCTAGGTACGACGCCGAACCGATCACCACTCCTGTGGTGGTGATCCCGGGGTCGCGATCTCGATGCGCGATGCCGAAGTCGGTGAGCACCGCACCTCGCCTCGTGAGCAGCACGTTCGCGGGTTTCACATCTCGATGCAGCACGCCGGCGCGATGCGCTGCCTCCAGGGCGTCGATCAGTGAGCTCCCGATGGCTATCGTGTCGGCCAACCCCAGCCGTCCAGCGTCACGGACCACGTCAGCGAGCGTCGGGCCTTCGAGCAGCTCCATCACGATCCACGGGTGCCCGTCCTCGGCGAACACGTCGTACACGCTCACTGCCGCGACGCTGGCGACGCCGCCAGCGGCCCTGGCCTCCCGCATGACGCGCTGCTGGGCCTGCCTTCGCTCCTGCTCGTCGAGCTGGCCCGGAGGAATCACCTCCTTGACGGCCACCATCCTGTCGAGCTTCTGGTCCTGTGCAGCCCACACGACGCCCATGCCGCCCTGGCCGACCACCCGGATCAGGCGGTATCGGCCACCGAGAACCCGGCCCGGACGCGAGTCGCTCATGCAGCAACTCTAGATCGTGTTCCCGATTTCGGGGGTCGAAGGACCACCAGCGGGACCACGAGCGAGGAGCGTGCCCGGTACGGGTCGCTGACCTGCGGTGATGTTGTGCCGGGTGTGGGACTCGAACCCACACATCCTTTCGGACAATGGTGTTTGAGACCATCGCGTCTACCGATTCCGCCAACCCGGCATGGGTACGGTGGGTGGTGCCGCGCGATAACCTTCTCACATGAGCACCCCCGCCGCGGCAGCACCCCCGAGCCGCCGAGTGGTCATCGCCGAGGACGAGGCCCTGATCCGTCTCGACCTCGCCGAGATGCTCGTCGAGGAGGGTTACCGGGTCGTGGGGCAGGCCGGTGACGGGGCGCGAGCCGTCGCGTTGGCCGAGTCCGAGCACCCCGACCTTGTCGTGATGGACGTCAAGATGCCAAGGCTCGACGGTATCTCTGCCGCAGAGCAGATCGCCGAGCGGCGGATCGCACCGGTCGTGATGCTGACGGCTTTCAGCCAGCGCGAGCTTGTCGAGCGCGCGCGTGATGCTGGCGCGATGGCGTACATCGTCAAGCCGTTCAGCAAGTCCGACCTGATGCCCGCGATCGAGATGGCCTTGAGCAGGTTCGCCGAGATCGCTCAGCTCGAGAGCGAGGTTCACGACCTGGCCGAGCGCCTTCAGACGCGCAAAGTGGTCGAACGCGCCAAGTCCGTTCTGCAGGAGCGGCTGTCGCTGTCCGAACCCGACGCGTTCCGCTGGATTCAGAAGACCGCGATGGATTCGCGACTGTCCATGCGTGCCGTCGCCGATGGCGTCGTCGCCGGCGGGCGACAGACCGGCTAGAAAGGTCACAACTTGGCAACATCACGCACCGAACGGCTGACTGTCACGTGCGCGTGACCTTCGGCCGCTAGGTTCAGGAGCACTGCACCGCCTCGCTTCGACGCGGCCGCAGCACCGCACTCTCGACCCAACCCGGAGGACTCATGAGACGCCCCTCACACGTGGCGCGAATTGCGGCCGTGGCCGCTGCAAGCACACTCGTGCTCGCAGCCTGTGGCAGCGACAGCGACACCAGCGATGAGCCAAGCGCGAGCAGCAGTCAGGCCGAAGGTGGTCAGGTCTCGACCAACACGCAGATCTACTTCGTCGACGGCAACACCAGCGACTACAGCGAAGACTTCGACCCGGGCGTCCTCAACGGCGTGAAGGCGACCTTCCCAGGCGCCGAGCTCGGTGACGACTTCAAGAAGCGCTTGTCCGAGATCAACCCCAAGCTCAAGGACTACACCTACGGCCCGGAGTCCTACGACGCGACCATCGTCTCCGCACTCGCCGCCGAAGCCGCCAAGAACGACAACTCCAAGGCGATCGCCAAGGAGATGCAGGGCGTCTCTGCCGATGGTACGAAGTGTGAGACCTTCACGGACTGCAAGAAGCTGCTCGACGACGGCGATGACATCGACTACGAGGGAGTCAGCGGCCCGATCAACTTCAATGGCTCGGGCAGCCCGTCGGCCGCGACCATCGGCATCTTCCAGTACAACGAGGACAACAATTACGACAACCTCAGCTACCAGACCGGTGAGGTCACCAGCGGTGGCGAGAGCGGTCCCGGCCAAAGCGTGACCGGCAGTGTCCCCAAGGGCGATGGCAAGTTCGTCGTCGGTTCTCTTCTGCCGCAGACCGGCGACCTTGCGTTCCTCGGCCCCCCAGAGATCGCTGGCGTCGAGCTCGCCGTCAACGACCTGAACGACGCAGGTGGCGTCCTCGGTGAGAAGGTGTCCGTCGTCCAGGCCGACTCCGGCGACGGCACGCCCAACATCGCGCCGCAGGAGACCGACAAGCTGCTCGGCAAGGACGTCGACATCATCGTCGGTGCGGCCTCTTCGTCGGTGTCGCTCAGCGTCATCGACAAGATCGTCAACGCCGGCGTCCTGCAGATCTCACCGGCGAACACCTCGACGGCGTTCGACACCTACAAGGACGAGGGGCTGTACTTCCGTACCGCTCCCTCCGATGTCCTCCAGGGTCGCGTGCTCGCGGGCCTGGTCGCCGCTGACGGTTTCACCGACATCGCGATCCTGGCCCGCCAGGACTCCTACGGTGAGGCACTTGCCGACAACGCGGAGAAGTTCTTCGAAGAAGGTGGCGGCAGCGTCGTGCTCAAGGAGCTGTACGCGCCTGACGCGTCAACCTTCACCGCAGAGGTCAACGCCGCCAAGGCCGAAGACCCCGACGCGATCATCCTCATCGCATTCGATGAGACCAAGAAGATCATCCCTGAGATGATCAAGGCAGGCATCGGCCCCAACAGCTGAGGCCCGCACGCCAAGGGCCCCGGACCGCTGACGCGGTTCGGGGCCCTTGGCGAGCGGCTGGCGGGGGAGGGGTCAGGCTTTGGCGAGGGTGCCGAGATAGAGCTCGATCACCTTGGGGTCGTTCATCAGCTCGCGCCCCGGCGCCGTGTAGGCGTTGCGGCCCTGGTCCAGCACGTAGCCCCGGTCAGCGATCTGCAGGCAGCGGCGGGCGTTCTGCTCGACCATGATGATGCTCACGCCGGCCCGGTTGATTGCCCGCGTCTGCACGAAGACCTCGTCCTGCAGGTGCGGCGACAGTCCCGCTGACGGTTCGTCGAGCAGCAACACCGACGGCTCCATCATCAGGGCGCGACCCATGGCGACCATCTGACGCTCGCCACCGGACAAGGACCCTGCCCGCTGTGCGCGCCGCTCCAGCAGCGCCGGAAAAAGCTCACCGACGAAGTCCATGCGCGTGCGGAGCTTCTTCGGCGCCTGGTAGCACCCCATCTGCAGGTTCTCCTCGATGGTGAGGCTGGGGAAGACGTTGTTGCTCTGCGGTACGAAGCCGATGCCCTTGGCCACCAAGGTGTCTGCACGTTCGTTGGTGATCTCTTCACCTTCGAGCGTGACCGACCCGGTGTGGACGTGCACCAGTCCGAACAACGCCTTGAGCAGCGTCGACTTGCCGGCACCGTTCGGGCCGATGATGCCGACGAGCTCGCCCTCCTGGCAGTACAGGTCGGTGCCGTTGAGGATGTTGACGCCCGGGACGTACCCGGCGGTCAAGTTGTCCGCTCGCAGCACCGCGCCCTCGGCCCGGCTCAGGTGCTCTTCGCGACCGGCCTCGATGCTGGGCAGGCCGCGGTCGATGGTCTCGTCGGTCACAAGAGGCTCGTCGGCCGTCGAGCGATCCTCGGCTGCCTCCTCTTCAGCACGGTCCTCAACGGAGGCGGAGTCCTTGTCGGGCCGGTCCTCTGGGTCGTCGCCGGGGCGGCCGGGCGGTTGGCTGGTCATCAGTGCTCCAAGGTCTCGGTCGGGCCGTTCATCGACGTCCGCCGTTCCTCGGTGATATCTGTGTCGTGGTGCTCACCGAGATAGGCATCGATGACCGTTTGGTCTCCCATCACGTCATCGGCTGTCCCCTGGGCGATGATCTTGCCCTGCGCCATCACGATCACGCGATCGGAGATGTCTCTCACCATGTCCATGTCATGTTCGACGAAAAGGACGGTCATGCCGTCCTCACGCAACGACTTCACGTGTCCCAGCAGCGACTGCTTCAGCGCCGGGTTGACGCCCGCCATCGGCTCGTCCAGCATGATCAGCTCCGGGTTGACCATCAGCGCACGGGCCATCTCCAACAGCTTGCGTTGGCCGCCGGATAGTGATCCGGCAAAATCGTCTTCCTTGGCATCGAGCTGGAAGCGTTTGAGCAGCTCACGAGCGCGCTCGGTGTTGGCCTTCTCCTGGCCACGCCACAGGGCAGCGATCGGCGCGCGCCAGAAGCGCTCACCCCCCTGCCCGGTTGCGCCGAGGCGCATGTTCTCCAACACAGTGAGCTTCGACAACACCTTCGTCAGCTGGAACGTACGGACCATGCCGAGCCGTGCCACCTTGTGGGCTGGCATGTTGGCGATGGACTGCCCGTTAAAGGTCCAAGAGCCCGAATCGGTCTCGTCGAACCCCGTGAGCAGGTTGAAGAACGTCGTCTTTCCGGCACCGTTGGGGCCGATCAGCGCGGTGATCTTGTGACGGGGGATCTCCACGTGATCAACGTCGACGGCCGTCAAGCCACCGAACTTCCGGGTGACGTTGTCCGCAACCAGGATTGGTTCGTCGTTATCGGGCATCGAGCGCTATCTCCTTCCGGTCGCCGAAGACTCCCTGGGGACGGAAGATCATCAGCAGCATCAGGGCGAGCCCGACGATCATGAAGCGCACCGAACCCACCTGGTCGTCGGTCATGAGCCAGCTCGGGATCACCGGATCACCGCCCTCGGTCAGGCGTCCGAGGATCCCGCTGATCAGTGACAGGAAGGCCCAGAATACGACGGCGCCAAAGATCGGCCCGAAGATTCGGGCAGCCCCACCGAGGATGAGCATCGTGTAGACGATGAACGTCAGGTCAGAGCTGAAGTTGTCCGGCTGGACCGAGTTCTGGCCCAGCGCCAGGATGAAACCGCCCAGGCACCCGACCATGCCGCCGAGGATCAGCGCCTGCATCTTGTACGAGTAGACGTTCTTGCCGAGGCTGCGTACGGCCTCCTCGTCCTCGCGGATCGACTTGAGCACGCGGCCCCAAGGTGAACGCATCAGAGACCACAAGAAGATGCTGGACAACACGACCAGGATCCACCCGATCGTCATCACCCAGAAGTCGCCCGGCCGGAAGCCGAGCACCTCACCGGAGTACGGGTTGGCACCCTGGAAGGCGTCGGAGAACCCGGTCACGCCGTCTCGGCCGTTGAAGTACTCCTTGAACGATGCGCCGAAGAACAACCGGATGACCTCGGCGGCCGCGATGGTCGCGATAGCCAGGTAGTCCGCGCGCAGTCGCAGCGTCGGGATGCCGAGGAACAGCGCGAGGATCGCCGTGCACGTCAGCCCGACGAGGATCGCCACGAAGAACGGCAGGTTGAACGACGCGACCGCCACGGCGAACCCGTACGCACCGACGGCCACGAACCCGGCCTGGCCGAAGTTGAGCAGACCCGCGAACCCGAACTGGACGTTGAGCCCGATCGCGGTGAGACAGAAGTAGGCTGCCTCGACGGAGACCGCCGCGCGAAGTGCATCGATGATGATCGTCATGATCTTCCTCCTCTCCTGTCCTCAGCCGATTCGTTCTCTGCGTCCGAACAGGCCCTGGGGTCTGACGAGCAGGATCAAGATGAGGACGAACAGCGCAGCGGCGATCTTCAGCTCCGAGGGGATGACCATCGTGGACATCTCGATGAGCATTCCGACGACGAGGCTGCCGACGATCGCACCCCAGATCGAGCCAAGCCCGCCGACCGTGATGGCCGCGAACATCACCAGCAGGATCTGCGCACCGAGATCGAACTTGACGGACTGGCTGAAGCCGAGCAACACACCGCAGGTGCCGGCGAGCAACGTTCCGACCGTCCACACGATGGTGATCACCCGGTTGACGTTGATACCGGTCGACGCCGCCAGGGAGGGATTGTCGGCGATGGCCCGGGTGGCCCGGCCGATCCGGGTCCGTGACAGGGCCAGCGTGACCGACAGGAGCAGGACGATGGCGACGCCGAGGCAAACCAGGTCTCGTACGGTGTACGTCACCGGGCCGAGGGTGATGCCAGGTGGCGTGGTGTACTCGCGGTAGTTGGCAGTGCGCCCGCCGGTGAAGAACTGGAAGATGTTGCGCAGGAAGAACTGCAGGCCGATCGAGACGATCATCATGGCGATCAGTCCGGTGCCGCGGTTGCGCAGTGGTCGCCAGAGGAACAGGTCCTGCACCAGGCCGAACGCCGCCGAGAATGCGATCGCGAGCAACGCCGCGATCCAGATCGACAGGCCGAACGTCGCGTTGAACGTGTAGGTGAGGATGGCCCCGAACGTGACCAGCTCGCCGTGGGCGAAGTTGGTCAGGCCGGTCGTGCCGAAGATCATCGACAAGCCAAGTGCACCGAGCGCCAAGATGACGCCGAAGTACAGACCGTTGTAGAGGTTCTGGGGAATCTGGTCCAGCGCTGAGGCAACCTGCCGGTCACCGGGGCCGAGCACGAAGGTGATCGTCACCGGCAGCGTGCTCTCGACCTTCACCTTGATGGGGTTTCTGGCGCCCTCGCGCAGTGCGACGCCCTCGGGCAGCGTCGACTCATCGAGCTCGACGGTCAGGTCACCCTGCTCGTACGGTACGTCGACCGAGTACTGCCCGTTCTCGTCGCTCTCGGTGGTGGTTTCCTCGCCGCTGGCGTCGGTGACCGTGATGGTGGCGCCGGCGACATTGGTCTGCCCGGACGTGGACTTGTTGATCAAGCGGCCCTGGACGGTGATCTTCTCCTCGGCCGCCTGCGGGGCCGCAGACGGCGCGGTGGTACCGGTCGAAGCGGCGGGGGAGGCGATCCCTCCGAGCAGCAGCGCGCCCATGATCAGTGCAAGCAGTGCCGCTATTCGCAGACGCACATCAAGCTCCTGTCGCCTTGTCGGGGAGGAAGCGTCCAGAACAGGACCGCCGGGGCTGTCCCGGAGCATAGCGACATCTGCGCTCGGAGGACACGATTAGCCCGACATCTGCCGTAACCGTTGCACGATTGTTCCTGCCTCTCCTGGTGGCGGTGTCGCAGGCTCATCGCAGCACGATCACGCGCTGTGTCAGTGCCGGTGCGATGATGAGCGCGGGCAACAGGTCGGCGACGGCCACGGACCGGATGGCCAGGAGTCGCAAACCGACGGCGGCGAGGACTAACCCGCCGGTCGCGGTCAACGCGGCCAGGTGCGGATCGGGGACGAAAGCGCCGACCAAGGCACCGGCGGCCGTCAGTGTGCCCTGGATGACGAGCACCGACAGCGCCGACGCCATGACGCCGACTCCGAAAGCGGCGGCGAAGGCGACGGCGGCGAACCCGTCGAGCACAGACTTCAGCACCAGCTGGTCGGCGCCATCCCCCATGCCCTCGGTCAGCGACCCGAGGATGGTCAGCGGCCCCACGCAGAACAGGAGTGACGCCGTGAGGAATCCCTCGATGAAGCGCTGGCGATCAGCGGGAGCGTCGGCGGGTGCGAGTCGTCGTTGCAACCGACCACCGAGGGCTGCGATGCGGTCCTCGAGGCGCAGCAATGATCCGATGATCGAACCGACGAGCAGGGCGCCGAGAACGATCAGCACAGGCGCCTGGTCACCCACTGCACCGGTCAGGACGGGGTCAAGGACGGCCGAGACCGACAGGGCCGCGATTAGGAGCGTGACAAGCCCCAGGACGTCGGTGACGATCGTGCGGGTACGCTCCGGCAGCCGGTGTCCGAGCAGGATTCCGGCACCGGACCCGACCAGGACCGCCACGACGTTAACGGCGGTCCCTGCTCCGATGAACACCTCGGACCTCCTACCTCAGCGATCGGCGACGGGGGCGGGCTGGCGACAAAGGTGACGGTGCGCCGACTCCGGGCGTAGTGTGGCAGGTCCGGGCGAGTGTCGAGCAGCAGACCCATGAAGGAGAGCGTGTGTCCCGATTGCCGATTGTGGTGCGCGATGCCGAGCCAGAGGATGCGAGTGCACTCATCGAGCTGTGGGGAAGCTGTGTCGATGCGGTAGAGAAGGACACAGCCGAGGGCATCGGCGCCGGCGCTTGGCGTGAGCCCAAGATCGCGGAGTCGGCTGCGGCGATCAGCACCCACAACGCAGACCCGGTCAAGCGACTTCTGGTCGCCCTTCTCAACGGCGCCATCGTCGGCGTCGTCGCGGTACGTCTGCAGGCGATCACACCGATCCACTGCACGCAGACGATGGTGGTCAGTGACCTGCACATCGGTCCGCGCTTCCGGCGCAAGTCGGTGGCCTCGGTCCTGATGTCAGCCGCGGTCAGCTGGGCCGAGGAGCATGACTGTGAGCTTGTGCTGACCACGGCGCCGGCCTCGTCACGCGACGCACACCGTTTCCTCACCAGGCTCGGCTTCGGACAGGTGGCCGTCGTCCGCGGGGCGCAGACCAGCGCGCTTCGCTCGAGGTTCGTCGGGATGGCCACGAGCTCAAAGGACACCGGTCGCCTGATCGCCGTCCGCCGCACTCTGCGCCGCCGGCAGCGTTCTGCACACCCGGCGTTCCTCACGTCCGAGTCGGGCGTGCCCGAGTCCTGACCCGGCGCCTACCGTGGCCGCCTTTTCGTGTCGGCGCCGGCCGCTAGAGTCGTGGGGTGGCATCCGCACCCGACGCACGCAAACGCCTCCTGCTGATCGACGGCCATTCGGTCGCGTACCGCGCGTTCTTCGCGTTGCCGGTGGAAAACTTCTCCACCTCGACCGGCCAGCCCACCAACGCCGTCTACGGGTTCACCTCGATGCTCATCAACGTGCTGCGGGACGAGGCTCCGACCCACGTCGCTGTGGCGTTCGACGTCTCGCGCCAGACGTTCCGGCTGGAGGACTACGCCGACTACAAGGGCAATCGGTCGGCCTCGCCGCCGGAGTTCAGCGGACAGGTCTCCTTGGTCAAGGAAGTGCTCGACGCCCTGGCCATCGTCTCGCTGGAGAAGGTCGGGTACGAGGCGGACGACATCATCGGCACGCTCGCGACGCAGGCCGAAGCAGACGGCTTCGAGGTGCTGATCTGCACCGGGGACCGCGACGCGTTCCAGCTGGTCAGCGAGCGCACCACGGTGCTCTACCCCCGCAAGGGCGTCTCTGACCTGGCCCGCATGACACCGCAGGCGGTCCACGACAAGTACGGCGTCACGCCGGCGCACTACCCCGACCTGGCCGCGCTGGTGGGCGAGACCAGCGACAACCTGCCGGGTGTGCCCGGCGTCGGTCCCAAGACGGCCGCCAAGTGGATCGAGACGTTCGGCGACCTCGAGACCTTGGTGCGTGACGTGGACCAGGTGCCGGGCAAAGCCGGCCAGTCCTTACGTGACCACCTGGGCGACGTGCTCCGCAACCGCCGCATCAACGCGTTGGTGTGTGACCTGGAGCTGGCGCATCGCCCCGACGGTCTCCTCCTGCAGCCGTGGGACCGCGACGCCATCCACCGCGTCTTCGACGGGTTGGAGTTCCGGGTGCTGCGCGACAGGTTGTTCGCCTCCCTCACCTCCGACGAGCCCGATGCCCAAGAGGGGTTCGACCTCGACGCGACCATCTTGCAGCCCGGCACGGTTGCATCCTGGCTGGAGTCCAACGCGCCCGCGGGAGTGCGCACCGGTGTAGCCGTCGAGGGCTCGTGGGGCAGTGGCACCGGTGATGTCCGGGCGATCGCCATCGCACTCGCCGATGACGCCGCGGCCTGGGCCGACACCACCACCTTCACCCCCGAGGACGACGCCGCGGTCGCCGACTGGCTCGCCGATGAGACACGCCCCAAGGCCATGCACGACGCCAAGGGCCCGTCGCTCGCGCTGCAGGCCCGCGGCTGGCTCCTGCGCGGACTCGTCTCCGACACGGCGCTGTCGGCCTACGTCGCTCGCCCCGACCAGCGGATGTACGACCTTGCCGACCTCACGCTGCGCTACCTGCACCGTGAGCTGCGCGAGGACGCAGACGACTCCGGTCAGCTCACCCTCGACACCGGTGACCGCCTCGAGGAGACGACGGCCATGTTGCGGGCGCGCGCTGTCGCGGACCTCGCGGTGGCCTTCGACACCGAGCTCGAGCAGCTCGGCGGCGCCGGCCTGCTCAAGTCCGTCGAGATCCCGCTCGTCGGCGTGCTCGCCGACATGGAGCGGGCCGGGATCGCGGTCGACGACGCCTATCTGCAGACCCTCGAGGACGAGTTCGCCGATCGCGTACGCACCGCGGCCGACGCCGCGTACGACGTGATCGGCGCACAGATCAACCTCGGGTCGCCCAAACAGCTGCAGGTCGTGCTCTTCGACGAGCTCGCGATGCCCAAGACCAAGCGCACCAAGACCGGGTACACGACCGATGCCGAGTCCCTGCAGATCCTCTTCGACAAGACCGAGCATCCGTTCCTGGCGCATCTGCTCGACCACCGCGACGTCACGAGGCTGCGCCAGACCGTCGAGGGTCTGCGCAAGACGATTGCTTCCGACGGCCGGATCCACAGCACGTTCAACCAGACCATCGCCGCCACCGGCCGGCTGAGCTCGACCGACCCCAACCTGCAGAACATCCCCATCCGCACCGAGTCCGGGCGGCGGATCCGGTCGGCGTTCTGCGTCGGCGACGCCTTCGAGGCGTTGCTGACCGCCGACTACAGCCAGATCGAGATGCGGATCATGGCAGACCTGTCACGCGACGCCGGCCTGATCGAGGCGTTCAACTCCGGCGAGGACTTTCACACCGTGATGGCATCGAGGGTGTTCGGGGCCGAGCCCGACGCGATCACCGGTGCCATGCGCAGCAAGATCAAGGCGATGAACTACGGGCTCGCCTACGGTCTGTCGGCGTACGGGTTGTCCCAGCAGCTCAAGATCGACGCGCGCGACGCCCAGGGCCTGATGGACGAGTACTTCCAGCGGTTCGGTGGTGTCCGCGACTACCTGCGCGGGATCGTCGAGGAGGCGCGTAAGACCGGCTTCACCGAGACGATCATGGGTCGCCGTCGCTACCTCCCCGATCTGACGAGCGACAACCGCCAACGGCGTGAGATGGCAGAGCGTGCGGCGCTCAACGCCCCAATCCAGGGCTCCGCCGCCGACATCATCAAGGTGGCCATGCTCGGAGTTCATCGTGCGTTGCGTGTGACGGGGTTGTCATCGCGCCTGCTGCTGCAGGTCCACGACGAGCTGGTCCTGGAAGTCGCACCCGGGGAGCTGGAGACCGTGGAGGTCCTCGTACGTGCGGAGATGGCCCAGGCGGCCGACCTCGCGGTGCCGCTCGAGGTCTCGGTGGGGATCGGACAGACCTGGCACGAAGCCGGGCACTGAGCGGTCCAGCAGTAGGGGATTCACTTCTGTGCCAGGTTCTCCTGGTACGGCGTTGCTTCACCGAGGTTGCACCCTCGGTGAAGCAAAAGGTACGCCCGGTGCAGTGGTGGGCCGACGGTCCGCTCGCGGATCGAGGGGCCAAGACCTGCGGATCGAGGGGCCAAAACCTGCGGATGACGGGTGGGGGAGTGGGGAGGATGAGTCAACGCGGTGATTGTGAGCTAGA
>Ga0136614_10001807_pt1 | contig 12877 bp, 13 predicted proteins | sample AntDrymUQ2792106_2_FD_106643 | JGI IMG/M metagenome (GOLD analysis project Ga0136614, IMG submission 106643) | Polar desert sand microbial communities from Dry Valleys, Antarctica - metaG UQ279 (21.06) | ecosystem: Environmental > Terrestrial > Soil > Desert | place: Antarctica: Dry Valley...
CTCGGACTCCGAGCTCATCGCCGCGCTGCTCTCCACGCACGAGGCGGACACGATCGAGGACGCGGTCGCAGATGTGATGCCGCGCCTCGAGGGCGCCTTCTCGACCGTCGTGATGACGCCCGACCGCATCGTCGCCTTCCGCGATGGCGCCGGCCTGCGCCCGCTTGCGCTCGGGCGCATCGGCGAGCGCTACTGCGTCGCCTCCGAGAGCTGCGCGTTCGACATCATCAACGCGGAGCTGCTGCGCGAGGTCGAGCCCGGCGAGCTCGTCTCGCTCGACGAGCGCGGGATCGAGGCGCGCCAGGTGGTCGCGGGCGAGCGCAAGGCGTTCTGCGTGTTCGAGCACATCTACTTCGCTCGTCCCGACTCGAAGCTCGAGGGCAACCGCACGCAGGTCTCGCGGCGCAAGATGGGCGAGATCCTCTGGCGCGAGGCGCCGGTCGACGCCGACGTGGTCATCCCGGTCCCCAACTCCGGCAACCCAGCTGCGACCGGTTACTCGAAGGCGTCTGGAATCCCGCGCGACGATGGCCTGGTCAAGAACCCCTATGTCCATCGCACGTTCATCGAACCCGGCCAGGAACTGCGCAAGCACGGCCTGCGGATGAAGTTCAACCCGCTGCCGGAGGTGGTTGGCGGCAAGCGCATCGTCGTCGTCGACGACTCGATCGTGCGCGGCAACACGACGCGCCAGATCGTCGGCATGCTCCGCGACGCCGGCGCGGCCGCGGTGCACATGCGGATCTCGGCGCCGCCGATCCGCCACACCTGCCACTACGGGATCGACATGTCGAGCACCGAGGAGATGGTCGCCCACGGGCGCAGCGAGGAGGAGATTGCGCGCGAGCTCGGCTGCGACTCGCTCGCCTACCTCTCGCTCGACGGGGTCTACGAGGCGATCCGCTCCGACCGCTCGACCCACTGCGACGCCTGCTTCACCGGCGACTATCCGCTCGAGCGCACCGAGGCGAAGGCCAACGGCAAGTTCGCGCTCGAGCAGCTCGAGCCGGTCAAGGCCTGAAGCCGGCGAGCGCCGCGCTGGTCTCCCAGAGGTCGAGCGCCTTGCCCTCGTCGTAGGAGTCCGCCGACGACGGAGTCTCCTTGGTGCCGTCGAAGTACCTGCCCGTCATGCCCTCCAGCTCCGGATCGAGCACGAGTCGCGCGAGAGCGCGGCCCGAGGTCTTGGTGCTGGGTAACAATCGCGCGACCCCGCCCGGCTGCGGCCGCTTCCCTCGCTAGTGTGGCTCGGGTGGACCTCGACGCGGCGCTGAAGGAGCATTTCGGGTTCCCGGGCTTCCGGCCGGGCCAGCGCGAGGCGTGCGAGGCCGCGCTCGCGGGCCGCGACACGCTCGTCGTGATGCCCACGGGCTCGGGCAAGTCGCTCTGCTACCAGTTGCCCGCCCTGGTCTCCGATGACCTGACCGTCGTCGTCTCGCCGCTCGTCGCGCTGATGCAGGACCAGGTCGAGGCCCTCGAGGCGCGCCTGCTCGGCGGCCAGGTCGCGCTCGTCAACGCGCAGCGCGACGCCGACACGAACGCTGCGACCCTCGACCGCGCCGCGCGCGGGGAGCTGCGGCTGCTCTACGTCGCGCCCGAGCGCTTTTCCTCGCCGGGGTTCCTCGATCGCCTGCGCGCGTGCGAGGTCGGGTTGTTCGTCGTCGACGAGGCCCACTGCGTGTCGCAGTGGGGCCACGATTTCCGGCCCGACTACTTCCGGCTCGCCGCCGTCGCACGGACGGTCGGTGCGCGCTCGCTGCTGGCGTCGACCGCGACCGCGACGCCACGCGTGGCGACCGACATCGTGCGCCGCCTCGACCTGCGCGATCCGGCGAAGATCGTCACCGGCTTCGACCGTCCCAACCTCTCGTTCGCGGTCGCGCGTCCCGCCCCGCACGAGAAGCGGCGCTTGCTGCTCGCCCGGCTTCAGTCCGAGGAGGCGTTGCCTGCGATCGTCTACGCGGGCACCCGCGCGGGCGTGGACGAGTTGGCCGCGTGGCTCGAGGACGAGCTGGGCGAGGATGTGCTGGCCTACCACGCCGGCCTCGAGCGCGGGCGCCGCGCGACGGTGCAACGCCGCTTCCTCGGCGATGACGTGCGCGTCGTGGTCGCGACGAACGCATTCGGCATGGGGGTCGACAAGCCGAACGTGCGGACCGTGTTCCACGCGAGCGTGCCGGCTTCCCTTGAGGCCTACTACCAGGAGGCCGGCCGCGGCGGGCGCGACGGCCTGCCCTCCCAGGCGATCCTGCTCGCCGAGAATCGCGACAAGGCGCTCCACGTCCACTTCATCAAGCGCGACGAGCTCGAGCCCGACGCGCCGCGCCGCCTCGCGGACGCGCTCGCAGCCGCGGCCGGCGAGGACGGGCGCTACACGGTCGAGGCCGCCGCGCTCAATCGCGCGGTCGGCTGTGGAGGCGATCACCTGCGCGCGCTGATCGGCCACCTCGCGCGCGCCGGCGCGGTCCATCCGGCGCCGGCGAGCCAGGACCGCGTCGCCGGCCGGATCGCGGCGGCGTTCGACGCTCGCGTCGAGGCGCTCTGCCGCGCGTCGATCGCCGACGGGGCGAAGGCGCGCTGGCGCCAGTACCGCGAGATTTGGGCCTACGTCGAGTCGGGTGGCTGCCGCCGCGCGACGATCCTCCGCCATTTCGGCGATCCCAGCTCGCCGGCGGCGAGCGGTCCGTGCTGCGACGTCTGCGACTCGGCGCTGGCGCTCAGCGTGCCGCCGCCGGACGCGACCGCGATCGCCGACCTCGACGAGGCGATCGTCAGCATCGCGCGCAACGCGCGGCCGAACGTCGGGCGGACGACGTGCGCGGAGATCCTCCACGGCGCGCGCACGAAGAAGGTCGAGCGCAACTCGTTCGACGGCCTGGCCGGTTACGGCTGCTTCTCCCATCTCGCGCGCACGGAGATCATCGCTCGCATCGACGAGCTGATCGGCGCGGGTGAGCTCGGCACGAGCGGCGGCCGTTATCCCGTCCTCGTCGCGCCGGCCAGCGCGCAGGCGGCGTGAGACCCTACCGGGTCCTCATCAGCCGAGCTTTGGCCTGTCTGGAGAGTTCTCGATGAGAAGGGACTCTGGCGCCTTCGGCGTCGTGGTGCTGGTCTCCGGTGAGGGGACCAACCTGCAGGCGATCCTCGACACGGTCCACGGCGCCGACGGGATCGAGGTCCGCGGCGTGGCGTCCAGCAGCGCCGGCGCGCGCGCGCTCGAGCGCGCCGAGCGGGCAGGCGTGCCGAGCTCCGTCTTCGACGTCGCCGGGCACGAGGGGCGGGTCGATCGCGACCGCGCGCTCGGTGACTGGATCGACGAGCAGGGCGGCGATCTCGTCGTCCTCGCGGGCTTCATGGAGCTGCTGAGTGGGGAGTTCGTCCGCCGCTTCGAGGGCCGCGTGGTCAACGTCCACCCGGCCCTGCTGCCGTCGTTCCCCGGGCTGCGGGCGATCGAGCAGGCGATCGAGCACGGTGTGCGCGTGACCGGGGTGACCGTTCACTTCGTCGACGAGGGCGTCGACAGCGGCCCGATCATCCTGCAGGAGGCGATCCCGCTTGCGTATGCTCGTGACATCGAGGGACTCGAGCAACGTCTGCACGAGGTCGAACACCGCCTCCTGCCCGAGGCGATCCGGCTGATCGCTCGCGGTGCGGTCAGCTTCGACCCCGAGAACCCGCGCCGCGTGGTGATCGACGAGCCGCCCGACGCAGGGTGAGCGTGACGGACGCGACCAAGTCCGGCGCCCTGGGCGTCACCGCCCCGAGCGAGGTCCGTGTGCGGCGCGCCCTGCTGACCGTTTCGGACAAGCGCGGCCTCGCCGACTTCGCGCGCGGCCTAGCCGAGCTGGGCATCGAGATCGTCTCCACCGGCGGCACGGCGCGCGAGCTGGCGGCGGCCGGCATCGAGGTCCGCCCGATCGAGGACTACACCGGCTCCCCGGAGATCCTCGGCGGACGCGTGAAGACGCTGCACCCGGCGATCTACGCGGGCCTGCTCGCGGTTCGCTCCGACGAAGCCCACGTGCGCACGCTCGCCGAGCGGGAGGTCGAGCCGATCGACCTGGTCTGCGTGAACCTGTATCCATTCGAGCGCACGTCAGCGACGCGCGGCGTCAGCGACGCGGAGGTGATCGAGCAGATCGACATCGGCGGCCCGACGCTGATCCGCGCCGCGGCGAAGAATCACCCGTTCGCCGCGGTCGTCGTCAAGCCCGAGAGCTACGACGCGGTGCTCGAGGAGCTGCGCGCGGGCGAGGGGCGGCTGTCCGAACAGACGCGCCAGGCGCTCGCGCTCGAGGGGTTCTCGTATACGGCCCGCTACGACACGGCGATCGCGCGCTGGTTCTCCGAGCGCGACGAGCAGTTCCCGCCACTGTACGTGCGCGCCTACGAGAAGGTCCTCGACCTCTCCTACGGCGAGAACCCGCACCAGCGCGCGGCCTATTACGCGCAGGCCGGCGCGCGTACCGACCTGCTGTCGATGGTCTCGAAACTCCACGGCAAGGAGCTCTCGTTCAACAACCTGCTCGACCTCGACTCGGGTCGCAAGCTCGTCGACGACTTTGAGGTCCCGGCCGCCGCGATCGTCAAGCACAACAATCCCTGCGGCGTCGCGGTGGCGGGCTCGGTGGGGGAGGCGTTCGAGCGCGCGCTGGCGACCGATCCCCAGAGCGCCTTCGGTGGCGTGATCTGCTTCAACCGGAGCGTCGACCACGCTCTGGCCGACCAGCTGCACGCGATGTTCGTCGAGCTGGTCTTCGCGCCGGGGTACGACGACGACGCGCTCGAGGTGCTCCAGCAGAAGGAGGGCATCCGCATCCTCGACAACCAGGAGCGCCGCAACTGGCCGCTGATCGATCAGGACATCAAGCGCGTGCGCGGCGGTGTGCTGGTCCAGGATCGCGACCAGGACATCGAGCCGCGGGACCAGATGCAGGTCGTCACCGAGCGCCGCCCGAGCGAGGCGGAGTGGGGCGACATGCTGTTCGCCTGGAAGGTCGCCAAGCACGTGCGCTCGAACGCGATCGTGCTCAGCCGCGAGCTCGCCACGATCGGGATCGGCGCGGGCCAGATGAGCCGCGTCGATTCGGTCCGCCTGGCGGTCGAGAAATCACGTTCGTCGCTCGAGGGCGCCGCCCTTGCCTCCGACGCCTTCTTCCCGTTCGCCGACGGCCCCGAGGCCGCGATCGAGGCCGGCGCTCGCGCGATCATCCAGCCCGGCGGCTCGAAGCGCGATCCCGAAGTCGTCGAGGCCTGTGACAAGGCGGGCGTCGCGATGGTGTTCACCGCGCGCCGGCATTTCCGGCACTAGCGGGTCGCCGATGTCGATCCGCCCACCGCACCTGCTCGCCGCCTCGCTGCTCTGCGTACCTGTCCTGGCGTTCGCCGGCTGTGGCGATGAGGACGAGGACACCGGCAAGGACACGCCGACCGTGATCGAGCGCACAGTCACCGAGACCGCGCCTACGCCGCCGCCGACGACCCGGCCCGTCCGCACTCGCTGCGGCGACGTCGTCTTCGAGGAGAACAGCGGCAACGCGGCCTTCGACGTCGTCGTCGAGGGGATCACGTGCGAGGAGGCGGAGAAGCTGCTGCGCTCGGGCCTCGAGAGCTGGGACTGCGAGACGACCGAGGGCTCCGACTCGGGGGGCGGCGACCGCTCCCGCTGCCGCGACGCCGACCGCACGATCGAGTTCACCGGCGGGAACTGACCGCAAGCCGTAGAGCATGCCCCCGGCGAGGATCGAACTCGCGACCAACCGGTTAAAAGCCGGGTGCTCTACCAACTGAGCTACAGGGGCACCGAGAGGTTAGTGGCGACCAGTCTGCGGCTGGTTCATGATTCAGACGTCATCAACGCCACTGGCAGGCCCAGTCCCGCCTCCTTCCGAACAGTCGCGATCCGGCGCCCGGGCTGGACCGCGTCCTTGATCGAGCCGAGGCGGTCGCCGAGCAGGTCGGCGGAGGCGTCGAGGTCGGTGACGACGAAGGTGATGCCCCAGAACGAGGCTGGATGGGAGGGGCTCTCGCGCGTGCGCGCGTGCTCAACGACCTCGAGGATCGGCTCGCCGAGCCGGAAGAAACCCTGGCGCAGCAGGTCGTCGCCCTCACCGACTTCGCGCAGCCGACGCCGACGTGCGCCGATCCCCTCGATCGCGCCGGTCGTGCGTTCGAGATCCGGCGTGAGGACGACCACATGGTCGATCGCGAGTACGCCGTTGGGATGATTCGAGCTCTGGGTGGAATCGTCGGCCGGCGCGCTCGGCAGTCCGTCAACCTCGCCGGCCTCAACGCCCGCGAGCGACCACGAGAGAACCCCCTCCGAGCGCTCGGCCACGGGGTCGACGAACTCAAGCGTCACCGCGCCCACGGAACAGCGCCCGTTCTCGACCGCAAAGCCGGCGCGCGCCCAGCGCTCCGCATCAGCGGCGATCGTCAATCCGAGCAGCGCCGGCGAGCTCAGCGTTCCAGGATCCCGCTCGCGGCACCGGTGGTCTCCTCGCCCAGCCACGCGTCGAGCAACGGATCGTCGGCGTCCTCGACCACACGCCTGCAGCGCTCGATCGTGTCGCCGCGGACTTGGCGCTTTACCTGTGTGTAGGCGGAAGCAGGCAACGTCGCGAACTCCTCGGCGACGGTGAGCGCCCGCTCGAGTACCGCGTCCGGCGCGGCCAGTTCGTCGAGCGCACCGAGCTCGAGTGCGCGCTGCGGGTCCACTAGGTCGGCGCCGAGGGCGAGGATCCGCGTTGCCTGCGGCGAGAGCTCGGCGCGCACGACGGCGAGCGCCACGGCTGGATACGGCAGCCCGGCACGCAGCTCGGTCAGCCCCAACCGCCCCTCGGTCGAGCCGACGCGGTAGTCGGCGCACAGCGCGAGGATCAGCCCGCCGGCGATCGCGTGCCCGTTGACCGCGGCGATCAGCGGCCGCTCGAGCGAGTAGAGGGTGGCGAAGAGGCGGTTGATGCCCGTGACCATCGCGCGCTGCCCCGCGCTGTCGAGCGTCGGCACGACCTTCAGGTCGGCGCCCGCGGAGAAGAAGCCCTCGCGGCCGGTGATCACGAGCGCCTTCGCGTCGCTGCCGGCGATCGCCTCGAGCGTGTCGGGGATCTCGTTCAGGAGCGCGACGTCGAGCGCGTTCGCCGGCGCGCGATCGACCCGGATCAGGCCGACGGCGCCACGATCCTCGACCGTCACGTAGCTGCTCGACATCGAGCTCGGACCCTACACGCGCTTCCGTGCGAAACTGCGGCGCGGGAACGGCCCCGTGGTGTAACGGTTAGCACGCCAGGTTTTCAACCTGGTAGCGCGAGTTCGACTCTCGCCGGGGCTATTCGTTCGTCGAGCCGGTTGCGAGTGGGGTGCGCAGATATGTGTTTGACGGCAGCAGCGGTGGGCACAAGGAGTCCATGCAGATTCTCGGCCTCATAGTCATCGGCCTGATCATCGGCGCGATTGCCCGCCTCGTCCTTCCCGGCCGTCAGGCGATCGGTATCGGCTGGACGCTGCTGTTGGGCGTCGCCGGCGCTCTCGTCGGCGGAATCGCCGCGAGCGCCATCGGTACCGGCGACATCTTCGAGCTGAACTTCCTCGGCACCGTCGTGGGCGTAGTCGCCGCGGCGCTTTTCATCGGAGCTGCGGACCGAGCTGGCCTGGGCAAAGGCCGACGAGACGCCGAGCTTACGCGCTGACCAACTGAAGGAGGCTTCGAAGAACCATGTCGACCATCTTGATCATCGTTGGCGGCCTCGTCTTGCTCGCCCTGATCGGGCTGGCGCTAGTGCGTCTGCGGCGGCTGCGTGAACGCCGCCGCGAGCAGCTGCGCACAGAAGCCGCCGGCCACCGACAGGAGGCCGACGCTCACGCTGCGAAAGCACAAGAGTTGGAACCGAAGGCGGAGACGCTTCGAAACGAAGCCGACCGGCATGCAGAAAAGGCGGAAGAGCACGCGGTGATCGCCCAAGAGCACGAGGCTCGCGCGACGGATCTGACCGATCGCGCGGGCAAGACGGAGGAGCAGGTCAAGCGCGAGGGCGAGGTCGTCCGCCGCCACGATGAGAAGGCGACGGAGTTGGAGAAGGACCTCTAGCTTCGTTCGGGCTGAGCGACCTCCGCAGCCAGGAAGTCGGCGACCTCTTTCCCGTAGCGCTGCGGCTCGTCGTCGACGACGAAGTGGCCGGCGCCCTCGAACACGACCAGGCGCGCATCGGGCAGCTCGCGCTCGAAGCGCTTGCCGCCGGCGAGCGGCGCGAAGGCGTCATCCTCGCCCCAGAGGATCAGGGTCGGCACGCCGAGAGCGGCGAGCTTGCCGTCGTAGGGCTCGAGCTTCTCGAAGTCGCAAGAGCGGTAGAAGTCGAGCGTCGCCTGGCGGCGGTCGGAGTCGGCGAAGGCCTTCCAGCACTCGTCGATCGCGGCCGCGTCGAAGCCGGAGCTGAGCGAGGTCAGCAACCCGCCGAAGCCCTCGCGTTCCATGCCTTCGACGAGCTTCTCACCGTCGCCACGAGTGCGCATCGCCTTGGCCATGCCGTGCCACTTGCCGTCTGCGAAGAAGCCGCTCGAGCTGATCACCATCGCGCTGACCGCGTCCGGGTGATCACAGGCCCAGCGCATACCGCTGAGGCCGCCCCAGTCGTGCATCACGAGCGCCACGCGCTCGAGCCCGAGGGCCGAACGGAAGCGCTCGATCGCATCGACCTGGCGCTCCCAGGTGCCGGGCAGGTCGGTGTCGGAGTCGCCCATGCACGGCATGTCGAGCGCGAGCGCGCGCCAGCCGGATTCCGCGACCGCCGACATGACCTCGCGCCACATGTACGAGGACTCGGGAAAGCCGTGGATCAGCAACACGACCGACTCGTCGCCGTTTGACGCCGATGGCGTGGCTTCGCGATAGGCGAGGCCGTCGATGCGCTTGACGTCCACCGCGAACCTCGCCCTAGGCAGCCGGCTCGGGGGAGCCCGCCTGCGGGTCTTCCTCTTCCCTGTAGCCGCCGCAGGCGGCGCCGAACACCGCGACCGCGACGACGAGGCCGGCGAAGTGCGTCGAGGCGAGGGCGATCAGCGCGCCGATGACGCCTCCGGCGGCCGCGGCGAGGGCGACAAGCGTGAGCGGCAGGCGCAGGATCCGCCCGGTGACGAGCGCACACGCGATCCAGGCGACCGGACCGGTGATCGGGCCGTAGTCCTCGAAGAAGTCCTCCGACAGCGGCAAGACGAGCAGGATCGCGAAGACGATCGCCACCGCCGCGGTCTGGATGCCGGCGGCGCGGAAGAAGAGGCCCGAGTCCACGCGGTGATTTTACGGGCGCCACCCGCGACGTGCCGCTCCCGCCGCGGGTGGTCGCTTTCGCTCGCTCGAGCTTTGTGATTACGCGTCCAACAGTAGCCCCGCGACTCGGGCTTCGCCACCGCCGCTGAACGAACGAGCAGTTGCGGTCGTTACGCTGGAGACGCGTTCCCTGGGCGGTTAGCTCAGTTGGGAGAGCACTTGCCTTACAAGCAAGGGGTCGCTGGTTCGAGCCCAGCACCGCCCATGACGACGCCGCGAGTCCCCGGCGCCTACCTGGGCGCGTGCTTGCCACGCGGCTAGAGCGGGCTCAGAAGCCCTTCGTCGTCGCGTCGATCGAGCGCAGGAACTCGACGACGAGCTTCTGGTCGGCCTTGCTGCCGAGGGCGTCGGGGCGGGTGCCGTTCGCCGTGCGGTGCTTGGCGTCGCCGACGACGCAGGTGAGCGATTCGCAGGCGCCGTTGTGGTAGAAGGGCGGCACGTTCTCGATGCCGAGCAGCGACGGGACGTTGTAGCCGCTGCCCTTGCCGTCGCCGTTGACGTCGAGCCCGAGCGCGCCCGGGGGAGCCGTGGACGCTCCGGCGACGATGCCCTGCACCGCCTGCTCGGTCGCGCCGACGTTGCGCGAGAGCTCGTTGCCGGCCCCGGGGACGCCGCGGTTGAACGAGCCGACGTTGCGCAGGAAGCGCGCCAGGAATCCGACCTGGGCGGTCGGCGGCGGCTCCATGGCGATCTCGGCCGCGGCCGGTGGGGAGACGAAGTCCTTCGCGCTGGTCGTCCAGTTGCCGCCGACGTGACAGTTCGTGCAGCCGGCCTTCGCGAACAGCGAGCGGCCCTGGGCGACCCTGTCCTTGACCCGCCTCTTCGCATCCTTGTCGCCGACCGGGATCGGTCCGTTCGGCGTGCGCACGGCGAACTTGACCCATTCCCTCATCGCCGTCAGCGCCGGCACCTGCGTCGAGCTCCCGGGCAGCGTCACCGTGTGCTGCGGGCGGCCGACGTTCGGCTTGGTGAAGGCGTTGATCGCGCACGGGGCGAGGTTGGGATTGCCGTCATCGCCGATCATCAGCCCGTGGTTGGGGTCGAACGGGCTCGTCGCCGGCGGCGGCGTCTGGCAGGCCTGCGCGGCGGCGAGCGCGCCCGGGCCGGAGACGTTGCGGATGTTCAGCTCGAAGTCCTCGATCTCGTCGAAGATCGCGGAGTAGTTCAGCACCCGCTGCTGATTGCGGTTCTTCGGGTTGAAGCTCGCGTTCAGCGGCACCGACTTGCGCGGGCCGGCGGGGAAGCGCCAGATGACCCCGTCGCTGAGGCCCTCGAAGTGGCAGCTCGCACAGCTCTGCCAGCCCTCGCTCGCGAGCCGGTCGGTGCTCGAGGTGGTCATGCCGGGCGGGCGGTTGAAGTTGCCGCGCGAGGAGAAGAAGACCTCGGCGCCGACCGCCACGGTCTCAGCTCGAGAGCCGGGCGCCGGCAGCTTGCCGGTCGTGATCACTTTGCTGACGCTGTCGGTCTTGAGGTTGACGACGGAGACGTTCTTCGACACGAAGTTGGCCACGTAGGCGACCGTGCCGGAGGAATTGACCGCGATCCCTTGCGGCTGCTTGCCGGCGTTGCGCCCGGCGGTCGCCGGGTTGGCCGGATCGTTGAGGTCGATGTAGCGCGTCGTATCGGCGTCGACGGTGAAGTTGACCTTCCCGCCGCCGCCGACAGTCGTCTTCACGAGCAGGTCGCTCGCCGCCGATACGACGTAGGCGGCGCCGGTCCCCTTCTGGTTGGTGAAGCCGATCGCCCACGGGTTGGCGAAGAAGAGCTTCTTCTTGCCCGCCTCAGGCTGGCGCGCGCCGAGATGGAGGTTCAGGAACTTGAGCGGGTTGTCCTTCTGGCTCGAGCCCTTGACGCCGTCGATGACGTTGACGAACGCCTCGGTGTTGACGTTGAAGCGCAGCGGCCCGGCGGGCGAGGCGGCGACGTTGGGCAGGAACGCCTGACCGCCGCGGATGACGATGCTCTGGAGCTGGTTCGGATAGGCGGCCGTCGGGTCGGGGACGCCGTCGCCGTTGCTGTCGATCGCGAAGCCGGTCGGCTCGGGGGCGATCGCGATCTTGCGCGCGGGCTTGTAGTCGCCCGTCTTCTTGGACTTCGTGTCGACGTCGATCCGGCAGACGATCCCCTGCTTGCCGGTGTCGGTGCCCTGCACTCCTGCGCTGCTCGTGAACGCGAGGAAGCCGGTCACATAGAGCTTGTTGCTGTCCGCGGTGACCGCCAGGCCGCGCGGCTGGAAGTGGCGGTTGAGGTCGGGCTTGTTGCAGGTGCTGCCGCGCAGCTTCACGTCGCCGAGCAGCTTGCGCGTCGTCGCGTCGATGATCGAGACCGTGTCCTGGCTGCTGTTGGCGACGAACACGCGCCGCCCGTCCGGCGAGGCGACGATGTTCCACGGCTCGGCGCCCGTCTTCAGCGTCTTGCTCTTGCTCGCCTTGAAGGAGCTCACGCTGTCGTCCTTGATCCGGATCACCGTGACGCTGTTGCTCGCGGCGTTGGCGACGTAGGCGTACTCGTTGTTCGGGTCGACCGCGACGCTCTGCGGCTCCGTCCCGGTGCCGACGCTGCGCAGGACGCGGTTGTCCTTCGTGCTGATGACCGAGACGCTCTTCGCGCCTGGATTGACGACCCAGAGCAGCTTCCCGTCGCGCGAGAGCGTGATCGGGCTCGAGTTGGTCGGCGTCGAGAAGCTCGCGCCCTCGGCCGGTGCCGCGACCAACACCGACGCTAGAAGCGCCGCGCCGGCAACCAGCCAGCGTGCGCTACCCATCTGCGAAAACCCGTGTCGCCTCAAGCACTGCCTCCTCTGGCGCAAACTCTCTCACGACGCCCGGCCGTCGTCAAGCGCGTCGAGCCGGCGCAGGATCTCGACGGCCTCGGCACGCAGCCCGGAGTCGAGCGAGTGCCAGTGCTCGTCGGAGAGCTTGCCGGTGCGGTAGTCGAGCTCGGCGTCGCGGATCTCGCGGTACTTCGCGTCGCGCTCGGCCTCGAGCTCGGCCCGGTCCACCGACTCCGTCCCTCCTGAGTGCGCCGGTCCGCCGGCCCGGAACGGCGCGCTGATCATCAGGACCGCGACCGCCAGGACGGCCAGGACGAGCAATGCCTCCATCGGGTGGCCCTAGCGGGGAGCGCGCGCGAGCCCGCTCGGGGCCGGCGCCGTGGCTCGGCTGCGGGCGGCAGCGGGGAGTGGCCAGAGCGCGAGCAGCCCTCCCCCGAACACGATCAGCGAGCCGATCCAGATCCAGGTGACGAGCGGCGAGGAGAGAACACGGAAGGTGGCCGGCGGAGGGTTGGCGCGATAGTTGCGCACGAGGCCGCGCAGGCCCTCGCCGAGGGCCGCGGCGCGCGTCGCCTCCGGCAGCGAGTCGGCCTGTTGGAAGACGCGGTCACCGCGCTCGATCGCCGGGCGCAGTCCTGCGATGTCGGGCGAGATCGCCGTCCAGAGATCGCGCCGCAGCCCGGGTTGCAGGCCCACCTCGCTGGTCGCCTCACCCTCGAAGTAGCGCGAGACCGGCCCGAGGCGCGGGTCGCTCGACGGAAAGTAGCTGCGCTCGGTCGCGAGGC
>Ga0136614_10001809_pt1 | contig 12873 bp, 11 predicted proteins | sample AntDrymUQ2792106_2_FD_106643 | JGI IMG/M metagenome (GOLD analysis project Ga0136614, IMG submission 106643) | Polar desert sand microbial communities from Dry Valleys, Antarctica - metaG UQ279 (21.06) | ecosystem: Environmental > Terrestrial > Soil > Desert | place: Antarctica: Dry Valley...
CAACCCCCTCGGCGCCGTTCGGGCCCGCCTCGTCGCGGGGCGCGCCCTGTCCCAGCTCGACCGTCGAGCCGACGCGCTGGCCGTGCTGAGCGTGGCCGAGGAGACCGCCGACCGCTGCGGGGCTCTCGGGCTCCGCGACGAAATCACCCGCGAACTGCGCCGGCTGGGCCGACGAGTCTCCCGTCCGGCGCGGCGGGGCCAGCCCGGAACAGGGATCGACGCGCTGAGCGATCGGCAGCGCCAGATCGCGGAGCTGGCCGCCGAGGGGCACACCAACCGGGCGATTGCCGCGACGCTGTACCTCAGCGAGAAAACCATCGAACGCCACCTCAGCACCGCGTTCGCAAAGCTGGGTGTGCCCTCCCGCGCCGCCCTGGCCGCCCAGGTGGCCATCGCCTGACCCTGGTAAGGCTGATCCTGGCAAGCTCATTCGCTCGGGCGGTTCATCCAGGGCGCGCCGCAGGTAGCTGACCGCGGCCTGCGGGACACCCTTGGCCAGCGCGGCGCTCAGCACCTCGGCGGACTCGGCGGCAACCACCGGATCGAGGTCGGCCAGGGCGGCGCGGCCCTCGCGCCTTGCCACTGGACGTAGCCCCAGGTCGCAGGCGTTCCTGCGACTTTGCCGGGCCCTGGGACGGTTATCGCCACGCGGATGGCGGATCCGTGAAGACCAGTGCCTCCGCGCGGTGCCCCTACCCTTCATGCAAGGTTCACAGAAAGTTTTCTGGCAGGCCCTGTATCAGGAAGACGCCGCCACCACTCTGCTGTACAACGCCACGCTGCAGACTCGGCTGTCAGCGGCCGACCGTGGCGGTTCCGTCATGACGAGGAGGAACAGGAATGACAAAGCTGGATCGGTCACGTTTGGAAGACCTTGCCGCGGAACTGATGGAGAAGCAGTTCCAGAGGGTACCCAAGATGCGTGAACTGCACGCCGGTGAGTGGATGGACCGGGATTACTTCGTCCGTCACCTGGTGGAGACGGTGTTACGGATCCGCCTCAACAACGAGGTTGACGCGTACGCACTCTTTAAGGTGGGTTCGAAGGACGACAGCCTGGCGGCCAAACTCGCCAAGTACCTCGCTGAGGAGCTCGGGCACGAGGGAATGTTCACCCGCGACCTCGCCAGGTTTGGCCTGTCGATCAAGGAGCTGAACGCAACATCTATCTTCCCGTCGACGGCCAAGCTGATGGGGTACCTGCGGCTCGCGGCAGACAGCCGTGGCCCGGCCCCCACCACTGTCTGGGACTGGTTCGTCGAGTGGTACTCGGACCGGTACAACCAGATCATCACCAACAGGGCGGCAGCCGACTTCGGCAAGGAGCACCTGCGCGGCTCGCAGGCGCACCTGGACTTCGACGAGTCGCATGACCACGACGAGCTGATGTTTCGCACCGTCTCGCGGGCCGTCGAGGTGTTTGGGACGCCGGAAGACGCCTACACCGACCTGACCATGTTCGTCAACCTGATCGGTGACTACTTCACCGAGCTCTACGAGTCGACCGTCAGCAAGGTGCAGGCGGAGCCAGTGCTCGCCACCACCTGATAGATCCAGAACCACCGTCCAACTGCGCGGCGGATGGCGCGCCATCGCCCTAACCTGGCCGGCGCGCCATCCGCGCAGTTCCGTTCGCCCTTGCCTGGAGAACGATTTCCCCATTGCTCTACCAACCGGAGATATCGACCTCATGACTGAGAATTCCCTTAACGAGGACAATCGCATCCTTGTCGTCGAACCGATGTCATCAGGGCACGCACTTCTCGCGGCGGCGCGCCAACTTGGTATTGAGACCGTGGTCGCGTCCTACAACCGCGACGACCGGCAGCTGTCCCCTGCGCTCCGCGAGCAGATCGACACGCTGATAGTTCTGGACACCAACGACGAAGCCGCCCTGACGCAGGCGGCTCTCGAGCTGCACGAGCAGAAGCGGTTCTCCGGCATCATGCCCGGCTTCGAATTCTATGTGGATAGTGTCGCACGGCTTGCGGCCCTACTGGAAATCCCGGGGCTGCCGGTCGAGGCAACCGAGGCGCTGCGGAATAAGGCGTCAATGCGGGACAAGGCGCGTTCCGCAGGGCTGCGGGTGCCGAGGTACACCGAGATCACCAGTACCAATGGGCTGGACGCCGCGGCGGAGCAGGTGGGTTACCCATGTGTGCTCAAGCCGACCCGCTCGGCTGGGAGCGTGCATGTCAGCCGGGTGGACACGCCGGACGAGCTGCGCCGAGCATACGAGTGGATGCTCGCCGACACCCGGACCGATCTGGGGCGCGGGCTGGACGGCCGGGCGCTCCTGGAGGAGTACGTCGATGGCCCCGAGGTCAGCGTCGAGGGTTACGTCGCCGATGGGCAGGTCGTGATCGCCTCGATCACAGGGAAGCTGCTTGGCCCCGAGCCGAACTTCGTCGAGGTCGGCCACATCGTCCAAATGGAGCTGTCTCCGGACGTCAGAGGCGCGGTTGAGACCTTCGTCCACGACGTGTGCCGAGAACTGCGGGTGACGCTCGGCCCGTTCCACTGTGAGCTGCGCATCCCCACCGGTGAGCCCGTGCTGATCGAGATCGGGGCCCGGCTCGCCGGTGACCACATTTGCGATCTCATCGAGATCGTCACCGGCATATCACTGCCCAAGGTGATGTTGGCCGCTTACGCCGGCCTCGATCTTCACCAGGTGGCCGCCCCGGTGGCGCCACGTACGAAGTGTGCCGGCATCCACTTCTTCACCGCACACGAGCTGCCCGTCTTCACCGATGCACATGGCCTGAACGAGCTGCGCCGCTCCTCTGACACGTTGGAGGTGGAGCTCTACCTGGAGCCCGGCGAGGCGATTCCGCCGCCGGAGGACTTCCGCTGCCGAATCGGGCATGTGGTCTATACAGCTGACTCGTACTCCAAGGCGCTGGAGCGCTGGCACGACATCCGGGAAGAGGTGCGCCTTGACTAGCCGACGGACCCCGCATTATCTGGTCCTCAATCGATTCGACGACGAGTTCGGCGAGTATCACCGCTTCTTCGAGCCCGACAGCTGCCGGATGGCCTACCTCACTCTGGCGGACGGGCTGCCGTTCCTTGACCTGGCAAACGCTCTGGAGACCGTCGTGGTGGACAACCTAGCCTTCGAGACCCTGCTCCCGGTCGCCCAGGAGCTCGCCGCGCGGCACGGGACGTTCGACGGGGTCGTGGGGCTGTCCGAGTTCGACCTGGATGCCGCCGCTCGGCTGCGCGCCGAGCTCGGCGCACCCGGGTGGAGCCCGGAGTTCGTCCGCGCCTTCCGAGACAAGCCCCGGATGAAGGAGCTCGTTGGCGGCGCTGGGCTGCGGGTACCGCGCTTCATGGAGCTCGACGGCTCCGTCACCGCGGAGGAGGTCGTGGCAAAGCTCGGCTTGCCGGTGATCCTCAAACCCCGCTCCGGGGCAGCCTCGCAGGGAGTTGTCCGGGCCGCCAGCACGGAAGAGTTGGCCGAAGCCCTCGCGGGGGTCGATCCGGTGGAGTTCGAGTGCGAGGAATACGTCGGGGGCGACATCTACCACGTTGACGGCATCCGGCGCGGCGGCCAGTTCCACTTCGTGAGCGCATCGGTCTACGTGAACACCTGCTTGGACTTCGCCCTCGGGCAGCCGCTGGGCTCGGTGCTGCTCGATCCCGGGCCGGACCGGGACCGAGTGATCGCGTTCGGCGCGGCCTGCCTCGACACGCTCGGCCTCGATGACGGGCCGTTCCACCTGGAGCTGTTCGGCCGGGCCTCGGGCGAGCTGGTCTTCCTGGAGGTCGGGCTACGACCGGGCGGTGCCGAGGTGCCATTCATCCATCGGGATCTGTTCGGGATCGACCTGCTTGGCGAGGCATTCCGCGCGACGCTGGGCATGTCACCGCTCACCCCGGCGACCGAGTTCACCGAGGCCGCTGGCGGCGGCTGGGTCATCGTGCCCGAGCCCCGGCCACTGCCGAGCCGGATCGTGGAGCGCACCTCGCTCTGTGCGGTGCTGCCTGGGGTGTACGCCGAGGTCGTTCCCGACATCGGCGAGGTGTTCGACGGCAGCGGCGGCTACGGCCACGTCGGCGGTCGGTTCCGGCTGCGTGGGGAGGACCAGGCGAGCGTGCGGCGCACTGCTGGCGAGGTGATGGCGCGGTACGAGCTCGTCGCGGAGCCCACTGGGACGTTGCTGGCAACGCGGGCGTGCCCTGTGTCGCAGCGCGAGGGAGAGGCAGAGACGTGATGGCAGAAGCGGCTCGGGAAACTGCAGAGAATGGTGGCGCGGTCTGGCTGCTGCTGCAGGAGAAGCTGCTGGGCAACCAGTTCTCCTGTGTCGCGGGGAAGACCGCCTGGCGTCGGGAGACCGTCGTGCACCGCCACTACGGTCCCATGACCGAGGAGGCCACGACAGTGGCGCTGTACGGCGACGTCTGCGACTTCGCCGAGCGTAAGGACGCTATCGATCCGTTACTGGCATCGTTCATCTCGACGTTCCAAGCGTCTCGAGATGTGACCGAAGTCGAATTCGAGCGGCTGGTATGGAAACAACTCCAGTCGCTCCACGATCTCGATGCCACCCGGTTCGCGTGGTCCTCACTCGTCGACGCTGACCCGATCTCTGACCGGTTCGGCTTCAGCGTCGCGGAACATCCCTTCTTCGTGGTCGGGATGCACCCGAACTCCTCACGACTGACCCGCAGATTCCCATACCCGACGCTGGTGTTCAACTCGCATGTTCAGTTCAAGCGGCTCAAGGAGCGCGGGATGTATCAGCGCATCCAGCGCGAGGTGCGGGCCCGCGAGCTGACCCTGCAGGGCTCCATCAACCCCAACCTCGCCGACTTCGGTGAAGCCTCCGAGGCGGCGCAGTACTCCGGCCGGGCCGTGTCCGCCGACTGGCTTTGTCCGTTCCACCCCCACCCCCCAGGCCGGACCTGGAGTCGACGCTGCAGACAGGAGAGACTGCCGTGACAAAGTGGGTGATGGTCACCGGGGCGTCCTCGGGAATTGGTCGGGCGGTGGCCGAGCGGTTCTGCAAGGAGGGGCACGCCGTCGCCGTGTTGGCGCGTCGCGTCGACCGCTTGACCGATCTGGTCAGCGCCTTCGGAAAGGGCCGGGTCGAGCACGTCGACGTCCGGGACCGGGCCGCGGTGGAAGACGTCGTCGCCTCCCTGACCGGCGACGGTGACGAGATCTCCGTGCTGATCAACAACGCGGGTCTTTCGCTCGGCCTTGGATCGCTCGACGACGGCGCGCCGGAGGACTGGCGTACGATGATCGACACCAACATTGAGGGACTGCTTAACTGCACCCAGGCGGTACTGCCGGCGATGCGGGCGGCCGGCACTGGACATGTGATCAACCTCGGCTCGCTGGCTGGGGAGTACCCATTCTTCGGCGGGAACGTCTATGCCGCGACAAAGGCGTTTGTGCACCACCTGTCAGCGAACCTGCGGGTAGACGTGCAGGGCAGTGGGATCAGGGTAACCTGCGTGGCGCCGGGAATGGTGCAAAGCGAGTTCGCTCTTGTTCGGTTCAAGGGGGACCGAGACCGGGCCGACGCGCTTTACCAGGGCATCCGTCCGCTGTCTCCGGAGGATGTCGCTGACGCCGTGCTGTGGGCCTACAACACACCGCCGCACATCAACGTCAACTATGTCGAACTCATGTCAGTCGACCAGCCGTTCGGTCTCGCACTGAGCCGCACGGGCATCCGAAAGGAAGCCGTATGAGCGCCGTCCATTCGTTCAACGATTTCGGTCAACTGGAGGAGATCGTGGTGGGTAGTGTCCAGCACTATCACCTTCCACCCGTCGACGTCTCGCTCGTTCACTTCTTCGAGCCACCCGCGGGGCACGAGGACGAGCGGGTCTCCACCGCGGAGCTCACCCGGGTCATCGACGAGACCGAGGAGGACATGCAGGCCCTCGTCGACACCGTCACCGATCTCGGGGTGACGGTGCGTCGTCCGGAGCTGGTCGACCACAGCCGTCCGATCTCGTTGCTGGACTGGTCGACCACGGCCAACCACGCCATGATGCCGCGCGACTGCCTGCTGGTCATCGGCGAGACGATCATCGAGACACCAATGCCCGTGCGCTCCCGATATGCCGAGACGTTTCCGTACCGGGCTCTGCTGCGCGAGTATTTCGAGAGCGGAGCGAACTGGTTCGCCGCTCCCAAGCCACAGCTTCCCGACGAGACGTATGAGTTCACTCCGGACGGGCCGGCGCTCGCCGAGATCGAGCCGCTGTTCGACGCGGCCAACATCATCCGACTCGGCAGCGACATGTTCTTCAACGTCAGCAACACCGGTAACCGGTTCGGTGCCGCGTGGCTGGGCAGGGTGCTCGGCCCGGAGTTCACGGTCCATGAGATCTCGATCTGCTCCGACCACGTGGGCACCACCCTGCACGTGCTGCGCCCCGGCGTGCTGCTGGCTAACGCCGGCCGCCTGGGCCCGGACGACGTCCCGGCCCCGATGCGCAACTGGAAGATTCTGTGGTTCGACGACCCGCAGGACGACGGCTTCGGCTTCTCGTGGCCGCGCGCCTCGACGTGGATCGGCATGAACATCCTGTCGGTCAACGAGAACACGGTGATCGTCTCCGACGCGCAGGACAGTCTGGCCCGCATACTGGAGAAAGAAGGGTTTACCGCAGTCCGGGTACCGTTCCGGCATGGGCGAACGTTTGGCGGCGGGTTCCACTGCTGCAGTCTGGACGTCCGTCGCCAAGGCTCTCTTGAGTCGTACTTGTAGTCGGTGATCGAAATGACGAGACTCAATTGGGGGAGAGACATGGATCTCATCTTCAGCCGCGGGGGCGCGGATGTGATCGACGCGACGTTCCGCCGGGCCCGCCTGTCGGACGCGGATTCCATGTACGAGCTGTCCTTACCATTCATGGAGAGCGGGGCCCTCCTCGTCCGCGACCGCGAGCTCTTCGTCACGCAGATCGAGGACTTCTACGTGGTGGAGATCGACCGAACGATCGCAGCCTGTGCCGGGATCCGCCGATTTTCCAACAATGCGGAGATATTCAACGTCGCAGTCATGCAGAAGTGGCAGGGACTCGGGCTCGGTCGTTTCCTCCTGGCCAGCATCATCGGCGTACTGGAGGCCGAGGGGATCGGTGAGGTCCTACTGTTCTCCTATACCACGATTCAGTGGTTCGAGCGACAGGGCTTCGTCCCGATGGACCCGGCGGGCCTCCCCCCGGAGCGGTTGGCCCTCATCGATCCGATTCGCGACTCGATCCCACTGTCCCGGGCCACCGTCGGCGGGGCGGACGGGCTCGAGGTGCTTGCGCGGATGATCGACCTGCGGGTGCGCTTCGATCGCTCGGGCATCGAGACGACCTGGGATTCATCGTTCGACACCCTACTCAAGCTCGCCGACCATAATGGCGTCGAGGTCGACTCGCTGTGCTGGGCCGGAATCTGCGGTACCTGCAGCACCCGTCTGAGACAGGGCACGATCAGCTACCACGTGGCGCCAGAGGTGGGGCCGGAGGACGGGGAGGTGCTGCTGTGCATCGCGCAACCGTTGACCGATCTGGAGCTGGAGCTGTGAGCGGCGCATGTCCGGTCGTGGAGCTGTGGCGGTACCCGGTCAAGTCGATGGCCGGTGAGCCGCTGACACAGCTTCGGCTAGGTCCCGACGGGGTGGAGGGCGATCGCACCTTCGCGCTCATCGACGCCAGGACCGGTAAGATACTCACGGCCAAGCGGGCGCCGCAGCTGTTGCAGGCGTCGACCCGATGGTTGGGTGAGGCAGTCGAGATCATCCTGCCCGAGGCCGCCCCGGTCCACAGCGATGATCCGGCCGCCTCCAGGTTGCTCAGCGCCTGGCTCGGCCAGACGGTGCGGTTAGATCGCTCGGCCGCGCGGGCGGCGACTGTGGAGTACGAGATCGATTCCCGCGACCCGACCGCCCTCGCCGAGTTCGCCCTACTCCCCGGGACATTCGTGGACGAGGCGCCGCTACACATCCTCAGTGACGGCTCGTTGAGGGCGGCCCGGGCGTGGCACCCGGACGGGGCGTGGCAGGTGCGCCGGTTCCGCCCGAACATCGTGCTGGGCACCCCGCTGGCCGAGCCCGTCGAGGACGGCTGGGCAGGACGCCACGTCAGACTGGGGGAGGCCGTGGTCGAGGTGACCGGTCCATGCCGTCGCTGTGTGATGGTGAGCCACGCCCAGGGTGAGCTGGCCAAAGACTCCGGCATCCTGCGGTCCCTGACGAGGCAGCACAGAGTGGGTTTCGGGGTCTACGCCGACATCATCCGGACCGGAGTGGTGTGGGTCGCCGACGTGGCGGAGCAGCTACTCCCCGCCGCGGTGATCGAGTCCAGCGGGGGTGCGTGAGGTGCACACGAGTGGATCCATGATCGTGGATAACGGTGCGGAGTTGCGCCGCTACTACGCGCTGCGGGCGGTCGGGTCGCTCGCCAACCAGATGCTGCAGTTCCTGGTCCCGATCATGGTATTCATGCTGAGCGGGAGCGTCGTCTGGGCTGGGCTGGCCCTCGTCGTCGAGTGGGTGCCTCGGCTGGGATCACTGATCGTGGCCGGGCCGCTCGTCGACCGGTTCGGGGTGCGGCTTGTCTATGTCACCAGTGACGTCCTGCGGCTCACCGCGGCAGGGTCAGCGGTGCTCCTCACGAGCCTCTCGGAGACCAGTGCCCTGTTCGGCCTGATCATGCTAGCGCTGGTCGCCGGCGGCTGCTTCGAACAAACCTTCGTCGCGGGCGAGAAGGCGGTGCGAATCCTGGCGCCGCCAGCGACGATGCATCGGGCACAGTCGGTGCTCGGTGGGATCGATCAGGCGACCCTCTTGGTTGCTCCGATTGTCGGCGGCGCGATGCTGATGCTGGGCACCACGCTGACGATCCTCTTCCCGGCCGTGCTGTTCGCGGCGAGCGTAGCCTTGGCGCTGCGGCTGCCGAAGTTCGGACGACAGTCATCCGACGCAGAGCTGATCGCGAGCACGATCTCTGAGCCGGCGCCCGGTTCCATCGGCATCCGAGGGTTGGCGGGTCGGTTCTTGATCAGCGCCCGCTGGGTGTTCGGCAACGCGATTCTGCGGGACGTCGTGCTCATGACGATGCTGATCAACCTCATGGTAGGCATGATCATGGTGGTCGCACCGATCCTGCTCCTCAGGGAGTACGGCTTGGAGGGCTCGTACCTCGGCGTGATCTACACGGTAGCAGGACTGGCATCGCTGCTGTCGGTCACGACGGTGCCGTTCCTCGTCGGGCGGATCGGGCTGCTGCGCCTGGGCGGCGGCAGCGCAATCGCCAGCTGTGTGATCTTCGCACTGGCTGGCGTCGCACCTCACTTCGTGGTGTTCGCGGCCATGGTGACCGCATTCATGGCCGTGGAGAGCGTGTTCACCGTCTTTATCCGTACGGTGCGAGCGCAGATCGTTCCGGCCGATGATTTCGGCAGTGTGGTCGGGGTGATCTTGTTGCTCAATTTTCTCCCGATACCGCTGGCCGGGTTGGTGGTAGTCGCGTCCCGCTGGACGGGCTCGCTGCCGGTGACGGTCCTGGTCATCGGCATCGGAGCGGTACTGAGTCAGCTCGCGCTGCTGCGTCACTTGACGTTGCTTATGCCGCAGCGGCGTGCCTTGGATGGGGAGTGGACGATCCCTGCCCTCATCCGGGCGGAGGACGCACGGTGCAACGCGTGACCCGCGCTGGCGTGACCGGCACCAGTCCAGTGCTACGGATCCAGATAGGGGCGCCAGCTTCCATCGACCCGGCGGTCTGCTTTGACCACGACGGGGCTTTGGTGCTCCGCGTACTCGCGGATCCACTGGTGGACTACACCCCCGCCGACGGACAATTGCGCCCGGCGGCGGCCAAGAGCTGGCGGGTCATGCCGGACGGCATGAGCATCGTCTTCACGCTGCGCCGCGGTGTGCGATTCCACCACGGCCGCGAGGTCACCGCTGAGGACTACGTATTCTCACTGTCCCGCGTGGTCCGCCCGGAGACCGGGTCGGAGATCTCTTATCACCTCGCCATGGTCGACGGGTACGACGAGGTGCGAGACGGCCGCGCTGACACCCTCCGCGGGGTTCGCGCGCTTGGGCCGTACCGGCTGGAGATCAGGCTCATGCAGCGGTTTCATGAGGTCGCAGCGGTGTTCAGTCACCGGGTGACTGCGCCGGTGCCGCGAGAGCTGTGCGAATCGGATTCCGAGTCGTTCCGGCGCCGGCCGGTCAGCAACGGCCCCTACCGGCTGGTTCGCCCGTGGGAGCAAGATGGCAGCGTCGGGCTGGAGCGCTTCGCCGGCTACTACGCGGCCAACGCCGCCTTCTCCAGTGGCGGGACCGGCCAGGTCGAACGGATTGACTTCGACGTACTGGACAGCAGTGACACCGCTTACCGAGCGTGGACGGGCGGCGCGCTGGATGTGCTCGCGGTGCCCGAGTCACAGGTGGTCGACGAGGCGACGCTGGGAGGATCGTACTACCGGACACCCTGCGCAGCCCTGACCTACCTGGCTTACCCAGTGAGGGTCCCGCCGTTCGATGACCCCACCGTGCGGCGCGCAGTCGCGATGAGCATCCACCGGGAGCGATTGTGTGAGCTGGTCCGCAGCGACGAGTTGACCCCGGCTCACCGGATCGTGCCGCCGCAGCTGGCGAGCGACGACCGGGCGCTGCTCGATGTCTCGTACAACCCCGAACTGGCCCGCAGAATGCTGGCCGCGCAGCACCTGCCCGCGGACTTCACCCTGCCGGTGGTCTTCGACGAGGACAAAGGGCACGATAACTGGGTCGGCCAGATCGGCGCCGACCTCCGGGAGAACCTCGGTTGGCGCGTCGAGGTGCGACCGATGCCACGCGCCCGATATCTCCAGTGGCTAGCCGAGCCGGATGCGTTGTTCCGCGCTACCTGGATGTGCGATTATCCGTCGGTCGACAATTTTCTGTTCCCGCTGTTCCACTCGGCATCGATGGGGAACGGTAACTACGGCGGATACCTCAACCCGACAGTCGACACGCTGATCGACATGGCAAGGGCGACGACCAAGGCCGTGGACCGGCGTGACCGGTACCGCGCTGCCGAGCAGGCGGTCTGCGACGACCTGCCCATCCTGCCGCTGTGGTTCGGCATTCACCGCCATCTCGTTAACACTGATCGCTTCGACGTGGACGGGTGGCCGATCGACATATTCGGCGACCCGTCGCCGCGACTCTTCCGGGCCAGACCTAACTAGGCAGGAGCATCACGATGGCTGAGGCCACGACGGAGACAGCCTGTACGGACGTGCCGAGCGCCAGGGAGCGCCTACGGGACGGCTGGCTGGCTCTCGTCGGGATCGTGCTCGTCGCGGTGAACCTTCGCTTAGCGGTGAGCAGCCTTGGCCCCGTGCTCAACGAGGTAAGCGCTGATCTCGGCATGTCCGGTGGTGGCGCTGGCGTGGTGACGACCCTGCCGCTGGTCTGTTTCGCCATTTTCGGCGCGCTCGCCCCTCGACTTGCGCGTCGGTTCGGGGTCCACCGGGTCCTGACGGCGGCCGGGCTCGTGCTCGCCGTCGGACTGGTGGTGCGCGCGGTAGCCGACTCGGCGGTGGTGTTCGTGGTCACGAGCGGGCTGGCCCTTGCCGGCATCGCCCTGCAGAACGTGCTGCTGCCTGTGCTGGTCAAGCGGCATTTCCCTGGTCACATCGGTCTCGTCACCGGGCTGTACGCCACAGCGATGACCGTCGGCGGCGCCTTTGCCGCCGCGGTCACCGTGCCAATCGCGTACGCGTGGGGCGGCTGGCGGATGGGGCTGGCGATCTGGGCGCTGGCCGTGCCGCTGGCACTGCTGCCGTGGCTGGGGTTCGCCTGGGCGGACCGGCTGCCGGTGCAGAGTGGGAGCGGCAGGCAGCACACTTCGGTCCGACCGGCCCGCACCCGGCTGGGCTGGGCATTCGCAATCTACTTCGGCACGCAGGGCATCCACGCCTATGTGGCCTTCGGCTGGCTGCCGCAGTGGTTTCGGGACGCCGGCTTTTCCGCGGAGACCGCCGGGATGCTGCTCGCCGTGGCGATGATCCTAGGCATCCCCATGGCGCTGGTGATGCCGGGAATCGCCGCACGCTACACCGACCAGCGCGGTTTCGTGATCGCGTTCGCCGCGTGTTACGGCGTCGGCTACATCATTCTTGGGCTGGCGCCCCGGGCCGGCGCTTGGCCAGCGGCCATCTTGCTCGGGCTCGGAGGGGGGACATTCCCGTTCCTGCTTGCCATGCTCGGCCTTCGAGCGCGAACCGCCGCCGGCACGGCGGCACTCTCCGGATTCGTGCAGGGCACCGGCTATCTGATCGCCGCACTCGGCCCGTTCGTGGTCGGGCTGCTCTACGACGCCACCAGCGGCTGGCAAGGAGTGGTGATCTTCCTCCTGGTGACGCTGGCGCTCCAGACCGTCGCCGGCATCGCGGTGGGGCGGTCTCGCCACGTGGAGGATGAGGATGAGCACCACGTCAGCCAGCATTCCCGCTAGGAACGGCCATGTCGATGGACCCACCGAAGGCGGCGCGGTACCAGTCGGCAGCCTCCGAAAGCGACATCCCATCGTGCAGCCGGTGCAGCAGCGCCGACGACCACCGTGGGCGGTGACCCCGGGTTGTAGGTCGCGTGCACCCAGTGAACCTTCGTAGTGGGCGAAGATCGCGATCAAGCGTGCTGACGTCGGTTCCTCATCCGATGCGGCATCGGGGAAATCCGCGCCACACCCTCATCGGCCCGGGAACGCTGAGGTTTCTTTCTCGTAGGCCGTGAGTGTGTCCAGGATCTGTTGTCCGTAGCGCGCCAGCTTGGCCTCGCCGACACCGTTCACGGTGGCGAGTTCGGCCAGGGTCGAGGGGGCGTCGGTGGCGATCTGGCGCAGGGTGGC
>Ga0136614_10001812_pt1 | contig 12871 bp, 10 predicted proteins | sample AntDrymUQ2792106_2_FD_106643 | JGI IMG/M metagenome (GOLD analysis project Ga0136614, IMG submission 106643) | Polar desert sand microbial communities from Dry Valleys, Antarctica - metaG UQ279 (21.06) | ecosystem: Environmental > Terrestrial > Soil > Desert | place: Antarctica: Dry Valley...
CCACCGCGCAACCGCACGGCGCTCTTGGCTGGATGCACGTTGACGTCCACCTCACCAGGCCCGAGCTCGAGCCGCAGGAACGCCGCAGGATGCCGCCCCTTAGGTAACAGGTCAGCGTAAGCTTTGGCGACCGCCGGTGCGAAGGAGTCAGCCTCGACGACCCGGCCGTTCACGGCGACGTGCAGGTAGCGGCGGGTCGGGAAGCTTATGGCGAGCGGGCTGACGAAGCCCCATACCACAGGGTCCTCGAGCGCCACGAGGCTCCGCGCGAGCGAGAGGCCGTGGACCTGTGAGATGCGCTCCCTGAGGTCGGCCGCCGCTGGGAACGTCAGGGAGCGCCGTCCGTCCGAGCGGAGGAAGAACCCGACCTCGGGGCGACTGAGGGCGAGCGATTCGACCACCGTCGCTACCGCGTTCGCCTCGGCCCGCACCGTGCCGAGGAAACCCCTGCGTACGGGCAGGTTCAGAAAAAGGTCGCGCACCTCCACCGTCGTGCCAGGAGGATGGGACGCGGTCGCTGACTCGACTACCTCCCCAGCGAAGACCCGCACGTGGGCGCCGAGGGAGCCTTCCGTGCCGCGTTTGCGGGTCGTGAGCGTCATGGAGGAGACGGCCCCGATGGCGTGCAGGGCCTCGCCGCGGAAGCCCAAGGAGACTACGCTGGCGAGATCGTCCGCCGTCCGGATCTTGCTCGTCGCGTGCTCTGTGACCGCGCGTCCTGCGTCCTCGGGCGACATCCCCGAGCCGTCGTCGCTGACACGGATCAAGGCCACCCCGCCGTCCTCGATCTCGACCTCGATTCTGCCCGCCTCCGCGTCAAGCGAGTTCTCGATCAACTCCTTGACGGCTGAGGCCGGACGCTCGATAACCTCCCCGGCGGCGATTCTGTGCGCCACCTCAGGTGACAGCACACGGACCCGTCCGGCGTAGTCGGCGGCCTCTTCAGAGACCAGAGTAGGAAAGAGCTTCACCTGGTCTCACCCGGCAAAGTCTTTGACGCCTTCGGCTTCGAGGCGGGTGAGGATCTCACCGGCCCGGTCCGTGACCTGGGGCGGCAGCCCGGCGAGCTTCGCCACGTGGACGCCGTAGGATGAGGACTCCGCGCCGGCCTCTATCCTGTGCAGGAATACGATCTCACCCCCCACCTCCTCGACGCTGGCCTTGTAGTTTCGGCAGCCGGGCAACATCTCCACGAGCCGCGTCAGCTCATGGTAGTGGGTGGCGAAGAGCGTGAGGGACTGCACGTCGTCGTGCAGATACTCGGCGATGGCCCAGGCGAGGCTCATCCCGTCGTAGGTCGAGGTGCCGCGCCCTACCTCATCAAGGATGACTAGCGAGCGCTCCGTGGCGCTGTTCAGGATGCTAGCCGCTTCTGTCATCTCCACCATAAAGGTAGACTCACCGCTCGCGAGCCTGTCCTCGGCCCCGACCCGCGTGAAGATGCGGTCGATGACACCAAGAGACGCCTCGTCGGCGGGGACGTAGGAGCCGGTCTGGGCCAGCAGGGCGATGAGGGCCACTTGCCTGAGGTAGACGGACTTGCCGGCCATGTTAGGGCCTGTGATGATCTGGAGCCGCGAGTCCCCGCTCACCTCGGAGGCGTTGGGGACAAAAGGCATCTCGAGGTTATGCTCGACGACGGGATGCCTTCCGCCTGAGATACGGAGGCCCCGCCCTTCCGTGACCTCGGGGCGACAGTAGCGCAACTCGGTCGCCGCAGCGGCGAAGGAGGCGACCACGTCGACGACGGCTATGGCGCGTGAGACCTTCTGCAGTTCGGGCGCGGCCTCCTTGACGGCGGCGCGTATCTCGACGAGGATGCCGCGCTCGATGCGCTCGACCTCGTCGCGGGCCCCGAGCATCCGCGATTCGTGCTCCTTTAGCTCCACCGTCACGTAGCGGGCGTTGTGCTTGAGCGCCTTGCGGTGTTGGTAGCGATCGGGGACAGCGCTCGTCTCCTTGCCCGCGACCTCGATAAAGTAGCCTTCGCCGTCCCTGTAGCCTACCTTCAGGGTCTTCAGGCCCGTCTTGAGCCGCTCCTCGGCCTCGAAGCGCGTCAGCCAATCGTGGGCGCCGTCCCTGAACTCGCGCGCCTCGTCGAGCTCCCCCGAGTAGCCCTGGCGTATGATCTCACCGCTCTCCTCGGAGATCGCAGCAACGACAAGCTCCCTTACCCCTGGCGGCTCTTCCATCGCCCCCAACACCCGCGAGAGCAGAGAGGAGCCCTGCGACGCTGGCTCGAGCGTCTCCCTTAGAGGTTCGATCTCCTCCAGCGCACCCTTGAGCGAGAGCAGATCATTGGGCGAGGCCGAAAGCCTGACGATGCGCGTGGCGATGCGCTCCACGTCGGGGATGCGTCCCAGATGTTCGCGCACCTCTTCACGCAGCATGTAGTCTCCGGCGAGCACGTCGACGGCCCCGAGACGTTGCCTGATGCGGTCCACCTCCAGCAAGGGACGCTCCAGCCAGCGCCTGAGCGCGCGCCGGCCCATCGGCGTGCGGGTACGGTCTATAGTCTCGACCAGATCGTCCAGGCCAAGGTTGCGCCTCGTCGCTGCGTCGAGGACCATCCCCGAACCAGGGTCGTAAGGACGGAAGGTCACCACCTGCTCAGGCGGGCCGCCGCCGCGCAGGGAAGCTAGGTACTGGATCAAAGCCCCCGCGGCGCCGGCGAGCGCCGGGCGCCCATCGAGCCCGTATCCCTTGAGCCCTGAGACACCGAAGTGCCTCCTCAGTGCCTGCTCTCCCGCGGAAGGCTCGAACGTCCAGCGCGGGGCTGAGCTTACGGCGGCACGAACCTTAGGCAGTCTCTCGGCCGCTGTCCGCTCGGGGACGACGATTTCACGCGGCGACCACCGCTCCAGCTCGGCGGGGAGCTGCTCTTCGGGGACCTCGGTGCCCGTGAACTCCCCGGTCGAAGCCTCGACGACGGCTATGCCGGCCCGGCCGTCCCTGACGACGAATGCGACCAGGTAGTTGGCCTGCCCCGCGGAGAGGACGTTGTCCTCTATAACGGTGCCAGGTGTCAGAGTACGGGTGACCTCACGCGTGAACTGCTTGGGTTTCGTCGGGTGCTGCCGCTGCTCGGCGACGGCGACGGAATAGCCCTTTCTGAGCAGGGTGGCCAGATGCTCCTGGAGCGCGTGTCCTGGGACCCCGGCCAGCGGGACGCGGCCCTCGCCGGCCGCCTCGCGGCTCGTCAGCCGGATCGAGAGCGCCTGCGAAATCCTCTTTGCGTCCTCCTCGAAGGTCTCGAAGAACGTCCCGACCTGGTAGAAGAGGATCGTCTCTGGCGGAAGTTGCGCCTTCAGCTCCGCGTAACGTCCAAGCATAAGGCTATTCTACGGCCAGAACCCCGCTTCGTCAGCCCCGAATCGTACGCCGGGCACGGTAGAGCCGGGATCACAAGGTGGTTATCATGGCTGTACGCAGGACTCCAAAACAGATAACGTTCCAGCAGACCGCAAAGTGCAGAGGAGCGAGAGTGAGTCCGAAGCCTGTGATCCTGGACGTAGACCCCGGCCACGACGACGCCGTTGCCCTGATGCTTGCCTGCGGCCACCCGGATCTGGACCTTCTCGCCGTCACGACCGTCGCCGGCAACGTCACCATCGAGAAGACCACGCGCAACGCCCTGCGGGTGCTCTCCCTCGTCGGGTGCACGGACGTACCCGTCGGCGTTGGCGCCCCGGAACCCCTGGAAAGGCCGCTCCACACGGCCGAGGACATACACGGCAAGAGCGGGCTGGACGGACCCGAGGAGATCCCCCATGCCGGCTTCGAGCCCGACGAAAGTGGGGCTGTGGCCCTGATCGCGGACACCCTAAGGGCCTCTACTGAGCCCGTCACCCTCATCCCTGTCGGCCCGCTCACCAACATCGCCGCGTTCCTGCGCGAGCATCCCGGCCTGAAGGACCGCGTAGCGCGCATCTCCCTCATGGGCGGGAGCATGGGCCTTGGCAACACGACGCCGGCCGCCGAGTTCAACATCTACGTCGACCCCGAGGCGGCCCGCGAGGTCTTCGAGTCCGGTCTGCCCATAACAATGTCGGGCCTCGACGTAACGCACCAGGCCGGCGCCGGTCCTCGCGAGAGGGCGCGGCTGCGGGCCACGGGTAGGGTTGGACATGTGGTGGCCGGGTTCCTGGATTTCTTCGCCACCACCTACGAGAGCGTCTTCGGCTTCGACGCCCCGCCACTGCACGATCCCGTCGCCGTCGCTGCGGTACTCGAACCCGGCCTGCTAAAGACACGCCCGATGCGGGTCGATATCGAGTGCGAGAGCGATCTCACCCGCGGCGAGACCGTCTGCGACTTCTACGGCGTGACAGGCATGGCACCGAACGCCGAGGTTGGCGTCGAACTGGACCGCGAACGCTTCTTCAGGCTCCTGTACGGAGCACTGGACCGACTGTAAGCGAAAACAAGAAGCTGACTTGCTGGTCTAGTCTTGGGTACGGGCTGTGCGAAGCGAGCGGACCACGAAAGCGTCGAAGGTTGCGAAGGCGGGAATATCTCCCAGTGAGACGTCGAGTTTGGCGTGGTCGAGCGCCCCGGTGACCGTGACCCTGCGCTCCGGCGCGATGCGCGCGAGCCCATACGACTGTGAGGGAGGGAAGAACTTGTCGTGGGGACCACTGACGAGCTCGACCGGGACACGTATCCGTCCCGTGCCGGCAAGCGGTGAGAGCTCTTCGAGGTCGTGGCGTACCTCGTCAGGTAGCGCCGCGTAGAGCGTGTCGAAACGTTCCGGGTCACGGTTCGCGAGCAGCCCTACGACGCTCCCCGCGTCCGCTCCCAGGTCGCCCGTCTGCCGCGAGCGGAGGTCGGAGAGCGGACGTGGGCTCTCGCGGCCGGCCCTTTCGAGCTCGGCCGAGAGCGTACGCTTGTCTTCGCCCGGCGGCAGAGTGGCGACGAGCGAGCGGGCTACGACGTAGGAGAGGAAGGGGTTGGCCTCGTAGCGGACCAGCTCTCCGTCGGACCGGCGGTAATGGCCGGTCGTCGCGATGTTAAGGACGGTACGGATGTCTGAATAGGGTGCTACGCCTGCGACGACGGAGACTTTTCCTATGATTGCGGGGTCCTCGGCGACCAGGAGGGCGAGGGTGGCGCCCGTCGAGACCCCGACGAGGGCCACCTTTCCGCCTTCGGTCTCAGGCCTGCCGGAGATCTCACGCGCGACCTGCGTGGCAGCGTCGGCGGTCTGAGGTGTGATCCTGTCCTCCGTCAGGCCAGGCAGGTCGGGCACGACCACGAGGTAGCCGGCCCGCGCGAAGCCCTCGGCCAGATTCCGCACCTCCGGTAGTTTCCTTCCTTCCTGCACTGTCCCGTTTACCAGGAATATAGCCGGCCACGATCCCTCCCCCGCTGGCCTCACTACGAGCGACGGGTTCCCCGCGACACGCGCGTCCGAGAAGCGTGGATCTTCGCCCACGGCTTCGACGGCGGGCGTGAGTACCGGTGCGTCGAGGACGGAGGAGATCACCACGATCGCGCGCGCCTGCGCGTCCACCCACGACCAGTACGAGATACACAGCCCGATCACTACCGCGAGCAACACGAGATAGAAGGCTCGTCTGAGCCTCCTACCGGAGAGTCTTTCTGCCGAATCCTTATACCGCAACGTCTCTCCCGCCGGAGACGACCTCGTCTCCCCGTAACTATGCAACGCGGACCACCGCCTGTCCACGGTGCATCGGACGTTCCTCTGTCCAGAATGATTTCTTTTACACGGGCCAGGGTAACATCGTAGAGTTGCAAGCAGACATCACCAAGAAGGAGCTTCGATGCCGGACCTACCACAGCAAGGCGAGATACTGCCCGACCTGGAACTCACGACAGAGAGCGGGGAACGTTTCGGTACGGGAGGGCTAACGGGCCAGAAGACCGTCCTCTACTTCTACCCCAAGGACGACACCCCAGGCTGCACGAAGGAAGCCTGCGCCTTCCGGGACCGCATGGACGATTACGCGAAGGCGGGTGTACAAGTCTACGGCGTCTCGCTGGACTCCCCCGAATCTCACCGCGAGTTCCGCGAAAAGTACGGCCTCAACTTCCCGCTCCTTTCAGACGAGGGAGGCCGCGCTTCCGATACTCTCGGAGTCCTCGGTGACCGGGGCACGGCCAGACGCGTCACCTTCCTGCTCGACCCGGAAGCCAGGATCTCCAAGGTCTACCCCGAAGTCACCCCGGACACCCACGCTGAGCAGATCCTCGAAGACGCCGCCTCAATGTAGTCTCTGAAGGCGGAGGTACGCTCATAGCACAGCAAACGTCAGCCCACCAGGAGTCGAGTAAGGCGCAAATGCACACCCTCGTCCTCGTCCGTAACGTAGTAGGTGCGGCCTTCTGGTGTGACGGACATGCCCTCGATGCGCGGTAGGCTGGGGAACTCGCGGACGAACTCGGCTGTGAGGGAGCCGGAGTGGGCATCTTCGGGAAGTACGCAGCGGAAGTGGGTGGCCACGGTCCCCCTACCGCCAGGGTAGTCCTGGATCAGGACGCTCTGTTTGTCACGGCTGTCGACGTTGCCCGTTACGAGGTGTAGCTCCTCGCCTTCTCCCGTCCCGAGGAGGGCGAGGTCGCGGACGCCGGCGATCTCGCCATCGTTGCCGACGGCGTCGGCCGTCCAGAAGCCGCTGACTTCAGGGAGGGCGTCGCCAGGGTCGAAGAGGCGGTCGATGCCTTCGAGTTCGATCAGGATCGGGCGCCCTTCTGCGGTTGTTGGGAAGCGGAGGCCGAGGAGGAGGTTTCCGTTCTCCCTGAAGGCCGCGCCTTCTATGTTGATCGGGTAGTCGTCCTCACGCACGAGGCCAGCCCACTTCTTACTCTCCTTCTCGCCGCGTTCGATGGTCGCCTCGATAAGCGCCTTGTGGGACTGCTCGCCAAGTGGGATCAGTCCAGGGCCGACTTTTTCGAGGGCATCGTTGATGATGCGATGGAGGACGAAGCTCCGGCGGGAGACTTCGAGCTCCATCGCCGGGTCTTCTGTGACGTGCCCGACCTCGGCCTCACGGAAGCGGGCGACGAAGCCGCGTTTGGGCTGGAGAGGCCCGTCCTTGCTGCCGAAGTGGGAGCCGAGGATGTAGACGTAGCCCGTGCTGTCGTCGCGGGTGATCGCCTCTGCGTCCTCGGTCTTGCCAGTGGCGTCGCTCACCTCGGCGCGCAGCCGCTCTATCTCCCAGCCCTCGTCGTCGGGGGTGCCGCCACGGTGGCCGATGGCCGCGATGCAGTCCTCGATCTCACCCTCATCCAGGACAGCCCAGAACCCGAGGTCCCAACCGTGCTCCCCGAGCAACTCTTCGTTCCCGATCGTCAGTAGCCCTGACGCCTCGTTCGGATGCAGGTTGAGTTCCATCTGGAAAAGCTCGTCTTCACCGGCCATACGTCACCTCCTCGTCCCTGACATGCTCACATACTACGCGCCAGCCACCCGAAAGTTCCTTCCCCAGTGTGCGAGCCTTAGGACCAGGAGGTTCGTAGCTACATGAGCAGGAAATCCAGCACGAGCCGGTTGAACTCTTCAGGCCGTTCCATGTTGGGCACGTGGGCCGTGCCGTGCATAACGACCTTGCGCGCGTTAGGTATTTCCTTCTCGAGCAGGTCGGCTGCGGCGAAGACCCTCGGCTGGTCCTCGTCTCCGACTATCAGCAATGTCGGGGCCTGGACGTCAGGGAGCCTGTCCGCTGCGGGCGGCTCCGGCTCCCACTCTTCGCCAAGCCCGGCGGCTTCGTTTCTGAGGGCGATCAGGTTCATCTCCCAGACGAGATTCCTGACGGAGGAATCGACTTCGTCAGGGGATCTCTCGGGGCCGACGACCCAGATCCCGACCTCCAGCTCGGAGACCAGCTCAAGGTCCCCTGCTTCGTCGGCAGCGACGAGCTCGTCCCACTCCTTCGGGGGATCGAAGTCCGGCCCGAATCCGCCAACGGCGGATCCCACCAGGACGAGGTTCCCTGCCCTCTGCGGGTACTCGAGCGCGAAGTCGAGCACTGCCCCGCCGCCCATGGAACAGCCTACGAGGTGCGCCCGCTCGACGCCCAGAGCGTCGAGCAGGGCGCGCAGATCCTCGTGGTGGGAGAAAGGTCCTTCCACCATCGCCGTCCTTCCGAAGCCCCGCATGTCGTAGCGGATCACCCGGTAGCTGTCGGCGAAGGCCGCGAGTTGGCTTTCCCACATCCTGCTGTCCGCGATCCCCGCGTGCACTAGGACCAGCGGCTCCCCTTCTCCCACGGACTCGTAGTAGATCCGTGCGCCGTTGACTTCAGCCGTGCCAGTCTCCCGAAGCACCTCTCTCCACCTTCCCAGACGATCACATCTTCTATCTAGCCTCGTCCCTCGGCACGGACGGCACGCCGGCGCAAGGGTCCTATTCCGTCTCGATGGGACACTTTTATGAAGACGCATCGGCTGCCCGCACGGAGCACGGACCAGTATACGCTCCCCGCACCTGCGGCACAGGGGGGCTAGCTGCGAGCGTAATTCGCTACGACCACTGCGTCTGCGGCCGCTGCTGCACCTCGCCGTCCACGTCCAGATCTACCTTCTCATTGAAGAAGCACAGATGGCCTTCTATGTCGGCGGCGGCGGGTATGGGGTTCGGGTAATACCAGACGACTGCTTCCCTGGTCTCACCGCCAGCCTGCACCGAGTGGTAAGAGGCAATCCCCTTGTAGGGACACTGCGTATTCTTGTCGCTAGGGAGCAGTACGTCGTAACGGACGTCTTCAGGAGGGACATAGTAGCGAGGCGGCAGACCGGTCTCGAAGAGGATCCTGGGACGATCCGTCTCCGCCACGACCTCCCCGTTGACGAGGACCTTGACGTGCCTGGAGCTCTGCAGGACGTCAACGCGATGATAGGGGTCTCGGGGATGGACGAAGACCTCCTCGTCCTCTTCATACCAATGATCCATCCTGTTCCAATAGAACGCCAGGTAGCCCGCGAGCGGCGGGGCAGAGTCTATGGGCTCCGGGTAGCCCCACACGGCGTTCTCCGCGACGCGGTCGCCAACCGGCACCGACCAGTAGGAGGCGTCGCCTTTGAAAGGGCAGTGCGTCGTGTGGTCCGTGGCCTCGAGAAGGTCCATCCGCACATCCGCCCTGGGGAAGTAGTAGACCGGCAGGTATCCCTTCTCGTGCATGAGCTTTACCCGCCTGCTGTCAGCCACGGTCTCGCCAGCGAACATTACCCGCACCCGGCGCGGAGAATCCTCGAAGAACAGCACGTGGTCTCTTGGCGCACGCACCTCGAAATTGAACGTCTTCTCGCCCTGATCACCGAACGGTCCAGTACCGATCGTAAGGGTCATCGCGCCACTCCTCTCTGTCGGCCGCAGCTCGAAAAGAGCAGCTGGCAGATCCGCATCTTCTGGCTTTAATAGTACATGCGCACAATGGGTCGGATGACCTACCCAGAATTACCCAGCTTGGCGTGGTCCAAAAATCCGTCGACAACGCTGCCCGCGCTGACGATCATTCAAGGGGCGAAGTACTTAGGATCTCCACCGGTTCATCTGTGACACGCTCGGTGGACAGCGGATACAGTTAGAGTCGGACCGGAATTCGAAGCGGCAAAGGGCGTGAGGTATTTGAACAAAGTAGGCGAAGATATCATCCGCGTGGCGGTAGTGGACGACCAGCGGCTTTTCACGAAGGGTCTCTCCGGCCTCGTAGACATGTTGCCCGGCGTCGAGGTGGTAAGCGTAGCATACAACGGCGAGGAGGCCATCGCGCTCTGCCGCAAGGAAGAGCCGGACGTCGTCCTGATGGACATCTCCATGCCGAAGATGGACGGCATCAGCGCCACGCGCGAGATCAAGGATCTTCTGCCGCAGACCGCGGTAGTCATCCTCACGGGCCACGAAGAAGACGAGCACGTCTTCGAGGGCATAAAGGCGGGCGCGCAGGGCTACCTACTAAAGGACTCAGAACCCGAGGATCTCTCGCGTGCGATCCACACGGTCTATGCGGGGGATACCATAGTCGCCCCAGACCTCGCCCAGAAGATGCTCAACACCTTCGAGGGCGGCAGGCCCGCGGGGGGTACTCATCTCGCTCCGCCGCTGACCGAGAGGGAACTCGAAGTCATCAAGGCCCTGGCCCATGGCATGAGCGACAGGCAGATAGCAAACTCTTTGGGCATCTCGGAGAAAACGGTACGCAACCACACCTCCAACATCTACAGGAAGCTGCACATCTTCGACAGGACCCAGGCGGTGATCTACGCCGTGAGGGAAGGCGTCATAGACGTCCGGGATCTGGAGTACCGCCCCCCGGGTGAATCCTGACCTTAACCTCCGTGCCCCGGCCGGGTCGGCTACTCACTTCGATCTCCCCTCCCAGACCCTCGACCCGCTCACGCATGGCCGAGAGCCCGACACCTGCCCTACCCGACCCGCGATCGAAGCCCCGACCATCGTCGGCGACCTCTATCAGAATCGCTTCGTCTTCCGTCCGCAACCCCACCTCGACATTCCTCGCTGCGGAGTGACGCCTTACGTTTGTGAGGGCCTCCTGCAGTACGCGCAACAACTCTACGCTCTCCTTTCCGGAGAGACCTACATCGAACCCTTCCTCGACGACCAATCGTATCTCGCGCTCGGGTGTGGCCTGCTGGTTCAGCTCCACCAACGATTCGACCGACTCCAGGAACGGCCGCTCCTTCTCGCGCCTCAGGTCGTAGATGGCGCTGCGCAGACCCGAGCTCGCCCGCCCGAGGGCCCCGAGTTCCTCTTCGAAATCGAGACTTGTCCCGGATCTCTTGGCCTGCAGGTGGGTAAGCCGCAACGACTGAAGCGCGCCCGAGAGGTCCTGGAGTACTATGTCGTGCAAATCCCGGGCTATCCTGCGACGTTCGGCCCGACGGATCTCCGAAAGGATTTCGTCGGCCCTGATGCGCTCGGTAATGTCATTCTGGACCCCGACGAAGCTGGTCATACGTCCCTCTTCATCACGGACAGGGTAGATGCTAAGCTCGTTCCAGAACAGTGTCCCGTCCTTGCGGTAGTTCCTGAGCACAACGGTGCAGTGGCGCCCCTCGCGGACAGCCGTCCTGAGCTCTCCGAGCGCTGGCTGGTCTCGGTCTTCGTCCTGCAGGAAGCGGCAATTGCGGCCCAAGACCTCCTCGGCGGCGTAGCCAGTAGTCCTCTCGAAGGCAGGGTTTACGTACACGAGTGGGTAGTCCGGCTGGTTAGGGTCGGAGATCACGATGGAGTTGGTGCTGGCGGTCACCGCCCTTTCGAGCAACCGCAGTCTGTCAGGACCATCCATAGATTGCCCTCATGTGCGATCCCACCCGCTACAAGTCGCCTATCAAACCAACGTACGGTGCCTACTCTACTTTATACACCTTCGTAACGGGCGCCCGCCAGAGGCAGCGTCATCGGCGCCGCGAACCAGGCGAACGCCGCTCCACCCACGACGAACTGGGACGAAGATCCTGGGCCCAATTACCCGGTCACAGCTAGTCGGAAAATCCGATGGCACCCGGACGCTCCCGGCCCATACTCGTTCTAGTCATACGAGGAAAGGGCCAGCGTGATGTGCGATACGAGGTTCAACGTTTCGAGAGGAGAGCGCCCATAATGTTCAACCACTACGTCGAGGCCCTTGCGCCTGCCGCGGGGCAGCCTCATCTTTGCCTCGAGGATTTTGCGAGGGCGGGCATCCGGGTGGCCGAGCGGCGCTTCGGGGCCGGGGAGACCATCTATGCCCCCGGCGATCCGGATGGTCACCTTCACGTGTTGCTAGAGGGCACGGTGCGCTTGTACAAGATCTACGGCGACTACAAGGAGGCTACGGTCGCGCTGTTGGCGGAGGGGGACGTCTTCGGCGAACTTAGCCTTGAGGAGACGCCCCGCCAGAATGCCTTCGCCGAGGCGGTCACCGACGCCCGGGTTGCCGTGGTGCGAAAGTCTGTCTTCAAAGAAGCCATAAAGCGCCGCCCGGAGTTTGCCCTGAAGCTGTTCTCTACCTTCTCCGAGCGCTTCAGGCAGTCCGAGGAGACGATCGGAGGTCTTCTGAACAGGGAGGTATCGGCGCGCCTGGCCACATTACTCTCGCACCTGGGCGAGCGCTTCGGAGAGCCCGACGGTTCGGCCACGACCCTCAAGGTACGCCTCACGCACCAGGACCTGGCGAACATGATCTTCTCCACCAGGGAGGCCGTCTCCAAGGAGATGAGCGAGTTTCAGCGCGCCGGTCTCATCGAGGTACGGAACCGCAGGATATCCGTTACCCCGCGGCTGTCGAAAAGACAACCTGGTGAGACTTTCTCAAACCCGGGTGCAGCAGCATAAACGCCTAAGCGTCAAGGGATGATTTGTAATGCGCGACTAACGCGACATGTGAGACACAAACATTCTTGATCATTGTGTCAGTACGCAACCTGTGAACGTGATCGACGAGGAGGTTACTGGACGTCCTGCTGGTGCGGGACAACGCGAGCACGGGCGCAAGCGCGACGGTGAGCGCTTCTGCGAGCGCAAGTACTAACGCCTCCGCAAGCGTGACAGCTAGCCCTTCCGCGCCCGCGAGCCCGCTGCCGGACACCGGGGGAGCGCCTGGCTGCCCTTGACCGCTGCCCTCACGCTGGCGTGCTCCGGAGTCGTGGCGGTGGCACTAGTACGACGTATCACTGCAGCGTGAACAAGCGGTGAAAGGCGCCTAACGAGGCTAGTCGTCTCGTAGGTTCGCATCATTGTCGTTAGAAGGCCCGGCTTCCCTGTCGGGTCTTCTCTTGGTTTCTTCGTCGCTGTACTTCGCGCACCCCGTGGTCATCCGCGCGATCCGCCCAACCCGCAGCGGCGCCTTCGGGTTTCAGCGTCCGGTTCTTGTTCTCGGTGGCGGCCGGCGCAAAGACTCGGGTTCTC
>Ga0136614_10001813_pt1 | contig 12871 bp, 12 predicted proteins | sample AntDrymUQ2792106_2_FD_106643 | JGI IMG/M metagenome (GOLD analysis project Ga0136614, IMG submission 106643) | Polar desert sand microbial communities from Dry Valleys, Antarctica - metaG UQ279 (21.06) | ecosystem: Environmental > Terrestrial > Soil > Desert | place: Antarctica: Dry Valley...
GGCCTCCTCGAGGCCGTGACCGCCGTCCCGCACGGGTCGGCGTCCGACTTCGTATTTCGCTTTCGGGACGGGCCGCCTCTGGGCGCATCCCTGCTCCCGGGCGAGGCGGCGCGCGCCGCCTCGACGTTCGAGCGGGACTTCCGGTACGCGGAGACCCGGCTCGCGCCGCCGTTCGGGTTCATCGACTGGCCCCGCGAGGGCGCCACGGTGGCGCCCGGCGACTACGGCTTCGGCTGGGCGCTGGACGACTCCGGGGTGTCCGAGGTTCGCGTGGCGGGGCCGGGGGCGCCGCCCCACCTCGCCCGGCTCGGGGGCGAACATCCTGGGGTTCGGGCGGTGCATCCGGGCTTTCCGGACTCCGAGCGCCCCGGCTACGGCTTTACGATCCCCGCCCTGCCTCCGGGCGAGCACACGCTGCTCGTGACGATCGTCGCGAAGGACGGCGGCGAGGCGACGCTCACGCGGGCGATCCGCGTTCGCTGAGCCGTCGCGTCACTCCACGGCGATCCAGAGGACGTATCTCGTGATCAGGAGCACCCCGCCCCCGATCCCGAGCATCGCGTAGCCGGCCGCGAAGAGCGACGAGCGCGACCGCACGGCGGCGAGCGCCGCGAAGCATGGGACCAGGCAGAGGATCTCGCGGTGCAGCCCGTGAAGGGTGCCTCGACCCACGAGGAACAGGAGGACCGCGCCGGCGACAGGGCCCCGGCGCGATCGCCCAGGCGCAGCGCGAGGGTCGTGAGGAGGGCGAAGAGCACGAGAGATCCGGTGGCGAGAACGAAGATGAGCTTCCCGCCGGCGCCCGGCTCCCGCAGTCGACCAAGCGTTTCCCTGACGAGGTCGAGCGGGAGCCGCCAGAAGGCGCCGCCCGTGCCGTCCGGCCCGCGCCACGCCATCAACGGATCGCCGAAGCGCGAGCCGACGAAGAGCGGAAACGCCGCTCCTGCGAGCAAGACGACCGCCGCCGCCCCGTTGCGGGGCCTCGCCAATCCGGGCGCGTCTCCCGAGGAGCGCCCTTGCGCGAGGAAGGCAAGGGAGAGCAGGAAGCCCGGGGCCCGCGTGAGCGCCGCGGCGGCCCCGGCGACGGCAGCCAGGCCCCACCGCCCGCGGCGCGCGGCGAGGAGCGCCGCCGATACGCCACAGAGGAAGAGAGAGTCCGACGTCGGGGCGGCCAGGAAGAAGGACGTCGGGAAGAAGAGGAGCGCGGCGACGGCTTCGACTCCGCCCGCCGGGCCCGTCGCGTAAAGTTTCGCGGCGGCGAGGGCGGCGCCGAGGAGGAACAGCACCGAAAGGACGGTCGCCGCCTCGAACACGGGCACCTGCGCGAAGCGGGAGAGGCCGCCGACGAGAGCCGGATAGAGTGGGTAGAAGCGGGCGCTCTCCGGTCCGCCGTACCCCTGCAGGGCGATCGTGCGGTACCCGCCCGCATCGAAGCGGGCGAGCGGCGGCGCGTGAGCGACGTCCGCCGCCGACCAGGGGCTCGGCGCGCGGCCGGGGATCGACGCCGCACCCGCCGCGAGGAGGAGCATGAGCGCCGACCACAGCGCCGCGAGCGCCACGGCGCGGCGGGCCGCCCGACCCGAGGCGCCCTCGGGGGCGCTGGCGCGCGTCGCGGTCACGGCCGGGTTGGCTGTCTGTCGCAGATGGCCCCGTATAATCCCCCGTTTCCCTCGCGAGGAATGAATTCATGGCCGTGAGCACGACCCCCGACACGCCGACGTCCATCTCCCGCATCGGCGAACGCGCTGGCGGGCAGGCCGTGGTGCGGGGGTGGCTCTTCAACAAGCGCTCCTCGGGAAAGATCCAGTTCCTGATCGTCCGGGACGGAACGGGGTACCTCCAGGCCGTCGTGCCGCGCGCGGAGGTGGGCGCGGACGTCTGGGACGCCGCCGAGGGCGCGGGGCAGGAGGCGTCGCTCGAGGTCGCAGGGACGGTGCGCGAGGACCGCCGCGCGCCCGGCGGCTTCGAGATGACGGCCCGCGAGGTGAGGGTCCTGGGCGCCTCGGAGGGGTACCCCATCACCCCCAAGGAGCACGGGGTCGACTTCCTCATGTCCCACCGCCACCTCTGGATGCGCTCCTCGCAGCAGCATGCCGTGCTGCGGGTGCGGTCGGAGATCTCGCAGGCGATCCGGGACTTCTTCTACGAGCGCCGATTCGTTCTCATCGACTCGCCGATCCTCACCGGTTCGGCGGTCGAGGGGACCTCCACGCTCTTCGAGACAGACTACTTCGGGGAGAAGGCGTACCTGTCGCAGTCCGGCCAGCTCTACCTCGAGCCGGCGGCCGCGGCCTTCGGAAAGGTCTACTGCTTCGGCCCGACGTTTCGCGCGGAGAAGTCGAAGACCCGGCGGCACCTGACCGAGTTCTGGATGGTCGAGCCGGAGGTCGCCTTCCTCGAGTTCGAGGGGCTCTGCGCGCTCGCCGAGGAGTTCATCGTCTCCCTCGTCGAGCGCGTCCTCAACCGCTCCGCGGAGGACTTGAAGCGCCTCGAGCGGAATGTCGCGACGCTGGAGGCCGTCCGGTCGCCGTTCCCGCGGATCACGTACCGCGACGCGATCGCGAAGCTGCAGGCGAAGGGCTTTGCCCTCCAGTTCGGCGACGACCTCGGCGCCGACGAGGAGACGGCCCTCGCCTCGGAGACGGATCGTCCGCTGATCGTCTCGCGCTTCCCGACGGCCATCAAGTCCTTCTACATGCAGCCGGACCCGGACGACCCGGAGGTCGTCCTCGGGCTGGACATGCTGGCCCCGGAGGGCTACGGCGAGATCATCGGGGGTTCGCAGCGCATCCACGACCTCTCGCTGCTGGAGCGCCGTCTGGAAGAGCACCGGCTCCCGCGCGAGGCGTACGAGTGGTATCTGGACGTCCGGCGGTACGGGACCTTTCCGCACGCCGGCTTCGGGATGGGCCTCGAGCGGTTCGTGACCTGGGTGTGCGGGATCCACCATCTGCGGGAGGCGATTCCCTATCCGCGCACGCTGAAGAGGATCTATCCGTGAGAGGGGAGCCGGAAATCGGAAATCGAGAATCGGGAATCGAGGCCCCCGAACAGGCGCCGCTCCCGACCGTCGGCGTCGTCTCGCTCGGGTGCGCGAAGAACCTCGTGGACACGGAGATCATGCTCGGCCACCTCGCCCGCGCCGGCCACGCGGTCGTGCCCGAGGATCGGGCCCGCGTCGTGCTCGTCAACACCTGCGGCTTCATCGGGAAGGCGAAGGAGGAGTCGATCGACGCGATCCTCGAGCAGGTGGAGCGCAAGCGCCGCGGGGAGATCGATCGCGTGGTCGTGGCGGGCTGCATGGTTCAGAAATACGGCCGCGAGCTTGCCGCGGAAATCCCCGAGGTGGACGGCTTCCTGGGGCTGGACGAGCTCGAGGCGGCCCCGGACGCCGTCGCGGGGTCGCCCGGGCTGCCGCGGTTCACCGCCAAGCCGCTCGCCACCCGTCTCTACGACGACGCGGCGCCGCGCGTCCTTTCGAGCCGCCGGGGATACGCGTACCTGAAGGTGGGTGAGGGCTGCGATAACCCCTGCACGTTCTGCACGATCCCGCAGATGCGTGGCCGCGCGCGCAGTCGGACCATCGCGTCCCTCGTCGCGGAGGCGCAGGCGATCGAGGCCCAGGGCTACCGCGAGCTCGTGCTGATCTCCCAGGACACGACGCGCTACGGCTGGGACCTCGGGATGGGCCGCCCCGGGCTCACGACACTGGTCGAGCGCCTCCTCGCGGAAACGGGGTTCCCGTGGATCCGCTTCCTTTACGCATACCCTCGGACGCTCGACGAATCGGTCCTGCGTCTGATGGCGCGCGAGGCGCGCTTCCTGCCCTACGTCGACATCCCCCTCCAGCACGTCGCGCGGAGGGTGCTCTCGGCGATGCGGCGTGGCGGCGACCCCGCCTCGTACCGGCAGATGATCGGGCGGATGCGGGAGATCGTCCCGGAGATCGCGATCCGCACGACGTTCATCGTGGGCTTTCCCGGCGAGGGCGAGGAGGAGTTCCGGGAGCTCTGCGAGTTCGTCCGCGAGACGGAGCTCGATAACGTGGGTGCCTTCGCATACTCGCCGGAGCCCGGCTCCGGCTCGGAGCCCCTCGGGGACCCTGTGTCCGAGGCCGAAAAGGAGCGGCGACGCGGATTCCTGCTGAGCCTCCAGCGTCCGATCGCCCGCCGGAAGAACCGGGGCCTGCGCGGCCAGGTGCGCGACGCGATCCTCGAGGGCGTCTCCGCGGAAACGGAGCACCTTCTCGAGGGGCGCCTCGCCTCCCAGGCGCCGGACATCGACGGGCGGGTCTTCATCAACGACGCGGGCGGGCGCGCGGTCACGCCGGGAGACATCGTCCGCGTCCGAATCACGCAAGCGTTCGACTACGACGTCGTCGGCGCGATCGTCTGAGACGGTGGGGGTACCCGCCCTTGGGCTCGGCCGGGGCGATCGGGAGCGGATCGTCGCAGCGTGGGCGGTCTGGAGCGTGGGCATCCTCGTCCTCGCGAGCGCGGCCATGGCGCTCCCGACCACCGTTTCGAGTCCCTGGACTGCGGCGGTCGACGCGCCGCCTCTGGCGCGCTGGGATTCGGTCTGGTACCGCAGCATCGTGGTGGACGGATATCGGTACGACCCGCGGAGCGCGGAGAACAACATCGGGTTCTACCCGATGTACCCCCTTCTGGTCGGCTCGCTCTCGTGGGCGCTCGGCACGCCGCTGCTCCCGACGGGGATCGCGTTCTCGTTGCTCTGCCTCCTCGGAGCGCTCCTCTTCCTCGGTGATCTGACCGCACTCGAGGCAGGCCGGGCGGTGGTGCCCTGGACCGTAGGGTCCCTGCTGCTCTTTCCGACGGCGTTCTTTCTCGCCGCGTTCTACTCGGAGTCGCTCTTCCTCATGACCACTGCGGGCGTCTTCTGGTGCGCGCGCACGGGGCGTTGGTGGGCCGCCGGGGCGTTGGGTCTCGTCGCCTCGCTGACTCGGTTCAACGGCTTCCTGATCCTCGTCCCCGTTGTGTGGCTCGTCGCTCAGAGCGCGGCCCCTCGCTGGCGCGCTTTTCGGGCGCGCCATGCCGCGGCGCTCGCCGGACCGCTGATCGGCGCCGCGGCCTTCCCCCTCTACCTCTGGGCCCGGTGGGGCGACCCTCTGTTGTACGTGAGGAGCAAGGCGGTTGGCTGGAACAAGAAGGCGACGACGCTGTGGAGCCTGGTCGAACGCGTCGCGTCGGAAGCGTTGACCCGGATGCGCGAGCCGGGAACGGGCGGCAAGCTCGACCTCCTCACGGGAGTCGCGAGCACAGTCGTCTTCCTGATTCTCACCGCGATGCTGTTTCGCCGCCGGCGTTTTGCGCTCGGGGCCTACGCCGCGGCGACCCTCCTGCTGCTCCTCCACAGCGGGAACCTCGACGGAATGCCGCGGTTCGTTCTCGTGCTGTTCCCCTGTTTTCTCCCCCTCGGAGAAGTACTGCGGCGCGAGCCGGTGCTCGCCTTCGGCTACGGGTTCGGCGCGACAGGCGTCGGCATCGTATTGATGCATCGTTTCGTTCACTGGATCATCGTCGCGTGACGGAGAAAGGCGCCGGGATGCGGGTCGTTCGGGACCCTCTGCACGGCGGTGCGCTCCCGCGCGGGGGAACCGTGACGATCGGCAACTTCGACGGTGTGCACCGCGGGCATCAGGCCATCCTGCGGCGCGTGGCCGAGCGCGCGGAGGAGGCGAAGAGGCCGTCCGTTGCGATCACCTTCGAGCCGCATCCCCTGGCGGTGCTCCGGCCCGATCAGGCGCCCCCGCGCCTCCAGACGCTCCGGCAGAAGGAGGAGGGGATCGAGGCGCTCGGCATCGAGACCCTGCTCGTGGTCCCCTTTACGCGGGACTTCTCGCTTACCGAGCCCGAGGAGTTCGCGCGCCGATTTCTGGCCGGCCGGCTCGCTGCCGCGGAGATCTTCCTCGGGCCCCACTTCGCGTTCGGGCGGGGCAAGCGCGGCGACGTGGCCCTCCTCTCGCGGCTCGGGCCGGACTGCGGATTCACGGCTTCGTCGGTCGAGGAAGTCCTCTTCGAGGGGGAGCCGATCTCGTCGACACGCATTCGCAACGCGATCCGGGGGGGAAGGGTGTCGGAGGCCGTCGGCATGTTGGGCCGGCCCTACGCGATCGACGGGATGGTCGCCAAGGGCGAGGGGCTCGGCAGGACGCTCGGGTTCCCCACCATCAATCTCACGCCCGAGAACGAGCTCTATCCCGCCGACGGGGTGTACGTCACGCGCATCGCCCTGCAATCGGCTGCGCTTCCTCTCCCTGCCGTCACGAACGTGGGCACTCGCCCGACGCTCTACGCGGAGAAGAAGCGAACGATCGAGACGCACGTGCTCGACTTTTCCACGGACGTCTACGGCGAGCGGGCGCGCCTCGCGTTCTTCGACCGCCTGCGGGACGAGCGCGCGTTTCCGTCGCGCGAGGAGCTCTCGCGCCAGATCGGCCGGGACGTGGACGCGGCCCGGCGTTGGATCGCGGGCGCTGCCCGCTCCGCCGAGCCGCCCGGCTGAGCCTCAGGCCCGGCGGCGGCGGACCAGGGGGCGCACCGCCGCGAGGAGGAGCAGCGCGACGCCGAACGTGGCGACGATCGTCGCTCCCGTCGGAAGGTCGAGCACGAACGAGAGATAGACGCCCACCGCGGAGACGATCGCCCCCATCGACCACCCGATCGCGAGGCGCGGGCCGAGGCGGTCTGTGAAGAGCATCGCGGAGACGGAGGGCACGATGAGGAACGAGAAGACGAGCAGGACTCCGGCGATCGCGACGGATGAGGTCACGACGAAACCGAACGACATGTAGAACAGGAAGTCCCAGAAGCGGATCGAGATGCCCTGGCGGACGGCATCGTCCTCGTGCATCGAGATCAGCAGGAACCTCTTCCGGAAGAACCAGTGGAACGCGCCGACCGCCGCGTAGAGGAGCGCGATGTGGCCGAGCTCATTCCAGGTCACGGAGAGGACGTTGCCGATGAGCATCTCCTTCAGGTGCTCCGTCTCCCGCGTCGCCTTCGACATGGCGAGGACGGAACCCGCCGTCGCCACCGCGTAGACGATGCCGATGATCGCCTCCTGCGGGATCCGTGTGGAGTGGCGGGGGCGCGTGAAGGCAAAGATCGCGGCGCCGATGAAGGTGAACATCAGCGAGAAGACGTACCCCCTGTCGGAGTGCACGTCGAAACCGAAGAGGTAGCCGATCGTGGCGCCGAGAGCCGCGATCTGGGCGAGGGAGAGATCCACGAAGATCACGCCGCGCTCCACGACGTGCACGCCGAGGTAGGCGTGGATCCCCGTCAAGATCAGCCCCGCGACGAACGCGGGGAGCAGCACGTCGAAGACGGTCAAGGGCGCGTCGCAACCCTGAGCGCGTCGGCCAGGACCTTCACGTCGTGATCGAAGAGCGCGACGTAGTCGGAAGCGGCCTTGACCCCGCCGACGGAAGGGATGAACGTGAGCAGCCTCGCGCCCGTGCGGCCCGCGATCGTCTTGGGGGTCCGCTCGTCGAAGTACGGTTCCATGAGGATGACCGGGACCTTCCTCTGCTTCATGAGGTTGACGAGCTGAACCACGTGGGCCGGCGCGGGGGGGATCCCGGGCTTTGGCTCGACGAACCCCGCCGCCACGAGCCGGAAGCGCTTCAGGAAGTTCGGCCAGGAGTTGTGGTACGTGACGACCTCCGTGCCCGCGAAGGGGCCGAGCGCGGCGTCCCACCGCTTCTCTCCCTCGGCGAGGCGGCCCTCGAAGCGCGCGAGGTTGGCGCGGTACTCGGAAGCTCCCGGCGGGTCGAGCTGCGAGAGCCGGGCCGCGATCGCCCGCGCGATGACCCGGCCGTTGCCGGGACCCAGCCAGTAGTGCGGGTTGCCGAACGGATGCACGTCCCCCATCGCGCGGGTGACGATGCCGCGAGGACGCTCGAGGATCTCGCAGCCCGTCGAAGCGTCGAGGTAGCCCGCGTTGCCGGGCCGGATCTTCCCGTTGCGGCTCTGGTCGAGCAGCGGCGGCAGGTACCCGATCTCCATGTCCAGGCCGGCGACGATCAGCAGATCCGCCCGCGAGAGCCTCAGCACGAAGGAGGGCTTGGGCTCCACGAAATGCGGGTCCTGGTAGCCCTTGGCCAGGGAGAACGTTTCGACACGCTCGCCGCCCACGGAGTCGGCGATCGACGCCAAGTCTTGGAGGCTTGTGACGACCCGAATCGGTGCAGCGCCCCCGATCGGGGCGGCCGCGAGGACGATGAGGCAGAGAAAGATGGTTTTTCTCATGGCTTCCTCAGAAGGAGTGGGCGCCGTGGGCGCCGATGGAGAACTGGAGCTGGACGAGCAGCTCATTGGCGGTCACGCCGCCCGCGTACTTCCGACGGCGGCCTTCGGCACGAAGCTGAGAGAACTCGCTTGGCCAGAAGGTCAGCGTCACGGCCTCGCCCCGGTCGCGCGCCGTGTCGTCGTCCGCGTGGTCGGCGAACTCGTAACGCCCGCCGGCCCACCAGCGGCGGCTGAGCCTGTAGTCCGCGCCGACGAAGAATCCGCGGGCGCTCTGTTTGCCTTCAGGCTGCTCGCGGCGGCTGCGTGTGAGCTCGCTGCGCAGGATGAACTGGCGGTAGGGGCGGCCGGTCAGAGGCTTCCAGCGATAGACGAGATGGAGATTCTCGAGCGTCGTTCGCGCGTCGTCCGTGGTCCCATTGGAGCCTCGCCCCCACGTGGACCCGAGCTCGAGGTTGTGGTCGTCGCCGAAGTCGCGGTAGGCGCGGTAGTGCGCGAGGTAGGCGAGGTCGTTGCGCGACGGCGCCTCGAAGAGCCCCTCGGACTCCCCGCGAAAAACCTGCAGGACGAGCTCGGAAAACGTGTCTCCGGGGAGGGGGAAGAGCCTCGCGACGGAGACTCCCGCGTCGTTCCACCCCTCGTCGCCTCCGATCAGGTTCTCGTTGGGGAGGGGCACGTCCGCCCAGGGGAGCATGTGGAGGTGCATGAGGTTGACCTTGCCGATCTGCGCCTTGAACTTTCCCACCTTGATCAGCAGGTCGGCGGGCAGGCTCGTGAAGGTGACGAAGCCCTCTTCGAGCTCGACCTCTTCGTTCGTTACCGCGACGAAGAAGTCCGCCCTCGCGAACGGGTCCACGATGGCCTGGAAAGAGATCTCCGACTCGCGCATCTCCAGCGAGGGCCGGTCCTCGATGGGATTCTTGCCGGACACCCCGAGGAAGTTCCCGATGACCGCGATTGCCGGGTTGAAGTAGGTCGGGTTCTGGACGGCGGCCGCCGCGGGCGCCTCGACCGGGGCAGGAAGCTCCGTCGGAGACGGCTCGGGGGGCGTCTCTGCGGGGGCCTCCGGCGTCGGGCTGACCTCGGAACCGGGCGAAGGCGTGGGCGTCGGAGCCGGTGGCTCCTGGCCGTTGACCACGGCAGCGGTCCCGATGAATACAAGAAGCAGGAAAAATGGCCGTGTCGCTCTCACGTTCCCTCCAGCTCTGTTGTCCGCTGGCTCCCGCCGAAATGGCGGAAGCGCTCCCGATCAGAGAGAGACGGGAGGGGCGCGGCCTTCGGAGTTGGATGTCTCGGGACGCTGTGGAACTGCGACGGGACGCGGCGCTCCGAAACGGAGGAGTTCGGCGCGGGCCGTCGGAGCCGACAGCAGGGGGGAGAGAGAAAGCGGGCGATGGGACAGGCACGCGACGCAGGGATGGTGGCCCGAGACCGCCGCCCGGAGCTCCTGGTCACATCCGTCGACGATGATCTCGGGGGCGGACGCGGCGTCGGCGGGCTCCGGGTGCAACCCCAGCGACCCCGCAAGCGAAAGAAGCGCGGCGATCCAAAGGACGACCTGGGCGCGGCGGATGATACGAAGCCGCGAGAACATCGTCGAGCCCAACGGCATCGTCCGGAATTGTATTCCGGAAGAGGACCGCCGGTCTGCTTAGAATGGCCGCCATGGAAGACGCGAGCGTCGCGGCACGCCCCCTGGCGGCGCTCGCGGGCGGGGAGGAGGCCCTCCGCCGCCGCATGTACTGGCTGCTCGGCCTGACGTTCGTGCACGTCGTCGGCGAGGGTGGCCTCGGATTCTACGAGGCGATTCGGACCGGGAGCCTGGCGCTCCTCGCGTTCTCGATCGAGAGCGCCATCGAGGGCGGCGCGGCGCTCTTGGCCGTGCGCCACCTGTCCCGCCTGGCCGACGAGGAGACCGATCACGCGCGCCAAGACCGGAATCTGGCACGCTGGATCGGCGTGTCGTTCCTCCTGCTGGGAGGCTATGTTCTGACGCGCGGGATCTACGAGCTCGCTGTCGGGAGCCATTCCGAGGAGAGCGTGCTCGGCCTGTTCCTGACCCTCTTCGCCTCGTTCGGGATGCCGGTCGTCGGGGTGCTGAAGTGGCGAACCGCCAAGCGGCTGGGGAGCCAGGGCCTGGCGGCGGAAGCCAAGGAGTCGATTTCCTGCTCCGCGCTCTCGTTCCTGACGCTGCTCGCGATGGTCGGGGGGCTCGCCGGCGGCCCGGGCTGGCTCGACCCGGCCCTGTCGCTCCTGATGGTCCCCTGGTTCCTCCGGGAGGGTCTGGCCCACGTCCGCGGGCGCGTGCACGCCCACGTGCATTAGAGGGGCCTTCCTTCGGATCGGGCATGCCCGTGAGGTCCCGGCAAGGGGGGTTGACAGGACGCTTTCATATATCTAGAATTATCGATGTATGGCAGTCGCGCGTGAACACGGCCGTGCCGCCCAGGCCCGAAAAGGGGAGGCCGCCTCAGACCTGGTGGGGGTCTTCCGGGCGCTCGGGGACGCGACCCGCCTCCGCATTCTCGATCTCCTCAAGATCCGGGGAGGGAGTTGCTGCGACCTCGTTGCCCCGACGGAACCGGGTCTCTGCGCGTGCGACGTCGAGCAGGCGATCGGCCTTTCCCAGGCCGCGGTGTCCCATCACCTCGCGATCCTGCGCCGCGCCGGCCTGGTCGTGGTGGAGAAGCGGGGCCGCTGGATGTACTACCGGCGCAACGAAGCGGCTCTCGCCGCCGTCGCCCGCGAGGCCGCGCGCGTGGTCTAAAAAAAATTGCGAGTACGGATCGAAATAACTCGATCTGTCGATAGAAGGAGGCGAGCCATGGCGTCCGTCCACATCTCCCTGAACGTCGGGGATCTCGAGAAGTCCGCCGACTTCTACGGGCGGTTCCTGGGAGATCCCGCGAAGCGCAAGCCGGGATACGTCAAGTTCGTCAACGCGGAGCCGGAGATCCATCTCGCCCTCCAGCCGTACGGCGGTGACGCGCCCCGCGGCGAGGGCGCGCTGTCCCACCTCGGCATCCGGGTGGGCACACCCGAAGAAGTCCACGCGTGGCAGAGGCGCCTCGAGGAGCGCGGTCTGACCCCGCGGATCGAAGAGGAGACGGCGTGCTGCTACGCGCTGCAGGAAAAGATCTGGCTTGCGGACCCGGACGGAAACCAGTGGGAGGTCTACGCGGTGATCGAGGACCTCGAGGAGGCCGGCCGGTGCGGTCCCGAATCCGGGTGCGGCTGCGCGAGCGATCCGGCGCAGACGCGCGCCGGGACGCTTCCCACGGTCTAGCAGTCGCTCTCGCTCGCTCGTGGCCCGCTGTCGCAACGTGAGGCTCCTCGCGCCGCGAACAGGAATGCCCCCGTGGCTCTCGCGGCTTCGCCGCGGTCAGGACGGATTCCTCGAGAGGCTCTCGCGCCTGCGCCTCGAATTTGAACCGACCGGCTCGGTTCCTGCATACTTGTTTCATGGAAGGAGAGCGTTGAATGGCAGATAGCACGAACGTGCACCAGGTATCGGACGCGAGCTTCGATGGCGACATCCTCGAGAGCGAGATGCCGGTCCTGGTGGATTTCTGGGCGCCGTGGTGCGGCCCTTGCCGCTCGGTGGCACCCATCGTCGAGGACCTGGCCAGCCAGTATGCGGGGAAGCTGAAGGTCGCGAAGGTCAATGTGGATGAGTCGACGAACGTCGCGATGAAGTACCAGGTGACCTCGATCCCGACATTCATCCTCTTCAAGAACGGCCAGGTCGCCGATCGAGTCCTCGGGGCTCTTCCGCGCGGCGAGTTCGTCCGGTTCATCGACCGCAATCTCTGAGGCGGATTCTCCAGAGTACCGAGGGGCCTCCGGGCCCCTTTTCTTTTCCCCCCGGCTTGCGCGATCCCCGAAGATCCAACCGGTGGTACGCGTCGTAAGATGACTGCTCCGATGCCCCTTCGCCATCTCGTGCTCTTCGCTCGGGATCCGCGTCGTGAAGCCCGCGCGAAGGGCTTTGCGGCCGCGGAGGCGGCCGAGGTGTTCGCGGCGTTCGCGTGCGGCTGGGCGGAGGCAGCCCGCGCGACGGGCGCGCGGCTCGTTCTGGCGACGCCGCGGGAGGACGTGGCCGCCTGGAGGGCCGCCGCCCGGGGCGCCACGCCGGACGGGTGGATCGTCCAGTCCGGCGGAACCTTCGGCGACCGCCTGCAGTCTGTCGCCGCGTCGGCTGCGAGACTCGGCGGGCACGTCGTGATCGTCGGCGGCGACGTCGTTCCCTCCGCCGCGCCGCTCGCGGACGCTTTCGCCGCCCTGGAGGCGGGATCCGACGCCGTGCTCGGGGCAGCCTCTGATGGAGGGGTGTCGCTCCTGTCGCTCGCCGCGCCCGACTTCGACCTCCTGCGCTCGATGGCTTTGCGCCGCGGGGACGTTTTCTCCCGCCTCGCGCGAGCGCTCGCCGCGAGGAGGCGGCGCGTCGCCGTGATCGGCGCCCTGCCCGATGTCGACTCCCCCGCGTGTCTCCGGCGGGCCCTCAGGCTTTCCGCCTTCTCGATCCTGCTTCGCTCCGTCCTGCGGCGCGCCCTCGACCCCCCACGCTTCGCGCGCCCGCGGCGGTCGGCATCCCGCCGCCC
>Ga0136614_10001815_pt1 | contig 12870 bp, 8 predicted proteins | sample AntDrymUQ2792106_2_FD_106643 | JGI IMG/M metagenome (GOLD analysis project Ga0136614, IMG submission 106643) | Polar desert sand microbial communities from Dry Valleys, Antarctica - metaG UQ279 (21.06) | ecosystem: Environmental > Terrestrial > Soil > Desert | place: Antarctica: Dry Valley...
ACCGTACCCCCCGCGAAGCTCTACCGGGCCACGCGGACGACCGCGCCTCACGCGATCCGGGTCGACGGGATCCTGGACGAAGGCGCCTGGCGGTCCGCCGAGAAGATGGAGCTCTCCGTCGAAACCTTCCCAGGCGACAACATCCCGCCACCCGTCCGGACCGAGGGTTTCGTCCTCTACGACGACGACTTCCTGTACGTGGGATTCCGCGCCTACGACCCCAAGCCGGGTGCCATCCGGGCTCATCTGTCGGACCGCGACAAGGCGTTTCAGGACGACTTCGTCGGAATCGTCCTGGACACCTTCAACGACGAGCGACGCGGGTTCGAGTTCTTCGTCAACCCCCTCGGCGTCCAGATGGACCTTTCCAACAACGACGTCGGCGGGAGCGAGGACTCGACGTGGGACGCCATCTGGGACGCGGCGGGTCGCATCGACGCCGCCGGCTATACGGTCGAGATGGCGATTCCCTTCTCCTCGCTGCGATTCCGCCGCGCCGCGGGGGATCAGACCTGGGGGATCGACATGCTCCGGATCTATCCCCGCAGCCAGCGGCACCGCCTCGGCCTGCAGGCGCTCAGCCGCAATCGCAACTGTTACGTGTGCCAGTTTTCGAAGATCGAGGGCTTCCGGGGCATCACGCCCGGCCGCAACCTGGAGTTCGACCCCACGCTCACGGGCCAGCGCACCGACGAGAGGAAGAACTTCCCGGATGGGCGCATCGAAGGGGGGGACGTCGACATAGAGCCGGGGCTGACGGCCCGTTGGGGGATCACGCCCAACCTGACCCTGAACGCGGCCCTGAATCCCGATTTCTCTCAGGTCGAGGCGGACGTGGCCCAGCTCGACATCAACACGCAGTTCGCCCTCTTCTTCCCCGAGAAGCGGCCCTTTTTCCTCGAGGGAGCCGACTTCTTCGAGACGCCGATCCAGGCCGTCTACACGCGGACCGTCGCGGATCCGGACTGGGGCATCAAACTGACAGGCAAGGAGGGCAAGAGTGCGCTCGGCGCCTTCATCGCGCGCGACGACCTGACCAACTTGATCATCCCGGGAAGCCAGGGCTCCCAGCTGACCTCGTTCCAGGACAACAACCATGCTGGCGTCTTCCGGTATCGCTACGACATCGGCAAGAACTCGACGATCGGAGCGCTCTACGCGGGGAGGGACGCGGATGACTACGCCAACCACGTAACGGGCGCCGACGCGTTCATCCGCGTGACGCCGCGGGACCGCCTGCGTCTGCAGGCCCTCGGCTCGCGCACGCGGTACCCCGACTTCATCGTGTCGGATTTCGACCAGCCAGACGGCACCTTCACCAGCCACGCGTATCGGTTCGACTACCAGCACAGCACCCGGAACTGGGGCTGGTTCGCCGAGTACGAGGACATCGGCGAGGACTTCAGGGCCGACTCCGGATTCCTTCCACAGGTGAACTACAGGCGGCCCGAGGCCGGACTCGAGCGGATCTGGTGGGGGGAGAAAGGCGCGTGGTATTCGAGGTTCTTCGTCGGAGGGAACTGGGATCGGACGGAGGAGCAGGGCGGCCAGCTGCTGGAAGAGGAGTTCGAGGGCTACTTCGGGATCGGAGGCCCGCTGCAGTCGTTCTTCTTCTTCGGCGGGGGAACGCGCGACCGATTCTTCAACGGCATGGACTTCGAAGAGCAGTTCGTCAACTCGTACGTCGAGATCCGACCCGTCGGCGACCTCTACCTCTTGCTGCAGGTCAACTTCGGCGACCAGATCGATTTCGCGAACACGCGCCCGGGCGAGCGGTTCCGTGTGTTCTCCCAGGTGCGGTGGAACCTGGGACGCCGCCTGAAGCTCGATTTCGACTACACCACGGACTCCCTCGACGTGGCCGGCGGGCGCCTCTTCAAGGCTGACCTCACGCAGCTGCGCGCCGTATACCAGTTCAACATCCGGACGTTCGTGCGGACGATCCTGCAGTACACCGACATCCAGCGGGACGCGCAGCTCTACACGTTCGACGTGGACGCGGAGACCCGGCAGCTCTCCAGCCAGGTCCTTCTCTCATACAAAATCAACCCGCAGACCGTCTTCTTCCTGGGGTACTCCGACAACCGGGCGGGGGACGAGCGCATCGACCTGACCGAACGCAATCGGACGGTTTTCATCAAGATCGGGTACGCCTGGATCCTCTGAGCCCCGGAAAAATGTAGGGGCGGCCGTTGCGGCCGCCCCCTCCGGGCGGGGGCAAGCCCCGCCCCTCCGACTTCGACCTCAGTTCGCGCTGCCGGGCGCGCGCGCCACCGTGACCGGCTTCCCCTCCACGTCGAGCACGACGATGTCCCCCAGCTTCAGATCCCGCACCCCGGACTCGATCTTCGAGAGGTCCCCGACGAGAAGCAGCGTCGCCCGATCGGGCTTCGCGTACTTCAGAGCGGCGGCGCGCACGGCGCCGATCTCCGCCTTGGCCGTCTCCTCGTATTCCTTCTGCAGCTCGGCCATCGGGAGGCCGTCCGCCCAGAGCTCGGCCACCTGCTGGTTGAGGCGGGAGAGCGACTCGAACTGTTGCGCGTAGCCGCGCACCCGCTTCGCGCGGGCGTCCGCGAACTCCACGTCGGAGATCGGCTTCGCGCCGGCGATCCCCTTGAGCTCCTTGTCGAACTCGACGATGGATTCCTTGGTCTTGTTCGTCTGCACTCCCCCCCCGGCGAACCAGAGACCGGACTCGGAGAAGAGGGCGAGGCCGGAAAAGACGCCGTAGGAGTAGCCCTTATCCTCGCGCAGGTTGAGGTTCAGGCGGGTGCCGAAGCCGCCGCCCCCCCACACGGAGTCGGCGAGGTTGAGCGTGTAGTAGTCCTCCGTCTTGCGCGCTGGCGCCGGGAGGAATTGCGTCACCACAGTCTGGGCCGCGTCCTGCCGGTCGACGATGTAAATCTTTCCGACCGCCGCGGGCCGCGGCTGCGGGATGGCGACGGCGGGGGGCGCGCCACCCGCCCACGTGCCGAAGTGCCGGCGCGCCAATTCGGTGGCCTCGGCAAGCGTGACGTCGCCGGAGAAGACGAGGGCGGACCCGCCCGGCTTCCAGTTGGTGTCGTGAAACTGGTCGATGTCCGCGCGGGTGATTCCTCCCACCGTGCCCGGCAGACCCTGGACGGGGCGGCCATAGGGATGGTCGGGCCCGAAGGCGAGCATCGAGCGCACGCGCGCCGCGACGGCGTTCGCGTTCTTTTCCTGCTGGGAGAGGGAGTCGAGGTGCCGCTTCTTCTCCCGGTCGACCTCCGACTCGGGAAACACCGGATTGCGGACTGCGTCCGCGAAGATCGCGAGAGACGGGGCCAGGTTGCGCTTGAGGACTTCGTAACCGACCTGCGCCGCCTCACGCGACGCGAAGCCCGTCAACGACGTCCCGAGGTCACCGAGCGCGTTCTCGATCTCGAGCGCCTTGCGCGTCGCCGTGCCCATGTCGATCGTGGCGACCGTCATGTGGGCGAGGCCGGTCTTCCCGGGAGGATCGGCGACGCCGCCGGCCTTCGTGGCCAGGGTCACGGCGACCTTCGGAAGCTCGGGGCGCTCCACGACGAAGACTTCCATCCCGTTGTCGAGCTTCGCGCTCTTGACCTCCGGCGCCTGGAACGGCCGGTCCGTCCCCAGGGCGGGCTGCTTCGCGCGGTCGAACCCCGCGACCTCCGTCGCGCGTCCGGACTTCTCGGGACGGAAGCGGATCAGGAGCCGGTTGCGGGTGTTGAGCCACCGATCGACCGTCTTCTGGACGTCGGCCGCAGTGACTTTTCGATAGCGCGCCACGTCCTCGTCGAACTTGTCGGGGTCACCCAGGTAGGTGTTGTACTGGTTGAGGAGGTCCGACTTCCCGCCGAACCCGCCGATGCGCTCTAGCCCGGACACGAAGTTGTATTCCTGCTTCGTTTTGGCACGGGACAGCTCCGCGGGCGTGGGCCCGGTCCGAGCGAGGCGCGCGATCTCCTCCGTCACGATCGCCTCGATCTGGTCGAGGGACGATCCCGGGCGCGCGGTGGCCTGTACGCCGAAGAGACCCGAGATCTCGTTGCTGAACTGGAAGGAGGTCACGTTGCTGCAGAGCTGCTTGTCGTACACGAGGGCCTTGTTCAACCGGGCGGAGAGGCCGTCGGTCAGGATCAGCGAGGCCAGGTCCAGCTCCGCGTCGCCCGACGCGAAGAACTCCGGGCTCGTCCAGACTACGTAGCTGCGCTCCTGCGGGACGCGGTCGGTGGCTTCGACGATCTTTTCCCGGTCCAGCGATGGGATCCAGCGAGTGGGTCGGTCCAGGGGAGGACCGGCCGGGATGCCGCCGAAGTACTTCTCCACGAGCCGCTTCGCCTCCGCCGGTTCGAAGTCGCCCGCGATGACGAGGGAGAGGTTGTTGGGCGAGTAGTACTGACGGAAGAACTCCTTGACGTCGTCGAGCGAGGCCGCGGTCAGGTCCTCCTGCGTCCCGATGACGAGCCACGAATAAGGGTGTCCGGCAGGATAGAGATTCTCGAACATGAGCTTGAAGGCCCGCCCGTAGGGGGTGTTCTCGAGGCCCTGGCGGCGCTCGTTCTTGACGACGTCGCGCTGGTTGTCGAGCTTCTCCTTGGTGAGCGCGTCCAGCAGCGTGGCGAGCCGGTCCGACTCGAACCAGAGGACGTTCTCGAGGTTCGCGGACGGAACGGTCGCGAAGTAGTTGGTGCGGTCGAAGCTCGTGGTCCCGTTGACCCCCCCCTCCTGGAGGTTGGCGCCCGCCTTCTCGGCGTAGGCGAAGTACTCCTCCTTCGCGTTCTTGGACCCCTGGAACATCATGTGCTCGAAGAGGTGCGCGAAACCGGTGCGGCCCGGCTTCTCGTTCTTCGAGCCGACGTGGTACCACTGGTTGACGTGCACGATGGGCAGCTTGCGGTCCACGTGCAGAATCACCTGGAGCCCGTTGGGCAGGGTGTATTTCTCGAACGTCACGCTCGGGACGGACGCGGCGCCGGACGCCGGCCGGGCCGTGCCGGTCTTTTCAGGCGCCTGCGCGAAGGCGGCAGAGGCCACCGCCAGGCAGGCGAGCAGAAAAGGGATGAATGGGGGAGAGACGCGAGGCTTCACGGCAAACTCCTTTCGGGAGGGCAAACTTTCATCGGAGGATTTCAACCCGCTTTATACGTCCTCCGCCGCCGCGGGTTATCCTAAAAGCGTGATCCTCGAAGCCGCCCGCAAAGTCCTGCAGATCGAGGCGGATTCGGTCCGGGACCAGCTCCGGAATCTCGGGGACGACTTCGTGCGCGTCGTCGAGGAAATCGTCTCTTCGAGAGGACGCCTGGCCGTAACGGGCCTCGGGAAGTCGGGGCTGATCGGACAGAAGCTCGCGGCGACCCTCTCGTCGACGGGAACGCCCGCCTACTTCCTGCACGCGGCGGAGGCCAGCCACGGGGACCTGGGGATGCTCTGCCCCGGGGACATCGTCCTGGCTCTCTCGTTCTCGGGGGAGAGCAGCGAGGTGGTCCGGCTCGTCGAGTTCGCGCGGTCGCGCGCGTTAAGGACGGTCGCGATGACCGGAAACCCCGCCTCCGCGGTCGGCAAAGCGGCGGACATCTGCATCTCCGTAGCGATCTCCCGCGAGGCGTGCCCGCTGAACCTCGCGCCGACCGCCTCGACCACCGCGATGCTCGCGATGGGGGACGCCCTCGCGATGGCCATCTCGGAGAAGCGCGGGTTCCGGGCGGAGGACTTCGCGGCGCTTCACCCGGGCGGCAAGCTCGGACGCCGGTTCCTGAAGGTCCGCGACCTCATGCGCACGGGAGAGCGGGTCCCCCGCGTCGCGCGAGAGACCCCCATGAAGGACGCCATCCACGAGATGTCCCGCAAGCTCATGGGCGTGACGGCCGTCGTCAACGACCGGGGCGAGCTCACCGGGGTCCTCTCCGACGGGGACCTGCGGCGGATGCTCGAGAAGGACGAGACCCTCATCGGCAAGACCGCCGGCGACTGCAGCCGGCCCAACCCGCGAACCATCGGGTCCGAGGACTTCGCCGCGGCGGCCCTGGCGCTCATGGAGGAGGCGAAGATCACGTCCCTCTTCGTCCTCGACGGGGACGGCCGACTGACGGGCGCCCTGCACATGCACGACCTCCTCTCGGCCGGAATCTCCCCTTGAGGCGCAAATCTCGCGCGCGCAAGGCCGCCCCCCCCGCGATCCGGGCCCTCTTCATGGACGTCGACGGTGTCCTGACCGACGGCCGCCTCTACATGGACGACGCGGGCCGAGAACTGAAGGTCTTCGACACCAAGGACGGCCACGGGATCAAGATGGCGCTCGCGGCCGGCCTGAAGGTGGCCTGGATCTCGGGCCGCGCGTCCCGGGCCACCTCGGCCCGCGCCCGCGACCTCGGCGTCCGCGTCTGCTATCAGAGAGTCGCGGACAAGCAGGCCCGCTTCGAGGCCCTCTGCCGGCGGTGGCGCCTGGATCCGGCGGAGACGGCCGCCATTGGCGACGACGCTCCGGACGTTCCGATGCTGGAGGCCGCCGGCTTCGCCGCCTGCCCCGCGGACGCCGCCGAGCCCGCGCGGCGCGCGGCGAAGGTCGTGCTCGCGCACGCCGGCGGCCACGGTGCCGTGCGCGAGTTCGTGGAGCGGGTGCTGGAGATCAACCGAAGGAGGCTCAGGCCTCCCGCTTCTTGAAAATCCATGCGATCAGGATCCCGAGCAGATAGAGCAGGATCATCGGGACGGCGAAGACGGCCTGCGTCGCGACGTCCGGCGTCGGCGTGATGATCGCCGCCACGACGGTGATCACGAGCACGGCGTACTTGAACTTCTTGAGCAGCCACCGCTCCGAAACGACCCCCATGCGCGTCAGGAAGAAGATCAGGACGGGCAGCTCGAAACAGATGCCGAGACCGAGGATGATCTTCGTGGCCGTCGAGAGGTACTCGTTGATCGTGATGACGGCCTGGAAGTTGGTGCCCATGCCGACGAGGAACCCCACGACGACCGGGAACGCCTGCAGGTAGCCGAAGGCGCACCCCGCCAGGAAGAAGAAGACGCTCCCGAGGATGAAAGGGATCGCGAACCGCTTCTCCTTCCGGTAGAGGGCCGGAGCGATGAACAGCCACACCTGCCACAGGATGATGGGGGCCGCCAGGATCAGGCCTCCCAGAAAGGCCACGCGGAAGTAGAGGAGGAAGGGCTCCGTGAGGGTCGTGTAGGCGAGGTTCTGTCCCGGCGGCAGGAAGCGCCGCACGGGGGCCGCGAGGAGCTCGAACAGCGCCGGCGCCTGGCTCCAGGCGATCGAGAAGGTGACCGCGAGGCCGATCAACGATACGACGAGCCGACGCCGGAACTCCTCCAGGTGGTCGAAGAAGCCCATCCGGGGGAGCTCTTCGCGGGAAGGCTCGTCCGGCACCGGCGCGATCTGGGTCATGCCCGCGAGGATCCCGCGCGGTGCGCGCGCCGTCGGAGCCTCAAGAGGGCTGGATCGGGCGCGAATCGGGCGCGACCGGTGGCGGCTCCGGATCCGCTTCACGCACGGGATCGGGAGCGCTCTTGAGGACGTCCGACAGCCCGGCCGAAACCGAGTTGAGATCCTGCCGGACCGTGGCGACCTCCCGCTTCCCGTCCTCGATCTCTTCCTCGATCGTTCGCTTCAGGTCGTCGGAGGCGCGCTTGAACTCCGATAGCCCCTTGCCGATCGTCTTGCCGATCTCCGGGAGCTTCCGGGGCCCGAAAATCAGCAGCGCCACCAGAAAGATGACGATGAGCTCGGGCATTCCTATCGGGCCAAACACGTTGCTGTCCTGGACGGATTCTACGCCCCGGGCGCTCCCGTGCGATCGACGAGCGCTCCTTGAAACTCTAAGGGACGCCCATGCCACAATGTCCGACACGGAGGACGCCTTGAGCCAACCACGTTCCCGGATCTTGATCGCGCTCTCGCTGCTCGCCGCCGCCACGCTGGCGGGCGGGGCCCTCGGCGGGAAGCTGTTCGCCTCTCCCGACCGCGAAGCGCCCAATCTGGACGAATACGCCGACATCCTGACGACGCTCGGGGAGTGGTCGCCGGAGGCGATGCCCCCCGAGAAGTTCGTGTACGCGTCGATCCACGGGATGCTCTCCCGCCTCGACCCGCACACGGCGTTCCTCGAGCCGGAGGACTTCGCCGCGATGAAGGAGAAGCAGCAGGGCTCCTTCTTCGGGCTCGGCATCCAGATCCAGAAGCGGATGGGCCGGATCACCGTGATCGCCCCCATGGAGGGGACGCCGGCCTACAAGCTCGGCATCCGGGCCGGGGACATCATCACGCACATCGAGGAGGACGAGATCCGCGAGGACGCGTCGACGGACGAGGTGGTCCGGAAGCTGCGCGGCCCGAAGGGGACCCCCGTCACGATCACGATCCGGCGCGCCGGCCTCGACGAGCCGATGCGGATGACGATCACGCGCGCGGAGATCCCGACCCTCTCCGTTCCCTACGCCTTCCTCGTCTCGCCGGACGTCGGGTACATCTTCCTCCGCGACTTCACGCACACGTCCAGCCGGGAGCTGTCGGCCGCGATCGAGAAGCTCGAGAAGCAGGGCATGAAGAAGCTGCTGCTCGACCTCCGCTACAACCCGGGCGGCGTCCTGGAGCAGGCCGTGGACGTCGCGGACGTCTTCCTGCCGAAGGGCGCGAAGATCGTCTACACGCGCGGGCGCACGCCCTCCTCCGGCCAGGACTATTACGCGCCGGGCGACGGCCAGCACTTCGACCACACGCTGATCGTGCTCGTGAACCGGGGATCCGCTTCGGCGTCGGAGATCGTGGCCGGAGCCATCCAGGACCACGACCGCGGGCTGGTTCTGGGCGCGCGGACGTGGGGGAAGGGGCTCGTTCAGAGCGTGTACACGCTCCCCTACGGTGCGGGTCTCGCCCTGACGACGGCGCGGTACTACACGCCGTCGGGCCGGTGGATTCAGAGGGACTACAGCGATCTTCTCGCCTACGTGAACCCCGAGGAGCCCGTCGTCACTGAGGAGGCGCCCCGGAAGACCGGCGAGGTCTTCTACACGGATGCGGGACGCGTCGTGTACGCCGCGGGCGGGATCACGCCCGACGTCGTGGTCAAGAACGAGGACCGGGAGTCGAAGCTGCTCGCGCAGCTCCTGGCCCGCGGGCTGATCTTCAACTTCGCCGTCGACTGGCTCACGCGCAACCCCAGCGTCACCCGCGAGTTCGCCCTGACGCCCGAGGTGCGGGAGGAGTTCTTCCGCTTCGCCGAAAAGTCCAAGTTCATGACCGCGGAGCAGGTCCGGCAGGCGTACGAGGAAGACCCCAACCGGCAGTGGATCGACCTCACCCTGCGCGTGGACATCGTCAACGCGCGCTTCGGCCTCGACGCGGGGCGGCGGGTCCAGGCGACCGGCGACCCGCAGATCCAGAAGGCCCTGACGCTCTTCCCTGAAGCGGCACGTATAGCGAGCCTTCCTAAGAAGCCGAACAGCGCACGGGCGGCCAAGGGCGGGGCGAGCTAGGCGCGGAATCTCTCAGCGCTCCGTCGCGCGGGGAAGAGAAAAAGCCGGGGATCGCTCCCCGGCTTTTGTATTTCTGACCCTCCGCCGCCCGGGCGGGGGTGTACCTAGCGGCGCGTCACGTTGGTGTTGTCGACCACGAACTTCTTCCGCCCGATCTCGCTGCGCCGGCCGAACGCGTCGACGACGTAGACGACGAGGTCGTGCTCACCGTCCGTCAGCCGGGTGGTGTCGATGAGGGAGGTGAAGCCGACGAACCCGTCCGTGACCCGCGCGTCGGCCGCCGGCACGTCCGGCCGGAAGTGGTCGTTGTGCACGCGGGCGACCACCTGGCCGTCGATGTCGATTTCGATCCCGTCCTCGACTCCGCCGGTGACGCGGATGCCGTCGTAGTCGAAGGCCCACCCGATGACCCGGAAGACCCCGTTGATGAACTGGTATACGCCGGGGGTGTCGATGTAGCCGAAGGCCGGCCGGTCACCGATCGTCGATGTGTCGCACAGGATATCGACCGACATGGCGCCGATCTCGGTGACGGTCGCCTCCTCGTCGCCGACGCGCACGGAGAGCGTGTGCTTCCCGGACGCCGTGAAGCCGACGATGTCGAACCCGAGCGCGCCCGGACGGACGATCGCGAGGAGCCCGGTCGAGGGGTCGCGGATGAAGGCGAAGACGAAATTGAATCCCGCGTTGTCCGCGTTCACGTAGCCCTGGTAGTAGCGGGCTACGTCGGGGCGGTTGACCCCGTAGCAGTTGGTCAGCGCACTGCCGATCTGCACGCAGTCGCGGCGCGTGTTCGCGATGATCTGTCCGTCGAGGAGGAGCTCCACGTACGAGACCTGGCCGCGGTCGAGCCGCGCTCCGACGTCGAGCGCCCAACCGTTCAGGTAGTTCGGGATGATCGTCGGGATCCCCGGCGTGGGCGGGCCGGGCGGCGGGCACGGCGACGGGCATGGCCCGGGGCCCGGCGGGGGCGGCGCGGTGAAGACACCGGAGCAGAGCAGGCTCGCCTTGTCGAGCGGAAAGTCGATCCGGCCGAAGGGCGGCAGATTTGCCCCGTTGTTGATCACCTGCACCTGGCGCGACCCGATGGTCCGTGAGAGACCGCGGATGTCCGTCACGCGGACGGACAGGGTGTGCATGCCGTTCTGCAGCCGGGTCGTGTCGATATTCGCGATGAACCCCGAGAAAAGCGAGTTGGGGACGTCGGGGAACGCGGCCCGGATGTCTGGCCGCGTGTCGCCGTAGACGGCTGAGGACGGCAGCCCGCGTCCGACGGCGCCTGCCACGATCTGGCCGTCCACCAGGAAGTCGATGTGGTCGACGTCCTCGTCGTCGATCGCCCACCCGACCACCGGGAAGGAGCCGTTGGCTCCCTCGACGGCTCCCTCGCCGGGGATGTCGATGTACCCGAAGGGCGCCTGGTTGATTGAGTTGTTGACGATGATCGTCGTCGGCGGCAGGGTGAAGACGTTGCCGTCGGACTGCGTCACGCGGATGCTGATGGTGTGGGGCCCGTTGGCGAAATTGCGGGCGAGGAACGCGGTCAGGAAGCCGGGGTTCCGCGTGGGCCCGTTGGCGTAGGTGGGGAAGACCTCCAGCACGTCCGCCCGGGGGATGCCCGTGTCCGCGCGGTTGACGACGACGCCGTCCACGAGGAGCTCGATGCGGTCCACCGGCTCGGAGTTGAGGAGCCAGCCAAAGACCCGAACGATCCCCGAGACCGTCTGTCCGGGCGACGGCGTATCGATCGCACCGAACGGCTGGGCCACCGCGCTCGCGGCGCCGCAGAGACCGGCCAAGACCAGAAGCGCCAGCAGACCGGGCGCCCTCTTCCGCATCAGCGTTCCTCCCGAAAAATTAAGCAAAGAATGTGCAAATCGCAGCGGAAAGTCAAGTGCCGTTGCGTGTTCGCCTCATTTTTTTCGGCAAAAGGGCCTCCGAAATGCTAAAACCGCGGGAGAGTCCCCTGCGTGAATCTCGAACAGACGCCGATCACCCGCCACCCTCGGAGCCCCGCCGGGGCGCCGCCGGAAGGCCAGGACTGACCATGCCCGTGCCCCGCAGAGTCCTTCAGGTGGCGGTCTCCGCCGCCCTCGCGGTCGGCCTTCTGGCCTTCTTTCTCTCCCGCGTGGACATGGCAGAGATCGGCCGCCGCATCGCGGGGGCCTCGAAGTCCTGGCTCCTGGTCAGCCTCGCGCTCGGGCTCTCGACGTTCGTCCTGCGGGCGTTGCGGTGGACGTGGATCCTCCGGCCGGTCGCTCGCATCCCGTTCTTTCCGGCCTTCTTCGCGACGGCCGTCGGATTCGCCGCCAACACCGTGCTCCCGGCCCGCGCCGGAGAGATCGTGCGGCCGGCGCTGCTCGCGCGTGAACGGCGACTACCCTTCTCGCCGCTCCTGGCTTCGGTCCTCTTCGAGCGCATCCTCGACGCGGCGGCCGTCCTCTTCTTCCTGCTCCTCGCGATCGCGCAGGGGCCTCCACCGGGGGGCTCGCGGGCCTTCACCCTGCTCGCCCGCGGCGCGATCGTCCCGCTCGCCCTCCTCGCCGGCGTGGTCGCGCTCGCGCTGCTCGCCGTATTCCGGAGACCCGCGGCGGAGCGGCTGTTCGAACGGTTGACCCGCCGCCTCCCGGGACGCATCGCGCCGAAAGCGCAGGCGTTCGCGGCGACGTTCCTGGACGGCTTCCAGTCGCTGCGCGACCCGCGCCTCTCGGCGCTCGTCGTCGCCGGATCGCTCGGGATGTGGTTCGTGATCAACCTCCAGCTCTACGCCGTGCTCCGGGCGTTCGGGCTCGACCTTCCGCTCTCGGCGAGCTACGTGACGGCGGCGGCGGCGGTGATCGGTCTCGCCGTGCCGACGCCGGGCGGCATCGGCGGGTACCACGCGGCGGTCCAGGTCGCGCTGACAGACGTGTACGGCGCGCCGATCGCGGTGGCGTCGGGGGTGGCGCTCCTGGCCCACGCGATCTCCTTCCTGCCGATCTCGCTCATCGGATTCTTCCTCTTCGCCGTGAGCCCGGCGCGGAAAGTGAAGCTGACGGAGCTCGACCAGCCGCCCCCGGCAGCGGTGAGCCGTGGATCATGAGTTCGCGGGGAGGGGTCCGGGGCGCGGCGCGAGGAGTCTCCCGAAGGGAGGAGCCTTGCGCCGCGGGAGCGGGAGCGAGCGAAGGAGCAGGCGAGCGGCGAGCGCGCATGCGGGCGATGCCGCGAGCCGGTGCCACGGCAGCTCCGGCGCGAGCGAGAGCGACGGTACGGGCCCCGGCCTCATTCGCGGCGCGAGGAGTCTCCCGAAGGGAGGAGCCTTGCGCCGCGGGAGCGGGAGCGAGCGAAGGAGCATGCGAGCGGCGAGCCCGCATCTGGGCGATGCCGCGAGCCGGTGCCACGGCAGCTCCGGCG
>Ga0136614_10001816_pt1 | contig 12868 bp, 10 predicted proteins | sample AntDrymUQ2792106_2_FD_106643 | JGI IMG/M metagenome (GOLD analysis project Ga0136614, IMG submission 106643) | Polar desert sand microbial communities from Dry Valleys, Antarctica - metaG UQ279 (21.06) | ecosystem: Environmental > Terrestrial > Soil > Desert | place: Antarctica: Dry Valley...
AGCCAGAGGTTCCGGCCAGGAAGAGGAGAGGGGCCGATGCCAGTGTAACCGAATCTCTCATGTCATGCTTAGTTATTTCGTTCTTGTGTCGGGCGGCGGCAGTAGCCCCAAGTTGCGACAGGCTTTGATAAACTTTTCTGGAGTCGGCCAAGAAGGATTCCAGAAATCATTGGCCTAGATAACGACAGGAAATTCAGCCAAAGGACCGAGGATCGGACCGAGTTCGACTCAATTAGCGCCGGAGGCGGGCTCGACACTATGCCGTCAAACTTGACAGTCTTCGGCAACTGCGGCGAAGACTTGGTGGCAACCGCGCAGTTGGCTCAATTCACGCCGCCAGTAATGTAGCCACCAGCGAGCGCCAGCAGAATAATCCCGCCCACAAGCAGGCGATACCCGATGAAGATTCCGGTGGAATGCGTGCGTAGAAACCGCAGCAGGAACCAGATCGACGCATAACCCACCAAACCCGACACGACGGTAGCGACAGCCAGCGATCCATACGTTCCGGTTGGCAGTTTGACCAGCGCTTCTCTGAGTTCCAGAAGCCCGCTGGCAGCGATGGCCGGGATGGACAATAAAAAGGAGAACCTTGCTGCGGTCTCGCGCGTTTGGCCCGCGAACAGACCTCCCATCATCGTCGACCCCGATCTGCTTGAACCCGGAATGAGCGCCAACACCTGTGCTAGACCAACCGCGAGCGCGTCCCGAATTGTAAGATCCTCCATCGACCGGTTTCGTTTGCCTACTAATTCGGCGATGCCTAACAGGATTGCGACGACAATCATCATCGTCGCAATCACCCAGAGATTCTTCGTGAACGTACCCTCAATCTGTTTCTTGAAGATCAGACCCACAATGCCTACCGGAATTGAGCCAATTATTACCAGCCAGCCCAGACAGGCATCCTGCGACAACCTGGAGTTCGGGCGTTTTAGATCGATTGCCCGATTACCAACCAGGTTTCGCCTCCGCGGGTCTCGCAAGACCGCCAGATGATCAAGAACGAATGCGCGTGTAATGTTAATGATGTCGCGTGCGAAATAGACAAGTACGGCCAACAGTGTTCCCAGTTGAATCACCCCAATCGTGGCCGTGGTTTGCTCGGCTTTGCGCGTATCCTCGATACCCTCGAAAAGCCCAACCGCGCGCGCCGCAAAAACCAGATGGGCAGTGGAGCTGATAGGAATGAATTCGGTCAAACCCTGGACAATGCCAAGGACGATAGCTTGAAAGAGAGTCATGAAATTTTAGATTTTTGATCGTAGATTGTTGATTGTTGATTTGCGATTTACCCCGACCTACTCAGGTGAATTGATGCACGTAAATCCAAAATCTAAAATCACAAATCTAAAATCAAAACTGCTTCTATTCCCGAAAGGAATTTCGTCGCGAAATCCAGTCATACATGGAAGTCGGCATGAACATTCCGGCGCGCACAACACTTGCGAGCTGCCACGGAAATGCATACGACTTCTTCTTCTTCTCAATTGCTCGCAGGATCTTCTCCACGGCCACGTCGAGCTCCATCAGAAAGGGCATCTGAGAGTGACGACCTGCGGTCAGCGGAGTCTTGATAAAGCCGGGATGAATTATCGTTACATCAATTCCCCGCGGCTGTAAGTCCAGCCTCAGACTTTCAAAAAATGCGGAAACCGCCGCCTTGCTGGCGCAGTAAGCCGCTGACTTGGGCAAGCCCCGATAAGCTGCCAGACTCGAAATCACCACCAATTGCCCACGGCCCTTGGCCACCATCTGGGGAACAACTGCGGCAACGCTGTTCGATGCGCCGATAACATTTACATTGATCACACCTGCTACTTCGCTAGCACTCAGCTCCGCGGCATCGTTCGTCGAGCCAATTCCCGCGTTTGCTATGAGTACATCGATAACCCCGAACTTTTCGCGGAAGCGATCCGCGGCCGCGCGAACAGCATTCGCATCCTGAACGTCACCCGGCAAAGCGAGGGCTTGACCACCGAGGGATTCAATCTCCCCTGCAATCTCCTGCAGCGTCTCGGTACGTCGGGCAACCAAACCCAGCCTGGCTCCACGTCGGCCAAGTTCAACCGCGACCCCGCGTCCGATGCCAGACGAGGCACCGGTCACCATTACGACTTTATCTTGCCAGTAACTCACTTGAGCTTCACCGATTTCAGGGCTGAGTTCCCCGAGCCGCCGTTGCGGTATTACGTGTAGCCATCATGAGTATCAGTGCCAGAGGCAATAGTACTGCGCTGGCGGGCACTGCCCAAAACAAAGTTAAGTACTTACTCATTGCAAGAACGAGCCGCGCAGGCCATCGAAACCGGATTCGTCTGTTAACAAAGCTCTTTCACATGTTCACTCAATACGCGTAGTGCCCTCCCCAGATCATCTTGCTTGATTAAAAGGTGATCCCGCGAAAAAGATGAAAGCGCGCCTACTGGGATTTCGCCTGCAGCCAAAATCTCAGTGACGCGCGCAAGATAACCTACAACATTCCACGGCAGCTCGATATCGAGCGTAACGAGTCTAAACCCGCGTTCAATCCTGGCGTCGCGAATAAGATGCCGGAGGCGTTGCCAGTCGTTTTCCCCGAGCAGCAAGGTCACTTCGCGGCCATCGCGAAAAACCAGAAAGGGCGAGTCGGCGTGGGGACTGAGTTCCGGGTTCTCCAGCACGCGAGTCCAATCCTTGTAATTCAAACCGATCAGTACGTAGGTCCCAGGGGCAACTTCGACCCTGGTCTCCCGTATCAGATCGGAGACTGTTCTCGCAGCGTTGGAATCCACGCCAGTTTTCAAGCCTGTCCGTTGTCTTCTTGATATGTAATCTGTGAAAGCTGCGGACTAAAGCTGCAGCACAACCGGCATGATTACAGGCCGCGCCCCTGTAAGCTTCTGGATGAAACGCTTCAATTCAACGCGGATGTGTTCCTTAAGAAGGGTCGCGTTTGACAGTGTCTCGCGTGAGGCGCCGGCGATCGCAGCCGCAACAATGCGCTGCGCGTCTTTCAGGTTGCCATTCGAGGAATCGAATCCGCGCACTCCACGTGTGACAATTTCCGGATCACCATGCAGCGCACCGGTGTCCGCATTGAGGGTAACTATGAGGGTAATCATGCCGTCGTAGGCCATCTGCTTGCGCTGGCGCACGGTCTCGCTCTCAATCTCTTCAAACCCCGAATCATCTATGAACGTGCGGCCAACCTCTCGCTTGTTTACGACCGCAGCCCTTTCGCCGTCAAGTTCCAGCACATCACCGTTCTCGATGAGAATGATATTTTCTTCCGCGTAGCCAAGATGGTTTTTGACAAACTCTTTATGGCGAAACAACATGCGATACTCGCCATGAATCGGCACCACAAACTTTGGCCGCACGGCTTCAGTCATGATGCGAATATCTTCCTGCGAGGCGTGGCCGCTGACATGTATCAAGCGTCGTTTCTCTTCAATGATGTTTGCGCCGCGTTTGTAGATATAACCAATCATCCGCGAAATCACGCGTTCGTTTCCCGGGATAATTCGCGCCGAAAGCACAACCGTGTCACCCTCTTCGATGGTCATTCCCTTGTAACTCTGGGTGGCCATCTGCGAGAGAGCCGCACGCGATTCACCCTGGGAACCGGTGACGAGAAACACAATCTCCTGGTCGCGCATCTGCTTTGCTTGATTGAAAGAGACCAGCAAACCGTCGGGGACATCCAGATAACCCAGACGATCCGCGATTTCGACATTCTTCAACATGGACCGGCCCAGCACGCAAACCTTCCGGTTAAATTGTTGCGCAATATCCAAAACGATCTGCAGGCGATGAATTGAGGACGCGAAAGCAGCCACGATGAGCCGGCCCTTGGCCTCGGCAAAGATCTCTTCAAAGGCGGGAATCACGGCCCGTTCTGACGGGGTGCGCCCGGGCACGGTAGCGTTGGTTGAATCCGAGAGCAGCGCGAGCACTCCTTCCTGTCCGTAGCGCCGGAAGGAGCGCAGATCAATCGGTTCGCCAATCACCGGCGTCTCGTCCACCTTGTAGTCGCCGGTATGGATGATTGTTCCTACCGGGGTCTTGATCGCCAGCGAGAAACAATCGACCAGCGAATGAGAGACCCGGATGAACTCAACGCTAAAAACTCCGATATCAACCACATCTCGGGGGTTGACTCGATGGAGAAGCGTGTCGCCGACCAGGTCGTGCTCTTCGAGTTTGCTTTCCGCCAGGCCGGCAGTGAAATGGGAACAGTAGACGGGAACGTTGAATTTTTTGAGGATGTAAGGCAATGCGCCCAGGTGGTCCTCGTGGCCGTGGGTGAGCACTATCGCGGTGATGCTGTCGCGATACTCTTCGAGGAAGTCGAAGTCAGGAATGCAAACGTCGACACCGTAAGCAGTCTCTTCGGGAAAGCCCATGCCGGCGTCGAGGATAAGCATTTCATCCTCGTAACGCACAGCCATGCAATTCATGCCAAACTCGCCGATACCGCCGAGCGGGATGATCTCTAAGACACTACTCACTTTTCGTGTTTACTCTTCTCTCAGGAAAGCCCAATGGCTTCAGGTCTCTCTCGGCATCAGGGGGCACAAACCAAGCAGAACAGTATAACACACTGCATCTAGAGGGTGCGCGACGCCGGGTCCAGTTTTTGCTGAGAGAACAACCGAGCAAGCTCGAAGGTTCCTTATCTGTGTTTATCTGCTCTAACCTATGTCGGTCTTGTTTCTCCTATGGACCAGATAAAGAGTATTGATCTTGCGCCAATGCATTGATATCGACTTTGTCCGCGCCCTTGAGTTACCATCCGTAGGGCAACAGAATGCTCTCAGGTAGGCGCACATGCTTTGCCCGATTTGCTTGTAAATCTCTTAAAACTACCATCGCCAGAACCTGGCGTTGCGCGGATGGAGAAAGCCGGGGTTCTCATCAGGCGCGCGCAGCCGTTTGAGATCACTCTGGTACGTTCCTTTGTCGAGGAACATTTCTCCGTGGCTTGGGCTGATGAAATTTCTGTTGGGTTCGCTAATAAGCCGGTATCGATATACATCGCAGTTCGTGAAAAACAAATAGTCGGCTTCGCAGCCTACGAATGCACGCGCAAAACACTTTTTGGCCCCACCGGTGTGGCGGAAATAGTGAGAGGGCGCGGTGTAGGCAGGGCGCTGCTGATCGCTTCCCTCTGGGGTCTAAAGGAGTTGGGGTACGTATATGGCATCATAGGGGGAGCCGGACCGATTGAGTTTTATGAAAAAGCAGTTGGCGCTACTGTGATTCCGAATAGCGATCCCGGGATTTACACGAATCTCTTGAAGTAAGTCGAAGCAACTTTCTTTGTCCAAGTTGAAGCGGTGAAGACTGGCACTATGAAAAGCGTGGAAGAGCTTCCCATTAGATCCATCCGGCGAGCGCGGGCGGCGCTTCCGCCCGGGCCTAAGGGGCACCCGATTCTGGGTGTGATGCCGGAGTTCAATCGCGACACGCTGGGCTTCATCACGCGCTGCAGGGATTACGGTGATGTTGTGCGGGCGCGTTTCTTGTACGTTACGGCTTACTTCATCTATCACCCCGACGACATCGAGTACGTCGTGTCAACCAACGCCAAAAACTTCATCAAGTCAATGTCGTTGCGCTCGAACTTTTTTCAGCGCCTGGTGGGCAATGGACTCTTGACTAGTGAAGGCGAGGTGTGGAAGCGCCAAAGGCGTTTGGCGCAACCTGCGTTTCACCGGCAGCGAATAAGCGCTTATGGCGATGTTATGGTCAACTATGCCCAACGAATGATGGCAACTTGGCAAGCGGGTGAGGTTCGCGACATCCATCGCAACATGATGGGCCTCACGCTGGAGATCGTCGTTAGAACACTTTTCAATGCGGACGTGTCTCAGGATGCTGACAAGGTGGGCCGAGTGCTTTCACAAATCGTCAAACCGTTTGCCTCACAAGCGACGATCAAATGGATTCTGGATAATCGGCTGCCGACAACCACACATCGGCGCTTTCACAGAGAGGCGCAAGAGATAGATGACATAGTTTATCGAATCATCGCTGATCGCCGCGCCAGCGGCTTGGATCAGGGTGATTTGCTGTCGATGCTGTTGGAGGCTCAGGACGAAGACGGCAGTCAGATGACCGACAAACAACTTCGTGACGAAGTGATGACTCTCTTTCTGGCCGGCCATGAAACCACCGCGCTGACACTTTCCTGGGCCTGGTATCTGCTGGCCCAAAACCCGGCGATCGAAGAGAAGTTTCATGCAGAACTGGATGACCTGCTCGGCGGACGACTGCCAACAATGGACGATCTTTCGCGCCTCAAATACACAGACAGGATTGTCCGGGAAGCGATGCGACTCTATCCACCGGCCTACGGACTAGGCCGCGAAGCAATCGAGGAGTGTGAGATCGGTGGGTTTAGAGTGCCTCGGAAAACGCAAGTTTTCATGTTTCAGTGGGCAACGCAGCGCGACCCGCGTTTTTTCCCTGAGCCGGAAGCCTTCCACCCGGAGCGCTGGACGGAAGAATTTGCAAGCAGCCTGCCGAAGTACGCCTATTTCCCTTTCGGCGGCGGGCCGCGCTTCTGCATCGGCAACACTTTCGCGATGATGGAGATCGTGCTTGTGCTTGCGACTATCGGCCAACGATTCAAACTGGCCCTCGCACCTGATCATCCCGTGTCAATCCTTCCCGCCATGTCGTTGCGACCACGAGACGGCATTCACGTCTTAGTCGAAAAGCGAGAAGTTTAAGGATTGTATACGCTGGACGGATGAAGGCTAGAATACGATGGGAATAAGCTTCTCGGGGTTGCTTAAATTGGCAGGTTAGGGGGAGACATTCCAACCTGAGAGATCGGATTCCAACTAACTCCTTGACACTGCCGATCAGGTCTGTAGTTCTTAAACTATTCAAGAATTGCTATTCCTACTCAATCGACTGGGTTATTCGTGCCCACTCTTCAAGTGTCAGAGTTTCCGCACGTCTGCGAAGATCGACCTCTGCCTGACAAAGTACAATACTTGCGCCTCCGTGCAGTTTGATTAACTGCTGCAACCTGGCCGGCGCCGAACGGAGGTTGTTTAGAATCGTCTTTCGTCGCTGGGCAAACCCGGCGCTGACCACCTGCCATAGCAACGCCTCATCTTTAACTGTGACAGCGAGACGTGGCCGCACGTTCAGTCTAATCACGCTGCTCCACACCTTCGGTATAGGACGGAATGCGCCTGGGGCTACATCAAAAAGCTTTTCAGTTTCGGAGTAGGCTTCCACGACAACCGAGAGATAGCCGCGATCGGTTGAACCTGCAGGCGCGGTGATCCGCTCAACGACTTCTCGCTGCAGCATCAGGATCATTTCCGTCAAACAACTTCGCTGCTCGATTAAGCGCTGCAGAATTGCAGTAGAAATGTTGTAAGGAAGGTTGGCGACTAGACGAGCTTGATTCGCAGGCTCTATCTCGGAGCAGAAATCGGTAATGAGTGCGTCGCTTTGAACGAGTTTGAAGTTCCGGCTTGAACCGAATCTTTCCAAAAGCCCGGGTATCAGGTTTTTATCAACCTCGATTGCCACCACCGCGCCCGCGTCTTCGACGAGTTGAGCGGTGAGTGCTCCGCGCCCGGGGCCGATTTCAATAATCGTTTCATCGGACTTAGGATCCAGTGCCCGAATGATGCGATCAATGATTCGGCCGTCGCTGAGAAAGTTTTGACCTAGGCGTTTGGAAGGATGAGGGATAAAGGATGAAGGATGAAGCGTAGAAGCCTCGCGGTCTTTTCTCGCCCTCCTGCCATCATCCTTCATCCCTCATCCTTCATCCTTGCTCTGGGATACCCCGTCACCTCAATATCGCTGCCTCTTTGGACCATTTCTACGTCGACTAGACCCAAGGCGTCAATCAGCCTCTCGGCGCCATGACCACCGACAGCGCTGGGAGCGTCTCGACCCCCAATGATTACCGGCGCAAGAAAGAAGGTGACTTTGTCTACCAGTCCGGCGTCTATGAGATTTCCCGCCACCGTCGCTCCGCCCTCAATTAGTACGCTCTGAAACGAGCGTTTTCCCAGCTCCTCCAGGACCAACAGGAGATCGCGTCCGCCGAAACTGTCCCTTACGATGTCCACGCCTCGGCTCAGCAGGACTTCGGCCTTCCTCGTTTCAAGCGACTCACCGGTAAATATCAAAACCGGCGCCTCCTTTGCGGTCTGCACCAGTTGAGACTCGGGATCAGTTTGCAGTCTTTCATCAAGCACGACGCGCGTGAGCGGCCTTCTCCTGGGCTTGCCAGCGCGATCAGTTAACAAAGGATTGTCGGCAAGCGCCGTCCCTGCCCCGATTAAGATTAAGTCGCACTCATGCCGTAACTCCTGTGCCCGCACTCGCGATTCCCCCCCTGTGATCCAACGCGAATCGCCCGTCCTAGTGGCGATCTTGCCATCGAGAGACGTGGCCAGCTTCAGATGAACAAAGGGCCGCCCGGTCGTCATGAAGTGGGAGTATTTCTCGTTTACCTTCTTCGCTTCGCGAGCCATCAGTCCGCTGCTGACTTCAAGGCCTGCTGAGCGCAGATGATCAAAGCCTCGCCCGGAGACCTTTGGGTTTGGATCCTCGATGGGCGCAACCAAGCGCTTTATTCCGGAGGCTATCAAATTATCAGTGCAGGGCGGTGTCTTTCCGAAGTGGGCGTGAGGTTCGAGGGATACATATGCGGTGGCGTCCCGAGCTCTGCCTCCGGCCTGCTCAAGAGCCAGAGTCTCAGCATGCTTTACGTCTTGGTAGACGTAGAACCCTTCCCCGATGACTTCGCCATCTTTGGTCGTGATCACGCAGCCGACGAGGGGCCCAGGACTTACCTGGCCGGTTCCTTTCGCGGCGAGGGCAAGTGCACGGGCCATCATCCGATGATCCGTGTCAGTCCATTCCTCAATTGCTTCACTCGCTTTAGCTATAATCCGTCGCACGATTTCCTATTCGAATAGCCCGTTCACGTAGAGCTCCGGATCAAAGACCACCAGATCATCAACCTTCTCCCCGATGCCCGCATAGCGGATAGGCAGGTTCAATTCATTTGCTATGGCCACCGCAATTCCTCCCTTTGCCGTGCCGTCTAGTTTGGTCAGGACAATTCCGGTAACACCCGCAACCTTAAGAAACTGCCGCGCCTGCTCGAGCCCGTTTTGGCCAGTCACCGCGTCCACGACCAGCAGAGTCTCATGCGGCGCACCCTCAACTTCCCTCGCCGCCACTCGCTTCATCTTTTCCAGCTCAGTCATCAGGTTCGATTTGTTGTGTAATCTGCCCGCGGTATCAACTATCAATACGTCAGAACCTCGCGACTTGGCAGCCTTAAGGGAATCAAAGAGCACAGCGGCTGGATCAGTTCCCTGCTTCTGCTGAATCAGTGGAACTCCCGTGCGCTCAGCCCAAATCGCCAGTTGGTCCGAAGCAGCCGCTCGGAAAGTATCGGCCGCACAGATAAGCACGTCATTCCCTTCGGCCTTGATCCGCTGGGCAAGTTTGCCGATGGTGGTAGTCTTACCCACACCATTTACTCCCACAATCATCATGACGTAGGGAAGCACACCTTCCGGAACTGTCGTTTCGGAGGCTACACCCTGGTTCTCTGAGGCTCGCAATATTCTTAAGAGCTCATTTTTGATCGCCTGTTTGAGCGCTTCGAGATCATTAATCTGTTTGCGGGCAATCCCGCGTCTCACTGTTTCCAGAATGTGCTGGGTTGTAGCCACACCGATGTCTGCGGCAATCAATGCTTCTTCGAGTTCGTCGAGCAAATTCTCGTCGATTTGCTTAAGACCCTGAAAGACGGTGTCAAGCCGTTCTGAAAGCGACTCGCGCGTGGCCGCCACAGCTCTCCGAAAGCGGGCTGAGAACTCCTGCTCGAGCGCCGCCTCCTGCGCCTGTAATTCTTCCATCGAGAGGTTTAGTCCCAGGATGGAAGTAGCAAACGGCGAACGACTGGGAACTGGTTCCTGCTCCAATGGATCTTCGCGCAACCGGGGCGTAACCTGGGTCGATTCCGGTGTTGCTTCCTTCGTGGCTGGCCCCTCCGGAACTCGAGCTTCAGTCGCGAGGTGAGTTGGGGTTGGAGTTGGTCCGGCGCCAGTTGCGACGGGCTCTAACACCGGTTGCTTCGCTAAGGTCCGTGGTAATTCTTCATGAATCACAGGCTCTGGCGCCGAATCGCTCAGCGAGGTAACTGGCTCGGCTTGGGAACTCTGACTAACCGGCGGTTCGTTCAAGCCCAGGGTTACAAACTGATCCCTGCTTTTGCGTTTCCAAAAAAGCCCCATAAGATTTTTCCGATTGTCACTTTGTTCGAAATGGTGGATAACTGGATTTTCGATTATAAGCGTAACAGCCGCATCCTCACAAAAAGGACGCGGCCGCTAGTGCTGGCGCATTTTGGAAAACTAGTGCTGCCACTCAAGCACAGAGCCCGGAGAGCGAACGGGACGACTGTAAACTCGGGTGATTGCAACTGACACGACTCAACTAGCGCCGGAGGCGCGGCAGAGGGTAGCCAGGGGCAAGCGCTTAGCGCGCAGCCCCTGGACGAGTCCGACAAACAAAACCTAGCCCTGAAGGGGCGCAGCAGCTCTACCAAACATCCAAGTCGTCGTATTCAGTCGTCGAAATTTCGGTCTCTCACGATATTCCGGCTCTGCGGGGTTCTTTGCGCCCTCTTCAGGGCGGGTTGCGTTACTAAACGTAACCCAGGGGCAGCGCGCCGAGCGCTTGCCCCTTCTGGCTACCTTCTGCCGCACCTCCGGCGCTCGGTGAATCGTTTCTCTTACGTCACTTTTGACTGGACGAGTCTTAAGCCGATAGCGACAAGAAGTGAAATTAGGAAACTAACCGGGTTGTTATGAAAACAGTAATCATTGAACTGTATGAGCTATGCCACCGGAACGGCCTCGGGCTCTATAACCAGATTGGATGTGACCTCCACAACTCGTGGTTGCGCGGTCGTTCGCTTCTTCAGCCGCACCGAGCCCGGTCGAATCTGACCATCGTTGCACGCTTCAGTAAAGGCAGCGACGACGCGGGCATCGTAGCGAGTGCCCACAAAACCCTGTATTCGCTCGACTGCTTCCTCAAACTTCACTGCCCGTTGGTAGGGCCTGTCCGTAGTCATCGCGTCGAAGGTGTCGGCTACTGCCACAATTCTGCCCATTAGGGGAATTTCGTCGCCCGCGAGTCCCTGCGGATAACCCTCGCCGTTGATCATCTCATGATGCATATACATCCCTGGCAGGAAATCTTTGATCGCGGGAATCTGCGACAGGATCTTGTAACCCTTCTGTGGATGCTGCTTCATTATCTCGTACTCTTTATCTGTCAGTGCCGCGGGCTTCTTCAATATGCTGTCGTCAATTCCAATCTTGCCCACATCGTGGAGCAAGGCGCTGACTCTTATCTTTTCGCATTCATCTTCAGGTAGATCTAACCGCTGGGCGATTGCTACGGACACTCTCGATACTCTCTCCGAGTGACCACGTGTATAAGGATCTTTCCCGTCGATTGCTGCAGCCAGGGCTTTCACTGTTCCGAGGAAGAGCTGTCTATTCTCTTCAACGGAGCACTGCAGATCCTGGATGAACCGTTCAAGCTGGTCCGTCATGAGATTGAACGAACTGCCAAGATCTCCCAGCTCCGTCTTGCTGCGTACCTCGATGCGCTGAGAAAAGTCACCCGAAGCAATACGATGGGCGCCAGCAGCCAGCTCCTGAACCGGGTTGGTCAATTTCTTGGCGAAGAAGAACCCAAGGAAAATTGTCAGTAACCCGGCAACCAAACTTATCCACAGTGTCTGCCAACGCATGTCCGTCACGGACTTCAAGGCAGCCGCTTCGTCTTGAATGGCGATCACTCCAAGCCGGAGGGAGTTCTTGTCCAACTCCGCAGTCGCATAGGATCCGAGCATCTCTAGTTTGCGACCGTCCCGCAAGGCACTGAACGGAGCCAGGGCTGATTGCACCTGACCGCCCGACTCCTGCCAATCCTGAACCACTTTAAGATCGGTCATGGGCTGTGACGAGAAGGCAACATTCGCCTCGGGATGGGCCACCGCCCGTCCGTTTTGATCAACCACGAAGACGACGGGCAAACCTGCGTCGAGCAATTCGCGCTCGCTCTTGGAAGTTAGTTGCTGAACAGCCTGAAAGACTTCCTGGAATGACACGATCGCTATCACCGCCGCAAGCACATCATGGCTGTTCTCACCCATTACGGGTGCCGCAACAGTGAGCGCCATTTCCTGACCCGAACGAATGATTTGAGGCCGGCTCACCACCAAGCCCTTCCCACTCATTCTTGCAAGCACTTCGCTTACCCGCTCGTCGACTTCCTCCCGCTTGATCATGTCTGGCTGAAATGCCCTGTGAAGTTCTCCATCCACCGGCCAGATAGCGAGAGCGATTAGGTTGGGATCTTCCTGCAATGTCTTCTGCAGCTTCGCGTCGTATCCTCGTTGGTTTGAGGAACTAATTCCACCCGAGATCTCGAACGCCCTGGCCAGGCCTGAGACAACGTCACGATACCGCTGTCCATAAAGCTCAATCTGGCGCGCCTTGTCCTGAACCAACTGGGCCTGATAACGTCCCTCCACGGAGCGCAGTTCCTGCGCGCTACGGTTAGAGAGGAGGATTCCCGCAAATGCGAGTGGCAACAGGCCAGCCAACAACAGCAAGCCAAGAACTATGTATAGGAGGCGAATATGACCAAGGTTCACAAGCATTAAGTAAAGCCTATTAAGTAAGAGTGCGGAATCGAGGGTTTTGGAAGGTTGCGGCAAGTGCCGGATATCGGTCGACCGACTTGTCATTATCGTCGAGCCAACGGGTACATGTCAATCAGTTTTGCGCGGTTTAACTCTTTGTGC
>Ga0136614_10001817_pt1 | contig 12867 bp, 10 predicted proteins | sample AntDrymUQ2792106_2_FD_106643 | JGI IMG/M metagenome (GOLD analysis project Ga0136614, IMG submission 106643) | Polar desert sand microbial communities from Dry Valleys, Antarctica - metaG UQ279 (21.06) | ecosystem: Environmental > Terrestrial > Soil > Desert | place: Antarctica: Dry Valley...
AGTAGAGGCTCTGATGGGTGTGCATCCCGGAACCGTTGATGCCGAATATCGGCTTGGGCATGAAGGTGGCGTACAGGCCATGCAAATGGGCGACCGCCTTGAGCGTGAACTTGAAGGTCAGGGCGTTGTCCGCGGTGCGCAGTCCGTCGGCGTACTGGAAGTCGATCTCATGCTGACCCGGCGCCACTTCATGGTGCGCCGCCTCTACCCGGATGCCGAAAGCTTCCAGCGCATTGACCATGTCCTGGCGGACCTCCTGGGCCAGGTCGGTCGAGAAGTCGAAGTAGCCAGCCTGGTCATGGGGCAGCGGGGCGATGGCGCCCTTCTCATCTCGACGGAAGAGGAAGAACTCGAGCTCCGGGCCGGTGTTCCAGACGTAGCCGAGTTTGGTGGCTCGATCCAACTGACGGCGCAGTACCCCTCGGGGATCGCCCGCGAAGGGCTCGCCGCCAGGCGTATAGACGTCACAGATGACGCGCGCTGTACCGCGGCTGCCAAGCGGACCGGAACCCACGGTCCCGTGACCAGGCTGCCACGGGATCTCCGCGAAGGTGTCCATGTCCGGCTTCAGCCATTGGTCGCTTTCGGCGATGCGGGTGAAGCCCTCGATGGAGCTGCCATCGAACCAGGTGCCGTGCTCCAGTGAATCGGCCATCGTGTGAAGCGGGATGGTGACGCTCTTGACGGCACCGATGATGTCCGTGAACTGGAGCTGGACGAAGCGGACGTTGTGCTCCTTGGCCGCCTCGATCTTGGCCAGCGGGTCCTTCGTGGCGATGTCAAGGACCAAGGTTGGCTCCTTTCCGCTTCTGGAGGGGATGTCAGGCGTGAAGTCAGGCGACAAGCACTACTCCAACAAATCGTAGCTGCCACGTGACGGCACAGCATGGGTCGATGGCGACTCATCGAAGGACTATATTTGTGCATTTCGCACTATCCGCAAGGCCATCCCCACAGCGAAGCGAACGGTCGGGTCGTCCAGATCCCAGCCGGTCATGGCCTCCATGCGCTTGAGCCGATAGGCGAATGTGTTTCGATGGATGCCCAAGCCAAGGGCGGCTGCCGAGAGAGCCGGCGTGTCGAGGATGGCCCTCAAAGTGCCAAGGCGGGCGCTCACTTTGGCGGCACTTCCTTCCAGTAGCGGCGCCAGCAGCGCGCGAGCCTGGCGCTGACCATCGGGTATGTCGTGGACAGCACCGAGAAGCCGGTAAGCCGGCAGGTCGTCAGCGCGCACGACTCGATGGCCAGCGGCCGAGGACGCGACCGCCCACGGTTCGGGGTCCAGTCCGGCGCTCGACTCGAGGGTAGCGCGCGCCTCCGCCTCGGCCAGAGCACGCTCATCGGGATCGTGAAACGGCCGCGACACCGCCACCTGGCGCTCGGCGACCGATGCGACTCGTTCGGCCAGCGCCAACCCCAGCGGATCCGCATCGTCAGCCACTCCGACCAGTCGAAGCTCGAGACTGGTGGCGTCACCGCGCATGGTCAGCCGTCGCGCCGGCGCCAGCCTCCGCAGCGCAGCTCTGAGACTCTGCCGCTCCTCCAGTGGTGAGGGGCGCTCGGCGATGATCTGACGGGCCACGATGGAGACCCAGGGTGGCCCCTCCGATGGCAGCCCGTGGCGGCCCATCCTGGTCGGATGCGGCGACGATGCATCGCGCACGGTGCGTCGCAACTCGAGGGCCAGAAAACCGGCAGCACGTTCGGCGACGGCGCGCTCGAGTTCGGTCGGTGGCTCGTGGCCCAGCAGGGCCAGCGCACCAGGCTCGCCATAGACATCAGGTAATCCCACCCGTAGCACCGCCCGGAGCGGTCGCGCGATATAGGCGGCCGCCGCGGAAGCCGCGCCGGGCACGTCCGATGGGACGTGGACCGCCAGCGGCCGACCACCCGGCCGTTCGATGGCCACCGCCCGCCCGATGAAAGCTGCGACCGCAGCGAGGTGGGCCTCCAGGTCGCGACCGTCCAGGGCGATCCGCTCGAGCTGTTGTTCCAGCAGCCGCGCCTGGCGCTCCAGCCCGGCGCGGCCGCTGACCAGGTAGACGATGACCGAGCGCTCCAGTGCATTGGCATCTCCATCGAGCAGCGAGAAGGCGCCGAGACCAAGGGCTGCGGCGCGCGCCAGGGCCTGTCTGGCCAGCGTGTCGTCGGTCGAGGCGCCGACCACGAGCACGGCAGCCCCTCCAGCTTCCGCCACGGCGTCGACGACGCCGGCCGCGTCGACCGGTGCTGCCACCAGCTCCGTCAGGGCAGCCAGGGGGATGATGGCCAGGTCAGCCGACGCCAGGGCATCGAAGGCAGGCACTCGGGCCTTCATCACCCGGACCCAGCCCACCTCTCGATCGGGCGGCTCGGCAAAGGCCACCGCGTGCGGGAAGGTCGCCCGCCAGACGTCCAGTACACGGGCCATGTATCAGGCTCCGGAAGAGGCGCTCATCCCGGTACTGGCGCCTTGCCCTGGGCTCCCGCCCGTCCCGACAGGTGGTCGACCAGCAGGCCGAACTCGCGCTCGGCGTCCACATATCGGTCGGCGATCATGGCCAGGCGCACAGCGCCGTCGCGGGTCACCTGTGCCCAAACGCGGCGGCGCGGCAGGTAGAAGGTCAAGGCCAGGCCGCTGATGAGGCTCAGGAACGCGCCCCAGATGATGGGCGCCCCTGGGTCACGCTTGATGACCATGCCGGTGAATGCACCCGGACCGGCCCAGCTGATGGTGTAACCGAGCGTCTGGGCCGGGTCACTCGCGGCGCCGACACCCAGCATCGTTCGGAAGAGGATGGCCGGTGACCCATCGGCGGGAGCGGGGCCGAGACCATTGACCGCCAGGACGGCCGTGCCCGCCGCGTCGCGCTGAAGGAGCAAGAGCAGACCGAGGCCCGAGCCCGGTACCGTCAGGAACCCCTGTGGTCGACCAGCCAACTCACCGGCCAGCAATACAGGACCTGACCAAACGAGACGGTCATCCGGGTCGCGGATGGCCACCTCGGCACTGGGCCCGAAGGTGTTCTGGTGGAAGACGAAGCCATCCACCTCCAATGGGTCATTCACGGTGATGGTCTTGCGGGCCACCTGCTGGCCATCGCGATAGACGCCCAGGTCGGTCCGGAAATCGATGAAGCTGCCATCAGGCCGCTGGGGGGCCTGGAAGCTGATGTTCTTGACCAGCAGGTTGTGCGGCGTCCCGACCGGTTGGACCGGCGCCGTCTGGCCCTCGCCGACGAAGACGACCGTCTCGAAGCCCAGGGCGGCCGTCACCGCACCCCCCAGGAGGAAGAGGATGAGACCCAGATGCGTCAGCAGCGTGGCCATCTTGAGATATCGGAATCGGTCGCCGTTGAGCCACTCCACCGATCCGTCTTCGGCGCGCATGCGGCGCACCTTGAAGCGCCGTGCGCGCAGTGCCTCAGCAACATCGTCGGCGGTCAGGGATCCTGCCTCGAAGTGGGCGCGCTCAGGCAGCCTGAGGTCGAAGAATGCGTCCGGCTGCTGGACCGTCAGACGGCTCACGCCGCGCCACATGCGAGGCGTGCGGTCCAGTGTGCAGACCACGATGCTGATGACCAACAGGACCAGGAGGCCGATGAACCAGGGTGCCGCGAAGACGCGGAAGAAGCCGAGGCGCTCCAGGATGTCGACCACGCCAGGCCCGAAGTTGGGGTCATATCGAGCATGGATGGCAGCCATCTCGGCGGCGTACGCGGTCGGGTCGCGCAGCGCGAAGGGGCCGATCTGGATGAAGAGCGTACCGATGAGCCCGGCGACGGCCAGCGTGATGATCTGGAGGACTGCGAAACGAACGCTCGTGAGCGTCCGCCAGATGCCCAGCGCCAGCGCAGGGAGTGGCTCGCTGGGTGACGCCAGACGGCGGGCGCGAAGGCCTCGCGAACCGAGGCCGATCGAGGCTATGGCAGACCTACACGTGGACCGCTGAACGAGCCGCGGCGAGGCCCGCGCCCAGGTCAGCGATCAGATCCTCGACGTCCTCGAGTCCGACCGAGACGCGCACCAGACCCGGCCTGATACCCGCCGCGACGAGGTCGGCATCATCCAGTTGCCGGTGAGTGGTGGATGGAGGGTGGACACAGATGGTCTGGACCGCGCCGAGCGAGGCTGTGCGCGGCGGGATGGCCAATGCGTCCAGGAAGCTCGACGCAACGCGCCGGTCAGCCAGATCGAACGCGAGCATCCCGCCGCCGGAGCGGAGCAGACGTTGGGCGACCAAGGCCTGAGGATGAGAGGCGAGGCCGGGGTAGAAGACATCCTTGACCTCAGCCTGGCCTTCAAGGTAGCGGGCGATCGTCAGGGCGCTCGACGAGTGCCGGTCCATCCGTACGTGCAGGGTGGCCAGGCCGCGCAGGACCAGAAAGGCCGAGAAGGGGGCGACGATGGAGCCGATGTCGATCTGCATCGCCCGTACGTCGGCGATCAGCTCCCGCGAGCCGCTGACCACACCAGCCACGACATCGGAATGTCCTCCCAGCCACTTGGTAGCCGACTCGACCACCAGGTCGATCCCCAGTTCGGCTGGCCGGCAGAGGTAGGGCGAAGCGAAGGTATTGTCGACCACGACCAGCGCCCCGTGGCGGTGGCCTAGTTCAGTGAGCGCAGTGAGGTCGGCGACCACGATGGTCGGGTTGCTGATCGTCTCCAGATAGAGGATGCGTGCCCCACCGGCAAGCGCCGCCTCCGTGGCGTCCAGGTCGGTCGGGTCGACGAAGGTGGTCTGGACCCCGAAGCGGCTCAGCACCCGCCCGAAGAGGGTCCGGGTACTGCCGTAGACGGCGCTCGTCGAGACGATGCGATCGCCCGCACCAAGGAAGGGCACCACGGCGCCGTGGATGGCGGCCATCCCGGAACCGAATGCGAAGGCAGCTTCCGTGCCCTCGAGTCCCGCCACTGCCTCGGCCAGCGCAGCCGCGGTGGGGTTGTCGATGCGTGAGTAGGCGAAACCAGCTCGTCGGTCGGCCAGGATGTCACCGAGCTCGGCCGAATCGGCCGAACCGAAAGTGGCTGACTGGTAGATGGGCACAGACGTCGGGAGCTGATCGACCAGCGGCGGCGCAGTGGAAGTCCGGATAGCCCGCGTACCGAAGCCATGCGCGGATGGGGGTCGTAGCCGGGCCATGCCCAGACTCTACACCGCCTTACCGCCGCCAGCGATGGCCATCGTGACGTAGCTCACCACCTGGTTCTTGCCTCGTCGCTTCGACTCGTACATCGCGGCGTCCACGCTGGCCATCAATCCCTCTGCCGCTGTGCCGTCCTCGGGATGCGAGGCCAGGCCGATCGATACGGACACCTCGACCGGCCGGGCGTCCGCTCGGAGGACGAGCCCGCCGATCTCCCGGCGCAGCTTCTCGGCCAGGACCTGGGCACCGGCGGAAGCGGTCTCAGGGAGCACGATCACGAACTCGTCGCCGCCGTAGCGGGCTGCGAGGTCGGACTGACGCACATTTCGCCGGATGACCTCAGTGACCGCTTGCAATACGCGATCGCCGACCTGGTGGCCGAAGGTGTCATTGATGGGCTTCAGACCGTCGAGGTCGACCATCAGGAGGCAGAAGCCACGGCCCACCCGGCCAGACCGGGCGATCTCCCGTGAGATGGCGTCGAAGAGGTGGGTCCGGGTGTACAGCCCGGTCAGCGGGTCGAAGTCGGCCAGCCGCATGGCCGCTTGGTTGGCTCGTCGCTGCTGCCTTCCGATGACGGTGGCGATGGAGGCCAGCAAGGCGAGGGCCAGCACGTTGAAGAGCGCCCAGGCGGTGCCCGCGATGCCCGACTGCTGATCGGCCGGAGCGAGGGCGATGGTGAAGAGGTAAGCCAGGGAGGAGGCGACCGACAGCAGGGCCGGCGAACGGTCATCGGCTGACAGCGTGGCCGCGCCGACGATCAGGAAGTAGCCGACCACGAAGGGACTCCGGACGCCGCCGGTCAAAGCGACGAGCAGGGTCACCGCGACGATCGCCACAGCCGCCTGAAGGATCGGTCGCACTGATCCCATAGCCTCGACGGGCAGGACTTCCGTCACCGTCACTACGCTCATGGTGGCGATCGCCACGACGACGTAGATGGCGGACTCAGTAGTGGTGAAGGAGCCGCTCACGATGACGGCGACGGCGGCCGCAGCCAGGAAGAGGATGCTGACCGCGAGCAGGGCGCGGTCCTGGGACGGGGCCGGCTGGCGCGTGAAGGCGTCATCCGAGGCCCCATCCGAGGGCTGGCCCGCCTGGCGTGGCCGGCGCGCGATAGCGAGCACGCCAGCGTTGGCGGCGACCATCACGCCTATCAGCAGGAGCGATTGTTCGATCGGCAGTTGGATCCAGCCGCCGCCGGTCTGGGACGCCGAGGGTCCTGGGTCCTCGGCGGGGTCGGGCGGCGACCGTACCTCCAGTGCGGCCAATGGTAATCCTCGACCCCCTGCAGATGCATCCGCGTTGGGTCGATTAGTGTGGACACCATGCAACAGGGGAGCCGCGACGCAGACGGCGTCTCAGAGCTCGACCAGAGCATCATCGAGCGGCTCCAGGCGGACGGTCGCCGGCCGTACACGCGCATCGCCGCCGAACTCGGGGTGAGCGAGGCCGCCGTCCGGGCCAGGACCAATCGCCTCATCGAGCGGGGAGTGCTCCAGATCGTCGGCGTGGCCGACCCGCTCAAACTCGGCTATGACCAGATGGCGATGATCGGAGTGCGCTGTGAGGGCGATCAGCTGATGCCCGCCGCGGCCGCCATCGCCGCGCTTCCCGAGGTCATCTACGTGGTCGTCACGGCCGGCGCATTCGATCTTCTGGTCGAGGCGGTCTGTCGAGACAACGAAGCGCTGCTCACCTTCCTTACGGAGCGGCTGCGTCGGATACCCGGCGTGGTCGCCACCGAGACGTTCGTGTATCTGCGCATCGTCAAGCAGTCCTACCAATGGGCGCCGTCGTGAGCCCATTGGGCGCGCCGTCGTGAGCCCGCTGCGGCGCCGATACCGGCGCCTGCCACTCGGCCGGCCCGAGCCGGCGCCTGGACCGGATCTTGAGATCGAGCGCTCGGCCGAGGCATGTCCCCGTTGCGGTCGGCACGCGTTGAGCCTCATCGACTTTCCCCAGGTCGCCGCGATGGGCGTGCAGCCTTACGCCGAGCTTCTGGGGATGGGCGAGGTCCGGGTGCGAGAGGATCCCGGCATCGGCTGCCTGCGCTGCGGCGCCGAGTGGCCCGACCTGGCGGCCTTTCGGCGCGCCCAGGACGAGGCGGAGGGCTATCAGCCGCTGGACGAGCCCTAGCCCGACGATGGTTTGACGAAAAGCTGGCGCCCTTGCGGCTGGCTGGTCGGGGCGGCGGGATTCGAACCCGCAACCTCGTACTCCCAAAGCACGTGCGCTACCGTTGCGCTACGCCCCGACGTGATCCCGGCTGAGGAACCGCATGGCTCCCGGTTCCTACCGGATGGATGGACCACTACCGCTCGACTAGCATATGCTGGTTGGGCGTCTAGACCGTAGCCTCAGTCTCGACCACCATCGAGCCCTTACTTCATCGTCACCGGCGCGCGCCGGGCGGACGCCTCGCCATCGGGCATGCGCGTCATCCGATGGCCAACTACTACGATACCGACTCGGCCTAGGCCGATGATCGGCGGGGTCGGGTCGCCGAGCGCACGCTGAAAAGCTCGTGTGATGACCTGGGCATCGGCGACTCTCTCCGTCCGAAGCTCCGTTGATGCACCGAAGTGGACCCCATCGACCGTGCCATCATCGTCCGCTGAGGGTCGCGCTTCAGCTACTGCCTCACGATCCACGCTCACGGATCGTGGAGGGTCTCCCCACCACGACCAGAACGTCATCTGGCTCTGCGCCACCGCCGCACGGTTGGAGCTTCCCCCCATCCGTCGCCCACTAGGTGGCGCACATCGCGATCCGGGCCGGGCCGGGCCGGGCCGGGACCGGCGTGGTCACCATCGGAGGGGGTCCATCGGGGCGGGATCGGCCCCCGGCGGCAGGCCATGACAGGCGCCATCCCTGGAATCGGCGAACACGTCACCCGTGACCGGCACGAACTCCCATGAGTAAGCGCCGTCCTCGAGGGTCAGGCGGAGGACGCCGTGCGACGTGTTGTCCCGGACCCTGCTGTTCGGGGCGTAAGGCCTCTGGATCCCGTAGTGCGGTGCACCACCGGTGCCGACGATGAACTGACGGACACCATGGCCGGCGTCCGGTGTGCCGTCCGGCTCGGCCAGGCCGAACCGCTCGTAGGTGTGGTCGTGGCCGTTGACCACGACCTCAGCGCCCTCTCTATAGAGCGCGCGCAGCATCGGTGACGCACCTCCCCGTGAGCTACCGTGAGGCCCGCTACTCCAACGCGGGCGATGCCAGACGGCGAGCACGCAGCGGCGCGGGTGCTCCTCAAGGTCTCGTTCCAGCCAGCGGCGTTGGCGCGACTCCGAGTCGCAGCCGCCGACGGCGTCGCAATCGCTAACGAGAGCGTAGACGCGCCAGGTTCCCGCATCGAAAGCGTAGTAGCCCTTGCCGGCAGGTCCGGCACGGTCGCCAAAATACTCGAAGTAGCCGGACGCACCCGACGTGTACCAGTCGTGATTGCCCGTGACCGGACGGGTGCGCCCGCGGAATCGCCCCCACGTCGGGTCGTAGCATCGCCTGAACTGGCTCCTCGTGCCTGTCTGGTAAGCGTTGTCGCCCGCTGTCATGACCGTCCCCGGTATGCCCTCGATCAAGCGCGCCGTAGCGCCATCGGCGTGCCAACCGCAGGACGCTATGTCGCCCGCTACGAGGATGGTCGCCGGCGGGGATCCGTCAGGCGGGGGCGAGTCGGGTGCGGTCGGGCGCTGCGGCGTGCTGGAGAGCCTGGTCGCAGGATGGGCCTTCGCCGCTGCTCCACTGGGCGAACCCTCCGTCGCGACTCCGGTCGGGGCCGAAGCCGCGCAGCCGACCAGGACGAGCAAAGTCAACGTCAGCAAGGCAGTCGAGCGGTCCAGCGCGCTGGCGCATCGAGTGGGTTCGGCCATCTCCTCCCCTTTGCATCGGGACCGTCTCAGCTGTGACCCGCTCACCACGATAGAGCGTGCAAGTCCTCGCGAATACGCTCGAAACGTTAACGCTTGATCGAGGATCCGACAACGCCCATGGGCGGTGGCCGATGTGATAATCAGCGCAGAGGCGCTCGGACTGGTGAAGATGTCGTGCTCGCGCCGGGACGCCCGATGGAGGTGAGTTGACATGGGCAGGGCGTCGCTCCTTGGCGTAGTGACTATCTCACTGGTCGGGTGGTCGCTGCTGGCGCCTACCGCCATCGTCCAGGCCGCGGCTCCAGGCAGGGGGGGTGCGGCCCTGGACGTGCCAGACTTCAACGGCGACGGCTACGCCGATCTGGCGGTCTCGGCGCCGAAGGACGACATCGCCGCGAAGGACGGTGGCGCCGTCCACGTCATCCTCGGCTCGTCGGCCGGGCTCACCGCGACCGGCGATCAGCTGTGGACCCAAGACAGCGCTGGCATCCTGGAGGAAGCAGAGGAGGGGGATAGGTTCGGCAGATCCCTGGCCACGGGCGACTTCGATGCCGACGGGTACACCGACCTCGCGGTCGGCGCCTTCGAGGACGATGGTGGCGACAACGCTGGCGGCGTGAACGTCATCTATGGCTCGCCGGGAGGCTTGACGGCGGCGGACGACCAGTATTGGACCCAGGACAGCCCGGGCATCGGCGGTACGGCCGAGCCGCTCGACAAGTTCGGCTGGGCGCTGACGGGCGGCGACTTCGATGGCGACGGCTTCGAGGACCTGGCCATCTCCGCCCTCTGGGAGGGAGTGGGAGCCGTGACGAAGGCGGGATCGGTGACGGTGCTCTATGGCTCATCGACCGGCCTGCGCGCGGCTGGCGACCAGGTATGGACGCAGGATAGCCCCGGTATCGCGGAGCGGGCGGACGGGCTCGAGGACTTCGGCTGGGCCCTATCCGCGGCCGACTTCGATGGCGACGGCTTCGACGATCTGGCGGTCGGCGCGCCGTACGAGGACTATCACGACCACCGTGACGGGGGCGTGCATGTCATCCGGGGGTCGCCCGGTGGGTTGACCGCCAACGGCAGCCAGTTCTGGAGCCAGGACAGTCCGGGCATCCTGAACAGGGCCTACCTGCGCGAGCAGTTCGGCCAAAGCCTGGCGGCGGGCGACTTCGATGGCGATGGGTTCGGTGATCTGGCCGTCGGCGTTTGGTTCCAAGACTTCTGCCGTATCTGTAACAACGGGGCGGCCAACGTCATATATGGCTCGGCCGACGGACTAGCCGCTGAAGGGAACCAGTTCTGGAGTCAGCGCACGCCGGGGGTTCCCGATCCATCCGACGGAGGCGACCAGTTCGGGAACGCGCTAGCCACCGGCGATTTCGATGGCGACGGCTTCACAGACCTCGCAGTCGGCGTCCCTCGAGAGGATCTGTACGACGACGACATCTTCCAGGATCGTGGCCTGGTGAACGTCATCTTGGGATCCAGCGGCGGCCTCACCGCGGACGGGAGCCAGGCTTGGACACAGGACAGTCCCGGAATCCGAGGTAGGACGGAGCCGGGGGACCTCTTCGGCATCTCCCTCGGAGCGGCCGACTTCGATGGCGACGGGGCGACGGACCTAGCCATCGGCGTCCGGTTCGAGGACCTCCGAGACAAGGACCCCGCTGGGACGAGGAAGGACGCCGGTGCGCTGAACGTGATCTACGGTTCTTCGGCCGACGGCCTCAGGGCCACCGGGAACCAGTACTGGACGCAGGACACGCCCGGCATCCGAGGCACAGCGGAGGCAGGCGACTGGTTCGGATACGCCCCATCTACAGAGTGGCCAGCTTCCGGCTCGACAGGTCCATCGCGGGGTACGGACCCGGGTGGGTAAACCACGGGCGGGTCTGTGCGTGTCAGTTGCCCGAGACCAGCCCCAACCGCAGCAGCCCGTCTTCGATGGTCAGGAGGAGCGCCTTATGGAAGCCGAGAACGAGATGGAAGCCGAGAACGAGCGCAACTACGTCGATCCCTCGATCGAGCCGGGTGACAAGGGCACGGAGCCCTGGTCCGAGGGGGATGACGCCTCTGATGTGCCTGCGCAGCACCAGGACGAAGGATCGCCGGCCGACGAGTTCACGGGTGGCAAGTCGGCCGGGATGGATCACGGCTCGGCGGATGATCCGGACGCGGGCATGACCTGACCTGATGGAGCAAGACACGCGCCTGAGTGAGGTTCGCCGCTTCGGCCCAGCGTCGCCGCTCGGCACCTCGCCTCCAAGGGTGGTGGCCGCCTGACCAGGGATCTCACTCGGGTGGCGCCAGCGGGGTCATCCTGTGCCGGATTGGCACCACAGCGCCACGGTCGTCGGGCGGAGTGCCCATCTGGTGCCGGAGCGGCCCTCGCCTGAGCACCCGGCTCGAGACGCGGTCGCTAGCGCCGCGCTATGGCGCTGTCATGCCCCTTTGGCAGGAGCCGGAGGACATCTGCCTTCCAAGCGGCCATCTTGTGCCAGATGGGCATCGGAGCGCCACGGTCCCTGATCGCGATGCCTATCGGCCTTGACCGGATCTCCGGCATCGCACCCTCCTTCAGGGGCACGGTAGCCAGTCTCGACTTCACCAGGGGACTCAAGTAAGTGCGGCTGGCTCTCGCCTCGGTAGTAGCCCTGGTCGTGCTCGCCGCGGCGGTGATGCTGGGCGCGACCACCGAGCTCGATGTGGCTCTGGGCGCCGCGGCTGGACCGCTGAGGGCTGGCCTCGCGGCGCCCCTGATCGACGGACTCAACGCCCTCGGACAGCCTATCGTCTGGGCCATCCTGGTACTCGCACTTGCTGTCCCGCTGGCACTGCAGCATCGTCGCGCGGCGCTTCTCCTGGTGGCCACCCTGAGCACCGAGGCGTTCGTCGTCGCCGTCAAGCTGGTGGTCGGGCGGTCGCGGCCAGACGGCGCCGATGTGCTGGACTTCCTGGGGAACGAGAGCTTCGCCTTTCCCAGTGGACACGTGGCTCGGGCCGTGACGCTGGTGGCTGTTGCGACGTGGCTCGTGTCCCGACAGGGGCCAAGCGCACTCGGCAGGGCCGTCCTGGCCGGCGCAGCGGCGGGCGCGGCCATGGGTGTCGCGCGAGTGGCGGATGGTGTCCATTGGCCGAGTGACGTCCTGGGCGGCCTGCTGTTGGGTCTTGCCTGGTTCGGTGTGGCTGCGACTCGGGCCCGGGGCACGCGGCGCGTCCGCGATACTGGCGCCCATGGTTGATCGAGCCGGCGGGCGACCGCCCGAGTCACTGGCCATGCCGCGACATGCCGTCATGCAGCGGTCGCGGACCGCCGATGTCGCGACTTGGATCGGCCTGTTGGGCTTCGGCATCATCTTCGGCCTGGTCAAGGCGCGCCGGAGCGATGCACTGGATGTCGCGCTGATGATCCGCCTCCAGGCCGTCCGACACGCGACGCTGGCGCGACTCATGACCCTCGTCTCGTGGCCCGGCTTCCCGCCTCAAAGCCGCATCATCCCGCCCATCATCACGGCCGTCCTGTTCTTGCTGCGGCTGCGGGTAGAGGCGGCCATGCAACTCCTGGCCTGGGGCACGGGTGGTCTCTCGACCATCCTCAAGTCGCTGATGCGGCGTCCGCGACCGGTGGCCGGCACGGACCTGCGGGTCATCGCCGCTCCGCTAGGTGGCTCCAGCTTCCCCAGCGGCCACGTCATCACCTATGTCGGCACGTACGGTTGGCTGGCCTATGTCCTTCACACCATCGTTCGACCGACCTGGCCGCGCCGCTTGGTGGTGGGCGGCCTGGGTGCGTTCGTCGCTTTCGTGGGGCCGTCGCGGATCTATCAAGGTCACCACTGGCCGACCGACGTCGCCGCTTCGTA
>Ga0136614_10001818_pt1 | contig 12865 bp, 8 predicted proteins | sample AntDrymUQ2792106_2_FD_106643 | JGI IMG/M metagenome (GOLD analysis project Ga0136614, IMG submission 106643) | Polar desert sand microbial communities from Dry Valleys, Antarctica - metaG UQ279 (21.06) | ecosystem: Environmental > Terrestrial > Soil > Desert | place: Antarctica: Dry Valley...
ACAGCGGCGCGTAGGCGTCGCGAAACAGAGCGACGTCAGTCACCGAGAGCGCGCCCAGCGTCTCGCCGTGATAGCTGCCGGCGAGACTCACGAAGGTTTGTTTGTCATTACGGCCGACGTTGCGCCAGTAGTGAAAGCTCATCTTGAGGGCGATCTCCGTCGCGGAGGCACCGTCCGACGCATAGAACGCGTGGCCCAGTCCCGCCGGCGCGAGCGCAGCCAGCCGCTCGGATAGCTCCACCACCGGGCGGTGGGTGAAGCCCGCGAGCATCACGTGCTCGAGTTCGCCGAGCTGGTGCATCACGGCGCTGCCGATCCGCGGATTCGCATGACCGAATAGATTCACCCACCACGAGCTCACCGCGTCGAGATAGCGATTGCCGGCGAAGTCGTAGAGCCACGCACCCGCGCCGCGCGCAATCGGCACGAGCGGCAGCGTCTCGTGCGCTTTCATCTGCGTGCACGGATGCCAAACCGCCGCGCGGCTGCGCGCGAGCCACTGCGCGTTCGCGGCAACCGCATCGTGTTCGCGGGGATGAGAGGGGGGCTCGGTCATGGGAGGACTCCAAGTCCCGCTGGTTGCCGGTCAACCGCCGGAGGCGTCACTAACTTAACTAGCCTGCCAGCACGCTTTGCATCCGCTTGACCGCCGCAAGCAGCTCGCGCGTGATGCCGGGCTCGCGCACGGAGTGGCCCGCATCGGGGACGACGGTGAGCCGGACTTCGGGCCAGGCGTGCGCCAATGCGTCGGCGGTGACCGCCGGGCACACGATGTCGTAGCGGCCATGGACGATCTCGCACGGCAAATGCCGAATGCGCGCAATCCCATCGAGCAACTGATCCGGCGCCAGAAACGCGCGGTGGACGAAGTAATGCGCTTCGATGCGCGCGATCGCAAGCGCCGGTGCGTCGCTTTCGAACTTGCCGAGCGGGTCGCGCGACGGCAGCAAGGTCGAACACGCAGCTTCGTAGCGGTCCCACGCATGTGCCGCGGGCAGATGCACGGTTGGGTCGGGATCGATCAGGTGCCGGTAGTAATGGCCAAGTAAATCGTCACGTTCGTGCGCCGGCAGGAATTCGGCAAACGCGCGCCAGGCTTCGGGAAACACTTGCCGCATGCCGTGCATGAACCAGTCGATCTCCGTTTCGCTCGCGAGAAAAATGCCGCGCAGCACGAATCCCAGCACTCGGCGCGGATACGCCTGCCCGTACGCGAGAGCGAGCGTTGATCCCCACGATCCGCCGAACAGCAGCCAGCGGTCAACCTCGAGATGTTCACGCAGCCGCTCGAGGTCGGCGATCAAATGCTGAGTGGTGTTGTCGGCGATTTCGGCGATCGGCGACGAGCGGCCCGCACCCCGCTGGTCAAAGAGCACGATCTTCCAGAACGCTGGATCGTAATAGCGCCGGTGATGCGGCAGACAGCCGCCCCCCGGTCCCCCGTGCAAAAACACGATGGGCACGCCTTCCGGATTGCCGCACACCTCCCAGTGCATCGCGTGCGTGCCGTCCAGAACGATTCTCCCGGACGCGTAGGGCTCGAGCTCGGGAAACAGCGAGGCATCGCGGGACACCGGGCGAGTAGCGTCGTTGGCGGGCATCCGATATCACTTAACTCTGTGTCATCCCGAGGCGCAGCCAAGGAGCTGTTTAATCTGGAACGTCGAATCTAGGGCGCGAACGGCTCGCGAAACCGATCGTCGATGTCGATCCGGTAACCGTTCGCGATCCGGTTCGTTGCGTTGGCGAGCGCGATCACGGCCATCAGTTCGTGCAACATGGCGGCGGTCATCCCCTTGCCGCGGGCGCTTGCGGTGTGCGAGTGGATGCAGTATTCGCAGTTGTTCGTCACCGATACTGCGATGTAGATCAATTCTTTGGTGAGCGCGTCGAGCTCGCCTGGCGCCATCACCTGTTTCGCGGACGCCCACACCCGTTGCAGGTGCGCGGGATCGTGGGCGAGAATCTTCCAGAAGTTGTTGATCCAATCGACTTTGCGCGTGGCACGTATGTCGTCGTAGACCGCGCGAACTTCAGGTGGTGCGTCGGCGTATTCGATTGGCGGCACCAAGGCCATGGGGACTCCACGAGTGGGTTTACACCGGCGCAAGTATGCAACAAAAAGAGTGAGCGTGAGGACCTGACAAGGGGCCGAAAACGCGCAAATGGCGCGCATAGTACTCTCTCCCTGGATCGGCCAAATACCACTTCAACCACCCGTTCCTTCGTACCGCTTGAAAGTCCTCGAATACATCGGCCTCGATACCTCCCGGGTTAAAGCAGGCTACCAGAAGGTGACCGACGCGATTGCCCGCGGTGACTTCGCCGCCGCGCAGGTAAAGAAGCTTTCCAATCTCGGCCACGGCAAGTTCTACCGGGCGAAGCTCGACGATGCGAATCGTCTTCTCTTTACGCTGCTACGCCACGGAGAAGAGGTCTGCGCGCTCATTCTCGAGGTGATCGAGAATCACGAGTACGAGAAGAGCCGCTTCCTGCGAGGCGCAGCCATAGACGAAGCAAAGATTCTGGATGCGGATGTCGCCGAGGCAAAGCAGGAGGCGCAGCGTGTGCGTTACCTGCACCCGCAACGCACCGAGGTGCATCTGCTCGACAAGCCGATCTCCTTCGATGATGCCCAGGAGGCCGCCTACCGCTTGCCTCCTCCGTTGATCGTCGTGGGCAGCGCCGGCAGCGGCAAGACTGCGCTTACGCTGGAGAAGCTCAAGCACGCGGAAGGCGAAGTGCTTTATGTCACGCACTCGGCCTACCTGGCTCAGAACGCCCGGGATCTCTATTACGCCTACGGTTACGAGCATAGCGGCCAGGAAGCGTCGTTCCTGTCCTATCGCGAGTTCGTGGAGTCCATCCACGTCCCGGCTGGTCGGGAGGCCACCTGGCGTGATTTCGCTGGCTGGTTCGCGCGCATGCGCCAGGCATTCAAGGACATCGACGCGCATCAGGCGTTCGAGGAGATCCGCGGCGTCATCGCGGCCGGTGCCGACGGCGTTCTGACGCGCGAAGCGTACCGCTGCCTTGGCGTGCGGCAATCGATCTTTCCCGAGATCGAGCGTGACAAGGTATACGATCTGTTCGAAAAATACCGCCGTTGGCTGCAGGAAGCAAAGCTCTACGACCTCAACCTCGTAGCACAGGAATGGCAGGCGTTCGCTGCCCCTCGTTACGATTTCGTGGTGATCGATGAGGTGCAGGATCTTACGATTGCGCAACTTGCCTTGGTGCTGAAGACGCTGCAAAGGCCGGGACACTTCCTACTTTGCGGAGACTCGAACCAGATCGTTCATCCCAACTTCTTCTCGTGGAGCCAGGTCAAGACCCTGTTCTGGCGGGATCCAGACATTGCCCAACGCCAGGAGCTGCGCGTTCTTACCGCCAACTTCAGGAATGGCACCGAAGCCACTCGCGTGGCCAATACGCTTCTCAAGATCAAGCAGAAACGCTTCGGCTCCGTCGACCGCGAAAGCAACTACCTTGTCCAGGCGGTCGGCGGCGAAGCCGGACAGGTGATCCTGCTGCCGGACAAGGAGGCAGTCAAAAGAGAACTCGATCAGAAGATTCGCCAGTCGACCCGATTCGCGGTGCTGGTCATGCGAGACGAAGACAAGGTTGAGGTGCGCAAGAATTTCTCCACGCCGCTTCTCTTCGCCATTCACGAGGCCAAGGGCCTCGAATACGAGAACATCATTCTCTACCGCTTTGTCTCCGACCACCGCGCCGAGTTCGGCGACATCACGGACGGTGTCGAGAAGCAACACTTGGCAGTCGATTCCCTGGAGTACCGTCGCGCCAAGGACAAGGCCGACAAATCGCTTGAAATCTACAAGTTCTTCGTCAACGCTCTTTATGTGGCGCTGACGCGAGCGATCAAGAATCTCTACCTGGTCGAGTCCGATACGGGGCACCCTCTCTTCGGCCTGCTCGGTCTCGTGGTGGAGGGTCAAGTCGAGGTCGCCGCGACCCAATCATCGCTGGAGGACTGGCAGAAGGAAGCCCGCAAGCTGGAGTTGCAGGGCAAGCAGGAACAGGCCGAGGCTATCCGCCGCACCATTCTCCGCCAGACACCAGTACCGTGGCCGGTGGTTGACAAGACCAAGGTCGATGAGCTCCTGATCAAGGTCTTTCGCGAGCGGGCGCCAGGGGAGAAGGCCAAGCGACAACTCTACGAGTATGCGACTTGCCATGACGAGCCGGGTCTCGCGGCGTGGCTCGCGCGGGAGGCGAACTTCAATGCTGCCGAGGCCTTTCAGCAACAGCGTTTGTCGCTCGGTTGCAAGAGCTACGTCCAATACTTCTCGAGCCGCTTCAAGGATATCCTGGCCCAGTGCGACCGACATGGACTGGAGCATCGCCTGCCGATGAACCAGACTCCGCTGATGGTAGCCGCGGCGGCGGGCAACATTGCGCTCGTGGAATCGCTCCTGGAGCGTGGCGCCGATCGTGAAGCGATCGATCACTATGGATGCAATGCACTGCACTGGGCAATGCGCGAGGCGTTTCGCGATGTCAACTTCGCGAAGGACCGATTCGCGGCAATCTACGAGCTCGTCGCACCATCGGGCATCGATGTCAACAATGGCGACCGACTGGTTCGCATCGACCGCCAGCTTTCCGAATACTTCCTGTTCCAGACATTCTGGGCGCTGTTCAAGTCGCGCTTCACCCACAGGCAACGCCGCCCCTATGGGGCCTTCGAGACGCGTGCGATCCTCGAGGCGTGGCAACATCTGCCGCTCAACGTCGTGCGTCTGGAGCGCAACAAGCGCCAGCACATCTCCAGCGTGCTGGCTCGGAACGAAGTCGAGCGCGACTACGTGTACAACCGTTCGTTGTTCGTGCGGGTCGCGCAGGGCTGGTACCAGCTCAATCCCAAGCTCTCAGTGCGTCGTCGCCAGGACGACGGTGATGTCTGGGTACCGATCTATCGCGCATTGAACCTGCCGTTCATTGGCGAATTTGCCTGGGACTTCGTCTGGGACCGCATTGACGAGTATCTGGCGATGGCCGGTTTGCCCGAGCGCACGACTCCCATTGCGGCCGAGCGTGCGATCGAGCGCCAGCAAGCTTTGATGCGCGAAAGCGAAAAGCGCCAAGCCGAGGAGCTCGAAGCGCTCCGGCGCTCTCGCGCGAGTCGGGCGACACTCGAACCGCAGCACGAGGAGCCGAAGTGGGGTACGCCCGAGGCAAGGCGGCGGGAAATCGAACGCGTGCGGCAAGAGATCGAAGCGAGGAAGAAGAACGAGAACCCGAACGCTGACACGACAAGCATGAAAAATCAGTAGTGTCCGGCAGCGCAGCGCGGGGTGCGCACACCACGATGGGGGTTTCTATGAGGACCCGAGATCGGGAAAGGGCGTTGCGTCCCCGGAAGTCGAGCAATTGGCGTCGTTGGCGGGTATGCGATATCTCGCTTAACTTAGTGTCATCCCGAGACGCAGCCAAGAGATCTGCTGTTCAATCGTGCCTCCCCGGCGCTGGGGGGTGGTACTGACCGGTGGCAACCACCGCTACCTATAGAATCCAGCCTTTAACGATTGCCCTGCGCGCCGGCCGCCTCACGAGGGCGGCACGCCCAAGGACGGGAGCGTCTCCTATGAACATCGCGAGCATGAATCGCGGAAGCTGCCGCGTGGCGCTCGCCGCCTTGGGCGTTGCACTTGCGCTCATTGCGGCACCGGCCCTGACCGGCTGCAGCGAGGTCTCCAACAACCCGCATCCGCTCGGGTCGGAGAAGACGAACACCATGTTCGTGCCGTTTCGCGAGCGGTCGCCGAAGTACCTCGATCCCGCGAGCTCGTACTCCAACGACGAGACGCCGTTCACCTACCAGGTCTACGAACCATTGTACGGCTACCACTATCTGAAGCGGCCATACGAGCTTACGGGCCGCACCGCGGAGGAGATCGTACGCCCCAACTATTTCGACAAAAGCGGCAATCCGTTGCCGGACGATGCGCCCGGCGATCAGGTCGCCGAGACGGTGTTCGACATCAGGATCAAGCCCGGCATCAAGTTCGCGCCGCACCCCGCATTCGCCAGGGACGCAAGCGGTGACTACCTCTATCACAAGATGAAGCGGGAGGACGTCGCCGACAAGTACAAGATCACCGACTTCAAGGAAACCGGCACGCGCGAACTGACCGCGGACGACTATGTCTACGCGATCCGGCGCCTCGCCACGCCGCGCGTGAAATCGCCGTCGTTCTCGACGATGGCCGACTACATCGTCGGGCTAAAGGAGTATGGGGAAAGGATCGTCGAGACCGACAAGGCGCTGCGCAAGGACCTGGCGCCGACCGACCGCGACCTCCCGTTCCTCGATTTCCGCCAGCATCCGTTCGCCGGCGCCGAAGCGACCGACAAACACACGCTTCGGATCCGCGTGAAGGGCAAGTACCCGCAGTTCAAGTACTGGCTCGCGATGACTTTTTTCACGCCCATCCCCTGGGAGGCCGAGAAGTTTTACTCGCAACCCGGCATGGCCGCGAAGAACTTGACGCTCAACTACTGGCCAGTCGGCACCGGACCGTACATGCTGACGGAGTACGTCGAAAACCGGCGGCACGTCCTCGAGCGCAACCCGAATTTCCGCGGCGAGTTGTACCCATGCGAAGGTGAACCCGGCGACAAGGAGAAAGGCTATCTCGCCGATTGCGGCAAGACGATCCCCTTCGTCGACAAGGTCGTGTTCGACATCGAGAAGGAAGGCGTGCCGCTGCAAGCGAAATTCCTGCAGGGCTACTACGATTCGCCGGCGATCGAGCGCCTCGACTACGGCACCGGGATGATCGTCGCGATCGGCGACTCGAAGGAAAAGGAAAAGGAGTACCGCGACAAAGGCATCAAGCTTCCCACCACGATCGAGGCGAACAACTGGTATATCGGCTTCAACTGGCTCGACCCGGTCGTCGGCAAGGGCGACACACCCGAGCATGCCGAGCGCAACCGGAAACTGCGCCAGGCGCTGTCAATCGCGCTCGACTGGGAAGAGCATATCGCCATCTTCGAGCGCGGCCAGGGCGTGGCCGCGCAGGGGCCGCTGCCCCCTTCGCTCTTCGGCTATCGCGAAGACGGACCGTCGGCCTTCAATCCGTTCGTCTACAAGAAGGGGCCGGATGGCAAGCCGGTGCGGCGCACGATCGAGGACGCGAAAAGACTTCTGGCGGAAGCCGGTTACCCGGACGGACGCGACGCGAAAACGGGCAAGCCGCTGGTGGTCAACTTCGATTATCAGAGTTCGCCGACGCCCGGGACCAAGGCGCTCCTCGAGTGGTACACGAAGCAGTTCGCGAAGATCGGCGTCCAGATGGAGGTCCGGGCGACCGATTACAACCGCTTCCAGGACAAGATCGCCAAGGGCTCGGTCCAGATCTTCTTCTGGGGCTGGCTTGCCGATTATCCCGACGCCGAAAACTTCCTGTTCATGCTCTACGGCCCGAACTCGAAGGCGCTGACCGACGGCAACGGCGAGAACAATACCAACTACCAGAACCCGGAGTTCGACAAGCTCTTCCAGCAGATGAAGTTCCTGGAAGACGGTCCCGAGAAACAGAAGCTGATCGACCAGATGATCGAGATCGTCCAGAAGGATGCGGTGTGGAGCTTCGGTTACTTCCCCACGTCCGCCGCCGCCTATCACCAGTGGATCGCCAACGGCAAGCCGACCCAGATCGTCCGCAACCACATCGGCTACCTGCGGCTCGATCCCGAACTGCGCGCGCGCAAGCTCACTGAATGGAACAGGCCGATCTGGTGGCCGATCCCGCTGATCGCGATCGCCCTGCTCGCCGCCGTCGTACCGGCCTGCTTCGCATGGCGCCGGCGCGAACGCGAGACGGCCGGACGCACGCTGGCGCGGGAAGGCGTCTAGCTGCTCCTCGCCGCACGCCATGATCAACTACATCATCCAGCGCATCGGCTACGGTGTGCTGATCCTGATCGGCGTCAACATCTTCACCTTCATGCTGTTCTTCACGGTGAACACGCCCGACGACATGGCGCGGATGAACATCGGCGGCAAGCGCGTCTCGCAGGACGCAATCGAGAAGTGGAAGGTCGAGCGCGGCTATGACAAGCCACTGTTCTGGAACGAAGCGGCCCCGGGCGCCGAAAAGCTGACGAAAACGATCTTCTACGATCGCTCGGTTCAGCTCTTCGCGTTCGACTTCGGCCCGTCGGACAGCGGTCGCGACATCGGCTACGAGATCAGGAAACGGATGGGGCCGTCGATCGCGCTCGCGATCCCGACGTTCATTCTCGGCATCTTCGTCGTGATCGTGTTCTCGCTGCTGATGGTGTTCTTCCGCAATACCTACATCGAATTCTGGGGTTTCACGTTCGCCGTCTTCCTGATGGCGATCTCGGCGCTCTTCTACATCCTCATGGGACAGTTCCTGTTCAGCAGGGTGTTAAAGCTGGTGCCGATCTCGGGTTTCGCCGGTGGCTGGGACCTCTTCGTCTTTCTCGCGCTGCCGGTGCTCATCGGCATCGTGTCGCGGCTGGGGAGCGAGGCGCTGTTCTACCGCACCATGTTCCTCGAGGAGATCAGCAAGGATTACGTTCGCACCGCGCGCTCGAAAGGTCTGTCGGAGACCGTCGTGCTGTTCCGCCACGTGCTGCGCAACGCGATGCTTCCCATCCTGACCAGTACGGTGGCCGTGTTGCCGCTGCTCTTCCTCGGCGCGCTGATCATGGAATCCTTCTTCGGGATTCCCGGCCTCGGCAGCTACACGATCGACGCGATAAACGCGCAGGATTTCGCCGTCGTCCGCTCGATGGTGTTCGTCGGCTCGGCGCTCTACATCGTCGGCCTGATCCTGACCGACATTTCGTACACCGTCGCCGATCCCCGCATCCGCCTCGGCTAGGAGACCCGAGTGCCGAAGCTGGTTTTCCTCGCCACCGACATCGTTCTCTACCTGTTGCTGGTCGCGATCGCGCTCTACGCGTGGCATGCGCTGCGGACGCCGACGCTGCGCCAGACCTGGCGCACGGTCGTCCGCGATCCGGCCGCGATGTCCGCGGCGGTCGTGCTGGGGGTTTTTCTGCTGATCTCCGTTTTCGATTCGATCCATTTTCGTCCGCTGCTGCCGCCGGCGCCCGGCGTGGCCGCCGATGCCGCGCGCGCCTATTCGACGCGCACGCTGTCCTTGCTCGACGCCTTGCTCGCCGGCCCGCGCGAATCGCGCGAGAAAACCTACTCGGTCCCACTCGGCACGCATCAGTACTCGAAGGAGTCGATGCTGGTCAGCGGCAAGACGGTGCGCGATTACCCGCGCCTGCAGTTCGGCGGCGCACATCTGAAGGACACCGACCGCGAATGGGCGGGCGATGTGGCCGGACGATCGATCGGCGGTCTCGCCGGCGGTGCCGTCGGCGCGGCGCTCATTTGGATGACAGTCGCCGCGCTGCGCGCACGGCCGGCGCGGATTCCACTCCGCGAATCGCTGCGGTCGATCTGGCAGCGGACCACCGATATTCCTTGGCGGCCGATACTGCTGACCGCGTCGCTTTTGGCGCTCTTCATCGGCTGGGTCGCGGCCCTGTGGGCCTACTATCACGTGTTCGGCACCGACCAGACCGGCAACGACGTGTTGTTCCAGGCGATCAAGTCGGTCCGTACGGCCGTCGTGATCGGCTCGCTCGCCACGCTCGCCACGCTGCCGTTTGCGATCGCGTTCGGCATCCTTGCCGGCTACTACAAGGGCCGCGTCGACGACGCGATTCAGTACCTGTACACCGTGCTGTCGTCGATTCCTTCGGTCCTGTTGATCGCCGCGTTCGTGCTCATGATCCAGGTCTTCATCGACAAGAACCCGCAGATGTTCGAGACCGGACTCGAACGCGCCGACATCCGCCTGTTCCTGCTGGCGGCGATCCTGGGCATCACCGGCTGGGCCGGGCTCGCGCGGTTGCTGCGCGCCGAAACGCTGAAGCTCACCGAGCTCGATTACGTGCAGGCGGCGCGCGCCTTTGGCGTCTCGGATCGCGGCATCATGCGCCGGCACATCCTGCCCAATGTGATGCACGTCGTGCTGATTGTGGCCGTGCTCGATTTCTCGAGCCTCGTGCTGTACGAAGCGGTGCTTTCGTATGTGGGAGTCGGCGTCGATCCCACCACCAACAGCTTCGGCACGATGATCAACAGCGCACGCACGGAATTGTCGCGCGATCCGGCGGTCTGGTGGAACCTCCTCGCCGCGTTTGCCTTCATGGTGACCTTTGTACTGTCGATGCAGCTTTTCGCGAGTGCGGTGCGCGAGGCGTTCGATCCGCGCGCTCGCGCGTTCCGTCCGCACCGCAGCAAACCCGTGGCCAGCGCCGCCACCCCTCTCCGTGGTGCCGCGACCAGCGCCGTCGCCGACTAGGTCCGGACCACCATGCTCGAAATCGACAATCTCACGACCGACCTCGACTCTGACAGCGGGCTTGTGCGCGCGGTCGACGCACTTTCGCTCACGATCGAACGCGGCGAGACGTTCGGGCTGGTCGGCGAGTCGGGCTGCGGCAAGTCGATGACCGCGCTGTCGATCCTGCGCCTCCTGCCCGACAGCGGCCGCGTCAGCGCCGGCCGCGTTGACGTCCAGGGCACCGACGTCATCCAGCTGCCGGAAGCACGGATGCGAGACATTCGCGGGCGCCGGATCAGCATCATCTTCCAGGAGCCATCGACGAGCCTCAACCCGGTGATGACGATCGGCCGCCAGATCACCGAGGTGATCGAGCGGCACACTCCGCTTCGCGGCGAAGCGGCGCTCACGAAGGCGATCGACTGGCTGAAGCGCGTGGGCATTCCGGAACCCGAACGGCGCGTCGGCGACTATCCGTTCCAGATGTCCGGCGGCCAGAAGCAGCGTGTGATGATCGCCATCGCACTTGCGGCTGATCCGGACATCGTGATCGCAGACGAACCGACCACTGCGCTCGACGTCACGATCCAGGCGCAGATCCTCGACCTGTTGAAGGAACTGCAGGCCTCGCACAAGATGGCGATGCTGCTCATCACGCACGATCTCGCGATCGTCGCGCAGATGGCGCACCGGGTTGCGCTGATGTACGCCGGCCAGGTGGTCGAAGTGGCCGAGGCGAAGGAGTTCTTCGACCGGCCGCTGCACCCCTACGCGGTCAACCTGTTCGGGGCACTTCCCGATGCCAGCAAGCGCGGCCGCCGGCTCGCGTCGATTCCGGGCACCGTGCCGCCGCTCAACCAGCCGTTTGCCGGCTGCCGCTTCGCCGATCGCTGCGGCAATGTGATGGACCGCTGCCGCGCCGCACCGCCGCAACTCATCGAATTCCGGCCGAACCATTCGGTGCGTTGCGTTTTGTACGAAGGCGTGAGCCCCGCGGAATCCGTGTGGCGCGTGTTCAACAAGGACCCGGACCTGCCGGCGGATGCACCCGTCGGCGAAACGGTGCTCGAAGTGCGCGACTACCGCGTCTGGTTCCCGATACGCAAGGGTCTTTTCAAACGCACCGTCGGCCATGTGAAGGCCGTCGATGGCGTGTCGTTCAGCATCCCGGCGGCGCGTACGCTGGCTCTCGTCGGCGAATCGGGCAGCGGCAAGACGACGGTCGGCAAGGCGGTGCTGCAACTGTTACGCGACACTGCCGAGATTACCGGATCGGCGCTGCTGCAGGGCACGGCGCTGGAGCCGATGAACGGCGAGGCGCTGCGGACAGCGCGACGCGCGGCGCAGATCGTATTCCAGGACCCTTTCGCCTCTCTCAATCCGCGGATGCGCGTCAACGAGATACTGGAGGAAGGCGTGGCCTGGCTACGCCCCGACATCGCGCCGGAGCAACGGACCGAACGCGTCGCAGCGCTGCTGGAACGGGTAGGTCTGCGGCGCGATGTGTTGACGCGCTACCCGCACGAGTTTTCCGGCGGCCAGCGCCAACGGCTGGCGATCGCCCGAGCGCTCGCGGTCGAGCCCAAGCTGATCGTCGCCGACGAGCCGACGTCGGCGCTCGACGTCTCGGTGCAGGCGCAGATCCTCAACCTGCTGAAGGAACTGCAACGGGAACTCGGCGTGGCCTACCTCTTCATCACGCACAACTTCGGCGTGGTCGAGTACCTTGCGCACGAGATCGCGGTAATGAAGAACGGGAGGCTGGTCGAAATCGGCTCCGCCGACGACATCCTGAGCCGGCCGCAGCACGAGTACACGCGTACGCTGCTCGCGGCAGTGCCACGGTTGAAGCGTGCGGCGGCGTAGCGGTCAGCGACCGACCGTTCATGCGGCGCACGGCACGAAGCCAGCAGGGTCTTCGAGCCGTCCGCCTTCCGCGAAAAGCGCCTGATCGCATAGGATGTGCGCCCAGTCGTTGAAGCGCGCGTCAGCGCTCTCCCGCCGAGCCGTTTGACCAGCGCATGGTCGGCGTTGATTTCGAGCACTGGCTCCTGCCCATCGACCTTCTGTCCGACGGACTTCAGTATGCGCTCCAGGTTGCGCTGATGCCTGGTCATCAGCGACCAGGCAGGCTAGCGTTTGCCTTTGAACGCCACCACCTTCTGTTTCTGCTCGCCCAAGCCCTGGATGCCCAGCGTGACGACGTCGCCGGCTTTAAGAAACTGCTGCGGCTTCATCCCCATGCCCACACCCGGCGGCGTTCCGGTCGTGATCACGTCGCCCGGCAGCAAGGTCATGTAACGCGATACGTCGGCGACGAGATCGGCGGCACCGAAGATCATCGTCCGCGTGTTTCCGGTCTGCTTGCGCACGCCGTTGACGTCGAGCCACATGTCGAGATTCTGCGGATCGGGTATCTCGTCCGTGGTGACGAGCCATGGCCCGATCGGGCCGAACGTATCGCAGCCCTTGCCCTTGCCCCACTGCGATGCGCCGTGACG